>Ga0207650_10000906_pt1 | contig 22319 bp, 19 predicted proteins | sample KBSS63metaG_FD_184325 | JGI IMG/M metagenome (GOLD analysis project Ga0207650, IMG submission 184325) | Switchgrass rhizosphere microbial communities from Kellogg Biological Station, Michigan, USA - KBS S6-3 metaG (SPAdes) (version 2) | ecosystem: Host-associated > Plants > Roots > Rhizosphere...
GGAAGCGGCACCGTCAGCAACAAGGACTGGGACCGCGGCTACTCCTGCATCGCCGAGAAGCGCGCGATCGAGACGATCCAGACCGGCGCCCCGCTGACCGCGTTCATGCGCTACGGCGACCGCATCCGGATCGAAATGAAGGATGCCGGTGGCGCCAGCCTGTTCGGTGCGATCGACCAGGTGGTGCGACCGCTGCGCTGAGCGTCGACGTTCGTGATGGCACAGCGCTGCATCGCGCAGCGCAGGGTGCGTGGTCCGCTGCACTGACGGGCTGCGAATGACCTGCCCTCCTCACCGCGCAGCGAACCCGGAACAATCGCGCGATGAGCAACGAACTCCCGCGCACCTTCAAGGTCGTCACGATCTGGCTGCTGCTCGGCGTGCTCGTCTTCGTCGGCATCCAGTGGGTGCTGCGCGAGCAGCAACAGATGCGCTTTCGCGCCGACGGCGACATCATCGAGATCAGGCGCGGCCCCGATGGCCACTACCACTGGCCCGGCACGATCAACGGCCGCAGCGTCGATTTCCTGATCGACACCGGCGCGACCGGAACCGCGATCTCGGCCGCATTGGCGCGAGAGCTTGACCTGCAGTCGATCGGCCAGGTTCAGTCGAGCACTGCGGGCGGGCCGGTCACCGGGCAAGTGGTCCGCGCCGACGTCACGCTGCAGGGCGGCGTGCGTGCCGAGCGCCTGCGCCTGGTCGCGCTGCCCCAACTCGCCGATCGTCCGCTGCTCGGCATGGACTTGCTCGGCCGGCTGCACTGGCAGCAGCGCGACGGCGTGATGCGGATCGACCTGCGGCCGACCCAGCCGTCCTGAGCGGGCGTCGGCGTCGTGTTTCGCGACTGCGACGCGGCACCCAAACGGGCGCCCACGTCACCCGCCACCCATGCACAATGAAGCGACAACCACGCCACCACGAGGAGACACGATGGCCGACGCTCCCAGCTTCGCGAAGCTTGTCCCGGGTTTCGATTTCCTGCAGGGCCTGGTCAAGAATGCAGGCGCCGCGCTGCCCAGCATCGGTCAGTGGGTCGCACCGACCTTGAATCCTGAGGAGCTCGAGAAACGGATCGGCGAATTGCGCACCGTGCAGTTCTGGCTCGAGCAGAACGCGAAGATGCTCGCCGCGACGATCCAGGCGCTCGAAGTGCAGCGCATGACCCTGTCGACCTTGAAGACGATGAACGTGCAGATGGAGGATCTGCGCGACTCGCTGCAGATCCGCATGCCGGGCCTTTCGCCGTCGCCGGCTCCGGCACCGACGCCCGCCGCTCGCCCGAGGGTCGCCGAAGCACCGCCGCCAGCGGACGACGAGGACGACGACGACGATGCGGACACGGCGAGCGAGGATGTCGCACCCGCTGCGCCGCCGAAAACCAAGCCGCGCACGCCAGCCGCGACGGCGGGCGATGCGAAGCCCGCCGGCATGGTGGACCCGCTGCAGTGGTGGGGCGCGCTGACCAAGCAGTTCACCGAGCTGGCCGCGAACGCGATGAAGGAAACTGCCTCCGACGCCACGCGCAGCTTGGCCGGCAACGTGATGAAGCAGTCGTTCGATGCCGCGGCGAAGACGCTGAAGGGCAGCCCGCCGGCAGCCAAGACCGCCGCCGAGAAGAAGAAGCCGGCGGCCCGCAAGCGCGCCGCCCCGAAGCGCTGACCGACCGACTGCGCCACGATCCCGATGGCCTTGCAACGCTTCCTGCACGGGCACGCGACCCATCCGGACTGGCGCGTCGCGCTTGCGCTGGTCGCCGCGCAGATCGAGGGGCAGCGGCGCGAGCAGCCGCGGCCGGCGCCGTCGACGCTCGGCTGGGTCTACCTGACCGACCACTACAGCGCGCAGGCGGCGGCGATTCTGGCCGAGCTGCGCCAGCGCTGGCCGGGTGTCGACTGGATCGGTGCCAGCGGTGTCGGCATCGCGGCAAGCGGTATCGAGTACTTCGACGAGCCGGCGTTGTCGCTGCTGCTCGCCGACCTGCCGCGCGAGCAGTTCCGGGTCTTCTCCGGCGCCGCGCCACTGCGCCGCTTCATCGCGTCGACCGCGCAGGTGCACGCCGATCCGGCGACCGCCGAGCTCGCCGACCTGATCCGCGACATGAGTGCGCGCACGACCACCGGCTATCTGTTCGGCGGCCTCGCGTCGGCGCGCTCGCAGGCGGTCCACGTCGCCAACGAGGTGCTGTCCGGCGGCCTGTCGGGCGTCGCCTTCAGCCCGGCGGTCGACGTCGTCTCGCGGGTCACCCAGGGCTGCCAGCCGTTCGGGCCGCTGCGCAAGGTCAGCGCGGTCGATGCCAACGTGGTCACCGCGCTCGACGGCGAGCCGGCGCTCGACTGCCTGCTGCGTGACCTGAAGCTCGATGCGGTCGAGCCGCGCGAGGCGTTGCCGCGGCTGCGCGAAACGCTGGTCGGCCTGAGCGACCCGAACGACACGCTGGCCGATGGCGCGACCAGCGCGCGACGCGGCGCGTTCGGCTCGGAGACGCGCGTGCGTCACCTGATCGGGCTCGACGTCGCGCGCCGCGGCATCGCCATCGGCGACATCGCCGAGCCGGGCATGCGACTCGCGTTCTGCAGCCGCAATGCGGCGGCCGCGCGGCGCGACCTGATGCGCATCTGCGCCGAGATCCGCGAAGAGACCGAGCCGGAGGCGCTGCCACTGGCGACTGCCGAGGCGCTGAAGAACGCCGGTCCGGGCGAGCCGGCTCCCGCGCAGACCGGCATCGCGGGCGCGATCTACGTCAGCTGCGCGGGCCGCGGCGGACCGCACTTCGGCGCGCCGTCGGCGGAGCTCGCGATCGTCCGCCATGCGCTTGGCGACGTGCCGCTGGTCGGCTTTTTCGCGGCCGGCGAGATCGCCCGCCACCATGTCTACGGCTACACCGGCGTGCTAACGGTGTTCCGCAGCGCGCCCTGACCGATCAGTTGCGGTAGTCGACCGGGTCGCGGTGGCGCGGCTCGTCGTGCAACGCCCAATACGCGTCCTGCAGGCGCATCGAGATTGGACCCGGGAACTTCGGCAACGCGCGGCCGTCGACCTTCGCGATCGGCAGGATGCCGCCGCCCGACGACGTCAAGAAAACCTCGTCGCAGCGCTCGAGATCTTTCGCCGGCACCGCCTCGACCCGCAATGGAATGCCGAGCTGCGCGCACAGCTCGATCGCCGTCCGCCGCGAGACGCCTTCGAGCACGCCGCGATCGGGCGTGCGGACGACGCCGTCCTGGATCACGAACAGATTGAAGCCCGGCCCTTCGGTCAGGTTGCCGGCGGCATCGACGACGCAGCTGGTATCGCGCCCGCGGTCGTAGGCATCGAACAGCGACTGCACGAGATCGAGCCAGTTGTAGTTCTTGACGGTCGGATCGACCGCCTCGGGCGCGATCCGGTGCCGCGCGCTGACATGCAGGTCGATGCCGGCGCGCTGCTTCTCGGGCGGCGCAATCCACACGAACGGCAGCGCGTAGGCATAGAAGCGATTCGTCGCGAGTCGCGGATCCCGCGCGCCGCGCGGCGGCACGCCGCGCGTGCAGACCATCGCGACATAGGCGTCGCGCAGCCCGGCGGCGCGCACGCAGCCGTGCAGGATCTTGCGGACCTCGGCACGCGTGTACGGCACCTGAAGGCGCAGCTTGCCGAGGCTCGCGAAAAAGCGGTCGAGGTGATCGTCGAGACGGAAGAACGCGCCCTTCCAGACGCTGGCGACGTCGTAGGTCGCGTCGGAACGGGTGAAGCCCCAGTCGAACAGTGAGACCTTGGCGTCCTCCGGTGCAACGAAGTTGCCGTCGGCGAACGCCGCGGCGCCCGGGTACTGGTTGTAGGTGCTGTCGATCATCGGAGTGCCCGCCGTCCGTAACGCCGCAGTCCGGCGCGCTACATTCTGAGTGATGAATGCACCGCTGCCGACCGCCGTCGCCGAAGACGCTGCCGAGCGCGTCCAGCGCCAGGCCGACGTCGTCGCCGCGCTCGGGGCGGTGCTGCCGCCCCATGCGTTGCTGTGGCATCGCGAAGACACCGTGCCCTACGAGTGCGACGGCCTGACCGCGTACCGCGAGCAGCCGCTCGTCGTCGCGCTGCCCGAAACCGAATCGCAGGTCGCTGCGGTGCTGCGCGTCTGCCACGCGCTCGACGTGCCGGTCGTCGCGCGCGGTGCCGGCACCGGCCTGTCCGGCGGCGCGCTGCCGCACAAGCGCGGCGTCACGTTGAGCCTCGCGAAGTTCAACCGGATCGTCCGCCTCGATCCGAAAGCGCGGACCGCGACGGTGCAGTGCGGCGTCCGCAACCTCGCGATCAGCGAAGCGGCCGCACCGCTCGGCCTCTACTACGCGCCCGACCCGAGCAGCCAGATCGCCTGCTCGATCGGCGGCAACATCGCCGAGAACTCGGGCGGCGTCCACTGCCTGAAATACGGCCTGACGCTGCACAACGTGCTGAAGGTGCGCGGCTATACCGCCGCGGGAGAGGCGGTCACGTTCGGCTCGGAGGCGCTCGACGCGCCCGGCTACGACCTGATGAGCGTGCTGGTCGGCAGCGAAGGGATGCTCGCGGTGATCGTCGAGGCGACGGTCCGGCTGATCCCAAAGCCGCAGGTCGCGCGCTGCATCATGGCCAGCTTCGACGACATCCGCAAGGCGGGCGACGCGGTCGCCAACGTGATCGCGGCCGGCATCATCCCGGCCGGCCTCGAGATGCTCGACAAGCCGATGGCGGCCGCGGTCGAAAGCTTCGTGCACGCCGGCTATGACCTTGAGGCCGCCGCGATCCTGCTCTGCGAGAGCGACGGCAACATCGAGGAGGTCGAGGAAGAGATCGGCCGAATGGCCGCGGTGATGGAAAGCAGCGGCGCCTCGCGCATCGAGGTCAGCGAGAACGAGGCGCAGCGGTTGCGCTTCTGGAGCGGCCGAAAGAACGCGTTTCCCGCCAGCGGCCGCATCAGCCCTGACTACATGTGCATGGACTCGACGATCCCGCGCAAGCGCCTCGCCGACATGCTGCTCGCGATCCAGAAGATGGAGCAGACCCACGCGCTGCGCTGCGTCAACGTGTTCCATGCCGGCGACGGCAACCTGCACCCGCTGATCCTGTTCGATGCGAACGACCCGGACCAGCTGCACCGCGCCGAGCGCTTCGGCGCCGACATCCTCGAGACCAGCGTCGCGATGGGCGGCACGGTGACCGGCGAGCACGGCGTCGGCATCGAGAAGCTGGCGTCGATGTGCGTGCAGTTCTCGCCGGCCGAGCGCGAGCAGATGCTGGCGCTGAAGCGCGCGTTCGACCCGAAGGGACTGCTGAACCCGGGCAAGGTGATTCCGACCCTGGTACGTTGCGCCGAGTACGGAAAGATGCACGTCAAGCGTGGCCTGTTGCCGTTCGCCGACCTGCCGCGTTTCTGAACCCCTTCGCCTTTCGATGGACGCGACCGATCCCGCGCTGCTCGCCCTTGTCGACCGCGTCATGCAGGCGCGGCGCGAGGGTTCGTCGCTGTGCTTGCGCGGCGGCGGCACGAAGGACTTCTACGGCGAGGCGGCGCAAGGCGATGTGCTCGATACCCGCGCGCTGCACGGCACGCCGAGCTACGAGCCAACCGAGCTGGTCGTGACGACGCGCTGCGGCACGTTGCTCGCCGAGCTCGAGGCGTTGCTCGCGACGCAGGACCAGTGCCTGCCGTTCGAGCCGCCGCACTTCGCGGCGGGGTCGACGGTCGGCGGCATGATCGCCGCCGGCCTGTCGGGCCCGTCTCGGGCGAGCGCCGGCTCGGTGCGCGACCACGTGCTCGGTGCGACCATCCTGAACGGCCAGGGCGAGGTGCTGTCGTTCGGCGGCCAGGTGATCAAGAACGTCGCCGGCTACGACCTCTCGCGCCTGATGGTCGGTGCGATGGGCACGCTCGGGTTGGTCCTCGAGGTCTCGCTCAAGGTGCTGCCAGTCGCGCGCGCGACCGCGACCTTGCGCTTCGCGGTCGACCAAGCCGGCGCGCTGACGCGCCTCAACGAATGGGGCGGCCTGCCGATTCCGCTCAATGCGAGCGCGTGGTGGGACGGCAGCCTGATCGTGCGCCTGCGCGGCGCCGAAGCGGCGGTGAAGAGCGCAGCGCTTCGGCTCGGCGGCGAGCTGATCGACCCGTCGCTGGCCGCGCCGTTCTGGGCCGGGCTGCGCAACCACACCGACGAGTTCTTTGACAACGCCCATGCCGCGCTCGACGCCGGCGCCGTGCTGTGGCGGCTCGGCGTGCCGCAGACCGCGCCGGTCCTCGACCTCGATGGCGAGACGCTGATCGAATGGCACGGCGCGCAACGCTGGCTCATCAGCACGCAGCCGGCGGCGCGCATCCGCGCGGCGGCGGCCGAAGCGGGCGGCCACGCGATGCTGTTCCGTGCACGCAGCAAGGAGGCCGGCGTGTTCGCCCCGCTTGCCGCGCCGATCGACCGCATCCATCGGCAGCTCAAGCAGTCGTTCGACCCGGCCGGCGTCTTCAATCGCGGCCGGCTGTACGCCGGGCTCTGACCGCATCGCCCATCCTCGATTCCAACGCACTCGATGCAGACCGATCTCGCACCTGAATTCAAGAACACGCCCGAGGGCGCGGAAGCCGAGGCGATCCTGCGCAAGTGCGTGCACTGCGGCTTCTGCACCGCGACCTGCCCCACGTACCAGTTGCTCGGCGACGAGCTCGACGGGCCGCGCGGCCGCATCTACCTGATCAAGCAGGTCCTCGAGGGCAAGCCGGTCACGCGCTCGACGCAGATCCACCTCGACCGCTGCCTGACCTGCCGCAACTGCGAGACGACCTGTCCATCCGGCGTGCAGTACGGCAACCTGGTCGAGATCGGCCGCCGCATCGTCGACGAGCGGGTCGAGCGGCCGGCCGGCGAGCGCGCGGCACGCTGGGCCTTGAAGGAAGGATTGACCTCGCCGCTGTTCGCACCAGCGATGAAGGCCGGCCAGTGGGTGCGGCCGCTGCTGCCGAAGGCGCTGAAGAACAAGGTGCCGGCGCCTTCCGGCGCCTCGGCGCACCGCTGGCCGACCCGCGAGCACGCGCGAAAGGTGCTGCTGCTGATGGGTTGCGTGCAGCCGGCGATGATGCCGAACATCAACAGCGCGACCGCGCGCGTCCTCGACGCGGCCGGCATCCAGACCCTGGTCGCCGACGGCGCCGGCTGCTGCGGCGCGGTCCGCCTGCACCTGAACGACCATCCCGGCGCGCATGCCGACATGCGCCGCAACATCGACGCCTGGTGGCCACTGGTCGAAGGGATGACCGAGCGCGGGAAAGTGGAAGCGATCGTGATGAACGCGTCGGGCTGCGGCGTCACCGTGAAGGAGTACGCCCATGCGCTCGCCAACGATCCCGCGTACGCCGCGAAGGCGCAGCTCATCGCATCGCTGACACGTGACCTCAGCGAACTGCTGCCCGACCTGGTGCCGGCCCTGCGGGCCCGCCTCGACCCGCCGGCACCGCTGGCGTCGCAGCCGCATCCGCTGCCCGACGTGCCGGCCGACGACCGCCGGATCGGCACCCGGCTCGCGTTCCACCCGCCGTGCACCTTGCAGCATGGCCAGCAGCTGCGCGGCGGCGTCGAGGCCAGCCTGCGGGCCCTCGGCTTCGACATCGAGATCGCGCGCACCGAAGGCCACCTCTGCTGCGGCTCGGCCGGGACCTATTCGGTGCTGCAGCCGGACCTCGCCTACGCGCTGCGCGACCGCAAGCTCGCGAGCCTTGCCGAGCTGCAGCCGCAGACCATTGTGTCGGCCAACATCGGCTGCATCCAGCATCTGCAGACCGGCACGACGACGCCGGTACGGCACTGGGTCGAGGTGCTGGACGACGCGCTGAGCTGATCACGTCAGCGTTGCACCCGCGGGCGTCCGGCCCTGTCGCCGTCGCACGCGCGGCAATCACAGCTGGTGCAAGCGCTGGAAGAGGCAAGCAGCGCCTGGCATGCGGTTCCGCGGTCAGAATCGCGCCGTGTCGCGCACACGGATCTTCGTCTTCACGCTGCTGGCGATGCTCGCGTTCGCGGGCAACTCGCTACTGTGCCGTGCCGCGCTGAAGTCGACCGCGATCGATGCGGCCAGCTTCACGGCGATCCGGATCGCGGCCGGTGCGATCGCGCTGTGGCTGATCGTGCGCGCCCGCGACGGCGCGATGCGATCGGCCGGCAGCTGGGGCTCGGCGGCGGCCCTCTTCGCCTATGCGGCGGCGTTCTCGTACGCCTACCTCAGCCTGACCGCGGCGACCGGTGCGCTGCTGCTGTTCGGCGCGGTACAGACGACGATGATCGCGGTCGGGCTCTGGCGCGGCGAGCGCCTCGCCGCACGACAGACCGCCGGCCTGGTCTGTGCGCTCGGCGGACTCGTCGGCCTGCTGCTGCCCGGCCTCGCGGCACCCCCGTGGCACGGTGCGCTGCTGATGGGCGCCGCCGGCGTCGCCTGGGGCATCTACACGTTGCGGGCCAAGGGGGCCGGCGATCCGCTGCAGGTGACAGCCGGCAACTTCCTGCGCGCCTGCGCCTTCGCGGCCGGCCTGGGTGTCGCGGCAATGCCCTGGGCCTCGCTCGATCCGGCCGGTGCTGGCTACGCCGTCGCGTCGGGCGCGCTCGCGTCCGGCGTCGGCTACGCGATCTGGTACACGGCGCTGCGCGGCCTGCGCGTGACGAGCGCGGCGACGGTCCAGCTGAGCGTGCCCGTGCTGGCAGCCCTCGGCGGCGTCGCGCTGCTCGGCGAGCCGATCACGTTGCGCCTCATCGTCGCTTCAGTTGCGATCCTCGGCGGCATCGCGCTGGTGATCGCCGCGAAGGCGGCGACGCGCTGACAGATCCGCGCTCGATCTGGCCCAACGTCAGAGCCGAGTTGATCGATCTGTGTTCGAGCCGTCCAGCGCCGACCGAACGTCGTCCAACGGCCTCGGCCACGAGCGCTTAGACGACCGACCCGATCGACGCGCGCTCGCCGATCGCGCCGACCTCAACCCGCCGCGATGCCGCGGTCGACGAGTCGACCGTACCCTGCGTGATCGAGCCGCAACACATCGAGCAGCACTTCCTCGGTGTGCTCGCCGAGCCGCGGCGCCGGCCGCGGCGCGTGCGGGGCAAACGCCGAGCAGCGCAGCGGACTGCCCGGCGCGAGGACGCGGCCGACGCCCGGCTGGTCGATGCGCTGGAACAGCGGATTGCTTTCGGAGCAGGCCGGGTCATCGCGCACCAGCTGCTCGACAGTCTGGTAGCGGCTCCAGCACACGCCGTACTCATCGAAGATGCGCTTCACGGTGTCGAACGGCTGCGCACCGATCCAGGCGCCGACCCGGTCGGCGATCGACTCGCGAGCCCGAAAGCGGTCGCCTTCGGCATCGAGATCGAGCTGGAGATTGGTCGCGAGCGCGGCGATCGCGGCATCCATCCCAGTCGCCTGGCAGAGCGCGCGCCATTGCTTCAAGGTCAGGCCGACGACCATCACGCGCTCGCCGTCGGCGGTGACGAAGTCCTTGCCGAAGGCGCCGAACAGAAAGTTGCCGTGCCGCTCGCGCCGGTCGCCGAGCTCGGCCTCGGCAATGAAGCCGAGGTGGCCCATCACCGCGAGCGCCATGTCCTCGAGCGCGAGCATCACGTGCTGGCCGGCGCCGGTGATCCGCCGATGGCGCTCGGCCGCGAGCAGCCCGGTCGCCGCCATCTGGCCGGTCACGAGGTCCCAGGCCGGCAGCACGTGGTTGACGACCTCATCGACTTCACCGAGACCGGTGATGAAGGGCAGGCCGACCCGCGCGTTGACGGTGTAGTCCACCGCCGAGCCGCCGTGCCGGTCGCCCTGCACCGTCAGCTGGATCAGGTCGGCGCGCCGCGCGCGCAGCGCATCGTGGTCGAGCCAGCCGCGCGGCGGGAAGTTGGTCAGCAGCAGTCCCGCGTCGGTGCCCGGCGCGCAGATCAGCGCCATCGCGAGCTCGCGGCCTTCGGCCGATGCGAGGTCGAGCGCGACCGAACGCTTGCCCTTGTTGAGGCCGGTCCAGAACAGGCTGGTACCGTCCGGCGTGACCGGCCAGCGCCGGTGGTCGAGGCCGCCGCCGAGCGTGTCGATGCGGATCACGTCGGCGCCGAGCTGCGCCAGGGTCATGCCGCCGAGCGGCGCGGCGACGAACGCGGCGGCCTCGACGAGGCGCAGGCCGGCGAGGATCGGCAGGTCGGTCATGGCGCGGAGGCCGCGGCCTCGCCGTCGTCGATGCCCGCGCCTTGGCCCAGGCTGTGGCCCTCATGCTCGCCCGCCCCGCCGTCCTCGCCGGGGCCTTCGCGGCGCGCCGAGGCGAGCGCATCTTCGAGCAGACTGCGCGCGACGACCTTCAGCGCGAGCGTCTCCTCGGCGCCTTCAAAGATCGACAACACGCGCGCGTCGACGAAGTAGCGGCTGACCGGCGACTCCTCGGCGTAGCCCATGCCGCCGTGGATCTGCAGCGCCTCGCGCGTGACAAGCTCGGCCGAGCGGCAGGCGAGCAGCTTGACGAGGCTCGCCTCCATGCGACCTCCCCCTGCGTCGAGAAGGCGGCCGATCCGGTAGGCGAGACGCCGGCACGCGGCATAGCGCGCCGCCATCTGCGCGAGCTTCGCGCGCGTCAGCGCGTAGTCGGCGAGCGGCGCGCCGAACACCTTGCGATCGGCGGCATAGCGGATCGCGGCGCGCAGTGCCGCGCGCATCACGCCGCTGGCTCGCGCCGCGGTCTGCATGCGCCCGCCCATCATCCCGGCCATCGTGAAATAGAAGCCCTTGCCGAGGCCGCCTTCGCCGCCGACGACATTGGCGTCCGGCACGAACAGGCCGTCGAACGCGAGATCGAACGAGTGCATGCCGCGATAGCCGATCGTCGGGATCGCGGTGCCGACAAGGCGGCCACCGTCCGGTTGGACGAACTCGAACGCATGGCCATCGCCCGACGGCTTCTCGACCAGGAGGATGCTGAGCCCGCGATGGCCGGCGGTCCGATCGGGGTTCGTGCGCGCGACCACCATCAGCAGCCCGGCCTTGCCGGCGAACGTGCACCAGGTCTTCGCGCCGTCGAGGCGCCAGCCGCCGTCGACGCGCGTGGCGCGCAAGGCAAGGCTCGCGACATCGGAACCGAAGTCGGGCTCGGTGATCGCGATCGCGCAGAGCGGATCGCCGGCCGCGATGCGCGGCAGCCAGTGCGCGCGCTGCGCCTCGGTGCCGCCGGCGAGCAGTGCGCGCGCCAGGATCTCGGGCCGCGTGATCAGGCTGCCGGCGGCGGCCAGCGACGCTTCCGACAGCGCCTCGGTGACGACCAGCATCATCGGCGTGTCGTCGTGGTCGTCGGGCCGGCTGCCGCCGTAGCGCTCGGGGATCGACAGGCCGAACACGCCGAGCTCGCGCAGCGGCTGCAGCAGCGCTTCCGGCACGGTCAGGTTGTCGCGGTGAATCGCCTCGGCCTGCGGCGCGACGACGTCGGCGGCGAAACGCCGGAACGCGTCTTGCGCGAGCGCGAGCGGCTCGTCGAACGCGATGTGGCCGACCTCGACATGGCCGGCCGCGATTTGGGCGCCGAGGCGGTCGAGCGCCGGACCGCTGGCCACTGCACGGCGCAGCGCGCGCCATTCGGTGTCGACGGCGATGCGGTCGAGCGCCGCGAGATCGCGGTCGAGCTCGATGCCGATCGCCTGGAGGCGCTCGATGACATCGGTGATCGCCGCAACCGCGTAGACCAGCGACAGACTGGCATCAAAGCCCCCGCGCGTGGAGCCGCCTAGCGCGGAGCTGTCGATCGCCGAGTCGGAGGTCACAGACCCGGGGGCCGCGCCGTCGTGCCAGCCGGCGTCGATCTCCGCGATCGGACCGACCGCCGTCTCGGCCGCCAGCAGATCGGCGCTAGCCAGCGCCAACTCATAGCTCGCCAGCTGGCGCTGGTCGAGCCGTGTCCCATCGAGCGTCCCGCCTTTCGCGCAGACGCGCGCCAATGCCGCCGCCGTGCGGTCGAACTCGACGCGCAGCGCGCCGAGCACGCGCCGCGCGGACCCTAGAAGCGCCGCGACATCGGACTCAGCGAGCTGGTCGGTCATGCCATCGCCGGGTGCGCCAGGAAGCGGCGGTTGTCGATGCAACGTGCCGCGGCGTGCGCCTCAAATGCAGCGCCCGCCATCCACCTCCATCGCGACGCCGGTGATCATCGAGGCCTCGTCGCTGCACAGGAAGCAGGCCGCGTTGCCGAGGTCTTCGGGCGTCGAGAAGCGGCCAATTGGAATCGTCGAGAGAAACTTCGCGCGCATCTCCGGCGTGTCCTCGCCCATGAAGGTCTTCAGCATCGGCGTTTCGCCGGCGACCGGGTTCAGCGCGACGACGCGGATGCCGAACGGCGCGAGCTCGACCGCCATCGAGCGCGTCGCGGTGATGACCCAGCCCTTGCTGGCGTTGTACCAGGTGAGGCGCGGCCGCGGACTGACCCCGGCCGTGCTCGCGACGTTCAGGATCACGCCGCGCTTCTGCGCCTTGAAGCGCGGTACGACCTCGCGCGCCGCGAGGTAGATCGACTTGACGTTGACCGCGAGAATGCGGTCGAAGTCATCCTCGCCGAGCCCTTCGAGCGGCTGCGGCACGTGGCCCATGCCGGCGTTGTTGACGAGGATGTCGAGGCGGCCGAAGCCATCGAGCGCGGCCTCGGTCATCGCCTTCACGTCCGCGCCGCGCGAGACGTCGGCGACGACGCTCTTCGCCGATGCGCCGAGCGCCCTTGCGACGCGCTCACCGCCGGCCCGGTCGCGGTCGGCGATCAGCACCTTCGCGCCCTCGGCGACGAACTTCGTCGCGATGCCCTCACCGAAGCCGGAACCGCCTCCGGTCACGATCGCGACCTTGCCTTCGAGTCTCATGTGTGTCTCCGTGGGCTATCCGTGCTGGATCGCGATCGTCTTCAAGGTCGAGAAGCCGTACAGCGCCTCGAAACCCTTCTCGCGACCGTGGCCCGAGTGCTTGACGCCGCCGAACGGCAGCTCGACGCCGCCGCCGGCGCCGTAGTTGTTGACGAAGACCTGCCCGCACTGGAGCTTCCTCGCCATCCGCATCTGGCGCCCGCCGTCACGGGCCCACACGCCGGCGACCAGGCCGTACGCGGTGCCGTTGGCGATGCGCAGCGCCTCGGCCTCGCCGTCGAACGCGATCAGCACCTGGACCGGGCCGAAGATCTCTTCACGCGCGAGCGGATGCGCGTCGGGCACGTCGTCGAGCAGGGTCGGCCGCACGTAGTAGCCGCCGCGCGGCGTGTTCGGCGCAAGCTCAGCCTGCGCTGCGACCTTGAGGCCGCTGTCACGCGCGACGCCGAGGTAGTGCTCGACGATGTCGCGCTGGCGCTTCGAGATCACCGGCCCGACGTCGAGGTCGTCGAGCGCCGGCCCGACCTTCAGCGCGCGATAGCGCTCGGCCATTCGCCTCCGAACTTCGTCGAACACCGGCCGCTCGACCAGGATGCGCGAGGCCGCCGAGCAGGTCTGGCCGGCGTTCTGGATGCCGGCGTTGACGAGAAACGGCAGCGCCGCATCGAGGTCGGCATCGGCGAACACGATCTGCGGGCTCTTGCCGCCGAGCTCAAGCGTGACCGGCACGACGTTCTGCGCCGCCGCGGTCTGGATCAACCGGCCGGTGCCGACCGAGCCGGTGAACGACAGATGGGCGACACCTGTGTGCGCCGACAGCGCGGCGCCGGCCTCCTCGCCGAGGCCGGTGACGACATTGAGCGCGCCGTCCGGCAGCCCGGCCTCGGCGCAGATGCGAGCGAACGCAAGTACCGTGAGACAGGCCTCCTCGGCCGGCTTCAGCACACAGGCGTTGCCCATCGCAAGCGCCGCGCCGACGCTGCGACCGACGATCTGCATCGGGTAGTTCCACGGCACGATGTGGCCAGTCACGCCGTGCGGCTCGCGCAGGGTCAGCGCGGTGTAGCCGTTCTGGAACGGCAAGGTCTCGCCATGCACCTTGTCGGCGGCGCCGCCGTAGAACTCGAGGTAGCGCGCCAGCGCGATCGCGTCGGCGCGGCCCTGCTTCAGCGGCTTGCCGACGTCGAGCGCCTCGAGTCGGGCCAGCGTGTCGACGTTGTCCAGCACCTTGCGGCCGATCGCGCCGAGCACTCGGCCGCGCTCGGCCGCGGTGAGCGCGCCCCAGGCGCCGTTGAGCGCCGCGCGGGCGGCGCCGACCGCGGCATCGACATCGGCCGCGCGGCCGCGCGCGATCGCCGCGAGCGCGCTGCCATCGGACGGGTTCTCGAGCGCGACCGTGTCGCCGGCGTCGGCGCTGCGCCAGCGGCCGCCGATCAGCAGCTGGCTCGGATCGTACGGGATGTCGGGTTTCATGGTGTCTCCTGGGACGTCGAGGTCACGCAACATGGCGAGGGCCGAGGGCCACCTGCGATGTCAACGGTATGCGATCGGACGCAGCCTGTCGTTGTCTTGTTCCGCGCATCGATCGCAGCCCATTCGTGCGCCGGCATTTGATCCGCGCATCGCCCCCGCCGCCTCGCTGCGCGGCTTTGCGCCATCATATTCACTCGTCCCGCCCGCGACCGAGTCCGCCATCAGCCTCTTCCTGCTCAAGCGCCTCGCGACCTTCGTCGCGACCCTGCTCGCCGCGTCGGCCCTCATCTTCGCGATGCTCGACATCCTGCCGGGCAATGCGGCCGAGGTCATGCTCGGCGCGACCGCGACCCCCGAGGCGGTGCAGGCGCTGACCGTCAAGCTCGGCCTGGACCGCCCGCCGCTCGAACGCTATGGCCTGTGGATGAAGGGCCTCGCGACCGGCGACCTCGGCATCAGCGTCTCGTACGACACGCCGATCGCGCCGCTGATCGTCGAACGGCTCGCGGTCACGTTGCCGCTCGCGCTGATGGCGATGGCGCTGACGACGGTGCTCGCGCTCGGCCTCGGCCTTTACGCCGCGTCACACCACAACCGGCCCGGCGACGTCGGCGTGATGACGGCGAGCCAGATCGGCCTCGCGATCCCGAACTTCTGGTTCGCGATCCTGCTGATCCTGCTGTTCGCGGTGAAGCTGCAGTGGTTCTCGGCCGGCGGCTTTCCGGGCTGGGACGACGGCATCTGGAACGCCTTCAAGGCGCTCGTCCTGCCGGCGGTCGCGCTGGCGGTGGTGCAGGCCGCCATCCTCGCCCGCATCACGCGCTCGGCGGTGCTCGACGTGATGCGCGAGGACTTCGTGCGCACGGCGCGTGCAAAGGGCCTGTCGCGCCGCGCCGTGCTCTGGCGCCACGTGCTGCGCAACGCCTTCGTGCCGGTACTGACGGTGATGGGGCTGCAGTTCGCGAGCCTGCTGGCCGGCACGATCGTCGCCGAGAACGTGTTCTCGCTGCCCGGGCTCGGCCGCCTCGTCTTCCAAGCGATCGCGAATCGCGACCTCGGCGTTGTCCGCAATGTCGTGATGCTGCTCGCGGCGTCGGTCATCGTGATCAACTTCCTCGTCGACGTGCTGTATGTCGTCGTCGACCCGCGCCTGAAGACGAGCCATGGCTGAGCTCGCAGTCGGCGTCGGCCCGCTGCCTTCGGCGAGCGCCTGGCGGCGTGCGTTGCATCATCCGAGCTTCGCGATGGGCGGGGTGCTGGTGCTGCTGCTGCTCGCGACCGCCGCGCTGTCGTGGGTCTGGACCCCTCACGCGGCGACCGAGATCGACATCGCGCATCGCCTCGAGCTGCCGAGCGCGCGCCACTGGCTCGGCACCGACGGCTTCGGCCGCGACGTCGCGTCGCTGCTGATCGTCGGCGCGCGCAACTCGATCGCGGTCGGCATCGTCGCGGTCGGCATCGGCATCGCGTTCGGCGTCGCCCTCGGCCTGCTCGCAGCGGCGCGGCGCGGCTGGGTCGAGGAGGCGGTGATGCGCCTCTCGGACTTCACGTTCGCGTTCCCGGCACTGCTCTCGGCGATCATGCTGACCGCGATCTACGGGCCGGGCCTCTACACCTCGATCGTCGCGATCGGCATCTTCAACATCCCGGTGTTCGCGCGCATCACGCGCGCCGCCGCCAACGCGATCTGGTCGCGCGAGTTCGTGCTCGCCGCGAGGGCCTGCGGCAAGGGCGCCTGGCGCATCACGATCGAGCACGTGCTGCCGAACATCGCGTCGCTGCTGATCGTGCAGGCGACGATCCAGTTCGCGCTCGCGATCCTCGGCGAGGCCGCGCTCAGCTACCTCGGGCTCGGCACCCAACCGCCCCAGCCGAGCTGGGGACGGATGCTGAACGAGGCGCAGGGCATGATGTTCAAGGCCCCGCAGCTCGCGATCTGGCCCGGCCTGGCCATTGCATTGTCGGTACTCGGCCTCAACCTGATGGGCGACGGTCTGCGCGACCTGATGGACCCCAGACTCGCACGCAAGAGGTAGTTCGCATGAAGATCGATTTCGTCTCCGACGTCGCCTGCCCCTGGTGCGCGGTCGGCCTGAACGCGCTCGAACGGGCGCTCGAACGGATCGGCGACGACATCCCGGTCGAGCTGCACTTCGAGCCGTTCGAGCTGAATCCGACGCTCGCGCCGGAAGGCGCGGACGCCGCCGAGTACCTGCGTGCAAAGTACGGTCTGTCGCCGGAGCAGCTCGCGAAGAACCGCGCGAACATCCGCGACCGCGGCGCCGCGGTCGGCTTCGCGTTCGGCGAACGCGCGCACGTGTGGAACACGTTCGACGCGCATCGACTGCTGTACTGGGCCGGCCTCGAAGGCAAGCAGCGCGAGCTGAAGCATGCGCTGCTGCGGGCCTATCACGGCGAGGGGCGCAACCCCGGGACGCATGACGTGCTGGTCGAGCTGGCCGGCGAAGTCGGCCTCGACCCGCTGCACGCGAAAGCGATCCTCGAAACCGACGAGTACGCGGCCGAGGTGCGCGAGCGCGAGCGCCATTGGCAGCAGCTCGGCATCCATTCGGTGCCCGCGGTGATCGTCAACGACCGCCACCTGATTTCGGGGGGCCAGCCGCCGGAGGTGTTTGAGCAGGCGTTGCGCCAGATCGCGGCCGAAACCGCCTGAGTTTGAAGGGATGGCGCGCAACATCGAGATCAAGGCGCGGATCGCGAGCGTCGAGGCGGTGCTGGCGCGCGCCACGTCGATCGCCGACGGCGCGCCGGTCGTGATCGACCAGGACGACACGTTCTTCGCGGTCGCGCATGGGCGGCTCAAGCTGCGGCGCTTCGCCGACGGCAGCGCGGAGCTGATCCAGTACCACCGCGACGACAGCGCCGACGCCAAGGCCTCCGACTACGTGCGCGTGCCGGTCGCCGATGCCGATGCCCTCGCCGAGGCGCTGACGCGCGCGTGCGGCACGCGCGGCCGGGTCCGCAAGCGCCGCCTGCTGCTGATGGCCGGCCAGACTCGAATGCACCTCGACCGCGTCGACGGCCTCGGCGACTTCCTCGAGCTCGAGGTCGTGCTGCGCGACGGCCAGAGCGATGCCGACGGCACCGCGATCGCCGAGCGCCTGATGACGGCGCTCGCGATCGCGCCAGAAGATCGGCTCGCGGGCGCCTATCTCGACCTCGCCGCCGGCTGAACGCCGAGCCGCAGCGTTACGGCAATCGCCGTTATCGTCGCCGGCGAGATCCCAGCCGAAGATTCCGCCCCGTGGCCCTGCTCGAAGTCAACGACCTGCGCGTCACCTTGCCGACGCCGCGCGGCCCTGCCGATGCGCTGCGCGGCGTGTCGTTCGCGCTCGAACGCGGCGAGACGGTCGGCCTGATCGGCGAGTCCGGCTGCGGCAAGTCGATGACCGCCCTCGCGCTGATGGGGCTGCTGCCCGACGCAGCGCGCACCAGCGGTTCGGTGCGCTTCGACGACACCGAGCTGCTCGGTCTCGACGACACCGCGATGGGCCGCCTGCGCGGACGCCGGATCGGCATGGTGTTCCAGGAGCCGATGACCGCCCTGAACCCGCTGCACACGATCGGCCGCCAGGTCGCCGAACCACTGCGCCTGCACAAGGGCCTGTCGGCCGATGCCGCGCGCGCGGAAGCGCTGCGCCTGCTCGACCAGGTCCGGCTGCCGTCGGCGGCGCAGCGTCTCGACGCCCATCCGCACCAGCTCTCGGGCGGCCAGCGCCAGCGCGTCGTCATTGCGATGGCGCTGGCCTGCGGCCCCGACCTGCTGATCGCCGACGAACCGACGACCGCGCTCGACGTCACGATCCAGGGCGAGATCCTCGACCTGATCGGCGACCTGGTCGAGGCGCGCGGCATGGCGCTGCTGCTGGTCAGCCACGACCTCGGCGTGATGGCACGCACGGTCGACCGACTGCTCGTGATGTACGGCGGCAGTGTCGTCGAGGCCGGACCGACCGCGGCCGTCTTCGAGCACCTCGCCCATCCGTACACGCGCGGCCTGTTCGGCGCACGGCCGCGCCTCGGCGCGCCGCGCGGCACGCGGCTCGCGACGATTCCGGGCCGCGTGCCCGAGCTGATCGACCTGCCGCCCGGCTGCCCGTTCGCTGACCGCTGCGGCTGGGCCGTCGCGGCCTGTCGTGCCGCACCGCCGCCGCCCGTCGAGGTCGAGGCGGGCCACACGGCGCGCTGCATCCGGCTCGACGCCATCGCAGCCGGCGAGCCGCCGCATCCGGTCGGGTCGGCGGTCGCGCAGGCGGCATGAGCGGCATGGCGGTGGATCGAGCCCCAGCCGGCGCAACCATCCCGGCGCCGGTCGCCGCGCGAGACATCACAGCGGTAAGCGAAGCACCGACCTCCACCTCGCTGAATGTGCCGCTGCTAAGGGTCGAAGACCTCGTCAAGCACTACATCTTGCCGCGCGAACACCTGTTCGAGCCACCGCCGAAGGTCGAGGCCCTGCGCGGCGTCAGCTTCACGATGCACGCCGGCACCAGCCTCGGGCTCGTCGGCGAATCCGGATCGGGCAAGTCGACGCTCGCACGGCAGGTCATGGCGCTCGAGCGGCCGACCGCCGGCCGCGTGACCTTGCTCGGGCGCGACCTGAACGCCTTGTCGCCGGCCGAACTGCGCGCCGCACGTCGCGATTTCCAGATGGTGTTCCAGGACCCGTACGGCTCGCTCGACCCGCGCCAGCGCGTCGGCCGGATCGTCGCCGAGCCGCTCGCGGCGATGGGCTCGGCCGATGCGCGCACGCGCGTCGCCGAATCGCTCGACGCGGTCGGCCTGCGCGGCTCGGACGCCGAGCGCTACCCGCACGAGTTCTCCGGCGGCCAGCGCCAGCGCATCGCGATCGCGCGCGCGCTGATCACCCGGCCGCGTCTGATCGTCGCCGACGAGCCGGTCAGCGCGCTCGACGTCTCGGTGCAGGCGCAGGTGCTGAACCTGCTGCAGGACCTGCAGCAGCGCTTCGCGGTGACATACCTGCTGATCAGCCACGACATCGCGGTGGTCGACCACCTGTGCGACGAGGTCGCCGTGCTGTATGCCGGGCGCATCGTCGAGCAGGGTGCGCCCGAGGTGCTGTTCCGCGCTGCGGCGCATCCGTACACGCGGGCGCTGATGGCGGCGGTGCCGAGCGTGGTGGCGCCGCGCAAGGTCCGCGCAGCGTCGGCGCGCACGCCGCGAACCGATGCCGGCAACGACACGCTCGACGATCCCGCGCACATCGGCTGCGCGTTCGCGGCACGTTGTCCAGATCGCCAGTCGCGCTGCGTTCAGGAGCGGCCGCTGCTGCGCGCCGTCGCAGGCGGGCATGCGGCCGCCTGCCACTTCGCCGAGGCGGTGATGGGGCGTCCTCCCGTCGGGGAGAGCCCCGGCGATGTGCGCGGCGTTCAATGAGTCCGAGCCGGCCCTAGCCGCTTCGTCGACGAAGGTCCCATCGGGCACCGGCCATCGATCCTCCAGTAAAGTCGTCCTCGATCCGGAACCCGCGCCGCCGGTCGTCACGACCCTCGGCCGAGGCCGTTGCCACCATCTCGAAAGAGGACGCCCATGCTGAATTCGCGCACCCGCCTCCACGCTGCCCTCGCGCTCGCCGCGCTGCTCGCGCTGCCGCTCGGTGCCGATGCGCAGACCCGCAAGGACAGCGTCGTGCTCGGCATGGTCCTCGAGCCGACCGGCCTCGACCCGACGATCGCGCCGGCTGCGGCGATCGGCGAGGTCGTTCACTACAACGTGCTCGAGGGCCTGACCAAGATCAACATGGACGGCACGATCGTGCCGCTGCTCGCCGAGAGTTGGTCGATCGATCCGGACGGCAAGGTCTACACCTTCAAGCTGAAGAAGGGCGTCAAGTACCAGGACGGCGAGGCCTTCGATTCGAGCGACGTCAAGTTCACCTTCGAGCGCGCGAAGGCCGCCGGCTCGACCAACAAGGCGAAGAAGGCGGTGTTCGACAACATGAGCCGGATCGAGACGCCCGATCCGCACACGGTGATCCTGGTGCTGAACCAGGCCGACGGCAACTTCCTGTTCCGGATGGGCGAGAACACCGCGGTGATCCTCGATCCGAAAAGTGCACCGACGACGGCGTCGAAGCCGGTCGGCACCGGGCCGTACAAGTTCGACTCATGGGCCAGGGGCTCGTCGCTGTCGCTGGTCAAGAGCGAGACCTACCGCAACGCGGCAGCGGTCAAGCTGAACAAGGTCACGTTCCGCTTCATCAACGACCCGGCCGCGCAGGTCGCGGCGCTGCTCGCCGGCGACATCGATGGCATGCCGCGCTTCGGGGCGCTCGAGAGCCTGAAGCAGCTGCAGAGCGACGCCCGCTTCACGGTGGCGCAAGGCGGCACCGAGGGCAAGACGATCGTCAGCATGAACAACAAGAAGAAGCCGTTCGACGACGTGCGCGTGCGCCGCGCGATCGCGATGGCGATCGACCGCAAGGCGGTGATCCAGGGCGCGCAGGAGGGCTACGGCACGCCGATCGGCAGCCACATGGTGCCGAGCGACGCCGGCTACGTCGACCTGACGGCGATGAACGCCTACGACCCGGAGAAGGCGAAGGCGCTGCTGAAGGAAGCCGGCGTCGCGACGCCGCTCAACGTGACCTTGACCTTGCCGCCGCCGCAGTACGCACGCAAGGGCGGCGAGATCGTCGCGGCGCAGCTCGCGAAGATCGGCGTCAACGCGAAGATCGAGAACGTCGAATGGGCGCAGTGGCTGTCGGGCCCGTTCAAAGGCAACTTCGACCTGACCATCATCAGCCACGTCGAGCCGCTCGACTTCATCACCGTCTATGCCGACTCGAACTACTACATCGGCTACCAGTCGAAGGCTTTCAGCGAGCTGATCGCCGCCTACAACTCGACCACCGATGCGAAGGGCCGCAGCAAGCTGCTCGGCGACATCCAGCGGCAGCTCGCGACCGACTCGCCCGCCGTCTACATGTTCCAGCTTTCGCAGTTCGCGGTCGGCAACAAGCGCCTGAAGGGCCTGTGGAGCAGCTCGCCGGTTGCCGCGAATGATCTCGCCGCGCTGAGCTGGCAGTAGGTCGGCCTGCCTGACAGCAACCAGCTTCCACCTTCCACCGCGTTTACACGCTCCAGCCGCTGATGGCCGACCTGCACACCCTCTCGGCGCCCGAGCTGTTCGACCTGTACCAGCGCAAGGCGGTCTCGCCGGTCGACGTGACCCACGCGGTGCTCGACCACATCGCGCGCTGGGAGCCGCACCTGCATGCGACCTACGCGCTCGATGCCGAAGGTGCGCTCGCGCAGGCCGAGGCCTCGCAGTCGCGCTGGCTGAAGGGCGAGCCGGCCGGCCCGCTCGACGGCGTGCCGACGATGATCAAGGAGAACATCGCAACCGCCGGCGTGCCGGTGCCGCTCGGCACCGCCGCGACGGAGCTGACCCCGGCGCCGCACGACGCACCGCCGGCGGCGCGCTTGCGCGAATCGGGTGCAGTCATCCTCGGCAAGACGACGATGCCCGACTACGGGATGCTGTCGTCGGGCCTGTCGAGCTTTCATCCGCTGACGCGCAATCCGTGGGACCTGAGCAGGGGACCGGGCGGCAGCAGCTCGGGAGCCGGCGCCGGCGCGGCCGCCGGCTACGGCCCGCTGCATGTCGGCACCGACATCGGCGGCTCGGTCCGCCTGCCGGCCGGCTGGTGCGGCATCTTCACGTTGAAGCCGAGCCTCGGCCGGATCCCGATCCATCCGCCGTATGCCGGCCGGGTCGCCGGCCCGATGACGCGCACGGTCCAGGACGCCGCGCTGATGATGGCGGTGCTGAGCCGACCCGACCCGCGCGACACGATGAGCCTGCCGGCGCAGGCGATTGCCTGGGAAAAGCTCGAGCGCCCGGTCGAGGGCCTGCGCATCGGCCTGCTGATGGACGCCGGCTGGGGTCTCGACGTCGAGCCCGAGGTGCGCGCCGGGATCGAGGCAGCGGCCCGCGCGTTCGAGG
>Ga0207650_10000911_pt1 | contig 22288 bp, 19 predicted proteins | sample KBSS63metaG_FD_184325 | JGI IMG/M metagenome (GOLD analysis project Ga0207650, IMG submission 184325) | Switchgrass rhizosphere microbial communities from Kellogg Biological Station, Michigan, USA - KBS S6-3 metaG (SPAdes) (version 2) | ecosystem: Host-associated > Plants > Roots > Rhizosphere...
GGTGATGTATGAATTCGTCCGCCGAATACAGCGGAAACTCACGCATCCGCAAGCGCACTCAGTTCGTCTGCCGGCATGATCGGAAAGGTCGTGCCACCGGAGTGGACGCAAAACATTGCCACGCCGTCGATGTCGAGCGTTTCTCCCAGTTCGACGAGATCATACATCACCGGACGCGAAACCAGCGCCTCGAGCCTGCCCCGGACATGCAGGTAGGGCTTCAACTGCTTATGCTCCCCATGAACGACGAAGCGCAGCGGATGATCCGGCCCGGCCTCGACGACATCGCCGACATTGGTGCGGAAGGTGAGCAGTGGGCCCTCACCGCCATGACTGACAGTCATCTCGACCGCAACGAAAGGCGCATCGGCAACGCGGATGCCGACCCTTTCCACCGGCGTCACGAGGTAGGTCCTGCCATCCTCGTCCTTGCGCAGCACCGTCGAAAACAGCCGCACCAGCGGTGCCCGGCCGATCGGCGTGCCCATGTAGAACCATGCGCCGTCGCTGCGGATCTCCATGTCGAGATCGCCGCAGAAGGGTGGGTTCCATTTCTCCACCGGCGGCGGCCCCTTGGCATGCTCCCCGGCATCGCCGGCGGCGCGCGCAATCAACGCGGCAAGCCCTGCCGCATCCGTCGTTGCGCTGATTTCCTCGGCTGCCATTGTTCCGTCCCGGTTCGTCGCTACTGATCGCAGTCTCACGAGATAGTCACTCCGGACGCACTTGTCAGCATTGTCATGGGGGATAAATTCGCTTGAGTATGAGGCCAATCTGTATGAACTGCGAATCGACACACCCGCCTTCTAGCCGCCGGAGATGCACATGGGCATGATCAATTCGACAGAGGCAAGCCTCGACGACAAGGCCATGATAGCATCTGCGGAGCGTGCGCTGGCAGATATCGCAGCTATCCGCGAGCAGGTTTCGAAGGTCATCTTCGGTCAGGAAAGCGTGGTCGAAAAGACGCTGCTGGCGGTTCTGGCCGGCGGCCACGCGCTGCTCGTCGGCGTTCCCGGGCTTGCCAAGACCAAGCTGGTGACGACGCTCGGCGACGTGCTCGGCCTCGGTGCCAGCCGCGTGCAGTTCACCCCCGACCTGATGCCGTCCGACATCCTCGGCTCGGAAGTGATGGACCAGGACGAGACCGGCCGCCGCTCCTTCCGCTTCGTCAAAGGCCCGATCTTCGCGCAGCTGCTGATGGCCGACGAAATCAACCGCGCCTCGCCGCGCACGCAATCCGCGCTGCTGCAGGCCATGCAGGAATATCACGTTACCATCGCCGGCCAGCGCTACGACCTGCCGGCACCCTTCCATGTGCTCGCCACCCAGAACCCGCTGGAGCAGGAAGGCACCTATCCGCTGCCGGAAGCACAGCTCGACCGCTTCCTGCTGCAGGTCGATGTCGGCTATCCGGAACTCGCTGACGAGCGCCGCATCCTGCTCGACACCACCGGCATGGCGGAAGCCAAGGCCAGCGCCGCCATCGATGCCGGCCGCCTGTCGGAAATCCAGAAACTGATCCGCCAAATGCCGATCAGCGACAGCGTCGTCGACGCCATCCTGGCGCTGGTGCGCTCGGCCCGCCCGGGCCAGGGCAACGCCACCACCGACAAGCATGTCGCCTGGGGTCCGGGACCGCGCGCCGGCCAGGCCATGATGCTCTGCACCCGCGCCCGCGCCCTCTACCAGGGCCGCCTCGCCCCGTCGCTGGACGATGTCCACGCGCTGGCCGAGCCGATCCTGCAGCACCGCATGGCGCTGACCTTCGTCGCCCGCGCCGAAGGCATGTCGGTGCGCGATGTCATTGCCGACCTGGTCAAGCAGGCCAGGACCTAGGGAGAGCGCACCGCGTGGCATCCATCGGACAGATCGTCAATCCGACATCCGGCAGCGATGCCCTTTCCCGCGCCCGGCAGCGCGCAGCCCTCGTGCCCGACTGCCTCGTCGAGGCCCAGCGCATTGCCAACACCGTGATTGCCGGCTGGCACGGCCGCCGCAAGCGCGGCATCGGCGAAAACTTCTGGCAGTTTCGCCCCTATAGCGATGGCGAAAGCCTGGCACGCATCGACTGGCGCCGCTCGGCCCGCGACGACCATACCTATATCCGCGACCACGAATGGGAAGCCGCCCACACCATCTGGCTCTGGGCCGACATGTCGCCGTCGATGATGTACAAATCGACCTTCGGCCATGTCTCGAAGGAAAGCCGCGCGCTGGTCATCATGCTGGCATTGGCCGAAATCCTGGCACGCTCCGGCGAGCGCATCGGCTGCCCCGGCATCATGGAGCCGATCTCCGCCCGCAACGCCGCAGAACGGCTGGCGACGGCGCTGATGCATACCCCTCTCACCGGCGGCCTGCCGCAGACGGCGATGATCCGCGGCTGGAGTGATGTCGTGCTGATCGGCGACTTCCTCGACGACAGCGACAGCATCATGGCGCGCCTCGGTCCGCTTGCCCGCCGCGGCCTGCGCGGCCATGTGGTCGAGATCGCCGACCCTGCCGAGGAGACCTTCCCCTACACCGGCCGCACCGAGTTCACCGATCCGGAAACCGGCGAACGGCTGGTGGCCGGTCGTGCCGAAACCATCCGCGAGGATTACCAGCGTGCCTACCTGGCGCGTCGTCACAGTCTTGGTGAATCGCTCCGCCAGCTCGGCTGGGCCTTCGTCACCCACCGCACCGATCATCTCGCCTCAGAAGCCCTGGTTGCTGTCCACACCCATCTCTCGGGCATGCCGACAAAGGCGACCCACGGTGGCCAGCTTTGAGCGCGCTGGCCTTCGCCTATCCGGCGATGCTGGCTGCGCTGATCGCCCTGCCAGCGATCTGGTGGTTGTTGCGCATGACCCCGCCGCGCCCGCAGGCGGAAGTCTTCCCGCCGCTGAAAATCCTGGCGCAGGTTCTGAAACGAGAGGAAACGCCCGCGAACAGTCCGTGGTGGCTGACCCTGTTGCGCATGCTGATGGCGGCCTGCGTCATCCTTGCCATCGCTGATCCGGTTTTCAATCCGCGCACCAACACGCTCTCCGGCAACGGCCCGCTCGTGCTGTTGATCGACAATGGTTGGGCCAGTACCCCCGACTGGGATCGCCGCGTGCAGACCGCCGACGCGCTGATCGGTGATGCCGAGGCCAGCGAGACGCCCGTCGTCATCGCCTTCACCGCCAACCAGACCAACGACGCTGTTCCCGGCACCGCTGCTGCGGCGCGCGACAAGCTGCATGCGGCGGCACCCGTTCCCCTGGTGCCGGATCGCGGCCGCGCCCTGCTGTCGGTTAAGTCAGCGCTCAACGGTACCGCACCCGGAACGCTCGCCTTTCTCTCCGACGGCATCGCGAGCGTAGACAAGGACGACACGATCCAGCAGTTGTCGGCGCTGGCGCCGGGCGACCTCAGGCTCATCGAGGGCGACGGCAGCCAGGCCGTAGCCCTGACCAGCGCGTCCAACAGCGCCGACGTCATGACCGTTACGGCCAGCCGATTGAATGGCTCCAGCTCGGGCAAAATGACCCTCAGCGCCCAGGATGCGCAGGGCCGCCCGATTGCCGCCGGCACGCTTGCCTTTGGAGCCGGCCAGACCGTTGCCTCGGGCACCATCGCCGCGCCCTTTGAAATGCGGAACGACTTCGCCCGTGTCAGCATCGATGGCCACAGCACTGCCGGCTCGGTGCACCTCCTCGACGACGGATTCAAGCGCCGCCGTGTCGCGCTGCTCTCCGGCCAGGCGGCGGATGAATTCCAGCCGCTGCTGTCGCCGCTCTATTACATCCAGAAGGCCCTGCAGCCCTATGCCGACCTCATCAAACCGGAGGCCGACGATCTCGCGAAATCCATCACCCAGTTGCTTGCCGGCAATCCATCGGTCATCATCATGGCCGACATCGGACGCCTTCCCGCCGACAGCTATGCGCCGATGCAGCGTTGGATCGCCAACGGCGGCACGCTGATCCGCTTTGCCGGTCCGCGTCTGGCCGCCGCTCCCGCCGAAGATCCGCTGGTGCCGGTGGTCCTGCGCCAGGGCGAACGGGCGCTCGGTGGGGCCATGTCCTGGGCCGAACCGCAACCGCTGGCCGACTTTCCGAATTCCGGACCCTTTGCCGGAATGGCGAGGCCGGAGAATGTCCTGGTAAAACGCCAGGTGCTGGCCGAACCTACGCCTGATCTGGCCGAGCGAACCTGGGCAAGCCTTGCCGACGGCACGCCCCTGGTCACAGAAAAGAGCGTCCAAGCCGGCCGCATCGTGCTGTTCCACGTCAGTGCCGAGGCCTCGTGGTCCGACCTGCCGATTTCAGGCGACTTCGTCGAGATGCTGCGCCGGATCGTCCAGATGTCTCGCTCGGGGGGCGTTGCGTCTGGCGAAGCGGCGACAAAGGAAACCCTGCCGCCCTATCGGCTGTTAACAGCCAAAGGCGCGCTGACGGCGGAAACCGGCAGCGCTCGGCCGCTCGAGACCGGCAAGAAGGGCCCGCTGCTCGCAGGCTTCGACAACCCGCCGGGCCTCTACGGCTCGGAGGAAGGATTTACCGCCTTGAACGTTCTCCCGGACCACGCCGAACTCAAGCCGCTCGATACCTCCACTTCAACGACCGTCAGGCGCGAGGGGCTGATCGGCGGAGAGGCCTGGTCGGCAAAGCCCGTGCTGTTCACGCTCGCCCTGTTGCTGCTGATCGCCGACGGCCTGGTCGTGCTCATCATGAACGGCGCCTTTTCCAAGTTCCGTCGTCCCAGGCGCGCGACGACGGGAACGGCTGCGATGCTCGCGGTAGCCCTGGCTGCCGCTGCCTTTTTCCATCCGGTTGAGATGCGCGCCGACGATGCGAAGCCCGGCGACGACATCATCGAGTCACGCCTCGACAAGACCCATCTCGCCTATATCGTCACCGGCGAGAACGAGGTCGACCAGCTCTCCGAGCGCGGCTTAGCCGGCCTCACCGATTTCCTCACCTACCGCACGACGCTGGAGCCGGGACCGCCCGTTGGCGTCGATCCGGCCAAGGACGAGCTATCGCTGTTCCCGCTGCTCTACTGGCCGGTCAGCGCCACGGCACCGATGCCGAGCAGCACGACGATGAACCGCATCGACGCCTATATGCGATCGGGCGGCACGGTGTTGTTCGATACCCGCGATGCCCTGAGCTCGTTTGGTGACAACGCCGCCCCCGGCCCCAACGGCGAGCGCCTGCAGGCAATCCTCGCCAACCTCGACATTCCACCACTTGAGCCGGTCCCACCCAAGCACGTGCTGACGAAATCCTTCTACCTGCTTTCGAACTTTCCGGGCCGCTACACCGGCAGCCCGCTGTGGATCGAGTCCCATCCGGACAATCGTGCCGATACCGGTGTGAAGCAGGCAGCAACATCCGACGGCGTTACGCCGATCATGATCACCGGCAACGACTTTGCCGGCGCCTGGGCGGTCGATGATAACGGCGCGCCGCTGCTGCCGACCGTCCCACAGGACGAGATGCAGCGCGAATATGCCTTTCGAAGCGGCGTCAACATCATGATGTATATGCTGACCGGCAACTACAAGGCCGACCAGGTCCACGTTCCGGACCTGCTGGAACGGCTGGGGCAATAGCATGACGCTGGATTTCCAACCTTTCCTCCCCTGGTCAGTGATCGCGGCGCTGGCCGCCGTCATAGCGCTCATTGCCGTTTTTTCCATCTGGCGAGGTCTGCGCGGCGCCCTTGTGAGATCGCTTGCCGGCATCGCGCTCTTGGCAGCGCTCGCAAATCCGCTGCTTATGCAGGAGGATCGCGACCGCCTGTCGACCATCGTTCCCGTCGTCATCGACCGCAGCCAAAGCCAGCTGACGCCCGAGCGCATCAAAATGACCGATGAGGCGCTGGCGCAGTTGAAGGATCGGCTGGCCGCCTTTCCGAGGATAGAGCCGCGCTATATCGACGCCAAGGATACTGCCGAGTCCGACACGCCGGCGACACGGCTGTTTTCAGCGCTGCACGCCGCAATCGGCGACATCCCGCCGGCCCGCATCGGCGGCGCCATCTTCCTGACCGACGGCCAGATCCACGACATCCCCTCAAGCACGCAGTCTCTCGGCTTCAGCGCACCGATCCACGGATTGATCACCGGGCGAGCCAATGAGTTCGATCGGCGCATCGAGGTGGTGCGGGGGCCGCGCTTCGGTATCGTCAACGAGGAGCAGCAGCTAACGTTGCGTGTCGTCGATGACGGTCCGAGCCCGGGCGGCATCGCGCCCGTCACCGTCAAGCTCAATGGCAACGAGATCGCCACGCTGCAGGCGACACCCGGGCAGGAAACGCCGTTCAGCTTCAAGGTGCCGCGCGCCGGCAACAACGTGCTCGAATTCTCGGTCGCCGAACTGCCGGGAGAAATCACCCTCGTCAACAATCGCACCGTTCACCTGATCGAGGGTATCCGGCAGAACATGCGCGTGCTGCTCGTTTCCGGTGAACCCCACGCCGGCGAGCGCGCCTGGCGCAATCTGCTGAAGTCAGATGCTTCCGTGGATCTGGTGCACTTCACCATTCTGCGTCCGCCGGAAAAGCAGGATGGAACGCCCATCAACGAACTGTCGCTGATCGCCTTTCCGACGCGGGAACTGTTCGTCGACAAGATCAAGGATTTCGATCTAATCATCTTCGATCGTTACCAGCACCGCGGCGTGCTGCCGATCCTCTACTACGACTACATCGCCCAATACGTCCAGAACGGCGGCGCCCTCTTGATCGCTGCCGGACCTGAGCATGCCAGCCAGGATTCGATAGCGCTGACGCCGCTGCAATCCGTGCTGCCGGCCGAGCCGACCGGCAACATGATCGACAAACCCTTCTATCCCCGCCTGTCGGAAGAAGGCCGCAAGCACCCCGTTACCCGTGGCCTCGACGGCGCAGATGTGGAACCGCCCCATTGGGGGCGCTGGTTCCGCACCGTCGACGTGGAACCGCCAGAGGGCCAGACTGTCATGGTCGGCGCCGACAACCACCCGCTGCTGGTGCTCAATCGTGCCGGCGAAGGCCGCGTTGCCATGCTTCTGTCGGACCAGGGCTGGCTCTGGTCGCGCGGCTTCGAGGGCGGCGGACCGAGCGTCGCTCTCTATCGGCGCATCGCCCACTGGCTGATGAAGGAACCGGCGCTGGAGGAAGAAGCGCTGACGGCAACAGCCTCAGGCCGCACCCTGCAGATCACCCGCCAGACGGTCGGCGACGACCCGGGCAGCGCCACGATCAAATATCCCTCCGGCAAATCCGAGACCGTCAAGCTGACCCAGGGCGAACCGGGTCTCTACCAGGCCGAAAAGCATACCGACGAGATCGGCCTGTTCGAGATCACCAATGGCAAGTTGTCGACGCTGGTGCATGTCGGTGCCGTCGACGCGCCGGAGTTCAAGGCGATGATCTCCACCACCGAGACGCTGAAATCGCTTGCCGCCCAGACGAAGGGATTGGTGACCCGCGTTGCCGCTGCGGGCAACGCCATTGTCGTGCCGCCGATCCTGCCGGTGCGCGGCGCGGTCAGAATTGCCGACGACCAGCGCATGAGCATCCACCTGACCGACGAAACCGTGTTGCGCGGCATCAATACGCTGCCGCTGTTTGCCGGTTTCCTAGGGCTCGCCGCTCTGCTCTTCCTGCTGGCCGCAACCTGGTGGCGCGAGGGACGCTAAGCCATGACCACGCCGCAACTGGATCTGACCGACACCCCCGCAGATGCCGATATGGCGGTGATCATGAGCGGTCTCACCGGCTTCAATACGGCGGATGTCGGGCCGCCGGGTCGCCAGCCGCTTGCCGTGCTGATCCGCGACGAAGACGGCAGTGTCGTCGGCGGCACCCTCGGCTCCACCGCCTGGGGGTGGCTTTACATCCAGTGGCTTTTCGTCCCCGAGCGATTGCGCGGTCAAGGCTTGGCCGGCAAGCTGCTGTCGCTCGCCGAGACCGAGGCGGTCGCACGCGGCTGCAACAGCGCCTGGATCGACACGTTCAACCCGCAGGCGCTGCGGGCCTATCAGCGGCAGGGTTACATGATCTTCGGCGAACTCACGGATTTTCTGCCCGGCCGCAACAGGACATTCCTGCAAAAGCGGCTGACGCCGGCCGCCTGATCGCAGCGACTATTCAGTCCAGCCGATCGGACCCTTGAGCCTCGCGTGCACATCCTCGCCAATCGGCACGACCAGCACCCGGCGCGGATCCACCGGTCCTGGAAACTCCAGCGCGTTGTGAGTGACCTTCTCGAAACCGAGCGGTTCGTAGTAGGGCGGATCGCCGACGAGAATGACCGCCTCCGATCCCTTCCGCCGCGCCGCCTCGACGGCGATGCGCACGAGTTCACGGCCGATGCCCCGGCTCTTGTGCGACGGCCGGACCGCCAGCGGGCCCAGGAGGTGACCGCGCACGCCGCCGGCCATGACCGCCGTCATCCTGACCGAGGCGACGGTCTCGCCATCGTCGGCGCAGATGAAGGATAGCGACCGGTCATGCGGCCCCTGCTCGCGGATGCGGGCTGCCGCCCGGACGAACCGTCCCGGACCGAAGGCTTCTTCGTTGATGAGTTCGATGACGGCGTCGTGCGACGCATCCTCGGTGAGGTAGACCAGATCGTGCTTGTGCATGAACGTAAAAAACCAGATGACATGGGGGATGGGTCTCGGAAACGCCTGTTGTGGCGTTCGGGTCCATCAGCGTCGTCGCATCTCTCTGGTCACGTTCATCGATCAAGGTCCTTTAATTGTGACGAGGCCGATAGCAGGAAATATTTCCTCCGTCCAATGCAAAATGCGGCGCTGCCGAAAGCAACGGACTGTTCAATCTTTACGCGCTCGAAATTTCCGCAGGGCAGCGTATGTATCAGACAAAGCAATTCGAAAGGACACTAACATGGGCATGCTGGTTGACGGCGTCTGGCATGACGTCTGGTACGACACAAAGGAAACGAAGGGCCATTTCATGCGCGCCGCTTCGCAGTTTCGCAATTGGGTGACCGCCGATGGCAGCGCCGGCCCGAGCGGCACCGGCGGTTTCAAGGCCGAGGCAGGCCGCTATCACCTCTATGTCGCCCTCGCTTGCCCCTGGGCGCACAGGACGCTGATCTTCCGCAAGCTGAAGGGTCTGGAAGAGATCATCTCGGTCTCGATCGTCGATCCGCTGATGCTGGAAAACGGCTGGGAATTCAAGAACCGCGATGGCGGCACCGTCGATCACCTGTTCGGCGCCAAGGCCATGTGGGAAATCTACACCAAGGCCGATCCGCACTATTCCGGCCGCGTCACGGTACCGGTGCTCTGGGATACGAAGACGGGAACGATCGTCAACAACGAATCCTCGGAAATCATCCGGATGTTCAACAGCGCCTTCGACGGCCTCACCGCCTCGACGGCGGATTACTATCCGGAGGCCCTGCGCGGCGAAATCGATCGCATCAACGAGCTTGTCTACGACACCGTCAACAACGGCGTCTACAAGTCAGGTTTCGCAACGACGCAGCAAGCCTATGACGAGCATGTCGGCAAGCTGTTCGAGACGCTGGACAGCCTGGAGAAACGCCTGGGTAAAAGTCGCTACCTCGTCGGCACGACACTGACCGAAGCCGACTGGCGCCTGTTCACCACCCTGGTTCGCTTCGACGCTGTCTATGTCGGTCACTTTAAGTGCAACATCCGCCGGATCGAGGATTACCCGAACCTGTCGGCCTATCTGCGTGAACTATACCAGGTGCCAGGCGTAAAGGAGACCGTCAACATGGCGCATATCAAGCGCCACTATTACACCAGCCACAAGACGATCAACCCGACTGGCATCGTCCCGATGGGGCCGGCGCTCGATCTCGAACGGCCACATGGCCGTGACGGCATGTAGTCTGTCCGCCTACCAGAAGCCGGACGGTAGTGCATCGCCGCTGATCTCCTGCAAACGCCGCAGCGTTGCCGGCGTCGTGGCGGCAGGTAGCGCGTCGAGAGCGAAGAAGCCGCTCTCGGCGATCTCCCAGTCGGGCTGGCGCGGCACGCGCTGTTCCACCGTCACGCGGTAGAAGGCGACATGATCGCGGCGGCTGACGGCCCGGTTGAGGTAGACGCCGAGCAGGGTTGGCCTGTCGGTGATGACCAGGTTTCCCTCCTCCCGCAGCTCCTTGGCCAGCGCCTCTTCCACCGTCTCGTGCCGCTCGACGCCGCCGCCAGGCATATACCAGCCGGGAAGGTAGGAATGGCGGACAAGGAAAATCCGTCCCTCGCTATCGAAACAGGCTGCGCGAACCCCGAGCGTCATGCCGCGCGTCAGCGCAAAGTAGAGATGTGCGATCGGCAGCACGAGTTTCTCCTTCCAGCCGCGCACTTCGCTCGACGAGCCATCCTGCATGCCACTTCTCCTTTTCAACCGATCATGCCGAACGTTCAAACTTCCAGACACGAAGGCTGGGGAAGCATTTGATTTGACACAAGAGTGTTCTATGTCTCACCCATGTTCAAGCTCGCGCATATCTCCGATATCCATCTCGGGCCACTTCCACGGCTTTCCCTGTGGGAACTCGCATCCAAACGCATTACCGGGTTCGTGAATTGGCACCGAAACCGGCGCAAGCATCTTTTCGGCGATACACTCGATCTTCTTCTGGCCGACATCAGCGCGAAACAGGTTGATCACCTTGCCATAACAGGCGATCTCGTCAATCTCGGCACCAAGATCGAGGTGCGCACCGCCGCCGAATGGCTGGCGACGGTGGGACCGCCGACAACCACCTCCGTCGTGCCCGGCAACCACGACGCCTATGTGCCCGGATCCTACGAGAAATCGGTGCGGGCCTGGTACCCCTACGTGAAAGGCGACCTGGCACCGGCAGGCTGGGAAGAGGACATTCACGTCTTCCCCTATCTGCGTGTGCGCGACCGCGTCGCCATCATCGGCTGCTCGACGGCCGTGGCCACCCTGCCCTTTGCCGCCAGCGGTTTTTTCGGCTCCCGCCAGGCGCGCGAGACGGTGCACATGCTTCGGGCCGCCGGCGAGGCCGGGCTTTTCCGCGTGATCATGATCCACCACCCGCCGATCCGCGGCGCCGCATCCTTCCACAAACGGATGATCGGCATCCGCCGCTTTGCCGCCGTCGTCTCGACCGGGGGGGCCGAGCTGGTGTTGCACGGCCATACCCACCTCAACACGCTGCACTGGCTGCGCGGACCGCAGGCGCGCGTGCCTGTTGTTGGCGTCGCCTCCGCATCGCAGGGTCTTGGCGGCTCGAAGCCACCGGCGACCTACAACCTTTTCTCCATATCGGGCGGTCCGGGCGCCTGGGACCTCAAGGCAGAACGCTTCAGCCTCAATTCCACAGGTGACGGCGTTTCCGCCAAAGGCATCAATATTCTGATGCCTTGATCGACGCCGGATCCACTCGCCCGGATGGTGTCGGGGAGACACATGCGCTTATTCGAAAAAACAGATGATTGGCGCCGGGAAACCGCCTTCCGCCACCGATCTCGCTGTCAGCACTCTTGCGGAAATGGCTGCGAAGTGGTCATATGAGCGTCATGGATGTGCTTTGAGATGCGTCGATCGACATCAGCCGGCAATGCTGATGCGCGTCCTCTACGCGTTGTCGTTGACACCAGCCTGCCCATATTGGGCCCGACGGCGGTTAAACCTATCGTGGAAAGACAATGCCTGCTTCCTTAGCTGCTCCGGACATCCGACGCGATCTGGTTGGCCTCCTGCCGAAGCTTCGCCGCTTCGCGGTCACTCTCACCGGTGACGTCGCTGAGGCCGACGAACTGCTGCAGAAGGTCTGTCAGCGAAGCGTGGTCAAGATCCATCTTTGGAACAATGAAGGCCGCCTGGAAAGCTGGCTCTATGCGATGACCAGACAGTTGTGGGTCGAGGAATCCCGCCGCCACCGCCTCCGTGCCGGCTCCTCGAGGCCTACTGCCGTGCAGCCGGGTCAAGCGACGCTGCATCAACTGCATGCGCCCGAGAAAAGCGACAGCCATCAGGCGGTCAGCGCCCTGCCCGAGGGTCTCGCCAGCATATTCCTGCTGGTCGATGTCGAAGGCCACAGCTACAAGCAGACGGCCGATATACTCGGCATTCCGCAGTCGGTGGTCGCATCGCGGCTTGCCAGTGCGCGTCTGGCCTTCGCCGCCGGCGGGCTTAGCCGCCATAGCCAAAGGTCATGACCGTGAAGGATCACCGCAAGCCCCCCATCGAGGCACGGCTGGCCGCCTATATCGACGGCGAGGCCAGCCACGAGGAAAAGCAGGCGTTGGATGAGCTTCTGGCCGGCGACGCCGACACCCACAAGGTCTACGACAATCTGCGCCGAGGCTCGGAAATGGGCCGCAAGGCCTTTGATGAACTACTGAAGGAGCCTGTGCCGCTGGCCCTCGTCCGCTCGATCAAGAGCGCACCGGAACCCAAGGCGCGGGACGTCCGGCGGCTTGCCCGTCCGGCAGTCAAACTGGCGCCGTCGGGCAAACAAGCGCTCGCCGCCGCCCTGATCCTTTTCGTCATCGGTGGCGGCATCGGCTATTTCTTCGGCAGCCAGCCGGGCGCTGCCCGCATCACCCTACCCTTGACGCCGAACCAAGGGCGCACCTGGCCCGATGACATCGCCGCAGCCCAACGGATCTACCTGCGACAGACGAGCCACGTTGTCGAACTCGGGCCCAATCAGACGGATGAAATCGTCGCTTGGCTGACATCCGCCGTCGGCGTCAAGTTCAGCCTGCCGGATCTCTCCGGCGCGGGATTGTCTTTCCAGGGCGCGCGTCTGCTGGTGGCAGCCGGCAAGCCCACCGGACAACTGGTCTACCGCAACATCGATGGTGAAATCATCTCGGTCTGCTTCTTCAAGGAGAGCATGGCGAACGACACGAACGACTTCAACGAGATCATCAAGGACGACATCGGCGTCATACCCTGGCATCGCGGCGGCACCGGCTATGCCGTCGTCGGCGCCTCTTCGGACGCCCTCCTCGACGATATCGCCAACCGCGTCTCGGTCGCGATCTGATTGCATTGGCTTTGACGAAAAATGGCGACCCGTGAGGCCGCCATTTTCTTTTGTCTTATCTGAGCAGTGCCGTGAAAAGCAAATTCAAGCTTTTGCCTTCAAGGCGAGAACGCGGTTCGCCGCGGAGACGATCGCCTCCAGCGAGGCTGCGACGATGTTGGTGTTGACGCCGGCACCGAACAATTTTCCGCCCGGGTAGGACGTCTCGACGTAGGAGATCGCCGCGGCATTCGAGCCGTGCTGCAGCGAATGCTCCGAGTAGTCCTCGACCGACATTTCAACACCGAGATAGACCGACAGTGCATTGATGAAACCATCGATCGGCCCGTTGCCCTTGCCCTCGATGCGTTTCAGTTCGCCGTTATCGGTGATCTCGGCGGCAACGATCGTTTGCCCCTTGCGCTCCGGGCTGGCGAAGCTGTGGAAATCGACGAAGCGCAGCCGCGCATCCGTCTGGTGAACATAGAGTTCCATGAAGCGATCATAGATCCGCTTGGCCGGCAGTTCCTTGCCCTCGACATCCGTAATGTGCTGGATCTCCTCGCGGAACTCGACCTGCAGGTTGCGCGGCAGGTTCAGACCGTAGTCCTGCTGCAGGATATAGGCGATGCCGCCCTTGCCGGACTGCGAGTTGATGCGAATGATCGCCTCATAGGAGCGTCCGACATCCTGCGGATCGATCGGCAGATAGGGCACTTCCCAGATGGAGGTATTGGCAGTCTTGCTGGCCTTCATGCCCTTGTTGATCGCATCCTGATGCGAGCCCGAAAAAGCCGTGTAGACCAGTTCGCCGACGTAAGGGTGGCGCTCGGCAATCGTCATCTGGTTCGAATATTCGTAGACTTCCTTGATCCGCTCGATATCGGAGCAGTCGATCTCGGGGTCGACCCCTTGCGTGAACATGTTCAGCGCCATGGTCACCACATCGACATTGCCGGTGCGCTCGCCATTGCCGAACAGCGTGCCCTCGACGCGGTCGGCGCCGGCCAGCAGGCCCAGTTCGGCAGCAGCAATACCGGTGCCGCGGTCGTTGTGCGGATGCAGCGAGATGATCAGGTTCTCGCGATTGTCGAGGTTGCGGCACATCCACTCGATCTGGTCGGCATAGACGTTCGGCGTCGCCATCTCGACAGTCGACGGCAGGTTGATGATCAGCTTGTTGTCGGCAGTCGGACGCACTTCGGCGATGACGGCGTTGCAGATCTCCAGCGCCACATCCAGCTCGGTGCCGGTAAAGCTCTCCGGCGAATATTCGAAGCGGTAGTCGCCGCCGGCCTTGGCCGCCATGTCGGTAATCATCTTGGCCGCATCGACGGCAATCTGCTTGATCCCGTGCACGTCCTTCGCAAACACCACGCGGCGCTGCAACTCACTGGTCGAATTGTAGAAATGCACGATCGGCCGCTTGGCGCCCTGCAGCGATTCGAACGTGCGGGTAATCAATTCCGGCCGGCACTGCACCAGCACCTGCAGCGACACGTCATCGGAGACGTTGCCCTCCTCGATGCACCAGCGGGCAAAATCGAAATCGGTCTGCGAAGCCGACGGAAAGCCGATCTCGATTTCCTTGAAGCCCATTTCCAACAGCAGCTGGAACATGCGGGCCTTGCGGTCGTGGCCCATCGGGTCGACCAGGGCCTGGTTGCCGTCGCGCAGATCGACCGAGCACCAGATCGGCGGCTTGGTCAGGGTCTTCGAAGGCCAGGTGCGGTCAGGAATATTGACCTGCGGATAGGCGCGGTATTTTTCCGCGGCATCGGCCATGCCTTTGAAACGGGATTTTGCAGCGGGAGACTTGTTGGCTTGATTCTGTGCGTCCATCGTCTTGTCCTCGTGCCGTCGATTGCCTGCCTCATAGCCGATCGGCTGTGGCTTGGCGATGACAAAAGCGGCGTTGAAAGTGGCCTTAAAAAATTGTCGGATACGGGATCGAGGAGCGAATGCCGGGCGGGCTTGTCGGCCGCCGGGCGCTCCTCAGGGGACCCGGCAACCGCGCGTAAGGCCGAGGAGAAGAAGCGAGGTGAAGGCGCGCGAACGGTCACGCAGGGCAATACGGCCGCGTGCAATCTGCTTTGAAATATGGGCGCCTGTGGACTTCATGGGTTGGCTTATAGCTGTCGGACAAAAAAGAAGCAACCCCCGCCTAGTCTTTCGCCATTTGCACCAATCGCTGCAGGGCCATCATCATCCCTCCGGCAATCAAGCCCCAGAAAGCCCCTGAAATGCCGCCGAAGGACGCGCCCGAGGCGGTCACGAGGAATGTCACTGCCGCCGCCTCCCGGTTTTCCGGCTGCTGGAAGGCTGCCATGGCCGAGGCGGAGAAGGCGCCGATCAGTGCAAGGCCGGCCACCGCCTCGATCAGAATAGGCGGCGCCAGCGCCACGAAGGCGGTGACGGCGCCGGCCAGAAGCCCGAAGATGACGTAGACGATCCCGGCCACCACTGCGGCCCAGTAGCGGCGGTCGGGATCGGCATGGGCATCCCGGCCGGCGCACATGGCGGCCGTGATCGCCGCAAGGTTGACGGCGTGCCCGCCGAAAGGCGTGGACAGCAGCGAAAACAGACCTGTGACCGCAAATAGCGGGCCCGGCTTCGGATTGTAGTCGTTGACCTTGAGGACGGCGATGCCGGGAATATTCTGCGAGGCCATGGTGACGATGAAAAGCGGCAGCGCAATCGACACAAGGCCCGCCACGCTGAACAGCGGCTGGACTAGCTCGATATGCGGCAGCAAGGACTGACCGATGGTCGACATGGCGCCCGCCGGCATCTCGATGCCGAAAGCCAGCACCAGCACAAAAGCGGCCAGCGCCGCCGGCACGGCCCAGAGACGCTTGAACGCGCCGACGACGATCCATGCCAGAACGATCGGCAGTCCGAGCAATGGGTTGAAGGCAATCGCCCTGACCGGCGCAAAACAGAGGCCGATCAGCACGCCTGCAAGCATCGCATTGGCAAGCGGCGCGGGAATGGACGCCACAGCACGACCGAGAGGCCGAAATAGCCCGGCGATGATGATAAGCACGGCACACACCATGAAAGCGCCGACGGCGGCCGGAAATCCGCCCGAAATCGCGCCTGTGCTCGCAAGCAGCGCCGCGCCTGGCGTCGACCAGGCAATGCTGACCGGCAACTTCGTCGACAGACTGATGACGATGGCACAGAGCCCCATGGCGATCGACAGCACCATCAGTCCCGACGCTGCCTGCACATCGGTGGCTCCGACCGCCTGCAGTCCGTGGAGGACGACCGCGAAGGAACTGGCGAAGCCGACAAAAGCGGTGAGGCAGCCCATGAAGATGGCTTGGGGGGAGATTTCTTTGAGCATGGTAAGTCACGGACTCGGGGATGCGGGACGCATCATGGAGCATTAGAGCTGGGCGTGATGCAAGGCCCTTCCTCTGGCATTCCGTCGCTGACGCCAAAGACTGTACCGTCTGGGACGGCCAATAAAAAAAGCGCCCCCGCCCGCATTCAAGCAGGCAGGGGCGCTTCGTGGCAAGCTATCAGACTTCGCTTTGCGAGGTCACGATGCGTGAAACCAGACCGTAGCTCTTGGCGTCTTCGGCCGAGAGCCAGTAGTCGCGGTCGGTGTCCTTGGCGATCTTTTCGAGCGGCTGGCCGGTGGCGGCCGCGAAGATGCGGTTCAGGCGCTCGTTCATCTTGATGATTTCGCGCGCCTGGATTTCGATGTCGGACGCCATGCCGCGCGTGCCGCCGGAGGGCTGGTGCAGCAGGAAGCGGGTGTTCGGCAGGCAGAGGCGGCGTTCCTTGGGAACGCTGACGAAGATCAGCGCGCCGGCAGACGCCACCCAGCCGGTTCCGATGATCCAGACCTTCGGCTTGATGAACTTGATCATGTCATGGATCGAATCGCCTGACTCGACGTGACCGCCGGGCGAGCTGACATAGATGCGGATGTCTTCGTCGCTGGCGGCGGCAAGGGCGACCAGCTGCGAGCAGACCTTCTGGGCCAGTTCCTGCGTGATGCCGCCATAGATGAAGATCGAACGCGACTTGAAGAGATTCGCCTCCGTTTCCTTGCCGAGCGGCAGTTCCGTCTTCTTGTCTTCCTGTTCGTCGTCGTTCATGAACAACTCTCCACCGTGATTTGTCGTGTGCCCGACATAATGCTGTTCCATGCGTAAAACAATGCGGGAAAAAGACAAGCCACGGAACGGGTGAAGATATCCTTGACGCCCTGCCCTTACCGAAATGTAACCTCGCAGGGCTTTGAAAAGCCGAAATCCCTACCTACGTCAGGTGATGCGATAAGAAATCGCATCAAAGTTTTCATGGAGCCATCATGTCGCCCGAAGAACGTCAACTGCTTAGCTCTCTCTTCGACCGCGTCAAAGCCGCAGCGGCGACGCCGCGCGATGCCGACGCCGAGGCCTTCATCACCCAGTCGGTGCGCGACAACCCCACCGCGCCCTACCTGCTCGCCCAGGCGGTCATCGTCCAGGAACAGGGCATGAAGGCGGCCGCCGACCGCATCAAGCAGCTCGAGGAGCAGGTCAAGGATCTGCAGGAAAACGCCGATCGTCCGGCCCAGGCCTCCCAGGGCGGCGGCAGCTTCCTGGGCGGCCTCGGCTCGATCTTCGGCAGCAGCAGCCAGCCTGCCCCGCAACAGCAGCGCTCCGCACCGTCCCAGCAGGGCTACGGCCAGCAGCAAGGCTATTCGCAGCCGCAGCCCGGGCCCTGGGGACAGAGCCAGCAGCAGCAGCCGACCGGCCCGTGGAGCCAACAGCCGCAAGCCCAGTCCGGCGGAGGCGGGTTTCTCCGTGGCGCTCTTGGAACCGCAGCCGGCGTTGCCGGCGGTGTCATGCTGGCGGAATCGCTGAGCAGCCTGTTTAGCCCGCATATCGGTGGCGCTGCCGCAGGTCTTGGCGGCCTCGGTGCTGCAGCGGCAGCCCCGGCAGCGGCCACACCGGCCGTCGAGGAAACGGTCGTCAACAACTACTATGGCGACACGAACAACAACGATAATGGCGGCGGCAAGGACGACAATGCCAACGACCAGAACCTCGTCAGCGACGACAGCGACAACGACTTCGACAATTCCTACGATGACGGCGGCGACGACAGCTTCAACGTCTGAGGCCTAACCGCATTCTGTTCGAGCCGCGCTTCTCCCGAAGCGCGGCTTTTTCGTGCCCTTTAGCCGCGACCGCGGTAGGTCGGCACGCCCTGGTCGGGCAGCCACAGGCCTTCCGGCGGCTTGCCCGTCTGCCAGAAGACGTCGATCGGAATTCCGCCGCGCGGATACCAGTAGGCACCGATCCGCAGCCACTTCGGCTGCAGCAGGTCGACGATCCGCTTGGCGATATAAACCGAGCAATCCTCGTGGAAGGCACCGTGATTGCGGAAGGCATGCAGGAAGAGTTTCAGCGACTTCGATTCCACCAGCCATTCGCCGGGCACGTAATCGATGACGATATGGGCGAAATCCGGCTGACCGGTCATCGGGCAGAGCGATGTGAACTCCGGCGCGGTGAAGCGGACGAGATAGTCGGTGCCCTGGTGGGTGGCCGGCACTTTTTCGAGAACGGCGGTCTCGGGGCTCGTGGGTGTTTCTGTTTGGCTGCCGAGCATGGACAGGCCGGAAACATCGGTGTTGGGCATGGCGTCAAGCCTCCTTCGTCATGGGTCGCAGGCGCCGGAAATCACGCTCCGGGCGTCCTGGTTGATTGTTTTGCTGCTCGCATGGCTATCCCCTACGGCATCTTTGAGGCAATCGCAAACCGGCTGTATCTGGAGGAAGGTGCGAGAGACCCATGCCAAACCGCCTCCCCCGCGCCGCCAATCCGGACGATATGCAGGTCAGCCATCGGCCATTGCGAAAATTAGATTACCTGTTATATAACCTGTATTGCAAAGAATAGGTGCGGGCTTGTGGAGGACATCGTCAGGGCATATGGTTATCTCTGCCTCGGCAGCCGCTTCCGCCGGATCGGCGAGCGCCTGCAGGCGGACACGCAGGAGATCATCTCGGCGCTCGGCGTCGCCATCCAGGTCGGGCAATATCCGTTCCTGGCAACGCTCGACCGGTCCAGCCCGCTTGCCATCGGCGAGCTGGCGGAGGCGGTCGGCATTACGCAACCGGGCGCGACGCGGACGCTGGCGCAGCTGGTCGATCTCGGCCTCGTCGAAATGCGGGCGTCCGATGAGGACCAGCGCCGCAAGCTCGTCTCGTTGACACCAGCCGGTCAGGCGCTTGTCGACCACTCGAAACTGCAGGTCTGGCCGAGGATCGAGGCTGCGGTACGCGAGATCTGCGCAGACCTTACGGGACCGCTTCTCGGACAGCTTGATGGCATCGAGGATCGCCTTGCCGCGATGTCGCTCCGCCACAGGACACAGAACAATGCGGAGGAAAAACCGTGACGCACATACTCGACCGGCCCGTCTGGAACACGCTGCACACATCCCATGCGCCGCTCGCCATCGGGGGACCGCTGGCTGTGCGCTTTCCGCCATCGATCGTACCCTTTGCCGCCGCAGCGGACGACACGCCGGCGAGCCTCGACGCCCTGGCGGCGCTACCCGGCCCCGGCGAAACCATGATCCTCGTTCAGGCCAATCCGATTGTCCTTCCACCGCAGCTTGCCGTGGTCGCAGAAGGCGAGCTCGTCCAGATGACCGCCGACCGGCCGCATGAGCGGATCACCGATCCCCGGATCGAACCGCTCGACGACAGCGACGCCGCGGACATGCTGGCATTGGCGCTGTTGACCAAGCCCGGCCCATTCACCCTCGGCGCGCAGCGGCTCGGCCAGTTCTGGGGCGTCAAGGTTGACGGTCGGCTGGTGGCGATGGCCGGCCAGCGGATGCGCGTGCCCGGCTATGGGGAGCTGAGCGGGCTGTGTACCCATCCGGATTTCCAGGGGCGTGGCTTCGGCACCCTGCTGTTTCGCTTCGTCGCCGGCGAGATTGCCGCCCGAGGCGAGATAAGCTTCCTGCATGCCTATGCCAGCAACACGCCGGCGGTCGGCCTCTACAAGGCCCTCGGCTTCAGCATTCGTTCCGCCATGAACATGCGGGCCGTGCAGCTTCCCTCGTAGAATATCAATACAGACGGCGGGCCTGACCCGCCGTCTGTATGCCGTAATCAGGCCGCCTTGGTCTTCGCCCGTCGCGCCAGATTGGCCACGACATTCTCGATCATCCGCATGCCGGCATCGCCGCCGAGCGTCATGATCGATTCCGGGTGGAACTGCACCGCAGCCACCGGCTCCTTGCTGTGCTCGATACCCATGATCGTGCCGTCCTCGCTCTCCGCCGTGATCATGAAGTCACGCGGCAGGGTCGAGGGATCGGCGAAGATCGAGTGGTAGCGGCCGACGGTCACTTCCTTGCCGAGACCGGAGAACACGATACCGGGTTCGAGGACGCGGATGCGCGAGGGCTTGCCGTGCATCGGTATCGCCAACTGCCTGAGATCGCCACCATAGGCTTCGGCCAGCGCCTGCAAGCCGAGGCAGACGCCGAAGATTGGCAGGTTGCGCGCCCGTGCCTTCTTGATCGTCGCCTTGCAGTCGAAATCCTTCGGATTGCCGGGCCCCGGCGACAGAACCACCAGATCGGGGTTCAGCCGGTCGAACACCTCTTCCGGCACCGGCGTGCGCACCGTCGAGACGGTGGCGCCGGTCTGGCGGAAATAGTTGGCGAGCGTGTGGACGAAACTGTCCTCATGGTCGATCAACAGGATGCTGACGCCCTTGCCGACCGAGGCGACATCGCGCTTGGTCTTGCCCGAGCCGGCAGCCTTGGCATCGCGGATGGCAGACAGCATGGCAGACGCCTTCAGTTCGGTTTCGGCTTCTTCCTCTTCGGGAATGGAGTCGTTCAGCAATGTAGCACCGGCCCGCACCTCGGCAATGCCGTCCTTGATGCGCACGGTGCGCAGCGTCAGGCCGGTGTTCATGTCGCCGTTGAAGCCGACCATGCCGATGGCACCGCCATACCAGGCGCGCGGGCTCTTCTCGCGGCTTTCGATGAACCGCATCGCCCACAACTTCGGCGCACCGGTGACGGTGACCGCCCAGGCGTGGGACAGGAAGCCGTCGAACGCATCCATGTCGTCGCGCAGACGTCCCTCGATGTGGTCGACGGTATGGATCAGGCGCGAATACATCTCGATCTGACGGCGGCCGATGACCTTGACCGAGCCCGGCTCACAGACGCGGCTCTTGTCGTTGCGGTCGACATCCGAGCACATGGTGAGTTCGGATTCGTCCTTCTTGGAATTCAGGAGCTTCAGAATTTGCTCGCTGTCGGCAATCGGGTCCTCGCCGCGCTTGATGGTGCCTGAGATCGGGCACGTCTCGATGCGGCGGCCGGAGACGCGCACGAACATCTCGGGCGACGCGCCGACCAGATATTCCTGATGGCCGAGATTGATGAAGAAGGAATAGGGCGACGGATTAATCGCCTTCAGCCGCTTGGAAATATCCGACGGCTTGCTGTCGCAGCGCTCCATGAACTTCTGCCCGGGAACGACCTCGAACAGGTCGCCCTTGCGGAAACTCTCCTTGGCCTTGGTGACCAGCTCGGCGAACTCGCCGGGCCGATGATCGCTCTTTGGCGGAATGGTCGCGGTATGCTCGAAGGGTTCGGCCGGAATGTCGCCCGCCTTGCCATCGGTGGTCAGTCCGCCCTTCTCGAAATCGTAGCGGTCGATCCAGGCCTTGGCGGCATAGTTGTCGACCACGAGGATTTCATCGGGCAGGAACAGCACCATGTCGCGCTGGTCATCGGGACGCTTCAGTTTCAGGTCGATGGAATCGAACTGGAAGGCGAGATCGTAGCCGAAAGCGCCGTAGAGGCCGAGCGCGGCATCCGCCTGCGAGTAGAACAGATCGGTGACCGCACGCAGCACGGTGAAGACCGTCGGCATCTTCGAGCGTTCTTCTTCGGTGAAGACACGATCCGGCGCCTTGACGGTGAGATCCAGGCGGCGGCGCGTCGAGGCACCGAGCGCCAGTTCCCGCACCGTCTGCAGTCGCTCCGTGATGAAGCCGAGGATGACCTCGCCGCGCTCGTTATAGGCTTCGATCCAGACATTGCGGCCGAAGCACGAGATACCGATCGGCGGATCGACGACGGCAGTGTCCCAGCGGGTGTAGCGGCCCGGATATTCGTAGTTGGATGAAAACACCGCGCCGCGGCGCTCGTCGAGCTTGTCGATGTAGGACGAAACCGCATCGTCATAGGGAATGGGCCGACGCTGGCGCGTCACCGTAATTCCGCCCTTGGTCTCGTAGATTTCCGCACCGTCATCCCGCAGGATCGTAACCA
>Ga0207650_10000912_pt1 | contig 22280 bp, 24 predicted proteins | sample KBSS63metaG_FD_184325 | JGI IMG/M metagenome (GOLD analysis project Ga0207650, IMG submission 184325) | Switchgrass rhizosphere microbial communities from Kellogg Biological Station, Michigan, USA - KBS S6-3 metaG (SPAdes) (version 2) | ecosystem: Host-associated > Plants > Roots > Rhizosphere...
CGCCGCGAAACACCTGCCCGACCTCGAAGAGGGCCGCGTCGGGGAAGCCGCGGTCGGCGTTCTTCTGCGCCGCCCTGACGAGACCGGGAATGAGACTCGGCCGCATGTTGGAAAGGTCCGCCGCAATCGGATTAGCGAGCGCAAGCTGCGACTCTCCGCCGCCGAAGAATTCCGCGTGCTCCCTGCTGAGGAAGGACCAGGTCACCGCCTCGACCAGATTGCGCGCGGCAAGCGCCCGCTTGGCCTTGCGCGTGCGCTGCTGGATCGGCGTGAGCACGGGCTTGCGCGGCGTCTCGCCGCGATCGAACGGCGTGAACGGCACCCGGTCGACGCCGAGGATGCGCACCACCTCCTCGACCAGATCGGCCTTGTTCTGCACGTCGGGACGCCACGATGGCACCGCCACTTTCACCCGCTCGCCTTGCCCGGCGGCGAAGAAGCCGAGCTTTTCCAGGACGCGGCGCGCCTCCGGCAGCGGCACGGCGATGCCGGCAAGCCGTTTTATTTCCGAGAGCGGAAAATCGATGATGCGCTCCGGCGCCTGCGGATCGCCGGCCATGGTGATTTCCGACGGCGAGCCGCCGCAGAGATCGAGCACCATGCGCGTGGCCAGTTCGAGTCCGGGCACCGTGAACGCGGGATCGACGCCGCGCTCGAAGCGGTAGCGCGCATCTGAATTGATGCCGAGCTTGCGGCCGGTCTGCGCGATGTTTGCCGGCTCCCACAAGGCCGACTCGATGAGTACGTCGGTCGTCGCCGCCGAACAGCCGGTTTGTTCGCCGCCCATGATGCCGGCCAGCGACTCGACGCCATCCTCATCGGCGATGACGCAGATCGATTCATCGAGCGCGTAGCTCTTGCCGTCGAGCGCCAGCAGCGTCTCAGCGGCGCGCGCGCGGCGCACCACCAGATCGCCGCGAACTTTTGCGGCGTCGAACACATGCAGCGGCCGGCCACGGTCGTAGGTGACGAAGTTCGTGATGTCGACGAGGGCGTTGATCGGGCGGAGCCCAATCGCCGTGAGCCGTTGCTGCAGCGAGTCGGGCGACGGACCGTTTTTGACGCCGCGCACGAGGCGCAGCGCGAAGGCAGGACAGAGCGACGGCGTCGTGCCGAAGTCGAGCGTCACCCGCACCGGGCAGGGAAACTCGCCCTTGACCGGCTTGACGGCTGCATCCTTGAACTTCCCCATGTCGGCGGCGGCGAGATCGCGCGCGATGCCGTGGACGCTGGTGCAATCCGCTCGGTTCGGCGTCAGATTGATTTCGATCACCGGATCGCCAAGGCCCGCCCACTGCGCGTAGTTCGCGCCGACCGGCGCGTCGTCCGGCAGGTCGATGATGCCTTCGTGGTCGTCGGAGAGCTGCATCTCGAACTCGGAGACGAGCATGCCGCGGCTCTCGATCCCGCGAATCGTGCCAACAGCGAGCGTGATGTTCTTGCCGGGGATGAAAGCGCCCGGCGGCACGAACACACCCTTCATGCCGGTGCGCGCATTGGGCGCGCCGCACACCACCTGGATCGGATCGCCGCTGCCGACATCCACCATGCAGACGCGCAGCCGGTCGGCATTGGGGTGCTGCTTCGCCTCGACGACCCGCCCGATGACGAACGGCGCCAGGAGCTTGGCCTTGTCTTCGACGCGCTCCACCTCGAGCCCGATCATGGTCAGCTTGTCCACGATCTCGCCGAGCGAACGATCGGTGTCGAGGTGCTCCTTGAGCCAACCGAGAGTGAATTTCATCATGGGCTTTCAGCTCCGCCCCGTCGCATCGTTGCGTTCGCATTCCCTCGAGCATTCCTGAACCCTCCCCCGCTCGCAGGGGAGGGTTTGTGTTTCATGCACTCAATCCGCCCGCCAGCGTCGGCGCGTCGAGCGGGCGGAAGCCGTAGTGGGAGAGCCAGCGCACATCGGCCTCGAAGAAGGCGCGCAGGTCCGGCATGCCGTATTTGAGCATGGCGATGCGGTCGATGCCCATGCCCCATGCGAAACCCTGGAATTCGTCGGGATCGATCCCGCAATTCTTGAGCACGTTGGGATGCACCATGCCGCAGCCCAGAATCTCCATCCAGTCGTCACCTTCGCCGAAGCGGACTTCGCCCTTGTCGCGCCGGCACTGAATGTCGACTTCGAGCGACGGTTCGGTGAACGGAAAAAACGACGGACGGAACCGCATCTTGACCTGATCGACTTCGAAGAACGCCTTGCAGAATTCCTGCAGGATCCATTTCAGGTGGCCGAGATGCGAGCCGCGGTCGACCACCAGTCCTTCGACCTGGTGGAACATCGGCGTGTGGGTCTGGTCGCTGTCGCTGCGATAGGTGCGGCCGGGACAGATGATACGGATCGGCGGCTTCTGGCTCAGCATGGTGCGCACCTGGACCGGCGAGGTGTGGGTGCGCAAAAGGAGTCGCGAGCCGTCCGGTTTCGGATTGAAAAAGAAGGTGTCCTGCATGTCGCGGGCCGGATGATCCGCGGGGAAATTGAGCTTGGTGAAATTGTTGTCGTCGGTCTCGATATCCGGTCCCTCGGCGACGGCGAAGCCCATGTCGGCGAAGATTGTGGTCACTTCGTCGAAAACCTGAGTCAGCGGATGCACGCGGCCGATCTCGGCGGCCGCCTCAGGCACCGGCAAGGTCACATCGACACTTTCGGTGTTGAGCCGCGCCGCAAGAGCCTCGCCCTTGAGCGCCTCGCGGCGCGCCTGCAGCGCGGCGTTGACGCGGTCCTTCAGTCCGTTGATCAGCGACCCCTGGGTCTTGCGTTCCTCGGGCGACAGCGCGCCGAGCGTCTTCAGGAGGGCCGTGACCGAGCCGGCTTTGCCGAGCGCGGCCACACGGACGGCTTCGAGCGCCGCCTCGTCCGGCGCGGCGGCGATATCAGCGAGAATTTGTTGTTCGAGTTGCGCGATGTCGGGCATGGCGGCCGTCACTCCGGCAGGAACGGCAGATCGGTGTCGGACGGCTTGGCGCCGGCCTGCGTCAGCATGCAGTGGACCTGGCCGCGATGATGGGCCTGGTGATTGAACATATGAGCGACAAGGACCCAGCAGGGCTGGGTCACGTCGCGCTTCGTCGCGCCTGAATGGTAGGTGTGATCGGTCGCCAGCCACGCAGGGTCGACGGCATCGGCCCAGTCGACGATCGTGCCATCGAAGCGGACGCGCTCCTCCTTCAAGTCGCTCCAATCGTCATAGAGCGAGACCGATTCCGGGATGCCGGCGCGCGGTTTCGGCACATCCGTGAAGCGGCTCATCTGGATGTGGTCGGCCCATACCAGGTGGCTGAGCGTCTTGTGAATCGAGCCGAAGAACGCGCCGCGTTCGCGCCGCCGTTCTTCGTCGCTCAGCCGATCGGCGGCCCCGTAGAGATTCTCGTTCTGCCAGCGGTTATAGCGCGCCATCCGCTGCACATATGCGCGATCAATCACGGCACAATCGCCCTTGGACGCGACCGTCATGGGCACGACGCTTTGCCAGCGTCGGCGCTTCACACGGCCAGCGCTGTTTTCGCCTTGCCCACGATCGCCTCGAAGGCTGCAGGCTCGCGGATCGCAAGATCAGAAAGGACCTTGCGGTCGATCACGATACCGGCCTTGCCGAGGCCGGCGATAAACCGGCTGTAGTTGAGCCCGAACGGACGCACCGCCGCATTGAGCCGCTGTATCCAGAGCGCGCGGAAAGTGCGCTTCCTGCGCTTGCGGTCGCGATAGGCGTACTGGTTCGCCTTCTCCACCGCCTGCTTGGCGACGCGGATCGTGTTCTTGCGCCGCCCGTAGTAACCCTTGGCGGCCTTGAGTACCTTCTTGTGCTTGGCATGGGCGGTGACGCCGCGCTTGACGCGTGCCATGGCTGATCTCCTCTCGAATCGCGAAACGGTGATGTGATAGCGGCCGTCCCGGGCGGGACGGCTGAGCGGTCAGCCGTTCGGCAAAAAGAACTTCTTGATCTTGTCGCCGTCGGTCTTGAACAGCACATTGGTGCCGCGCAGCTGGCGGATCTGCTTCTTCGTGCGCTTGATCATGCCGTGGCGCTTGCGCGACTGCTGGTAGAGGACTTTGCCACCGCCGGTCACCTTGAAGCGCTTCTTGGCGCCGGACTTGGTCTTGATCTTGGGCATTTGGCTCTCCTTGGCCGCCGAGCGGATATGCCCAGCCGGGCCGGTAAGCTCGTGACGAGCTGATTGTGCTTTGAGCACTTCACCGCAGCCACGGCAGCCCTTGTCGGCCGGGCGGCGGAAGGGCGGGTTTATGACAGAGGCTCCCGGCGATGGCAAATGCGTTTCGCCGCCGCTGCGGGCAGCGGGCAAACAGTCCGAACGCGCCAAGTCGGGCGACGGCTATAGCGACTGGGCTAAATCTCGGAAATCAATTTGAACATTTCAGCCTCGGGCCAGGCTTGCACGGTGCGCGTGCGAACGGCCCCAATCACACCATTGGTCATCGCCAGCTTGGCCATATGATCGGCACTCGGCGCCTCGTAGATCGCCAGAACGTCGAACTCGCCCGAAGTGAGAAATATCTGCTTGATCTCGACTCCGAACTTCTTCGCGTTCTCGCGCGCGGCCTGGATGCGCTTCGGCGTATCCTTGAGCGAGCGGACGCCCTGATCGGTCCAACTCAGCATGCCGATGAAAGTAGGCATGATGGCCTCCTCCTCCTGAATTGCCCCGCTTTCGCGGAGCAAGCACCGTTCCAGTACCGGAGTTGTGTGGACCGTGAGATGGGCCTCAGCGTGGCGCGAGCACCATCACCACTTGCCGGCCCTCGAAGCGCGGCTCCTGCTCGATCTTGGCGATCTTGGCGGTGTCGCCCTTGACCCGGTCGAGCAGCTTGTAACCCAGCTCCTGGTGCGCCATTTCGCGGCCGCGGAAGCGCAGCGTTACCTTGACCTTGTCGCCTTCCTCGAAGAACCGCTGGATCGAACGCATCTTCACGTCGTAGTCGTGATCGTCGATCATCGGCCGCAGCTTGATCTCCTTGATCTCGACGACCTTCTGCTTCTTGCGCGCCTCGGCCGCCTTCTTCTGCGACTGATATTTGTACTTGCCGTAGTCGAGAATTTTGCAGACCGGTGGGACCGAGTTCGGCGCGATCTCGACCAGATCGAGCCCGGCTTCCTGCGCCATCGCGATGGCGGCGCCGATTTCCGTGACGCCCTTGTTGGCGCCGTCTTTGTCAATGAGCTGGACCTCGCGGACGCGGATCTCCTCGTTGACGCGCGGACCCTCCTTCGGGGCGGGCTGCGCGGTTCTGATCGGACGACGAATGGGTCTTCTCTCCTGTATTCGTTGCAACGCACCGTGCCATCGCCTTGCGAGCGCTCATCGGGAACGCAAGCGCGATGCTCACCGGCAATCGCAGAAGATCGGGAGTTTTTCGCTCCAAGTCAACGACAATGCAGCGGCGATGCGATCTCTTGCGCACCGGCGGCGTTTGCGGCGAAACACGGCGTGGTAACCAGTTCGCTTCGGCTCCGCCTTGCTTCTGTCGGGACGGTCAGATGGATGATAACAGTCTGAAATTCCTGGAAATTGGAACGGGAGCGGAGCGGTACGCCCTGGCGATACGCGCACGCGACGGCGCCGCGCCCGGAGTGTTCTGGCTCTCGGGCTACAAGTCGGACATGATGGGCACCAAGGCGGTGGCGCTCGCGCAATGGGCGGAGCAAGCGGGCCGTGCTTGCGTCCGCTTCGACTATTTCGGCCACGGCGAATCGGGCGGCGCCTTCGCCGACGGTACGATCGGACGCTGGCTGGCCGACAGTCTCGCCGTGTTCGACGCGTACTGCCGCGGGCCGCAGATCCTGGTCGGCTCGTCGATGGGAGGCTGGCTGGCGCTGCTCATGGTTCGCGCCTTGCGGGCGCGCGGCCAAAACGAGCTGGCCACTGTTGCCGGCTTGGTCCTGATCGCGCCAGCCGTCGATTTCACCGAGGAGCTGATGTGGAAGCGCTTTACCCCGGAGATCAAGCATGAGCTCGAGGAGATGGGCGTATGGGCGCGGCCGTCCGCCTACGCGCCGGAGCCCTATCTCGTCACCCGGCAATTGATCGAGGAGGGACGCCGGCACCTCATTCTCGGCGGTATGATCGAAACCGGCTGCCCCGTGCGCATTCTTCAAGGTGTCGAGGACCCCGACGTGCCGTGGCGGCATGCGGTCGAACTGGTCTCGCGGCTCGCCAGCGACGACGTGGTCCTCACCCTGGTCAAGGACGGCGACCATCGCCTGTCGCGACCGGAGGACATCGAGCGCCTCATCGCTGCCGTGGCCGAGTTCTAACCTGGCACCTGGCGGAGGATGAAAGCCTGCGCCGCCCCGTTGAAAAGATTACCCGCCGGTCGAGTCGTCCGTGGGTGGGTCTTGCGGCTCGAAGGTCACGCCGAGCTTCGTATCGGTGCGCCAGACCACGCGGCAGGCGCGGCGCGTGCGGCCGTGCTCGAAAGTCAGCTCGAAAGTCTGCGGCACCCCGAAGGTCTTCGCGAGCTTGAGACAGGCGCCGCCGCCGGTGATGTTCTGGACCGTGCAATGAATGACCGGCGAGCGGCGCGGCACAATGATCTTGGCGCAACGCAACACCCGGGTACGCTGTACGGCTCTGCGGTCGTCGGGCATGGCACAGCCTGCGCAAAATTCGGGCGCCCGCTTTGAGCGCCCGTTTCTCGCGTGATATCGCGACAAATCTTACGGATCGTCGAACGGCAGACCCGGCAGAAAGTTAACGCGGCGGAAGGATTTGGAATGCGCTCGCGATTTGGGCGCGCGGACGCGGACCATCCGCGCCCGACGCCGCCTAGCCCTTATCCATGCCCATGGCGCGATCGACACTGAGTCCGCCCGGGCCATAGGCCACCACGTAAAGGAAGCCGCCGGCCATCACCAGGTTCTTGTAGAAGTTGATCATGTTCGGCACGTCCCCAATCGGCAGGTGCGCGCCAAAGCCCGTACCGAGGCAGAAGATCGCCAGCACCAACGCCACCCATCGGGTCTGGAAACCAACCAGGATCAGGATGCCGCCGATTAACTCGATGACGACCGCAACCCAAACTGCCAGGTCCGCAGCCGGAACGTGATACCGCTCGGCGAAAGCCTGCGCCGTCCCGGTCGGATTCATCAGCTTGTGATAGCCGGCCCAGATGAAGAGGCTCGACATCAGCAAGCGTCCCAGCGGAGCCAGGTACGTTTTCAAACTCTCCATGGTATCCCCCGAATGTTCGTCGGAGCGTCGCGACGCCCCCGTCGCAGCGCCCCTCGCAAGACTAACCGCACACGAAAATACGGACAACTGAAAGTAACTGTACCAAAGGCAATCGCTGTGCAGCGAGTCTGACTTATTTGTTAGGATGGCGCATGTTCGCTATGCGCACAGCGCCGAAGACAGCCCAGCTATCCCCGTGCTAGCTTCTCGCCTTCCGATTGAACGGAGGAAAAGCAATGCACAAACTGGCGTTAGCGGTTGTTCTGGCACTGGGGGCGACAGGCGTACAGGCGGCGCAAGCGCAGAACATGAGTTTGCAGAGTGAGGAAGTCAGCGACGGCTCGACCATCAAGGACGAGCAGGTGGCGAACTTGTTCGGCTGCAAGGGCGGCAACAAATCCCCGTCCCTGAGCTGGAGCGACGCGCCGAGCGACGCCAAGAGCTTCGCCATCACGGTCTACGATCCTGACGCGCCGACCGGCAGTGGCTTCTGGCACTGGGTGGTCTTCAATATCCCGGCGGCAACGCGGGCGATTCCGAAAAATGCCGGCAATGTGAAGGCGAAGCTCATGCCCAAGGGCGCCATCCAGAGCCGCACCGATTTCGGCACCGACGGCTATGGCGGCCCCTGCCCGCCGCAGGGCGATAAGCCCCACCACTACATCTTCACCGTCTATGCGGTCGATGAAGACAAGCTGCAGTTCGCCAAGGACCACAACGTGTCGGCCGCGGTCGTCGGCTTCGAGCTGCATTTTCACACCAAGGCCAAGGCAAGCATGACGGCGACCTACGGCCGCTGATCTTCCCACCACGATCATGCCCCAGGACGCAGCGCGATCGGTCGCGTCGCGTCCCGGCGGCTTTGGCCGAAGGCGTGAAGACAGCGCCTGGCGTGCGCTGTTCGTGGTTACCGGGGCGGTGCAGCGCGGTAGGTGCTCGGGCTTCGCCCCATGATGCGCTGAAAGCGGCGATTGAACGTCGACAGATCGTTGAAGCCGGCGGCAAATGCGATCGCCGAGATGGTGTCGGTCGTCCGCCGCAGACGCACGGCGGCGCGATTGAGCCGCGTGTGCAGGATGAACTGATGCGGCGTCATGCCCACCATGGCGCGGAAGCTGCGCACGAAGTGGTACGGGCTCATCGCCGCTTCCTGCGCCAAATCGGCGATCGTCAGCGGCGCGTCGGCTGACACCTCGATCCGCCGCAGCGCAGCAGTGATCTGCCGCTCGTGGCGCCTGCGCGAGACCGGCGCCCGTCCGTTCGTTCCTGCCAGCACCGCTGCGACCGCGCCCGCAAGACCCAGCACCACTTCCTCGAATGCCGCAGCGTCACCGTCGTCGCGGGCGGCTTCGGCCGCCGCGATGATCGGCAGCAACGCCGGATGCGGCGGCAGCCGCGGCGCCGAGAAGTCGGCTCGTCGCACGCCGGGGACCGCGGCGACGACGCCTTCCAGAAATTCCGGCGTGAGGCGGAACGAGAGACAGCGGTCGCCGGTGCCGTGCTCATGGCGGCATTCGAACGCGTGATGATCGTTGCCGAGCAGCAGCGCCCCCGGCGCCAGCACCGCCGAGCCCAGCGTGGAGCGGTATTGGAAAGTCCCCTGCGTCACTGCCGCGAGGCACACGCCCTGATGCCGTTCGGCGAACGGGCGATCGTGCGGGCCGGAAGTGCAGATCACGTCCTGGACGCGCCAGCCTGCGCCCGATGCCAAAACATTCGCGGTCAGCGCCATCGGCAAAGATTAGCAATTTTTCCCAAGCCGTGGCGAGCGGTCGAGCGCTACCAAACGACACCAGTCTGAATGATCCCCAACTCGTCTATGAGGAGAGATAAAATGATCGATCACGTCTCCATCGGTGTCCGCGACGTCGCCAAGACCAAGCGCTTCTATGACGCGGCACTAAAGCCACTAGGCTACCAGTGCCTCAGCGAAGGCAAGGACTCGCTCGGCTACGGGCGCGGCGCGGTCGCCTTGTGGATCAGCACCGCAGAGCACCCGGTTCCGCCTGACATGAAATCGGGCCTGCATTTCAGCTTCACCGCGCCGACGCCGAATAGCGTGGACGCCTTCCACGCCGCTGCACTCGGCGCCGGCGGGCGAGACAACGGCAAGCCCGGCCTGCGCGCCGACTACGGTCCGGGCTACTACGCCGCCTTCGTCGTCGACCCCGACGGCTACCGAATCGAGGCCCATTGCGAGCAACCTGCATCGTGAGCAGCGGCCAGAGTTGACGTTCTGCCTTGGCGCCCGGAGTGATAAGCTTGAGGCTCCGAGGCAGAACACGGCGCGTTTGATAGGCAGGCGCCACGACCTCGGCAGGAGGAAGCCATGCCCACACGACGCGCTTTGCTGCTTAGTGCCACCGCGATGGGACTTGCCATGCGCGCCGGATCGGCGTTGGCGAAAGCATCGCAGCCGGCGACGGCCGTGAACTTCGACGTGCCAGCCGGCGCGTGCGATAGCCATACCCACATCTTCGGCGACCCGGAGAAATTCCCGTTCTTTGCCGGACGCGTCTACACGCCAGAGCCAGCCTCACCCGAGGAAATGGCGGCGCTGCACAAGAGCCTGCACCTCGAGCGCGTGGTGATCGTGACGCCGAGTGTCTACGGCCCCGACAATTCGGCAACGCTCTTCGGCATGAAGGCGCGCGGCGCCACAGCCCGCGGCGTCGCGGTCATCGACGACAAGACGCCGGAGAGCGAGCTCGAAGCCATGAAGGCTGCCGGCGTCCGCGGCATCAGGATCAATCTGGCGACCGGCGGCATCAACGATCCGGCGGTCGCACGCCGGCGCTTGCAGTCGGCGATCGATCGGGCGAAAGGCCATGACTGGCACGTGCAGATCTATTCGAACCTCCCGGTGCTCGCAGCGCTGAAGAATGACCTCGCACAATCGCCGGTGCCGCTCGTGCTCGATCATTTCGCCGGCGCGCAGGCCGCGCTCGGCGTGGACCAGCCGGGCTTCGCCGACGTCGTCGAACTCGTCAGAAGCGGCAAAGTCTACGTCAAGATTTCCGGCGCCTATCGGGCGTCAAAGGCCGCGCCGGACTACGCCGAGGTCCTGCCGTTCGCCAAGGCGCTGATCGCCGCCAATCCCGACCGGCTCGTGTGGGGCACCGACTGGCCGCATCCCGACGCCGTCACGCCGCCGGGAAAGAAGCCGACCGACGTCACGCCGCTCCTGCAGATCGACGACGGAGCGCTGCTCAATCTGCTCGCGGTGTGGACGACCGACGCGGCGATCCGGCAGAAGATATTGGTCACCAATCCGGCACGGCTCTACGGTTTCTAGCTCAGGACGCAGTCGCGGCTGCGACGATCGCGTTTACTCGCCTTCCGCTCATTCCCGCGCAAGCGGGAATCCAGATTGCCGAGTTGCAGTAAAATGCTGGGTCCCCGCTTTCGCGGGGACGAGCGGGGTGAGCAATCGCCCGATCTCGATGCGACCGGCACTACCGGCGATGCCGCAGCCAACCGAAGACCCCCTGCGGGAAGAACGTGACGATCAGCACGAACAACAGGCCGAGCCATAGGAGCCAGCGGTTCGGATCGAACAGCGCCGATACTACCGGCGTTCCGGCGAGTACGCCGTGGATCGCGCCGAGGATGTTCTGCAGATAATACTCCGCCAGCACCACCAGGATGGCGCCGATGACAGCGCCGTACATGGTGCCCATGCCGCCGATCACGACCATCAGCAAGATGTCGATCATCAGCGAGAACGACAGCGTCGCGTCCGGCCCGTTGTAGCCCAGCAGCAGCGCCATCAGCGCGCCGGCGAGCGCCGCCATGGCCGCGGACAAGGCCGACACGATCGTGCGGTAGGCCACGACCTGATAGCCCATCGCCTCGACCCGGAATTCGTTTTCGCGGATCGCCTGCAGCACCCGCCCGAACGGCGAGTTGACGACCCGCAGCATGATCAGAAACAGCAGCAGCGAAACGATGAAGATGAGGTAGTAGGTGATCACCCGGCCGTTGACGGTCACGCCGAGGACCGGATCGGCAAAAAGGCGAAAGCCCGGCTTGAGGATCGCCGGCACCGAGAACGTCAGGCCGTCCTCCCCGCCGGTGAGGTCGCGCCACTGCTCGGCGAGGATCAGGGCAAAGCTCGCCACTGCGAGCGTGATCATCGAGAAGAAGATCGCGCGCACGCGCAGGCTCAGCAGTCCGATCGCCGCGGCCACAATCAATGAGACCGCGACTCCGGCGGCGGCGCCCACGATCACCGCCCCCCAGCCGACCCAGCCTTTGGAAAGCAGGATCGCCACGCCATAGGCGCCGATGCCGAAGAACATCGTGTGGGCGAACGAGACGATGCCGGTGTAGCCGAGCATCAGATCGTAGCTCGCCACCAGGATCACGAAGATGCAAATGCGCGAGGCGACGCCGAGCGCCTTGGTGCCGGGAAACAGGAACGGAGCGAACACGAAGGCGGCGAGGACGACGAGCATGATCATGTTCAGCGGCCAGCGACCCGGCGGATCGTCGGAGACGAGCCACCCCAACCATGATCCGCGGCGCACACTGCGGTAACTGGGCGTCGAGACGCTGGGCGCCGCGTCGTCGAGTCTTTGCGAAACGTCGCCGGGACCGAGAGCCATCGCCGCCTCAGTGCCCCGCGACCGGGAACAATCCGCGCGGCCGCCAGAGCAGAATGAGCGCCATCAGCAGGATGTTCGACCCCAGCGCCAGCTTGGGCGCGAGAAAGCCGACATAGTTGCTCGCCAATCCGACCAGGATGGCGCCGATGAAGCAGCCGCCGACCGAACCTAGCCCGCCGATGATCAGGATGATGAACACAAGGATGATCATGCCGTCGCCGATCTGGCTGGTGACGACGGTCTGATACTGGCCCCACATCATCCCGCCCATTCCGGCGAGCGCGGTGCCGGCGATGAAGACGCCGACGAACACGCGGCGGATGCGGTAGCCCAGCGCCTGCACCATCTCGCGGTCCTCGACGCCGGCACGCACCACCAGGCCGATGCGGGTGCGCGTCAGCACCAGATGCATCGCGGCGGCGACGGCGAGGCCGACGAACAGCGCGAACAGGCGGTAGGTCTCGATCGAGGAAGCGCCGAGGAAGATGCTGCCGCGTAGGCTCGCCGGCTTGGGCAGCGGGATCGCTTCCGGTCCCCACACCACGATCACCAATTGCTCGATCACCGTGAGGGCGCCGATGGTGATCAGAATCTGGCGCAGCGGGGCGCCATAGACCTGGCGGATGATGACGCGTTCGAACACGTAACCGAGCGCACCGCTTGCCGCTGCGGCTGCGATGAGCGCCACCAGCAGAGCGACGAGGTTGAGCGTGAGCGACGGATCGGCGGTCCAGCCGCCGAGGGGACGCAGCACGGAGACCGTGACATAGGCGCCGACCGTCACGAACGCGGCGTGCGCGAAGTTGAGCACCTCCATCAGGCCGAAGATCAGGGTGAGGCCGGAAGCGACCAGAAACAACATGATGCCCATGGTGAGCCCGGCGACCGTCAGCGTAACCCAGGCGCTGAGCCCGATTGCCGGCAACACCGCCAGCATGAGGACCGGCGTTACCGCGTACGGCGCCCAATGCTGCAGGCGCTCCTGCCAGTCCTTGCTCATGCGCCGACCGCCATGCTCAGGCCGAGCAATCGTTGCTGCAGCCCTTCGTCGCTGCCGAGCGTCGCCATTTCGCCGCTTTGGACGACGCGCCCCTGGTCCATCACCGCGACGTCGTCGCCCATGGCGAGCGCCACGCGAAAATTCTGCTCCACCAGGAGGATCGTCGTCTGCTCCTCCTTCATCCGCAGCAGCGCTTCCACCAGTTGATCGACCATCGCCGGCGACAAACCCTTGGTCGGCTCGTCCACCAGCAACAGGCGACGCTGCTCGACGATGGCGCGCCCGATGGCGAGCATCTGCTTCTGCCCGCCGGACAGCGAGCCCGCCGCCGCATCCCATTTCAGCTTCAGTGCCGGGAAGAAGGCGAGCACGCGATCGAGCTGGTCCTTGACGAACCCCTGCGTGCCGGTGGCGAGCAGCATGTTTTCGCGCACCGTCAGCCGGCCGAATATGCCCATATTCTCCGGCACGTAGGCAATCCCCAGGCGGGCAATGTCGGGCGTTTCCAGGCCGCGGATCGACCGCCCATCGAAACTGATCCCGCCGGCGCGCGCTTTCCACAGACCCATGATGGTGCGCAAGGTCGTGGTCTTACCGGCGCCATTGCGCCCGAGCAGCATCGTGACCCGGCCGCGGCGCACTGCCAGGTCGACGCCGTAGAGGATCTGATAGCGTCCGATGTCGGTGTAGACGCCGCCGAGCCGCAGCAGCGCTGCGTCCGCGTCAGCCATGACCGGCTCCGCGGCGCGGCTCCGCGCCCCGCTGCATGCCGAGATAGGCCTGCTGCACTGCCGGCAACGCCACCACTTCCGCCGGCGGACCATCCGCAATCATCGTTCCGTCCTGCAGCACGACGATGCGATCGGCGAGCCGCTTGATCACGTCCATCCGGTGCTCGACCAGGAGCACGGTCTTGTCGGCCTCCGACTTTATCTCATCGATGAGGTCGAGGATCACCGGCACCTCGTCGAGGCTCATCCCCGCGGTCGGCTCGTCGAACATGAACACCCGCGGCTTGAGTGCCAGGAGGATGGCGACCTCGAGCTTGCGCTGGTCGCCGTGCGACAGCGCCGCCGCCGGGAGCGCCGCACGCGATGTCAGTTTGACGCGATCCAGCCAATGTGTGGCTTCCTCGTTCAGCCGCGAATTGCGTGCCGCAATGCTGAGAAGATCGAAGCGGATCTCGGCGACGGATTGCACGGCGAGACGCACGTTCTCGAAAACGCTGAGATTGGGGAAGAGATTCGTCAGCTGGAACGCGCGGCCGAGCCCGCGGCGCGTGCGCTGCGGCGCGCCGAGCCGCGTGATGTCGTCGCCGAACAGGCTCACGCTGCCGTTCGACGGCTGCAGCTGTCCCGAGATCAGATTGAAGTAGGTCGTCTTGCCGGCGCCGTTGGGCCCGACGATCGCCGTCAGCGTGCCTTGGCGGAAATCGCAGGTCACCGCGTTGACGGCGACCTGCCCGCCGAAGCTGATGGTGAGATCGCGGGTGGACAGGGCGGGGATGTCGTCGTTCATTCCGCGACCCTGTCCGACGACCGATGATCCTCGCGACGCCGCTCTTCGTCCTACTCGCGAGTGTTCTTGATCGGAATTTTCATCTCGTCGATCGAGATCACGCGCGTGAGTTCGGGGATTGCCCAGGGCACGTTGGGATCGACCTTGATCTTGAAGGCGTACATCGGCTGCAGCAGCTGGTGGTCTTCCTTGCGGAAGGTGACCTGGCCCTTCGGCGACTCGAAGGACATGCCTTCCATGGTGGCAATCAGCTTCTCCGCGTCGGTCGAGCCGTTGGTCTTCTTCAGCGCCTCGACCACGGCCTGCGCCGCGATGAAGCCGCCGCAGGTGAAGAAATCTGGCGGCGCGCCGTTGAACCGCTTCTTGTTCTCGGCCACGAGCCAGTCGTTCACCGGATTCTTGGGAATCTCGTAGTAATAGTACGCGGCACCTTCGAGGCCCGGGAAATCCTTGTAGGCGACGAGCGCCGGCAGGGTATTGCCGCCGGTCGCGACCGAGATGCCCAGACGTTCCGGGTCGAGCGCCTTGAGCGCCGACATCGGGTTGCCGCCGGCCCAGTTGAGAAAGATGATCTTGCGGCCCTGCTCCTTAACCAGCGCATCGAAGATGCGCTGGTACGGCGCGGTGAAGTCGGTCGTCGCCGGCGGCGCATATTCCTCGAACACGAGCTTGGCACCGGTAGGTGCCAGCGCCGTGCGAAATGCGGTGACGAAGTCGCGGCCGAATGCATAGTCCTGGGCAAGGGTCGCGACCGACGTGCCGGGTTTGCCGATGGCGAGCGCATTCGATACCGCATCCTGGGTCGAGTTGCGCGAAGTGCGGAAGATGTAGCGGTTCCATTTGTCGCCGGTGATCGAATCGGCGACGGCGGGCTCGACGATGAACACCTTCTTGTTGTCCTGCGCGACCGGGAGCATCGCCAGCGCAACTGCCGAACTCGTGCCACCAACGGCGATGTCCGCGCCGTCGTCGTTGTAGGCCTCGTTGAGCAGGTTGCGGCCGACGTCCGGCTTGGTCTGGCTGTCCTTCTCGACTACTTCCAGCTTCCGGCCGGCCACCTCCATCGTGCCGCCGGTTGCGTAGGCGAGGCCCATGGCGAAACCGGCTGATGTTTGTTTGGCGTAGGCTTCGAGCGGTCCCGTCTTGTCGGCGATGAGGGCGATCTTGACCGGACCGCTGTCGGCCGCGGACGCGGAAGCGCTCCACAGACCGGCAAGGGCCGCGCCGAAGACAATCCAACGCAATTTCATGATATTTTTCTCCTGGTCCTCGGCAGGCCCGCGAAGCGGCTGACGCTTGCGACATGAACCGAAGTCTGCAACCTAAGTCTGCGCCGCCCCGGCAGTATTTCTGAAATATTGACTATCGTGTTCCGCTATGGTGCGCAACATCATCAGGATCGTTGCGCGCGAGCGAATCCGTATTGAATGGCGAACAGAAGAAATCTGGAAACGCGCTAACACCGAAGCAGATTCCGCCAACTTGGCGACGTGAAGTGCTGCGCGATCCCGCCGCGAACGCGGCAAAGAGGCTGCGACTTTTCGTCCGGCAATGAGGAGGCGTAAGCGAACGCTAACTCGGCCTCGCCCCCCATGGACATTGCCGGATGGACGGCATCATGCAGGCATTCTACTGCGCAGTGTGTTTATTGCGACATTGCGCTACGCCCGCGTCGCGACAACTGGGCGAGAATTGGGCGACAGTGCCTGCGCGCGGCCGGAAATCGGTACGCGGAAGGATCGCTCGCGCTTCTGCCGCAGCGTCAATGACATCGCGATCAAAAAACGCGTGCAGGCGACCGAATCGGCCGTACGAAACGAGCGCCGACAAAGCACCGCTCCGGAGCCATGATTTCGACGCAGCCGGTCGCGAATCGCGGCTGAGTTTCCTTAACTAACCTCGCAAGCAACGCGCACGCGGCGACCGAGATTGAACTATGTAGAGCCCGGTCAACGGTGAGGGGGATCATGCGCATCGATCTCACGCGACCTTTACCCGGTCTGCTCATGGCTCTGCCGCTCATCACCATCCTGATGAGTGTCGGCCGCACGCCGATTGGGGTGACAGCGCCGCTGGCGAGAGCCAAGGAAGCAATGCTTGAGACGACGGGCACCTCCGCCGTCATCTGCGCGCCGAATATCGGTAGCGGCCGAGCGATGGCCGACCGACTGGACAAAGGCCGCGGCGACCGCTGGGCTGCCCTCGCTCTCGTAGGCGAGGAGAAATGGCGCAATCGACCGGAGGCGGCGATTGGCTGCGAAGTCGTGGTCAGCTGCCAGCCGCGCTCCGTCGTCCGGCGCTTTGCCCTGTACGACTGAAAGCCAAGGCGTGTCGGGTAGGCGACAGAGCATTTTGGAACTGCGGAGCGGCGGGAACCGCTGACGCGCCACGGCAGGCGGCCAACCCGCGAGATTTACCAGACCTGAAGCGCCCGCCGTCACGTTGCCAGGAAAGCCTTGCGGGTTCTCGTTGTGGGTGGCAATGACCCGGCATGTTCGGTGTTGCGTGGCGTCCTGTACGGTTTCTATACGGCGTGGTGATCATGGTGATGGGTGTTTCAGCCCTCGCATCGATCGCCGAGGCGCGCCACAGGCATCACCACGGACACTATTCGTCCCGGCATAGTCATCGCGGAGTGGAGCGCGCCGCTCGTTACGCTCGGCCCCCTGTGCCGGTCTCCCTCCCATCGAATCAAGTCCGAGCGGGCAACGGCGCCGGAGGATTTGCCGACGGCATCAGGCGAATGATCGGCGCCTGTGACGATCAGGTTGCCGAGATGAAAGGGATGCCGTTCGACGCCGTCTCCCGAACCGTCAGCACCGGTGAAAACCAGCGCAACGCGCTGGAACAGATCCGGAGCATCACGAGTACTGCAGCTGACACGCTCTCGGTCGCGTGTCCCAAGGACATTCCGGCGCCACTCAGCCAGCGGCTCGACACGCTCGGCGTTGCGCTCGGCGCCATCAACGGTTCATTGGCGACGCTGCGACCGGCATTCGCGACCTTCTACGACACGCTCGACGACGAGCAGAAGGCCCACCTCGCCGTCGCCGATTTGTCTCGCCGGTCTCAGTCCGGGGCCGATCGCGGCGCCCGCGTGGCTGCCAACGCACGCGATGTCGCCGGCGCCTCCGACGCCGAACAAGACCCGGTCTGTCGCGAGTGGGTCACGATCCTGCGCGGCTGGCCCGTCAGCCGGCTTGATACCAGCTTGTCGCTGTCGGACGAGCAGCACGCGGCCTTGTACGAGCTGTCCGCCGCGATCTTCCGCGCCGTCGGCAACCTGGTGACGGCGTGTCCGGCTGAAAGCCACCTCACGCCGCTCGGCCGGCTCGATGCCAAACAAAGACAAATGCAGGCGCTGCGGCAGGGCATCGACGCCATGAAACCTTTGCTCGCCGCGTTCGAAGGTTCCTTGAACGAGGCGCAGAAGGCTCAGCTCGCGGCAGCGGTGCACTGAATGCAGGTCGTTGCCGATGCGGAGACCCATTTCGGGTACGCCATTTCGAATACGCCATTTGGAATACGCCAAGCGGCGATAGACACATCGAGGTCCGAGCCATAGACTCAAAACTGAGGGGTGGGCGTCTTAGCAGGAACGATGTCTTCTCGCGCGCACTTGGGGGGAGCGCTGAATGATCAAATCCTGGGTCTTTGAGCTTTTTGTACCGCCCGCGGAATTGGCGCAGCGGTTCGATCCCGCCGTGTCGCAGCGTCATTTCAACGCCTATCTCGATCTATGGGCGAGCGCGGAGAGCGCCGGCTTCGATGGCATCTTTTTCAGCGAGCATCACTTCGGTGCCACCTATTCGCCGGCTCCCAACCTGCTGATCGCCAGCGTCGCGTTGCGGACCAAAAAGATCAGGCTCGGAGTCATGGGCATGGTGCCGCCCTATCACTCGCCGTGGCAGCTGGTCGAGGAGATCGGCATGCTCGATCATCTCACCGGTGGGCGCCTTGAGATCGGCACCGCGGCCGGCATCCCGCAGGAGATGGCCCAGATCGGGCTCGGCGTCGACGAGGCGCGCGCCCGCTACGACGAGGCCGTCGCCATCATGGACAAGGCGCTGGCCGAACCGGTCATCTCGCATCACGGCAAGTTCTGGAATTTCGACAATCTGCGCATGATTCCGCGTCCCGTCCAGCAGCCGCACCCGCCGACATGGGCAACCGTGGTCAGCGTTTCGTCGGCGCGCAAGGCGGCGCGACGCGGCGCCAAGATCACCACCGGCTTTCATCCGATGAACAAGGTGATCGAGATCTTCGACGCCTACCGCGAGGAAGCCGACAAGGCCGGGCGCAAGACCACGCCGGACGACCTTTGCATCCGCCGCCAGGTGGTCCTGCTCGAAGACCAGGAAGCGCTGGCGAAACGGCGAAACGCATTCCGCGAATTCATCAAGCTCGATCCGCGCGTCGACTTTCCGGACCGGCCGGCCATGCTCGACTCGCCGTCGGCGCACACCTTCTCGATCGGCGACGAGGAATTCATTTCCGGCAAGGCCGATGCTGTCGCCGAACAGATCATCGCCCAGTGCCGCAGCGCCGGCGCGGGAAATTTTGCCGCGCTGTTCGATCGCATGGCGACGCCCGCGCAGCTCATGGACTGCTACCGCGACTTTGGCGCGGTAACGATTCCCCGGCTGCGCAGCGCCGCGGTCTAGGCGTTCGCACCTCCGAATCGCCGAGAGTCCCCAGGCAGCCGGTTCAGACCGATGCTTCGTCCGCCGTGGGAATGCGGCCCTGCGGCGTCAGCCTGTCGACATCGTGCGGCAGTTCGGCGCTCAAGCGCCGCAGCAACTCGTCGCGGGGCATTCCCGTTTCCCTCGCTAGAGCATCGAGCGTGTCGGCTCCGGCGGCTTTCTCCAGACTGTCGGGCGTGACCGGCTGGTTCGGCCCGTGGCCGACCCAGGACTGGCCGGGATCCCCCAGTCCGTTCTGCTGCAGGCGCTTGAGCAATTCGTTGAGCCCGCCGCTGACCACGCTACCGGCCGCGCCCCACCGGCTGCGCCGCCGGCGAGCGCTCCGCCCAAGCCGTTTTGCAGCCAATCGAGCAGGCCGCCGCCTGCCCCGGTCTGCGGCGGCGCCGACGGTGCGTTGCCTGCGGGCGCGTTGTCTGCGGGCGCGCTGTCTGCGGGCGCGCTGCCTTGGCGAAAGAGGCCGCCCAGCGGCCCTTCGCCGCGCATGGTTTTGTAGGCCAGCAGGGCGAGAAGTCCCATCGTGATCGGCGAAATCCCGCCTCGCTTACCCGGCTCAGCCGGTCCACGTGGACCGTTGGCCATTCCGTTCAGGACGTCCATCAGACCCATGGCGCGCTCCTCCCCTGTTTGTGGCACGCTCTCCTGGCGAAGCCGCGCTGACAACGCGGCGCCAATGCTGCGTGAAGGCCGCGCCCACCCGTCGCGCTCCCGATGCTCGGCGCCGGCATGCGAGACAGACGGGACTTCGTCCCGCGTCACAGCTCGCCCGCCTCGAACGTGTTGCAGCTCGACACGGCGCCGGACTTCAGTCCGTTCGTGAACCAGCGAGCCCGCTGCGCCGACGAGCCATGAGTGAAGCTGTCGGGGACAACGTAGCCCTGGCTCTGCCGCTGCAGGCGGTCGTCGCCGATAGCAGCCGCGGTCTGCAACGCCGCCTCAATGTCGCCGGGCTCAATGAACTTCCATTTCGCTTCCGAGTGATTGGCCCACACGCCGGCCAAGCAGTCCGCTTGCAGCTCGACCCTGACCTGGACTCGATTGGCCGCGGCTTTGTCGCTCTCTTTCTGTATCTCCATCGCTTTCGGCAGGATCCCGAGCAGATTCTGAACGTGGTGCCCGACCTCGTGCGAAATCACGTAAGCTTCGGCGAACTCGCAAGCCTTGCCCTGACAGCCGCGGAACCGCCGCTCCAGCTCGTCGAAAAAAGAGGTGTCGAGATAAACGTGCTGGTCGTTGGGGCAGTAGAACGGGCCCATGGCCGCCCGCGCGAAGCCGCACGCCGACTGCACGGCGCCATTGAACAATCTGAGCTTCGGCGGGCGATACGTGCGCCCGCCCTGCGCGAAGATTTCCTTCCAGCGGTCCTCGGTATCGCCGACGACCGCAGCCACGAACTGACCCATCTGGTCGTTGGGGGTGCCGGATTGGACCGGCCGCTGCGTCTCGTACTGGGATTGCGACCCGCCGCTCAAATCCTGGGCGCCCTGGATCAGCACCCGCGGGTCGATGCCGAGCGCCCAACCGATCAGCCCAAGCACGACAATGGTGCCGATCCCGAGCCCGCCGGCGCCCCCTGCCCCGCCGGGAAATCCGCCAGCGCCTCGGCTGTCTTCAATGTTGTCACTGCGGCGAAACTGATCCCAGCGCATGGATGTCTCTCCTCGGGCTCTTCGCCTACCGGCGTCGGCGGCAAATCAATCCGGCCGCGGGTTCCCGGTTCCCGCCCGCCGCCAGTTCGTTCCGAAGGCACAGCGCGGAAGAGGCCACTTGGGGCGCGCAGCCCGCGTCGACGGCAATCTTGAGCGGTATGACCGGACCGATATTGAAATCAGCAGCGATCCCAAGGATTACTCAACGCCGGCAAGCTTGGTCGAACAACATTGCCGGACCATGACCGCACCGCTCGCAGGGGTTCACGGCATCGCTCGGTCTAGGATGTTTTTCCGGCGTGATTTGGCCAAGGTCGCGCTAGCGGCAAAAGCTGAGCAAAACCAGAGCCCGCGACCTAGTAGTCGACCTTGATGCCGAGCTTCAATGCGCCGATCGTGTTCACCAACTTCCCGGCCACGGAGTCGGTGTCCATCGCGGCCGGCCCGCGATATTGCTGGCGAAGGACATCGTCCAAGGTGTGATTGTTGGGAATGCCGACGTCGCCGGTGAAGCTCAATTTCGGCGTCAGCTCGCTTGGCCTCGCTTGCAAGACGAGCGGTCCGTCGTCGAGCTTCGCGCCGGCGGCTGTGGAGCCTGCGCCAGTATTGGCAAATCCGTGTGCGAACGGAGATTGGGGCCGCACAGCCCCACTCAACCCTGGGGCAGGAAACGCTTCCCAGGCGGAAGCTGCAGCCATCGGCCAAGCTTCAGGCAGCTGAACCCGCGAAGCACCGGCGCTATTGCGCTCGCTTTTGCCGCCGCGACGGCACAGTGGTGCATCCGACGTCGTTGCCGCGGGGGTGAAATTGTCGGCTACGCATTTCGCTTCGCCGCCCGGCACGCGCGGCAGCAATGGATCGGCGAATGGCCCCGGCTGGCCGATCAAGGCCAGCGCAAGCCCCATTGCCAGAGCGACGGCAAACCGCAGGCGCATTTCACGACCAAGCTTCGGTTGGCAGGCAGAAAATCAAACCGTGCCAGCGACGCTTTACCCCCTCGTGGAAATACAGACGGTCAACTAAGCGTACAGGCGGGGCCGCCGCTTGTCCACCGAAGACGACACCAACGCACGGTTTTTGCGGCCGCCGTCGGGCGGCGCGCCAAGGCGCCCAAATCCATTGGCAACACTTGCGGTTCGGTGCAAACTGGCTCCGCTTGCCCGCCAAACAGTGAGACCGATGCTCAATATCCGGTCCCCGATCTTCCTTGCCGCTGGCCTCGTCATTGTTGCCGCCGTCGCGGCCGCCCAGTCGCCGACCGCGCCGATGAAGATGCTCGACGATGTCCGGGATCGGCGTTATTGCGAACTGATCGTTATCAAGCGCCACGGCGTTGGCTTTTCCGCCGATGTTTACAATACCTTGGGCCTCAACGACTGCCCGCAGGCCGCTTGGGATGCGATCGATACCGCCAAGGTTGCTTCGCAGTTCGATGCCTTTCGGGTGATCCGCAACGGTCCGCGGCGTTTCATCATGGACCGCCTCGCGTCGGGTGACGCCGACAAGAGCGCTGCCGATATTCAGGGTCTTGCCATGCGGCCCGTCGCGACCCTGAGCCTGCGGCTGTTCGAGTTTATCGGTAAGCGGGCGTCCTATGTCGAGCGGACTGTCC
>Ga0207650_10000917_pt1 | contig 22261 bp, 15 predicted proteins | sample KBSS63metaG_FD_184325 | JGI IMG/M metagenome (GOLD analysis project Ga0207650, IMG submission 184325) | Switchgrass rhizosphere microbial communities from Kellogg Biological Station, Michigan, USA - KBS S6-3 metaG (SPAdes) (version 2) | ecosystem: Host-associated > Plants > Roots > Rhizosphere...
CAGACGTGTGCTCTTCCGATCTTGGGCTGCATCGCCGACGATTTCACCGGCGCCACCGACCTTGCCAACATGCTGGTGCGCGGCGGTATGCGCACGGTGCAGAGTATTGGTATCCCCAGCCGCGAAGTCGCCCAGGGGCTGGAGGCCGACGCCATCGTCATCGCGCTCAAGTCGCGCACCACGCCCGCAGCCGAGGCGGTCGAGCAATCGCTGGCCGCGCTGGACTGGCTGCGCGGGCAGGGCTGCGAGCAGATCTTCTTCAAGTACTGCTCAACCTTTGACTCCACCGCCGCCGGTAATATCGGCCAGGTCAGCGAGGCGTTGCTCAAGGCGCTGGGCAGCGATTTCACGCTGGCGTGCCCGGCGTTTCCAGAAAACGGCCGCACGATTTTCCGCGGTCACTTGTTTGTGCAAGACCAGTTGCTCAGCGAGTCCGGCATGCAGCACCACCCGCTGACGCCCATGGGCGATGCGAACCTGGTGCGCGTGCTGCAACAGCAGACGCAATTGCCGGTCGGTTTGTTGCGCTACGACACGCTCGCTGCGGGGGTTGATGCCGCCCGCGCCAAGATCGTCGAACTGCGCGGGCAAGGCGTGGGCATCGCCATCGCCGACGCGCTGTCGGACCAGGACCTTTACACCCTGGGCAGTGCGTGCGCCGACTTGCCGTTGCTCACCGGCGGCTCGGGCCTGGCTTTGGGCCTGCCGGGCAATTTCCGCCGCGCCGGTAAACTGGGCGACTTCGATGTCACGGCATGCCCCACGGTCAGCGGTGGCGAGGTGGTGCTCGCCGGCAGCGCCTCGGTGGCGACCCTCGGCCAGGTGGCGGCCTGGTGCGAAGCGGGGCGCCCGGCGTTGCGTCTTGACCCCATCGCCCTGGCTAACGGCGAACCGGTGGTGGCGCAAGCGCTGGCCTTTGCCCGCGACAGTGCCGACACCGTATTGATCTATGCCACCAGCACCCCGGACGAGGTCAAGGCGGTGCAGCAACAACTGGGTGTCGAACGCGCCGGAGCCCTGGTGGAAGATGCACTGGGCGAGATCGCTGCCGGTTTGCGTCAAGAGGGCGTTCGACGCTTTGTGGTGGCGGGCGGCGAAACGTCCGGCGCGGTGGTCAAGGCGCTTGGCGTCACCCTGTTGCAGATCGGCGCGCAGATTGATCCCGGCGTGCCGGCCACGGTGAGCAGTTGCGCCGAACCGCTGGCGCTGGCGCTGAAATCGGGCAACTTCGGGGGGCGCGACTTCTTTGCCAAAGCCCTGGCGCAACTGGCGGGAGGCGCCCAATGAGCGCCATCAACGAGCAGGCCCTGCGCGAAGAAATCTGCGACGTGGGCCGCAGCCTTTACCAACGCGGTTACACCGTCGGCAGCGCCGGCAATATCAGTGCGCGCCTGGACGATGGTTGGCTGATCACCCCCACCGATGTCTGCCTGGGTCGCCTGGTGCCCGGGTGCATTGCCAAGGTCAATCTTGACGGCGAATGGGTGTCGGGTGACAAGCCGTCAAAAACCCTGGCCCTGCACCGCCAGGTGTATGACCGCAACCCGGCGGTGGGCGGCGTGGTGCATACCCATTCGACGCATCTGGTGGCGCTGACCCTGGCCGGAGTGTGGCGGGCGGACGATATCCTGCCGCCGCTCACGCCTTATCAGGTGATGAAAGTCGGGCACATTCCGCTGATTGCGTACCAGCGCCCCGGCTCGCCCAACGTCGCCGAGCAAGTGGCGCAACTGGCCAACAGCGTGCGTGGCGTGATGCTCGAACGCCTCGGGCCGGTGGTGTGGGAAAGCTCGGTGGCCAAGGCCAGCTATGCCCTGGAAGAGTTGGAAGAAACCGCACGCCTGTGGTTGATGAGCAACCCCCGGCCCGAGCCGCTTGGCCAGGCCGCATTGGATGAACTGCGCGAGACGTTCGGCGCGCACTGGTAACCCGTAGACCGACATTGCAAGCACCACTCGAGAACCGCCCGCGGCGCTCGATGGGGCCCGCTTGCGCCCAAAAACAATAACAACAGGACATTTACCAATGAGCCCATTGATTTTGATGTTGACCGCCGGCGCGGGCATCGCGCTGCTACTGTTTCTGGTCCTCAAGTACAAATTCCAGCCGTTTGTCGCGCTGATGCTGGTGAGTATCGTGGTAGCGCTGGTCGCCGGGGTGAAACCGGCTGATCTGGTGGCGACCATCGAAGGCGGCATGGGCAAGACCCTCGGCCATATCGCGATCATCATCGCCCTGGGCGCCATGATCGGACGCATCATTGAGCTGTCCGGCGGGGCCGAGGCCTTGGCCAAGTCGTTGATCGAGCGGTTTGGCAACAGCCGTACGCCGCTGGCGCTGACCATTGCCGGGTTCATCATCGGCGTGCCGGTGTTCTTTGAAGTGGGGGTAATTATCCTGATGCCGCTGGCCTATGGTGTCGCACGCCGGGCACGCAAGCCGTTGCTGGTGTTTGCGTTGCCGATGTGCGCGGCGCTGCTGACGGTGCATGCGTTTTTGCCGCCCCATCCGGGCGCGGTGGCGGCGGCCAGCCAATTGGGTGCGGACCTGGGCCGGGTGTTGATGTTCGGTCTGCCGATCACCGCCTTGCTGTGCTACGTCGGTTACCGCGTGGCGGGGCGCATGACGCGGCGCTTCTACCCGATGACCGACGACATCCGCGCCGAAGTCTACGGCCCTCATGTCACCAATGAAGACCTGCGCGCCTGGACCCACGGTAACGACAACGCGGTGCAACAGGCCGGCGTTGCCGAAGCCCCGATGGGCCTGGAAGAATCCACCAGCGCTATCGTCGCCAAGCTGCCGCCGGCCCCGGCGCCGGGCTTTGGCCTGATCGTCAGCCTGATTCTGCTGCCTATCGTATTGATCCTGTTGGGCACCCTGGCCACCTCGTTGCTGCCGGTTGAATCGGCACTGCGCGGGGTGATGACGGTGCTCGGTGCGCCCCTGGTGGCGCTGTTGATCGACACCTTGTTGTGCGCCTGGCTGCTGGGCTCGCGCCGGGGCTGGAGCCGCAGCCAGGTGTCGGACGTGATCGGCTCGGCTTTGCCGGGCGTGGCCATGGTGATCCTCATCGCCGGCGCCGGTGGGGTGTTCGGTAAAGTGCTGGTGGACACCGGGATCGGCGCGGTGGTCTCCGACCTGTTGCGTACTACCGGGCTGCCGGTGCTGGCCCTGGGTTTCCTGCTGACCATGCTGTTGCGCGCGGTACAGGGCTCCACCACCGTCGCCCTGGTGACCACGGCCGGTATCATCAGCCCGCTGATCGCCACCCTCAACCTGACGCCCAATCACCTGGCGCTGCTGTGCCTGGCCATGGGCGGTGGCGGGCTGGCCATGTCGCACATCAACGACGCCGGCTACTGGATCTTCACCAAACTCGCCGGGCTCAATGTGGCCGATGGGCTGCGAACGTGGACCGTCATCACCACCTTGCTGGGTACCCTGGGTTTCGTGATTACACTGCTGATCTGGCCTTTTGTCTGATTTTCGGGAGTTTCTATGCCTCGTTTCGCTGCCAACCTGAGCATGCTGTACCCGCAACATGAGTTTCTCGACCGCTTCGGTGCCGCCAGGGCCGATGGTTTTGACGCGGTGGAGTACCTGTTTCCCTATGACTACCCCGCCGAGGTGCTTGGCCAGCGCCTGAGGGACAACGGCCTGGTGCAGGCCCTGTTCAACGCGCCGCCCGGTGACTGGGCGGCGGGGGAGCGGGGTATCGCGACCCTGCCGGGGCGCGAGGCCGAGTTCCGCCGTGGCTTTGATCGCGCCCTGGAATACGCCGCCGTGCTGGGCAACAACCGCGTGCATGTCATGGCCGGCTTGCTGCCCTCGGAAGACCTGCGCCAGCGCCATCACGCGGTGTACCTGCAAAACCTGGCCTACGCCAGCGCGGCGGCGGCCAAGGTCGGCGTCACGGTATTGCTGGAGCCGATCAATACGCGCGACATGCCGGGGTTTTTCCTCAATCGCCAGGACCAGGCCCAGGCCATCTGCAGGGAAGTCGGCGCAAGCAACCTCAAGGTTCAGTTCGACTGCTACCACTGTCAGATCGTCGAAGGCGACGTAGCCACCAAACTGCGCCGCGATTTCGACGGTATTGGCCATATCCAGATTGCCGGCGTACCGGACCGCCACGAGCCCGACCAGGGCGAGTTGAACTACCCGTTCCTGTTCGAACTGCTCGACCGGTTGGGCTACGACGGCTGGGTGGGCTGCGAGTACCGGCCAAAGGGCGATACCTCGGCGGGCCTGACATGGTTGCGGGACTGGAAAGCCGCCCACTAGTCGCGTGGGAGGGGGCAGTGTGCCAACCACCCCATCAGCCAGCCCTGCCACCGCCATCCAAGCCTCGCCATTGCACGGGGCTCATGCCGGCGACGGATCGCCCGGCAGCATCAATTCAATGCCACGCTTGCGGATGCCATCGGCCGCTGCGGGGGCGAGGGCGTCGTCGCTGATGATTACGTCGAACGGCTCCAGCCCGGCGATGCGGTACATGCTGAAGGTGCCGTACTTGGAGCTGCTGGCCACCAGCACCACTTGAGCCGCCGATTGCATGGCCACTTGCTTGACCTCGACTTTCAGCGCCGAAGGTGTGGTGATGCCCCGGTGCAGATCCCAGGAACTGGTCGATACAAACGCAATGTCCGTGACCACCTGGCGCAGCGTCGCCACGGCCAGCCCGCCGACCGAGGAGTGATTGTCGTGGTCCAGCTGGCCGCCGGTGTGGATCACCATGACCTGCGGCGCATCCATCAAGGCCTGTACGATCCCGAAGTCATTGGTCACCACCGTCATGCCGGACAGCGCCTTGATATACGGGACGATCTCCAATGTGCTGGTGCCGGCGTCCAGGTATACCGTCATGTCCGCGTGCAATAGCCGCGCGGCCAGCCGTGCCATGGCCTGCTTTTGCGGCAGTTCCACGACGGCTTTGGATTGATGGCTGGGTTCGCTGTGTAACTGGCTGGCGATACGCACTCCGCCGGTGACGGAGTACGCGCGGCCTTCCTGCTCCAGCAAGGCGATGTCGCGGCGCACGGTCATGTGCGAGCAATCGAACATCTCCATCAACTGGTGCACGCTCATCACCTGATGCTTGCGCAACTGCCGCAAGATTTGCTCACGGCGCTGCTCGGGAATCATCGGGGTGCTGCTGTCGGCGGCCGTGTCCTTGGGGTTGGGCATTAAGGCTCCGGGGTGGTTGGGCAAAGGGCGGGAAACGCGTGGCTATAGTAGCCAATACACGCCCCCGCAGGCGACCCCGGTGTAACAGCGGCTAGAACTTGAAGCGACCCACCAGGCCCTTGAGCTGACCGGAAATATCGGTCAAGCGGCCTGAGCCGGTTTGCGCCGAATGCGCAAAGCCTTCCACCAACTGCGCATCGGCATGGATCTGTGCGATGTGGCGGTTGATCTCTTCGGCAACCTGGTGCTGTTCCTCGGCCGCGGTGGCGATCTGGGTGTTCTGGTCGCGGATCGAGTCCACCGAGCCGCGGATCTTGTCGAAGCTGTCGCGGGCCTGCTGGATGCGCTCCACGCTGGTGTGAGACACCAGCAGGCTGCCTTGCATCTGCTGCGTGACTTCCTGGGTGCGGCGAGCGAGGTTGCCCAGCAGGCTGTCGATTTCGCCGGTGGAATCGGCGGTGCGGCGTGCCAGCGCGCGGACTTCATCGGCGACCACGGCAAAACCCCGGCCCTGGTCACCGGCGCGCGCGGCTTCGATGGCGGCGTTGAGCGCCAGCAGGTTGGTCTGCTCGGCAATCGAACGGATGGTGTCGAGGATGGTGTTGATGTTCTGGCTGTCCTGCTCCAGCAACTGCATGGTCTGGGTCGATTTCTGCAGGTCTTCGCTGAGCTTAAGCACGCTGCCGGTGGCTTCGCCGATGTGCTGTTGGCCGTCGTGCACGTCGCGGTAGCCTTCATCGGCGCTGGTTGCCGCGGCGCTGCACGAACGCGCCACTTCATTGGCGGTAGCGACCATTTCGTTGAACGCGGTGCTCACCAGTTCCACCGCTTCGCGCTGGCGGCCGGCAGCCTGGTTCATGTTGTTGGCCACTTCGCTGGTGTCGGCGGCGGCACTTTGCAGGTCCGACGATGCGTTGCCGATGCGCTGCACCAGTTGCGCGATCATGCTCAGGAACTGGTTGAACCAGCCCGCCAGGCTGGCGGTCTCGTCCTTGCCCTGCACCTTGAGCTGGCGCGTGAGGTCGCCTTCGCCTTCGGCGATCTCTTGCAGGCCGTCGGCCACGCCGCGAATCGGCCGCACGATCACTCGGGCGAAGCTGGCGCCGACAATGGCGAAGACCACGGCGAGTACCGCCGCGATGGCACCGATCAGCCAGGTCAGGCGGGTCGCTTCGGCCATCACTTCATCGCGCTTGATCAGGCCGATAAAGCGCCAGCCCAGGTCTTTGGAGCTGACCACGTTGGCCATGTAGGCCACGCCGTCGATGTCGATCTGGGTCACGCCGTCGCTGCGCTTGGCCAGTTCGGCGTAGTTGGGGCCCAGCTCGGCCAGGGGTTTGAAGTTGTGCTTGGCATCGCTGGGGTCCACCAGCACGTTGCCGTTGCCTTCCACCAGCATGAGGTAGCCGCTGTCGCCCAGCTTGATGTTGCGCACCAGTTCGGTGAGCTGCTTGAGCGACACATCCAGGCCGACCACACCGAGGATGTTGCCGCTGGCATCGGCGACGGTGTGTACGGTGCCAATCAACACCACGTCGTCCGGCGCCCAGTAATAGGCGCCGGTACGCACGGTGGCGCCGGGGGTGGCGATGGCCGCTTTGTACCAGGGGCGCACACGTGGGTCGTAGTTGTTCAGTTTGGTGTCGTCCGGCCAACTGGCGTAGCCGCCGTCGCTCAGGCCCAGGGACAGGTAGGCGGTGGTGGGATGGCTTTTGGCGAACTGGTCGAAAATCGCCAGCAGCTCTTTGTTGGTCTGGGTCAGCGGGATTTGCGCCGCATCGGCGCCGGCGTAGCTCTTGAGGTCCTTGGCCGCGACAACGCGCGGGTCCTTGGCCACGAAATCGACGTTCTGGCTGATGCCGTCGAAGAACTGCTTCATGCCGTTGTCGATCTGGCGTATTTCGCGACCGCTGCTGTCGAGGAAATTGGCCAGGGCCCCCTCGCGCAGATTCAGCACTACCAACACGGCCACGAGTATGACCGGAAGGCACGCGATTGCCGCGAACGCCCAGGTCAACTTCTGCTTGATATTCATGACTTCACCTGCGGGTATTTGTAGTTTTGGCAAGGAGAAACGCTAGTGCTGAACGCCGCATGTGTTGTTATGAGGGGATATGGCCATGCGTACCCTTGGTTTATCGACCGGTAGGGCACGCACTTTAGGGCGCGAGGTGTGATCAGCCGATTTGGTCGTCGGCCAGGGCGTCGCGGCGCATCGATTGCAGGTTCTTTTCGATGGTTTCGCAGATGGCTTCCATCTGGATCTGGTGTTCGCTGGAGCGAAACGGGCTTTGCAGATCGGTGCCGATGCGTTCGATGGCCAACAGCATGAAGCCCACCACCGTCGACGCCAACGGCGTGAACCAGCCCAGGGACTCCACCAGGCCCACCGGTACGATCAGGCAGAACAACGAAATAAACAGCCGTGGAAAATACACGTAAGGGTAGGGCAGGGGCGTGTTGGCGATACGCTCCATGCCGCCTTGGGCGTTGGACAGGTCCACCAGCGTCGACTCCAACCGCGCCAGGCGAATGCTGTCCAGGTGCCCGGCCTTGTATTCGCGAGCCAACAACGCCGCCGAACCGGTGAGGATATCGTTGGCAAAATTATTGGTAGCGCCGTTGCGCGCGAATTCGTCGGTGGGGATGAACGCGCGTACTTCATCCGGGCACGGCTCGCCCTTGAGGTGTGCGGCCAGGCAGTTCACATAGGCCACATGGCGGCGCAGCAGGGTGGATTTGGTCGGGTTCACGTCGCTGCCGGGGTCGTCCAGCAGGGTCAGTACCTGGCGCGCAAAGCTACGTGAGTTGTTGACCATCGCGCCCCACAAGGTCCGCGCCTCCCACCAGCGGTTGTAGGCACTGCTGTTGCGAAAACTGATCAACACAATCAGCGCCGAACCCAGCAAGGTGAGCGGCATCAGCGGCAAGTTGACCTTGGCGTTGAGAAACAGCATGAAATCCACCGTGACGGCGATATCCCACAGCAGCAGCCAGAACAGCGACCAGCCTACGTAACCCATGGTCTTGATGATCAAACGGTATTTTTTGATGATGGCGGCTTTCAAACGACAACCTCGCGGTGAACGGTAAGCAAACAGTGCCTTAGCTCGGACGCCGGGCTGGGGGGAAGGTTCGAAGGCTCACTGAAACGCTTAAGCCACTCGGGCATTTTCGGAACAATTTTGGTAGCGACGCTGTCCGTTGGCGTAATTACGATAGATTGCGCTCAAGGCAAAAAGCCATTACCGGTACTGCAATTGAGATCAGTGAATCCAAGTTGTTTGATCAGGGCTCTTTCTCATGTGTGGCAGTTCGTTGAAGTTGGCAATGGAGCATTCGGCGCAAGCGTTTGAGTGTCATGAAAAGTTTGAAGCGTGCGTGCGCAATCATTACATAATGTTGCTGGAGCCCTATTCAAAGAGACCGTTTTTTTACAAGACCGCGTTAAAGTTCAGCCGTTTGATGGTGTCCTTTACGCTGTTGAGCACTTATTTCTCCAAGCCCGTGCCGTTACTCTCCGAGGTCAAAGAGTTTTGCATGACGCGCGGGTTCTGTTCGGGAAACAGTTTGGAGTCGATCTTCCTGTTGTTCCGGGCGCTGGGGTTCATGAAGGTCACGGGCCATTCCGATGACAGCCGCTTGCGGGTATTCAGGCCTTCGTCCCAGGCCTGCCGGGAGATCAGGCTGATGCTCGCGTCCGTGGTGGAGCCACTGGGCGTGATGTGCCCCGAAAAGTCCGTTGTCGCGCAAATGGCGGGGTTGGATGACCGCACTTACCTGGCACGTTATTTCAAAGGTTTTTCGGTTCTGCTAACGCATAACGCGACCATTGATCTGTTACTGCCTGACTGTTATTGGCTGGTAAAGCGCGATGCCGGGCACATGTTGATGTTGGCGATTTATAACGATGCCTGTGCGCCGGATAACCAGGGTGCAAGTTTCAGGTCGTCTTCCTATCTTGCAATCGCAGAGCAGTTATCGGTGTCCAAAACCCATGTTATTCGTTTGGTACAAGAGGGCGCGGACCGGGGATATTTCAAGATTCATTCAAAGACCCAACTTGAAGTGCTGCCGCCGTTTATTTATTTGGTCAGACGCTTTATGGCGTATTCGTTTGCGACGTGCTTACACAGCCTTCAGTTGAGCCAGGCCGATAGTACATAGGCAACTAATACAGGGAAGGAAATCATGCCGGCTATTTTGAAGCTCAGGCCGCGAATGCAGCGCTTGTTATCGCCTGCAGTCACCCAGGCCGAATTGCTCGGAATCATCGCTTGGTTGGGGGTGTTGCTGGCGAGCCCGGTGATATGGGGGCTGGACCTGATGGCGATCACGCTGGGCTTGCTGATCGTGTTTGGCTGCCATCGCGTGGCGGTCAATTATCGGGTGTGGCGCCTATTGGGCGTGGTCTACGCGGTGCTGCTCTGCGCCGGCTTCGCCTACGTGATCAGCGCCAACGTTGAACTGCAGGTGTTTGCCTTACCGCTCGCGGTGACAGTGGTCATCAGCAGCGCCATCCTCTTTATCGCCGTCGCGGATTTTCTGCTTTGCGCGGCATTGGTGTGGGCCGTGCTGTGGCCCACCATCACGGCGGGTTTTTACCCGGGTGCGCAGACCTATCTGTTCATCTTCTGCTTATCGTCGGTGTCGATTGGTTTCATCCTGAGCTTCTCCTACTTGAAAAACCTGCGCTCAGTGTTGTTGGTGGAAAGTGAGTTTCGTGAATTGGCCCAGACTGATTACTTGACCTCCATCCTCAACCGGCGCGCTTTCATGGAGAGCTTCGCCAAGTTGATCGCCGCCAATGAAGGCGGCTGGTTCATGATGTTGGATATCGACAGTTTCAAATTGAAAAACGATCAGTTCGGCCACGATGTTGGCGACAGGATTCTCTGCGCCATGGCCGCCAGCCTCAAAAACACCCCAGGCAGCCACAGTTTCGGCAGGATCGGCGGCGAAGAGTTCGGTGTGTTGGTGCTGGGGGATGACCCTTGGGCTGCCGGCGATTTCGCACTGCGCCTGTTGCAGGCGATTCGCAGCAGCGTCGCGCCGCCCCATCATTACACTTGCAGTGCAGGCATGACGCGTTTCTCGGCGGGTGCCGACATGTCGGCGGTCCTCAAGTGTGCCGACCGCAACCTGTACACCGCCAAGGGTAATGGCAAGGATTGTGTGTACCTGGATGGCGCGCGGGTGCGGGAGAACGTAACAAAGCGGATACCCAAAAAATAACGAATGAGAATAGATATCAAACAAGAATGCGTTGATATACCATGCGCCGCGAATTCTTGGCAGGTTTGCCGCCCCATCTGGCTCATTCACTAGGTGCAACATCCATGCGTCGTACCCTGATTTCCATCTGCGTGCTTCAGGCGTTTTCGCCTTTTACCTGGGCAGAGGTTTCGCCCACCGAAAAAGCCAGCCTCGAACTGCAAGCGACCAACGTGACCGGCGCCGCGGACTACGAGACGGCGCAGGGGCCGGTCAAGGGCTACCACGCCACGCGTTCAGCGAGTGCGACGCGCACCGATACCTCGATTCATGAAACCCCGCAGTCGATCAGCGTGGTGTCCAAGGACGTGGTCGAGGACATCGGTGCGACCCGTCTGCAAGACGCCCTGGATTACGCTGGCGGTGTGGGCCGGGCCAACAACTTTGGCGGGCAGGGGCTTACCAGTTTCACCGTGCGTGGCTTTACCACAGCCGAGTTTTATCGCAATGGGTTCCCCGTAAACCGCGGCTATCCGGCCACCCCCGACGCCAATACCATCGAACGCCTTGAAGTGCTGCGCGGCCCGGCGACCATGCTGTACGGCCGTGGCGATCCCGGCGGCACCTTCAATGTGGTGTCCAAGCAGCCGCTGGCCGAACGCACTGTGACCCTTGGCAGCCAATTGAATGACCAGGGCATGAAGCGCGGCACCCTGGATGCCTCCGGCCCGCTGGACGAAGAAGGCCGCCTGGCCTATCGCCTCAACGTGGTGGGCGAGGGCGGCGACACCTTCCGTGATCACGTCGAGACCGAACGCTACGGCGTAGCCCCGGTGATCACCTGGCAGGCCACCGATGCGACCAAGGTGATCTTCGAGGGTGATTTCATACGCAACAATCACCCGCTGGACCGTGGTTTGACGCGTTTCGCGAACCAGCGCAGTACCCCGTCGCGGGACACGTTCTGGGGCGAAAAATACGCCGGTGATCTGCACAACGATAACAATGTGGCGCAGTTGCGCTTTGAGCACGTGCTCAACGACAACTGGACCCTGGGCGGTGGCTTCCAATGGTTGGACGGCACCATGAAAGGCAATGGCGTAGAGGCTAACAACGCCAATAGCCTGGGCGCCGATGGGCGTACCCTTCAGCGCAACTTCAACTATCGCAAGTTGGAGTGGACCGACAAGGACTACCAACTCAATCTGACGGGGCACTTCTCCACCGGTGGGCTGGAGCACACGCTGCTCACTGGCGTCGAATACGAAGACTACGACTACAAGTCAATCATCCAGCGCTCCAGCCTTGCAGCCGGAACTTTTCCGATCGATATCTTCGACCCGGTCTATGGTCAGCCACGCCCGGCACTGACCCGTACGCCGACCCACGATAAGGAAAACCTCAAGACCTACGCGGCCTTCGTGCAGGACCAGGTGGCCCTGACTGAACGCTTGAAAGTCCTGGCTGGCGCGCGTTTTGAACGGTTTGAGCATGACTACGAAAGTTATGTGCCCGGCGTGAACCCTTTTCAGACCGCAGAAAACGCCGTCACCCCACGCGTGGGGGTGATCTATGACCTCACCGATACCGTGGCGGTCTATGCCGATGCCGCACGCTCGTTCAAGCCCAACACTGGTGCTGCGCGCGAAGGCGGTGGCTTCGAGCCGGAAAAGGGCAAATCCTACGAGATGGGCATCAAGTGGGAAGCTCTGGATCGCCAACTGAGCGTCGACGCGGCGATCTATCAGATTGAAAAGAAAAACGTTCAAGGTGTTGACCCGCTCAACTCTGCTTTCAACGTTGCGACGGGCCAGGTACGCAGCCGCGGTTTCGACCTGAACGTGGCCGGTAACCTCACACCTGAGTGGCGGGTTATCGGCGGCTATGCCTATGTGGATGCCGCCGTCACCAAGGACACGACGGTCCGTACTGGCACGCGTCTGGCCAACATCCCGCGCAATAGCTTCAGCCTGCTCAACGTGTATGAATTTCAAGACGGTGCACTCAAAGGCCTGGGCCTTGGTGCAGGTGGTAAATATGTGGCTGACCGAGCCGGGCAGACCACCAACTCTACGTTCACGATGGATGCTTATACGGTCATCGACCTGCTCGGTTACTACAAGGTCAACGAAAACGTCAGACTCAACCTCGACGTTAAGAACCTATTCAATCGTGAGTATGACGAAGGCTCCTTCTTGAACTTCTACGCCTATCCCGGCGCGCCGCGCACGGTGCAGGTGGGTATCTCCTACTCCCTGTAATTCTGCCTGGTGGCGTGCATCATCCGCGGGTGTTTGCACGCCACCTCACAGTCTCGGCAGAAAACCCCGCGTTCCCTCAAATAAGCGTTTACCGCTTGCCCGATAGATGAGAAAACCGTGCCCATTTTCCCGGAGATGGACATCCCATGCCTCGTTCAATCCTTATCCCCCGCCTGGTCGTCGCGCTGCTGGTCGGCGCTGCGCTGTGGTACATGTGGATTATCACCGGCCCCAAGCTGGAAATCGGCGGCGCCAGCCCGGATCAGCAGGCGGTGGGGGGCTTGCAGGGCCTGACGCCACGTGATTTTGGCGAGTCGGGAACCGGCGTGGTGGTGACGGCTCAAGGCACATGGTTGGTGGGGCTGGTAGACGACGAATATCACACCTTCGAACCGTCCGCCGGGCCGGTAAACCTGACCGAGCAGCTCTACGGCAAGGCGCCGAAGGCGCCGCAAGAGCAAAACACCTATTTCGGCTATTTCTCGCGCAGCAAGCCCCAGACCACCATCGTGTCGCGGCTGGAGGCTGACGGCCAGTTCAAGCAAGTGGCCCAGCTCAGCGGCGCCGCATCCCTGGTGGCCAGTGCCGATGGCGCGCGCGTGTTGCTGCTCACCGACCTCAAGCGGCCCAACGGGGCCGATGGCCAGGTGGTGTTCACCAGTGATGACCAAGGCAAGACCTGGACCTTGTTGGCCGGCGAACTATTCCCCGCGATAGGGGGCGCGCTGATGCTGCTCGATCCGTACTTTTACAGCAAGGACGAGGTCTGGGCCTGGAGCTTCCCCGATGAGATGGAGGATGAATCCAACCGTGTATCGACCGGGGTGTATTACTCCGCCGATGGCGGCCTGCACAGTACGTTGATCGCGACGCCACACCCGCTGGTGGTAGGGCGTGAATACGTGAGCCGCAAACGCCCGGATATCAAGCAGTGGCACGACTCGAACGATCAGGTGACCCACGTGCTGCAACTGGATGCCCGACGCGCCTACATCTGGGTGTCCCAGCGCTTCTGGGGCGTCGCCCCCGATGACAAGGGTGGCAATGTGAGCGTCAGCGTCACCACGCGCGTGGAACTGACGCGCGTGGACGGGCAATGGCAGACGGGCACTGCCCAGCGTGAAGACGACCTGTACATCACCGACCTTGCCAACAATGGCGCGGGGCGTGTGCTTGGCCTGATCGACCATGGCCCGGATGGGCAGGCCGTGGTCGCTGAAATGAACACCACCACCCTGGCCTGGCAACCTTTGGGCGAGGTGCCCAACGTGTTCTCGCCATTGGCCGCCAGCACCGTGGCCCAAAAACTGTGGGTGGGGCGCAACAGCCTGATGATCAGCACCTACAGCCAACATCAACCCCCGCGCTGGCTGTACTGGTGGGGCAAGGCGAGCATCTCGTCGGGGGCGGTGTTCTATTCCACGAACTGGGGCCAGTCGTGGAGACGTCTGGCGCTGGACGGTGCTGAACACGGCATCCGCGGCTTCGACGGCGCCAGCGACCGCGTGTTCTGGGCCAGGCAAAGTCACCTTTACGACGTCGGCATTCACGCCTACGGCTTGCGTTAAAGCGCTTGCGGGACGTGTGGGCAGGCCCACGCTCTCAAGATAGGTGAAACTCCAAATGTGGGAGGGAGCAAGCCTCCTCCCACATTTGGCTCTCCAGTGGCTTTAAAGCGGCGTCAACACATTCATCACCGTATCCAGCGCCACTCGCGTGTCATCCAACTGCACCAGCGAGGCATGCCGCGCGCCCAGTGCGTCGCGGTTTTGGATCGCGGTGAGGATCGCCTTGTGCCGGGGCAGGCTCAAGCCCTGAATGTCCGGGCGCCGGTTGGTGATGTTGATCGATTCGCGCAGCGGCAACGACAGCATGTTGCACATGTACGCGAGCAGATCGTTGCGCGTGGCGTCGGCGATAGCGCGGTGGAAGTCCAGGTCGGCCTGTAGCAGGTCTTCGTGGGTCTTCGCGGTTTCCATGCCGCAGTAGGCCTTCTCGATAATGGCGATGTCTTCATCGGTGGCCGTGGTCGCGGCCATGGCGGCGATTTCCGGTTCGAGGATGCGCCGCACACCCGCCAGGGTATTGAAGAACTCGCTATGGGGCGTGGACTGCATCAGCCAGGACAGCACGTCCGGGTCGAGCAGGTGCCACTTCAAGCGCGGCCGCACCACCGCGCCCACCCTGGGCTTGGAATACACCAGGCCCTTGGCGCTGAGCACTCGCGTGGCTTCGCGCAGCACCGAGCGGCTGACCTTGTACTCCTCGCAGAGCGTGGCCTCCATGGGCAGCCTTTCTTCGGGCTTGAAGCGACCGGAAACGATGTGCATGCCCAAGTCCTGAACGATCTGGGCATGCATGCTCTTGCGCGGCTTGGGCGGCTGGTGATCCATAACGGGCGGGATGCTCTGGCTTAAATTCGCGGCATCATAGCATCCCAATTAGTGGGAATGACGCGGGACTTCAGCCCCACGGCACCCTACCAGGAAGTCAAAGTCGCAGCCCTGGTCGGCCTGCAGCACATGGTCGATGTACAGCTGGCGGTAGCCGCCGACGATCAGGTTCTGCGGTGGCGCCAGGTCAGCCATGCGCGCCGCCAGCTCTGCGTCGGGGATGTCCAGGTGCAAGCGGCCATTGGCGCAGTCCAGCTCGATCCAGTCGCCTTCCTTGACCGTGGCCAACGGCCCGCCCGCGGCGGCTTCCGGTGCCACGTGCAACACCACGGTGCCGTATGCCGTGCCGCTCATGCGTGCATCGGAGATGCGCACCATATCGGTCACGCCCTGGGCCAGCAGCTTGGCCGGCAGGCCCATGTTGCCGACTTCAGCCATGCCCGGGTAACCCTTGGGCCCGCAGTTTTTCATGACCAGGATCGAGTTGGCGTCCACGTCCAGCTCCGGGTCGTTGATGCGTGCCTTGTACATGTCGAAGTTCTCGAACACCACCGCGCGGCCACGATGCTGCATCAGCTCAGGGCTGGCCGCCGACGGCTTGAGCACTGCACCCAGTGGGGCCAGGTTGCCGCGCAGCACACAAATGCCGCCGTCGGCGCGAATCGGGTTGTCGAGGGTGCGGATCACTTCGTCCTGGCCGTAGATCGGCGAGTCCTTGGTGTTCTCGCCCAGGGTCTTGCCGTTGACGGTCAAGGCGTTCGGGTGCGGGATCAGGTTGGCTTCGCCGAGGCGGCGCAGCACGGCGGGCAGGCCGCCGGCGTAGTAGAACTCTTCCATCAGGAAACGCCCCGACGGCTGCAGGTCGACGATGGTGGGCATGCCGCGGCCGATGCGGGTCCAATCGTCCAGGTCCAATTCCACGCCGATGCGCCCGGCGATGGCTTTCAAATGGATCACCGCGTTGGTCGAACCGCCGATGGCGGCGTTCACGCGAATCGCGTTTTCAAACGCTTCTTTAGTCAGGATCTTCGACAGCTTCAAGTCTTCGCGCACCATCTCCACCGCGCGCATGCCGGACATGTGCGCCAACACATAACGCCGCGCATCCACCGCCGGGATCGCCGCGTTGTGCGGCAACGAGGTGCCGAGCGCCTCGGCCATGCAGGCCATGGTCGACGCGGTGCCCATGGTGTTGCAGGTGCCCGCCGAGCGCGACATGCCGCCCTCTGCCGCAAGGAAATCATCCAGGGTAATGGTGCCGGCCTTCACTTGTTCGCTGAGCTGCCACACCACGGTGCCCGAGCCGATGTCCTGGCCCTTGTGCTTGCCATTGAGCATCGGCCCGCCGGTGACCACAATCGCCGGCACGTCGCAACTGGCGGCGCCCATCAGCAGGGCCGGGGTGGTTTTGTCGCAGCCGGTCAGCAGTACCACGCCATCGATCGGGTTGCCGCGAATGGCCTCTTCCACATCCATGCTCGCCAGGTTACGCGTCAGCATGGCGGTGGGGCGCAGGTTGGATTCGCCGTTGGAGAACACCGGGAATTCCACCGGAAAACCGCCGGCCTCGATCACGCCGCGTTTGACGTGCTCGGCAATCTGGCGGAAATGCGCGTTGCACGGGGTCAGCTCCGACCACGTGTTGCAGATGCCGATGATCGGCTTGCCATGGAACTGGTGATCGGCAATGCCCTGGTTCTTCATCCAGCTGCGGTACATGAAGCCGTTCTTGTCGGCGGTACCAAACCACTGGGCGGAGCGTAGGCCGGGCTTTTTATCAGACATGATCGATTCTCTTATTGTATGACTATATGTTCTCTCTGCGGCTAAACATAAGCGCAAATTCTTCCATTTGGAAGAGTTGTTTCGCAAATAGTACTACTATATAGTCGATCTCAACTGAGGCACGACCCTGGCGGATTTCCGCGAGAGGCGTTCCCGATTCCTATAAGAACAACAATCGGAGATCGACCCCCATGAGCGAGGAATTGCGGCTTATCCGGCGCATCACGCTGAAACTGATTCCCTTCCTGATCCTGCTGTACTTGATTGCCTACGTGGACCGTTCCGCCGTGGGCTTCGCCAAGTTGCACATGGGTGCCGACGTCGGCATCGGGGACGCGGCCTACGGCCTGGGCGCGGGGTTGTTCTTCATTGGTTATTTCCTGTTCGAGATCCCCAGCAACCTGATGCTCGACCGCTTCGGCGCGCGGCGCTGGTTCGCGCGCATCATGATCACCTGGGGCGCCATTACCATCGGCATGGCCTTTGTGCAGGGGCCGCACAGCTTCTATGTGATGCGCTTTTTGCTCGGCGCGGCTGAAGCCGGGTTCTTTCCGGGCGTGCTGTACTACATCACCCAATGGTTCCCGGTGCGCCATCGCGGCAAAATCCTGGGGCTGTTTATTCTCTCCCAGCCGATCGCGATGATGATCACCGGCCCCGTCTCGGGCGGCCTGCTGGGCATGGACGGCATCTTCGGCCTGCACGGCTGGCAGTGGCTGTTCATCGTGATCGGTACGCCGGCGATCCTGCTGACCTGGCCGGTGCTGCGTTACCTGCCGGACGGCCCGAAACAAGTCAAGTGGATGAACGACGCCGAAAAGGCCTGGTTGACTGGTGAGCTGAACAAAGACCTGCAAGCCTACGGCCAGACCCGCCACGGCAACCCGTTGCATGCGCTCAAAGACAAGCGCGTGCTGTTGCTGGCGCTGTTTTACCTGCCGGTGACCCTGAGCATCTACGGCCTGGGCCTGTGGTTGCCGACCCTGATCAAGCAGTTCGGCGGCAGCGACCTCACCACCGGTTTCATCTCCGCCGTGCCGTACATCTTCGGCATCATTGGCCTGCTGATCATCCCGCGCAGTTCCGACCGTTTGAACGACCGCTACGGCCACCTCGCCGTGCTCTATGTGCTGGGCGCCATCGGGCTGTTCTGCAGCGCCTGGCTGAGCGCGCCGGTGCTGCAAGTGGCGGCGCTGTGCCTGGCGGCGTTCGCGCTGTTTTCCTGCACGGCGGTGTTCTGGACCTTGCCGGGGCGTTTCTTCGCCGGCGCCAGTGCGGCGGCGGGCATTGCGTTGATCAACTCGGTGGGCAACCTCGGCGGTTATATCGGTCCGTTCGTGATCGGCGCGCTCAAGGAATACACCGGCAATCTGGCCTCGGGCCTGTACTTTCTGTCGACGGTGATGGTGTTCGGGCTGGTGCTGACCGGCGTGGTCTATCGCGTGCTTGAGCGCAAGCATGTACTGCCGGCCGACCAATTCGCCGCCAGCGCCCGTGGCGCCACACGTACTTAATTTTTGGAGAACCTTCATGCGTTTAGTGCAGTTCGAACTCAATAATGGCCAGCGTCGTGTCGGCGTCGTAGACGGCAGCCAATTGCGCGAAGTGCTGGGTGCGCAAAGCGTGCGTGAACTGGCGCTGGCCGCCATCGAAGCGGGCATCAAGCTGCAACAGCAGGTCGAAAGCCTCGGGTTGGGCGCCAGCCATGACTACGCAGCCTTGCTGGCCGAGCAGAAAATTCTGCCGCCGCTGGACCATCCGGACCCCGCTCATATGCTGATCAGCGGCACCGGCCTCACCCATCTGGGCAGTGCCTCGGCGCGGGACAAGATGCACCAGCAGGCCGGCGACGACAGCGCCATGACCGACACCATGCGCATCTTCAAATGGGGCGTGGAGGGTGGCAAACCCGCCGCCGGCCAGGCCGGTGTGCAACCGGAGTGGTTCTACAAGGGCGACGGCAGCATCGTCGTGCGTCCCGGCCAGGCGTTCCCGGTGCCGCCATTTGCCGAAGACGCCGGTGAAGAGCCGGAGATCGGCGGCCTCTATGTGATCGGTCACGACGCCAAGCCCTATCGCCTGGGCTTTGCGGTGGGCAACGAGTTTTCCGACCACGTGATGGAGCGCAAGAACTACTTGTACCTGGCTCATTCCAAACTGCGCAGTTGCAGCTATGGTCCGGAACTGCGCGTGGGCGAACTGCCGTCGCACCTGGCCGGCACCAGCCGTATCCTGCGCAACGGCGAGGAAATCTGGCGGAACGAATTCCTCAGCGGCGAGGCCAATATGTGCCACAGCCTGGAAAATCTCGAATACCACCACTTCAAATACAGCCAGTTCCTCAAGCCGGGCGATGTGCACATCCACTTTTTCGGCACCGCCACGCTGTCATTTGCCGACGGTATACGTACCCAGCCGGGCGACGTGTTCGAGATCAGCCAGGCCGAGTTCGGCGCGCCGCTGGTCAACAGTGTCGGCAGCGTTGATGCGGCATTCGAACCCGGCAACGTCATCACCCTTTAAAGGAGACCACCATGACCCAGTTCCTCGGCCACAATTTCATCGGCGGCCAGCGCAGCGCCAACGGTAGCGTCAAGCTGCAAAGCGTCGATGCCACCACGGGCCAAGCCTTGCCCCAGGATTTCTACCAGGCCACCGCGCAGGAAGTCGACGCCGCCGCCCAGGCCGCCGCGCAGGCTTACCCGGCCTATCGCGCCCTGAGTGCCGCGCGCCGCGCGCAGTTCCTGGACGCCATCGCCGATGAGCTGGATGCGCTGAGCGACAATTTTGTCGAGCTGGTGTGCCGCGAGACCGCACTGCCGGCTGCGCGTATCAAAGGCGAGCGCGGGCGCACCAGCGGCCAGATGCGTTTGTTTGCCACGGTGCTGCGTCGCGGTGATTTCTACGGTGCGCGTATCGACAGGGCGCTGCCGGATCGTCAGCCACTGCCGCGCCCGGACCTGCGCCAATACCGCATCGGCCTCGGCCCGGTCGCCGTGTTCGGGGCCAGCAACTTCCCCCTGGCGTTTTCCACCGCCGGCGGCGACACCGCCGCTGCGCTGGCGGCCGGTTGCCCGGTGGTGTTCAAGGCCCACAGCGGTCACATGGCCACGGCTGAGCAGGTCGCCAACGCGATCATTCGCGCAGCAGAAGCCACTGAGATGCCGGCCGGTGTGTTCAATATGATCTTCGGCGGCGGCGTCGGTGAGGCGCTGGTCAAGCACCCGGCGATCCAGGCAGTGGGCTTTACCGGTTCGCTCAAAGGCGGTCGTGCCCTGTGCGATATGGCGGCGGCACGCCCGCAGCCGATCCCGGTGTTTGCCGAGATGTCGAGCATCAACCCGGTGATCGTGTTGCCCCAGGCCCTGCACGCCCGCGCCGAAACCGTCGCCCGCGACCTGACCGCTTCGGTGGTGCAAGGCTGCGGCCAATTCTGCACCAACCCAGGCCTGGTGATCGGCATCGCCTCACCGGCATTCACCGCGTTCACCCAGCAGGTGGCGCAGCTGATTGGCGCGCAACCGGCGCAGACCATGCTCAACGCCGGCACCTTGAGCAGCTACGGCAAGGGCCTGGCAAAACTGCTGGCGCACCCTGGCATCCAGCACCTGGCGGGCAATGCCCAGTCCGGCAACCAGGCGCAGCCACAACTGTTCAAAGCCGATGCCAGTTTGCTGATCAACGGCGATGAGGCGCTGCAGGAAGAAGTGTTCGGCCCCACCACGGTGTTTGTCGAAGTGGCCGACCAGGCTCAACTGAGCGCCGCCTTGCACGGCCTGCACGGTCAGCTCACCGCGACGGTCATCGGCGAGCCGGCGGATTTTCAGCAGTTCGCCGAACTCACGCCGCTGCTGGAGCAGAAAGTCGGGCGCATCCTGCTCAACGGCTACCCGACCGGCGTGGAAGTGTGCGATTCGATGGTGCATGGCGGCCCGTACCCGGCGACGTCCGATGCCCGTGGCACCTCGGTCGGCACCTTGGCCATCGACCGGTTCCTGCGTCCGGTGTGCTTCCAGAATTACCCTGATAGCCTGCTGCCCGACGCGTTGAAAAACGCCAACCCGCTGCGTATCCAGCGCCTGGTGGACGGCACGCCATCGCGCGAGTCGCTGTAAGGAACCCGGAGGTTTCATGTTGTGGAATGCAGTCACTGCACACCGTGCACAGTTGGGCGAAGGGCCGTTCTGGGACGTGCCGACCCAGGCGCTGTATTGGGTCAATATCGCCGGTAAACAAGCGCTGCGCCTGATGGGCGGGCAATTGCGCATCTGGCAGTTGCCCGAGCATGTCTCGGCGTTTATCCCGTGTGAACGCGGCGATGCACTGGTGACCCTGAGCAGCGGCGTCTATCGGCTGGACCTGGCGACCGAAGCCTTGACCCTGCTCTGCGTGGCCGACCCGCAACCGGGCAACCGTGGCAATGAAGCACGCTGCGATGCCCAGGGGCGCCTGTGGCTGGGCACCATGCAGAACAACATTGGCGAGGAGGGTGAAGACCTGCCGATTACCCGGCGCTCCGGCGGCCTGTTCCGTATCGATGCCGATGCGCGGGTCACGCCGTTGCTGCAAGGCCTGGGCATTCCCAACACCTTGCTGTGGAACGAGGAGGGCAGCCAGGTGCACTTTGGTGACAGCCTGGACGGCACGCTCTATCAGTATTCGATCCACGCCGATGGCCAGCTCGCACCGCCACGGGTGTGGTTTGGGCCGCACGCGCGCGGCGGCCCGGATGGCTCGGCCATGGACGCCGAGGGCTTTATCTGGAACGCGCGCTGGGACGGCAGTTGCCTGCTGCGCCTGACGCCTGCGGGCGAGGTGGATCGCATCATCGAACTGCCGGTCAGCCGCCCCACCAGTTGCGTGTTCGGTGGGCCCGACCTCACCACCCTGTTTATCACCAGCGCGGCCAGTCCTTTGAATCACCCTTTGGACGGTGCCGTGCTGGCTATCGAAGTCGATGTACCTGGCAAGCCTTGCCATCGTTTTGCCGGTTAACCCCAACATTCAAAAAACAACAACAAGAGGTGTCGTTCATGAAAAAGGCTCTACGCGTCCTTGCTGCCGCCGTTGCTTTAAGCAGCCTCAGCAGCCTCGCATCCGCTGAAGAAGTGAAGATCGGTTTCCTGGTCAAGCAGGCCGAGGAGCCGTGGTTCCAGACCGAATGGGCCTTTGCCGAAAAAGCCGCTCAGGACAAGGGGTTCAAACTCATCAAAATCGCCGTGCCCGATGGCGAAAAAACCCTCTCGGCCATCGACAGCCTGGCCGCCAACGGCGCCAAGGGCTTCGTGATCTGCCCGCCGGACGTCTCCCTGGGCCCGGCCATCGTGGCCAAGGCCAAGCTCAACGACATGAAAGTGATCGCCGTGGATGACCGCTTCGTCGATGCCAAGGGCAATTTCATGGAAGACGTGCCGTACC
>Ga0207650_10000921_pt1 | contig 22181 bp, 15 predicted proteins | sample KBSS63metaG_FD_184325 | JGI IMG/M metagenome (GOLD analysis project Ga0207650, IMG submission 184325) | Switchgrass rhizosphere microbial communities from Kellogg Biological Station, Michigan, USA - KBS S6-3 metaG (SPAdes) (version 2) | ecosystem: Host-associated > Plants > Roots > Rhizosphere...
CACGGTCACCGACGAGATCGTGCGCACCTTCGATCCGCGCGAAGTGTTCACCACCCGCGTCGACTTCACCACCGCCAAGGAGATCGCCGGATGAACCGCCTCCCCGCCCCCATGGGCCTGCTGATCCAGCGTGACCAGCCACTCGACTTCAGCTTCGACGGCCTGCCCTACCAAGGTTTGCAGGGCGACAGCATCGCCAGCGCCCTGCTCGCCAACGGGCGCTTCCTGATGTCGCGCTCGTTCAAATACCACCGCCCACGCGGCCCGTTGACCATGGCCGGCCAGGACGCCAACAGCCTGGTGCAACTGCCTCGCGAACCCAACGTATTAGCCGACGCCCACGCGCTGTCCGCCGGCTTGGCGGTGACGGCGCAGAACGTCAACGGCTCGCTGGACAACGACAAGGACGCCTACCTGGGCAAGTTCTCCAAGTTCATGCCGGTGGGCTTCTACTACCGTTCGTTCTACAAGCCCAAGGGCATGTGGAAAGTCTGGGAGCCGATCATTCGCAAAAAGGCCGGCCTGGGCGTGCTCGACCTGACGTTCCAACCCGAGTACTACGACAAGGCCTACCTATTCACCGACCTCGCCGTGATCGGCGCCGGCCCCGCTGGCTTGCAGGCCGCGCTGACCGCCGCGAATGCCGGCGCCAAGGTGCTGCTGATCGAGCAGCAACCGATCCTCGGCGGGTCGCTGACCTACGCGCGCTTCGATATTGCCGGCACCCGTGCCGACACCTTGCGCCGCGAGTTGCTGGGCGCGGTGCAGCAACACGCGAATATCCAGGTACTCACCGACGCCACCTGCAATGCCTGGTTCACCGACAACTACCTGCCGGTGATCCAGGGCAAGCGCCTGTACAAAGTGCGCGCGCAGCAGTGCCTGGTGTGCAGCGGTTCGTTCGACCAACCGGTGGTCTTCCGCAACAATGACCTGCCGGGGGTGATGCTCACCAGCGCGGCGCAACGCCTGATGAAGCTGTATGCGGTCAAGCCCGGCAAGCGCGCGGTGGTGCTTACCGGCAACGATGACGGCTACCTGGCCGCCCTCGACCTGCATGACCAGGGCGTGGACGTGGCCGCCGTGATCGACCTGCGTCACGCCCCGGCGGACAAAGCCTTGCCCAGTGCCCTGGCCCAGCGCAAGATCGCGTGCCTGAGCAACAGCACGGTGTTCGAGGCCCTGCATGAAAAAGGCCTGCGCCATGTGAAGGGCGTCGACGTGCGCCAGATCACAGGCCAGGGCCAGGTCAGCACCAGCGGGCAAGTGATCGACTGCGACCTGCTGTGCATGTCGGCCGGTTATATGCCGGTCTATCAGTTGCTGTGCCAGGCCGGTGGCAAGCTGGCCTATGAAGACTCGCGGGCGGAGTTCAGCCTCAGTGGCCTGCCGCGCAATCTGGGCGTGGCCGGTTCCGTACACGGTCGGCATCAACTGGACAATGTGCTGGCGGATGCGACCAACGCCGCCGCCGACAGCCTGCTCGCCCTCGGATTGAACAGCACCAGCCCGCCTGCAGCGCTGCGCCCTGAAGCCCAGGTCAACTTCCCCTGGCCGATCTTCCCGCACCCCAAGGGCAAGGATTTCGTCGACTTCGACGAAGACCTGCAGGTGGCGGACATCGTCAACGCCACCCGCATTGGCTACCGCGATGTGCAGTTGGTGAAGCGTTATTCCACGGTCGGCATGGGCCCGTCCCAGGGGCGCCACTCAGCGCTGCCGACCGCACGGCTGGTGGCCTGGGCGACCCAGCGTACTATCAGCGAAACCGGGGTCACCACCGCACGGCCGCCGTTCGTGGCGGAGAAACTCGCGCATGTCGCCGGACGCGCCTTCGACCCCTACCGCCAAACGCCGATGCACGCGCGCCATGTGCAAGCCGGGGCGAAGATGATGCCCGCCGGTATCTGGCAGCGCCCGGCCTATTACGGCAAGGCCCAGGACCGCGAAGCGTGCATGCAGGCCGAAGCGCTGCACGTGCGCAACAAGGTCGGGATGATCGATGTGTCCACACTCGGCGGCCTCGACGTGCGCGGCCCGGACGCCGCCGAACTGCTTAACCGCCTCTACACCTTCGCGTTCCTCAAGCAGCCGGTGGGCCGTTCGCGTTATGCGCTGATGACCAACGAACACGGCGTGGTGATCGACGACGGCGTGTGCGCGCGGCTGGCCGACAACCACTTCTACGTCACCGCCACCACCAGCGGCGTCGATCGTATTTACCAGCAGATGCTCAAGTGGAACGCGCAGTGGCGCCTGGACGTGGACGTGACCAACGTTACCGCCGCGATCTGTGCGGTGAACGTGGCCGGGCCGGATTCGCGCAAGGTGCTGGAACAGGTATGCAGCGATCTCGACCTCAGTGCCGAAGGCTTCCCCTATCTGGGCGTGCGCCAGGGTACGGTGGCCGGGATCAAGGCACGCCTGCTGCGGGTGGGTTTCGTCGGCGAACTGGGCTATGAAATCCACGTACCGGCACGCCACGGCCTGGCGTTGTGGGACGCGTTGATGACGGCCGGCAAGGCCTTTGACATTCGCCCCTTCGGCGTCGAGACCCAGCGCCTGCTGCGCCTGGAAAAAGGCCACGTGATCATCAGCCAGGACACCGACGGCATGACTCACCCGGCAGAAATCGACATGGGCTGGGCGGTCAGCCGCACCAAGCCGTTCTTCGTCGGCCGCCGCTCGGTGGACATCCTCGAAGCCCAGCCGCTGAAACGCAAATTGGTGGGCTTCAGCCTGCCCAAGGGCAGCGTACAACCGCTGGAAGGCCACCTGGTGCTCAACGGCGCGGACATCAGCGGCAACGTCACCTCCTGCGAATACTCCACCAGCCTGGGCCGCATCATCGGGCTGGCCTACGCCGGGATCGACCAAAGCACGCCAGGGCAGCGCATTCCGATTCGCGTCGAAGGCGGCATCGTCGTCCAGGCCGAGGTGGTGCAACTGCCGTTCTTCGACCCCACTAACCAACGCCAGGAGGGTTAAGCCATGACCAGTCTGAAGGCCCACGAATTGTTCACGCCGCCCTGCCAACTGCAGGACCAGACCGACCTGCCCCGGGTCGGCTTTCGCGGCGCACAGAGCGCCGAGTACCTCACGGCGCGCGGCTTCACGTTGCCGGGCGGGCCCAACCAAGCCTGCGCGCAAGCGGACGGCAGTTGGGTGGCGCGCCTGTCGCAGAACGAATACCTGGTGCTGGGCAGCCCGCAGGATCAGGGGCAACGGATTGCCGATGAAGAAGCGCGTTGGGAACTGGACCACCGCGCCAACTACCTGCTGCCACGCCAGGACAGCCACGCCTGTGTGCGGCTCAGCGGGGAGGTGATTGCGCAGGTAATGGCAAAGCTGTGCGGGGTGGATCTCAGTTTCCCGGCCTTCAAGCCGGGGATGGTGGCGCAGACCTCGGTGGCGCGGGTCAATGCGATTGTCATCCACACAGGCAGTGGGGAGCTGCCGGCGTTTCATATCCTCTGGGATCGCGCCTCGAAGGCATACTTCGAGGGCGCGTTGCGGGATGCGCTGGAGGAGTTCGGCGGGGTGGGTCAGTCGGTGTAGCCCAACCGCGCCGCCCTGACCTTTTGGGTGTGTTGACGTGTCGCCAGGCAGTAATACAACGGGCACGTCACCACCAACCCCACCAGCCACGACAAGTCCGCGCCTTCCACCAGGTTGGCCCACGGCCCCACATACAGCGACGTATTGGCAAACGGCAGTTGCACGATGATGCCGATGAAGTACGCCACGATCGCATGCAGGTTGAAACGCCCATACACCCCGCCATCGGCCTGGAAGATCGAGGCAATGTCATAGACCCCGCGCTTGATGATGTAGAAGTCGATCAGGTTGATTGACGCCCACGGCACCAACACCAGCAACAGCGCGAGGATCAGGCCGATAAATTGCGAGATGAAGTCCGCCGACGCGCCCAACGCCACCACGCAGCAACCGGCCAGGATCACGCCCGACAGCGCCACGCGCACCTTGATGCTGGGGGTCCAGTGGCTGGCGAAGGTCTGGACCGAGGTGATGATCGACAGCACCGCGCCGTACAGATTCAGGGCGTTGTGGCTGATGATATTGAGCAGGAACAGCACCATCAGGATCGGCCCCAGCCAGCCGGTGGCGTGCTTGACCGCGACCATGGCTTCGGTGCCTTCGGGCGTGGCCAGTGCAGCGACCAGGCCAAAGGCGAAGGACAGGATGGTGCCGAGGGTCGCGCCCAGGTAGGTGGCGAGGAACGGCCGGGTGATGCCAATGTCCGCCGGCAGGTAGCGCGAGTAGTCGCTGGTGTAGGGCGAAAAGCTGATCTGCCAGATCACCCCCAGCGACACGGTAGCCAACCAGCCAGCTGCGTTGAAGCCGCCACGGGTAAGGAAATCTGCCGGCAGGTCATGGGCAAAAATGTAGATAAAACCGGCCAGCAAAGCACTGCCCATCACCCAGGTGCCGATGCGGTTGAGGGTATGGATAAAGCGATAGCCGATCACGCCGATGGCGGTGGCGCTGAGGGCGCCGATCAGGATGCTCGCCGGCACCGGCACCGACGGCACGATGCCGACGATGGACTTGCCAGCCAGGACGATATTGGAGATGAAAAAGCCAATGTAGATCAGCGCGGCGAAGAACACGATCAGCAGCGCGCCGTAACGGCCGAACTGGCCACGGCTCTGCACCATCTGCGGGATGCCCATGCGCGGGCCTTGGGCCGATGCGAGGGCAATCACGATGCCGCCGAGCAGGTGCCCGAGGGCAATCGCCAGCAGCCCCCACGCCAGATTGAGATGGAACACCTGGGCCACCATGGCACCCGTGACGATCGGCAGCGGCGCGATGTTGGTGCTGAACCATAAGGTGAACAGGTCGCGGGCCTTTCCATGGCGCTCTGCGAGGGGGACGTAATCGACCGTGTGATGCTCGATCAGGGGGTCTTGCCGGGACATCTGGGGCATGGAAATGAACTCGCGTTTGTCTGATCTTATAGTTGTTTGACGCCAAACCGGGGGAGCTCTTTGGCTGCCCCTCAGATGAACACCATATTATGGTATTCCAACATTTTCACAAGACTGATCCGTAGTCTTAGCGCGCATCTGATCCGCAAGTGTGCCACAGCGCACTCCGTTATTTCCCGCCATAGCCCCCGTATTTATGGGTGATAAACCCGAGAATTGACGTTCATCGGGCGATTGAAAAAGCGGTTGCATCGACTGTATTACGGTATACCATCAGACCTACAAACTCATAAAAACCGCTTTACCGCAGAGGACCGTCCCATGATCGATGCCGCTATCTACAAACAAGTGATGGGTTCGTTTCCGTCCGGTGTCACCGTGATCACCACGCTCGATGACGAGGGGCAAATCGTCGGGTTGACCGCCAGTGCCTTCAGTTCACTGTCCATGGACCCGGCCCTGGTGCTGTTCTGCCCCAACTACAGCTCCGACTCGTACCCGGTGTTGATCAAGAACAAGCGCTTTGCCATTCATGTGCTTTCCGGTGGGCAGCAAACCGAAGCCTATGCCTTTGCGCGCAAAGGCAAGGACAAGGCCCAGGGCATCGAATGGACGCTCAGTGAGTTGGGCAACCCGATCCTGGCCAATGCCACGGCGGTGATCGAGTGCGAGTTGTGGCGCGAATATGAAGGCGGCGACCACGCGATCATGGTCGGCGCGGTGAAGAACCTGATCGTGCCCCGGCAGAACGCCGGGCCACTGGTGTATTGCCACGGCAAGATGGGTGCCCTGCCACTGCCGGCCTGATCCCCGACACCGTTCTGAAAACACCGAAGATCAAATGTGGGGCTTGCCCTAGTGCAAGTCAGTTAAGGCAAACACTGTACCTGTGGCGAGGGAGCTTGCTCCCGTTGGGCCGCGAAGCGGCCCCAGCTCTTTGTTTAAAACAACTGGGACTGCTACGCAGTCCAACGGGAGCAAGCTCCCTCGCCACAGGTTACTTTTCGCTCTTGCTGCTTCTTAACTGACTGGTAGTAGGGCTTGCCCGCTCCCTCATTCGAACGTCCCCCAAAGGGCTGCGGTGTCAGTCAGGTTCGGAAGCCCTGGCGCTGGCCGTTGTCGGCCGAGTCGGCAGCCTGGCTGCAGGAGCGCGACTTCGTTGGAGGTGGCAACCATTTCATGAAACGCCGTCGAGACCATATCCACCGCTTCGCGCTGTCGCTCGGCGACTTCGGCCATTTCCACCGAGACTTCGGTGGCACTCCCGGAGCTGCTGCGCGGCCAGGTAGCTGACGTTCTGGCTGATGCCTTCGAAAAACAACTGCATCGCGTTGTCGACCTGGCGGATCTCGCGCCCGCTGCTGTCGATAAAGCCATCCCGTGCCTCATGACGCACATTGAGGATGATCAGCACGGTGCGACCGTTGGAGAGAAAAGTTTTGCGGATATTCTGTATTATGGTATACCAACAATTAATCCGCCGAACAGCTGTCATCACTGGCACGCTTCAACGTGGCGAGAGTACTTAAGGGCCCGCAGCCGACAGGCCGATCACAATAGATCCGAGGTAAGCGTCATGAAGTTTTCCCTGTTCGTACACATGGAACGTTGGGACGAAAGTGTCAGCCACCGGCAGTTGTTCGAAGACTTGACCGAACTGACCCTGATGGCCGAGGCCGGCGGTTTCAGTACCGTATGGATTGGCGAACACCACGCCATGGAATACACCATCTCGCCGAGCCCGATGCCGCTGCTGGCTTACCTCGCGGCCAAGACCACTACCATTCACCTGGGCGCCGGCACCATCATCGCGCCGTTCTGGCACCCGTTGCGGGTGGCGGGTGAATGCGCCTTGCTCGACGTGATCAGCAACGGGCGCATGGAAGTCGGCCTGGCCCGTGGTGCTTACCAAGTCGAATTCGACCGCATGGCCGGCGGCATGCCCGCCTCCAGCGGCGGCCAGGCGCTGCGCGAGATGGTGCCGGTGGTGCGTGCGTTGTGGAAAGGCGACTACGCCCACGACGGCGACATCTGGAAATTCCCCACTTCCACCAGCGTGCCCAAGCCGATCCAGCAGCCCAACCCGCCGATGTGGATCGCCGCCCGCGACCCGGACTCGCATAACTTCGCGGTGGCCAACGGCTGCAACGTGATGGTCACGCCGCTGATGAAGGGTGACGAAGAAGTCCTCGACCTGAAAAACAAATTCCAGGCCGCCCTCGACAACAACCCCGGCGTACCACGCCCGCAACTGATGGTGCTGCGCCACACGCACGTGCATGCCGCCGATGATCCGGACGGCTGGAAAGTCGGGGCCAAGGCGATCTCGAAGTTCTATCGCACCTTCGATGCCTGGTTCGGCAATAAAGAGGTGCCGGTGAATGGCTTCCTGGCGCCGAGCCCGGAAGAAAAATTCGCCGCCCGCCCGGAGTTCGAACTGGACAGCCTGCACAAGACCGCGATGATCGGCACGGCCGAAGAAATCATCCCGCGCATCCGCTACTACCAGGAACTGGGGGTGGATGAGTTCAGCTTCTGGTGCGACAACAGCCTGCCCCATGCCGAGAAGAAGAAGTCGCTGGCGCTGTTTATCGAGCAGGTGGTGCCGGCGTTTCGTTGAGTCAACCCAGCCGCAGGCCACTGGTTGCTTTCAACCACGCCTGCGGCCCAAGTGCCAACTGACCAACTGATAACCCCCCAACAAGCTCCCCGCCAGCAGCAATGTCCATTGCACGCTCAGCGCCGCCGCCAACAGGCCGGCCAACAACCCGCCGATGGCTTCAAAGCCGAAACGCATGGCGATGTAAAACGCGATCACCCTGCCCCGCAGCGTTTCCGGCGCGGCGCTTTGCAGGGTCATGTTGCTGCTGACATTACTGACCGTAATCCCGAACCCCAGCCCGGCGAGCGCCGCCAGGGTGAACCCCAACGGCGGGTTGGCGGCCACCGCACACAGCGACAGCGCACACACCAACGTACCCAGCACGATGATGCGGCTGAGCCGCGAGTGACTGCCGGCGAACGCCAGGAAAATCGTGGCCACAAACGCACCGGCACCCGCCGCGCCCCATAACCAGCCGAGGGTTTGCGCATCGCCGCTGAACACGTGCTTGGCCAGAATCGGCAGCAGCACCGTGTAGCAGGAGGCCAACAGGTTGACCATCACCACACTGATCAACAGCCGCCGGATTGCCAGCGTGCTCCAAAGGTAGTGCAAACCTTCGCGGAAAATTTGCGCCGTGGAACCTTGGGCCCTGGCCTGCGCCCGGCTTTGCACCTTGCCCAGGCCAATCAGCAACATGCCGAAGGCGATGGACGTCAGCAGGAAGCAACCAGCCTCGCCGCTCCAGTTGATCAGCAAACCGGCCAACGGCGGGCCGATAAAACGCGCGGCATTGATCAGCATCGCATTGAGCACAAGGGCGTTGGGCAGGTCTTTGGGATCGTCGACAAAACTGGCGATCAAGGCTTGGCGCAGCGGCGTTTCCAAGGCGTTGAGCAACCCCAGCAACAGCGCCATGGCGATGATCACTTCGCGGCCCATCCACTGCTGCCACGTGAGCACGGCCAAGGCCAGGGATTGCAGGGCCAGCGTGGCCTGCACGGCCATCAGCAGGCGGCGCTTGTCGTGGCGGTCCGACCAGGCCCCCGCCAGCGGGCCCACCAGCAACTGCGGCAACAGCGTCAGAAACGCAATCGCCCCCAGCAGCACGGCCGAGCCCGTCAGGTGGTAGGCCAGCCACGACAGCGCGACCTGTTGCACCCACTTGCCGAGGGTGGAGAGGCCCTGGCCGACGAAGTAGATCTGGAAATTGCGATGGCGCAGCGCGCGTACAGGCGCCGGCCAGCGGGAGGGGGAAGCAGGATTCAAATAAACTCGCAGCCCTTTTGTGTGAGCGATTTCAGGACCCAGGTGCGGTCGTTCTCGCCCAGCGCGATCTGTTCAAGCTGCTTCTGTTCAGCGGCATGCTTGGCGTAGGCGCGATCATACACCTCGCCGACCTGATCGAAAGGCACGCAGAGCAAGCCGTCTTCATCACCGATCACCAGGTCTCCGGGCTCGATGACCATGCCACCGAGCGCAATCGGCACATTGACCTCGCCCGGACCATCCTTGTAAGGGCCGCGATGGGTGATACCGGCGGCGAACACCGGAAAGTCACCGGCACCGATGCTCGCCGCATCGCGAATCGCGCCGTTGATCACAATGCCGGCCACGCCCTTCTTGATCGCGTACGCCACCATCATTTCACCGATGAGCGCGTTGCTCAGGTCACCGCCGGCATCCACCACGATCACGTCACCGGGCTGCGCGATATCCAGCGCGTGATGCAGCATCAGGTTGTCGCCGGGGCGCGCCTTGACGGTCAGCGCCGGCCCCACCAGCACGCCCTTGTGGTGCATCGGCTGCAGGCTGGCGCCACCGGCGGTCATCCGATTCATCGAATCGCTGATGTTGGCGACCGGCACGCTGCGGTAACGCTCGACCCACTCGGCAGCGACCTTGCGTTGCTGCTTGAGCACTCTGAATCCGATGGACATGGGGCATTCCTCTGGTGGTTTTTATTAAGTGTTATTTGTTCAAAATGAAACTCTATTTCAAAATTAACACCACCTTTTGAAACTGACAAGACACCCTTCGCAGCCATTCGGCAGGCGACGAGTGGCACAAATCGCACCTTAAACTCTATAGACCATGGGTAATCACTGGGTCGCAGACAACCGTAATAGTGAGTTTTTTGTTTCAGAGCAAAAATTATTTATTGAAACGCCATTTCATTATGGTAGCTTTCAATCACTGTTGAGCGCTACGACGAGTCCTCAACTGCACACAGATAAGAAAACCAAGGTGCGCACAATGACCCGAACCCTGCTGCTGACCGGCCCGGAACTGACCCCCGAAGCCATGGCCCACGCCGCCTCCCACGGCGTACGCGTGATCCCCACCACGCCCTATGCACCTGCCGACGAACTCACTGCGATCATTGCCCGCGAGCAACCCGACGCAATCATCGTGCGCCAGGGCAAACTGACCCGAGCGATGATCGACGCATCGCCCGCGCTGAAGATCATCGCCAAGCACGGCGTGGGCTACGACACCATCGACATTGCCGCCGCCGCCGAGCGCCGCATCCCGGTGACCATCGCCCTGGGCGCCAATGCGCAATCGGTGGCCGAGCACGCACTGGCACTGATGTTCAGCGTGGCGCGCCAGACCGCACTGCTCGATGCGCGCATGCGTGACGGGCATTGGGACAAAGCCACCAGCGTCGGCATCGAGCTGTCCGGCAAGACCCTCGGGCTGGTCGGCCTGGGCGCCATCGGGCGAATCCTGATGGACCTGGTGACCCCGCTGCGCATGACCGTCAAGGTGTTTGACCCGTACCTGAGCAGCCTGCCGGACCTGCCGAACGTCGAGCGCGCCGAGGACGTCGACGCCTTGCTGGCGAGCTGCGATATCATCAGCCTGCATTGCCCGCTGACCGAGCAGAACCGCAACCTGTTCGGCGCGGCACAGTTCAAGCGCATGCGCCCGCGCAGCATCCTGATCAATACCGCGCGCGGTGAGCTGATCGACACCGAAGCGCTGGTGCAGGCGCTGAGCACCGGCCAGATCGCCGGCGCCGGCCTCGACACCTTCAACCCCGAACCGCCACCGGCTGACTCCGCGCTGTGGGGCCTGCCGACCCTGGTGGCCACCCCGCACGTGGGCGCCAACACCGCCGAAGCGCGGGATCGCGTGGGCCTGCTGGCCTTGCAACAAATCATCGATTTCTGGGACGGCAACGCGCTGGAACCGCGCGCAGTGGTTAATCGCCAACTGTTCGCAGACTGATTGAACGCACATCGCCCGGCCTTCGCGTAAAGAAGGACGGGCTCATCACGCTTCTCCAAAAAAAACAAAATGGGAGAGAGTCATGTCTACCAGTTCCACCGACATCAGCGCCATTGAGCGCTCAACCATGCGCAAGGTGGCGTGGCGGCTACTGCCGTTCCTGATCCTCTGCTACCTGCTGGCAATCATTGATCGCGGCAACATCGGCATGGCCTCCCTGCAGATGAACCAGGACCTGGGCCTCACCCCGGCGATCTTCGGCTTTGCCAGCAGCTTGTTCTTTGTGTCGTATTTCCTCGTGGAAGTCCCCAGCAACCTGGCCTTGCAACGGTTCGGCGCGCGGGTATGGATTGCGCGGATCATGATCACTTGGGGGATTATTTCCGCCGGCACCGCGTTTGTGACCGGCGCCAATTCCCTGTACGTGATGCGCTTTTTGCTGGGCGCGGCCGAAGCCGGGTTTTTCCCGGGCGTGCTGCTGTACCTCACCTACTGGCTGCCGGCGGCATACCGAGGGCGCATGGTGGCGATTTTCATGGTCGCCATTCCCGGTGCCAACTTCATCGGCTCGCCGCTGTCCGGACTGCTGTTGAGCCTGGATGGCTGGTTTGGCATGCGAGGCTGGCACTGGCTGTTCATCATCGAAGGCATCCCGGCGGTGCTGCTGGGTATCGCTTGCCTGTTCGTGCTGACCGATCGCCCCGAGCAGGCCAAATGGCTGAGCAGCGAGCAACGCGGCTGGCTCACCGGCCGTCTCGATGAAGAGCGCAGCCGCAAGACCGCCATCGGGCATATCTCTCTGTGGAAACTGCTGCGCCACAAGCACATCTGGGTGCTGGCGCTGATCTATTCGGGCGCCTCGGCGGCCGGCAGCACCATGAGCGTCTGGGCCCCGCAATTGCTCAAGACCTTTGGCCTGAACAACCTGGAAATCGGCCTGGTCAATGCCATCCCCTACGGGCTCGCATCGATCCTTATGATTCTGTGGGGGCGCAGCTCCGACAAGACCGGTGAGCGCCGCTGGCACACCGCGACCACCTTGCTGTTGATCACTGCGGGCTTGCTGCTGGCGTTGGTCACGTCGTCGCTGGTGGCCACGGTAATCATGCTGTCCATGGTGCTGATTGGCGCGTATTCGATGAAGGGGCCGTTCTGGGCGCTGGTGTCGACCTGGCTCTCGTCCTCCACCGCCGCTGCCGGCCTGGCCGCCGTGGGGGCAATGGCCAACCTGATTGGCGGGGGCGTGATGGTCAACGTTTACGGCACGATTCATCACGCCACCGGCAGCTATGCCCTGGCACTCTTGCCACTGGCAGCACTGTGTGCGGCCGGCGCGGTGATGGTGTTGTTGATGGGCCGCAAGCAGATGAAGGAATTGGCCGGCGCGCCGGCTTTGTCCTGAAATCGCTGCGCAGTCAATTGCTTGGCATTGCCCCTCGCGGGCAATGCCAGTATTTTGCAGCGTACCCGCCCAACCACAAGGAGCAACCCCATGGTAAAAACCCGCCCGCGCCCCGCAGTCACCGGGGTTGCTTCGGCTGATCGGGTGCTGACCGTGCTCACGGCGTTCAAAATGGGCGATACCGCGCTGGAACTGGCCGAGCTGGCGGCGCGCACCGGGTTGATCAAAAGCACCATCATGCGTTTGATGGTGTCCCTGGAAGACCACGGCCTGATCACGCGCCTGGCCGATGGCCGTTATCAGCTGGCCACCGAGATCATGCGACTGAACACGGTGTATCAGGACGGCCTCGACCTTGAGCGCCACATCACCCCGCTGCTGCACCGCCTGACCCAGGAAACCGGGGAAACCGCCTCGTTCTATGTGCGCCATGGCGCCTACCGGATGTGCCTGTACCGGGTCAATTCGCCCCACCATCTGCGCCTGCACCTGCAACCGGGCGACACCCGCCCCATGGATGGCGCCGCCGGTGCCGAAGCCTTGCGCACCCCCTATTCCCTGGCCGCCAGGATGATCAAACCGATCTTCTCCCACGGCGCCACCGACCCCCACGCCTCGTCGATGGCCCTGCCGATTTTCGGCCCCGGGGAAAACCTGATCGGCGCCCTGGTGCTGTCCGGTCCGGCCAGCCGCCTGACTGCAGAACAGGCGCAAACCCTGCATCCGCTGTTCCAGCAGGCCGCCGTTGAGCTGACCCGCAGCCTGGGTGGCGATGCACTGGCGGGTGGAGAAACCCCACAGAAAAAACCTCGCAGCAAAAAAACCACCACGGGCTGAAGCCCTACCCGGCTCAAATGTGGGAGGGGGCGTGCCCCGATGACGGTGTGTCAGTCAACTTATTGGGTAACTGAGCCATTGCCATCGGGCGCCAGCCCCCTCCCACATTTTCCTCCAAGCTTGCCTACACTCTCTCAACACACGCGACATTTAGCCTCAGCCCATCATCGCAGCACCTGTAATAGTCTATTGCAGGACTCTAATGTACTAACCAGTTACTTATCTTGCTAAAATCGCGTCTTTGCCCTCTCTCACTCGAGTCTTTTCGATATGAAACGAGCATCGCGCGCCACTGGCGTCTCTAGATTCTTACTCCTGGGCCTGGGCGTCATCATCGCCTTGCTCGGCCTCGCGCTTGCCGTCGGCGGCGTTAAACTGGTCAGCCTGGGCGGTTCTTGGTACTTCCTGGTCGGCGGTGCGGTGATGGCCGTTTCCGGCCTGTTGATTGCCCTGCGCAAACCGGCCGGCGCGTGGTTATTCGCGGCGTTTCTGCTGGGCACCGCGATCTGGGCCGTGGCCGACGTGGGCCTGGTGTTCTGGCCGCTGTTCTCGCGGGTGTTCATGTTTGCGGCCATCGGTATGGTGGTGGCGCTGGTTTATCCGCTGCTCGTCAACAAGCCTGCCCGTGGCGCCTATGGCGTTGCCGCCGTGCTGGCAGTGGGCGTGGCGGTGGCAGCAGGCAATATGTTCGTTGCCCACCCAAGTGTCGCCCCGACCGGTGCCGGCCCTGGCATCACCCCCGTAGCCCCGGCCGATGCCCAGAAAGACTGGGCCCACTACGGCAACACCGAAGGCGGCAGCCGCTTCGCCGCGCTGGACCAGATCAACCGTGACACGGTCAATAAGCTCAAAGTAGCCTGGACCTACCACACCGGTGACGTGGCGATCAGCGACGGCAACGGTGCCGAAGACCAACTCACGCCCCTGCAGATCGGCAACAAGGTGTTTATCTGCACACCGCACAACAACCTGATCGCCCTCGACGCCGACACCGGCAAAGAACTGTGGAAGAACGAGGTCAACGCCAAATCGGCGGTGTGGCAGCGTTGCCGGGGCATGGCTTACTTCGACGCCAGCGCGCCGATTGCCCAGCCGACCCAGCCCAACAGCTCGCCGATCATTACCGCCAGCGTTCCTGCCGGTGCGCAGTGCCAGCGTCGCTTGCTGACCAACACCATCGATGCACGCCTGATCGCCGTGGATGCTGACACCGGCAAGTTCTGCGAAGACTTCGGCACCCACGGTCAAGTGGATTTGAAGGCCGGCCTGGGTAACGTGCCGGACAGCTACTACCAACTGTCCTCGGCGCCGTTGATGGCCGGCACCACCGTGGTGGTGGGTGGCCGCGTGGCCGACAACGTCCAGACCGACATGCCCGGCGGCGTGATCCGTGGCTTCGACGTGATCACCGGCCAGATGCGCTGGGCTTTCGACCCGGGCAACCCGGAAGACAAAAAAGCCCCGGCCGACGGCAGCACTTATGTACGCAGCACGCCGAACAGCTGGGCGCCGATGTCCTATGACCCGCTGATGAACACGGTTTTCCTGCCGATGGGCAGCTCGTCCACCGACATCTACGGCGTGGAACGCACCCAGCTCAACCACAAATACGGCGCCTCGGTACTGGCGCTGGACGCCTCCACCGGCACGGAAAAGTGGGTGTACCAGACCGTCCACAATGACCTGTGGGACTTCGACCTGCCGATGCAGCCAAGCCTGATCGATTTCACGCCGCCAGGCAGCGACAAAGCCGTGCCGGCAGTGGTGATCGGTACCAAGGCCGGACAGATCTACGTGCTCGACCGCGCGACCGGCAAGCCGCTGACCGACGTGCAGGAAATCCCGGTCAAGGCCGCCAATATCCCTAACGAGCCCTACTCGCCCACCCAGCCAAAGTCGGTCGGCATGCCACAGATCGGCGCGCAGACCCTGACCGAGTCGGACATGTGGGGCGCCACGCCGTTTGACCAGTTGCTGTGTCGCATCGACTTCAAGGGCATGCGCTACGACGGCCTGTACACCGCGCCAGGCACCGATAAATCCCTGAGCTTCCCGGGCTCGCTGGGCGGCATGAACTGGGGCAGCATCTCCACCGACCCGGTGCACGGTTTCATTTTCGTCAACGACATGCGCCTGGGTCTGTGGATCCAGATGATACCGTCGCAGAACAAGGCCCAGGCCTCGTCCGGTGGCGAAGCACTGAACACCGGCATGGGCGCCGTACCGCTCAAGGGCACGCCGTATGCGGTGAACAAAAACCGCTTCCTGTCGGTGGCCGGCATCCCGTGCCAGGCGCCGCCGTTCGGCACCCTCACCGCGATCGACATGAAGACGCAAAAGGTCGCCTGGCAAGTGCCGGTCGGCACCGTTGAAGACACCGGCCCGCTGGGGATCCGCATGCACCTGCCGATCAAGATCGGCCTGCCGACCCTCGGCGGTACCCTCTCCACCCAGGGCGGCCTGATCTTCATCGCCGGCACCCAGGACTTCTACCTGCGCGCCTTCAACAGCGGCAACGGTGATGAAATCTGGAAAGCCCGCCTGCCGGTCGGCAGTCAAGGCGGTCCGATGACCTACGTGTCGCCGAAAACCGGCAAGCAGTACATCGTGGTCACCGCCGGTGGCGCACGCCAGTCCACCGACCGTGGCGACTACGTGATCGCCTACGCCCTGCCATAACCCTCTCCAGGCGCGGTGCCCCCAGCACCGCGCCTTCTGCTTTGGAAGACCCCGCATGACCCCCTCTTCTCATCTTTCCCTTGGGCGCCTGTTGCTCGGCCTGGCCCTGGGTGCCGCCCTGCCTGTGCAAGCGGATGACACCACCCTGACCGGCGACTGGGGCGGCCTGCGCCGTGAGCTCGACGAGCAAGGCGTGCGCTTCACCGGTGACTACAGCGGCGAAACCGCCTACAACGCCCACGGCGGCCAGCATCGTTCGGCGCGCTACTCGCAGAACGTCAAGCTCGGCGTGCAGTTCGACCTGGGCAAGCTCTATGGCTTCAACAAGGGTGACCGCATCCAGCTCACCCTCAACGACCGTCGCGGCAACAGCGCCTCCGAAGACCTGGTGGGCAACCGCCTGCCTATCCAGGAAAACTACGGCGGCCTCTACACGCGCCTCACCGAGCTGAGCTACGAGCGCACGCTGTTCACCCCGGCGCTGAACCTCAAGGTCGGCTACATGGCCATGGGCAACGACCTCGGCGGCCTGGACAGCGGCATCCTGTGCAACTTCATGAATGCCGGCTTCTGCGGCCACCCGCTGAACATGTCCGGCGGGAGCGGCTGGACCAACTACCCCAACGCACGCCTGGGCGCACGGGTCAAATACGACTTCTCGCCTGCCTGGCAACTGCGCGTCGCCGCGTTCAATGTCGACCCGGACAGTAACGGCGACTCCAGCCGCGCCTGGCATCTGAGCCCCAAGCACACGACTGGCACCGTAGTACCCATCGAGCTGGTGTACAAACACGCGGGCAGCCTGCCGAGTGAATACAAACTGGGCTATTACTACGACAGCTCCGACGTGAAACGCATTGGCAGCAACAAGTCGGTCAGCGGTCGCGGTGGTCACTACCTGCTGGTCGACCAGGCGGTGTGGGCGTCCGACTCATCCGCGGGCCGCGTGCTGCATGCCTTCGGCCAATACTCGGCAGCCAGCGAAGCGGCCTCGCCGTTCAGCAAGTGGTACGGCGCGGGCGTAGTGCTCTACAAGCCGTTTGAGGGACGGCCACGCGACACCCTGGCCTTGGGGTATGGGCGTGCCGTACCCAACCCCCGCAGTCGCGACGTGCAGGAACTGGCCGCCTTCAACGCCGGGAACGATTACCCCAACCTGAACAATGCCGAACAATTGATCGAACTCAGCTATGGCTACCAGGCCACGCCGTGGCTCAACCTGCGCCCGGATGTGCAATACATCATCGAGCCAGGAGCGTTCTCCGGTGCGGATATCGACAACGCGCTGGTGGTCGGCCTGCAGGTCAAGACAGTGTTCTAAGCGCCCAGCCCGCTCCCACATTTCATCTCTCGCATTCAGTCTGAATACGCGGCCCTAGGCCGCACCCTGCTGGTACTCCCGTGGCGTACAACCGAACTCACGGCGAAACACCGTATGCAAGTACTGCGCGGAGGTGAAGCCGCAGCTCGACGCAATGTCGGCAATGGCCAGGTCGGGGTCGGCCAGGCCCTTGGCGGCGGCGGCGAGTTTGAAGCGCAGGATCTCGTCATGCACGCTGCAGCCGCGCACCTTGCGAAAGTGCGCTTCCAGGGAGGAACGCGACACGCCGACGTAGGCCGCCACCTGCGCGGTCTTGATGCCCTGGCAGGCGTACTGCCGGATAAACAGCAACGCTTGCATCACATAGGGATTGCCCAAGGGTTGATGCAAGCTGGAGGCCTGCACATTGATCGCATCCGGCGGCACCAGGATCTGCGTCCCGGCGCAGGGTTTGCCGTGCAGCATCTGGTGCAGCAACGCCGCCGCGGTGCGGCCCATGGTTTCGGTGCCCTGGATCACCGAACTCAGCGGCACCCGCGTAAGGGTGCGGGTCAGCGGGTCGTTGTCGATGCCGATCAACGCCACCTCCTCCGGCACGGCGATGCCGGCGGTGAGGCAGGCTTGCAGCAACTGCCGGGCGCGGGCGTCGGTGACGGCGATGATACCGATGGGCTTGGGCAGGCTGTGCAGCCAGGCGATCTGTTGTTCCACCGCGCTGTCCCACAACGGCGCGCTGGTGCCCAGGCCGCGATACACCTCGACGTGCAGGCCATCGCGTTGCAGCAGACGGCGAAAGGCTTTTTCGCGCTCCTGGGCCCAGCGATTGGCCTGGGCCTCGGGCAGGCTGAAACAGGCAAACCGCGCCAGGCCCGCTTCGATCAAATGTTCGTAGGCCAATTTCATCAAGGCGTGGTTATCGGTGGCCACATAAGGAATGCCCTTGGGGTAGGCGCGCGCATCCTCATAAGAGCCCCCCACCGCCACCACCGGCAGCGTGCTCCCGGACAACGCCTCGCCGATCAGCGGGTCGTCGAAGTCGGCGATGATGCCGTCGCCCTGCCAGCGCTCGATACCTTTAAGGCGACAGAGAAAGTCCTCTTCCAGGAACAAGTCCCAGGACGCGCGGGTGCTGCTCAGGTAATTGCCGATGCCGGCGATGATGCCGCGGTCGTAGATTTTGCTGCCGTTGAAAAGCAAGGCTATGCGGTGCACGGGCGGTAGGGTTTTCATTGTTGTTGTCCTGGGGCCAGTCGCCACAGACTAGACCCTGCCACTCAAAATCGCACTGTCCTTTGGTGATTTTCATAATCGGCAAGGCCGATGCCGTTGCTAGTATCGAGACACCGCCAAGAACAATAAGGAAAACGCCATGCCGTACTTCCCCGGTGTCGAGAAGGTTCGCTTCGAAGGCCCCAGCAGCGACGCCCCCCTCGCCTTTCGCCATTACGACGCCAACAAGATCATCCTCGGCAAACCCATGCGCGAACACCTGCGCATGGCGGCCTGCTATTGGCACACCTTCGTATGGCCGGGGGCGGATATGTTCGGTGTAGGCACCTTCAAGCGGCCCTGGCAGCGCAGCGGCGACCCGATGGAACTGGCCATCGGCAAAGCCGACGCGGCGTTCGAATTTTTCTCCAAACTGGGCATCGACTACTACAGCTTTCACGACACGGACGTCGCCCCTGAAGGCAGCTCGCTCAAGGAGTACCGCCACCACTTCGCGCAGATGGTCGATCACCTCGAGCGCCATCAGGAACAGACCGGGATCAAGCTGCTCTGGGGCACCGCCAATTGCTTCAGCAACCCGCGCTTTGCCGCCGGCGCCGCGAGTAACCCGGACCCGGAGGTGTTCGCCTACGCCGCCGCCCAGGTGTTCAGCGCCATGAATGCCACCCTGCGGCTCAAGGGCGCCAACTATGTGCTGTGGGGTGGCCGTGAAGGCTATGAAACCCTGCTCAATACCGACCTCAAGCGCGAACGCGAGCAACTCGGGCGCTTCATGCGCATGGTGGTGGAGCACAAGCATAAGATCGGCTTCAAGGGCGACCTGCTGATTGAGCCCAAGCCCCAGGAACCGACCAAGCACCAATACGATTACGACAGCGCCACGGTGTTCGGCTTCCTGCATGAGTACGGGCTGGAGCATGAGATCAAGGTGAACATCGAGGCCAACCACGCCACCCTGGCCGGGCACAGCTTCCATCACGAGATCGCCACGGCCGTGTCCCTGGGTATCTTCGGCAGCATCGACGCCAACCGCGGCGACCCGCAGAACGGCTGGGACACCGACCAGTTCCCCAACAGCGTCGAGGAAATGACCCTGGCCACCTATGAAATCCTCAAGGCCGGCGGGTTCAAGAACGGTGGCTACAATTTCGACTCCAAGGTGCGCCGCCAAAGCCTGGACGATGTGGACCTGTTCCACGGGCATGTCGCGGCCATGGATGTGCTGGCCCTGGCGCTGGAACGTGCGGCGGCGATGGTGCAGAACGACCGCTTGCAGCAGTTCAAGGACCAGCGTTATGCCGGGTGGCAGCAACCGTTGGGCCAGGCAGTGCTGGCCGGAGAGTTCAGCCTGGCATCGCTGGCCGAGCATGCGTTTGCCCATGAACTGAACCCGCAGGCGGTGAGTGGTCGTCAGGAGATGCTTGAAGGCGTCGTGAATCGCTTTATCTACACCTGATAGGGGTAAACACTGGCACGTGTGGTGAGCGGGCGTGCCCCGCGCTGGGGCGCTTAGCGCCCCCCCCCTACAGGCGATGTGTTTTTACCTGACACGCTGAGGTGCCTGGTTTTGGGGCTGCTTCGCAGCCCAGCGCGGGGCAAGCCCGCTCACCACAGTAAGCCTACTCACCACAGTTACAGTGTTCGTCTAGAGTCTTCCAACAACAATAAAAGGACGCACCACCATGAAGTCATTCAAACGTACCCTGCTCGCCACTGCCCTGGCCTTGCTCGCCCTGCCGGTCATGGCTGACCCCGCCCACCCGAAGATCGGTTTCTCCATCGACGACCTGCGCCTGGAGCGTTGGTCCCGTGACCGGGATTACTTCGTCGCCGCAGCGGAAAAACTCGACGCCAAGGTCTTCGTCCAATCCGCCGATGCCAACGAGCAAAAGCAGATTTCCCAGATCGAAAACCTGATTTCCCGTGGGGTCGACGTCATTGTGATCGTGCCGTTCAACGCCACCGTGCTCACCAACGCCGTCGCCGAAGCCAAAAAGGCCGGGATCAAAGTGGTGTCCTATGACCGCCTGATCCTCAACGCCGATATCGACGCCTACATCTCCTTCGATAACGAAAAAGTCGGCGAGATGCAGGCCAACGGCGTGCTGCAAGCGGCGCCCAAGGGCAACTACTTCCTGCTGGGCGGCGCGCCCACCGATAACAACGCCAAGGTGCTGCGCGAAGGCCAGATGAAGGTGCTGCAACCGGCCATCGACAAGGGTGATATCAAGATTGTCGGCCAGCAGTGGGTCAAGGAGTGGAACGCCACCGAAGCCTTGAGCATCGTCGAAAACGCCCTGACCCGGAACAACAACAAGATCGACGCCATCGTCGCCTCCAATGACGCCACCGCCGGCGGCGCGATCCAGGCCCTGGCCGCACAGAAGCTGGCGGGCAAGGTGCCGATCTCCGGCCAGGACGCCGACCTCGCCGCGGTCAAACGCGTGATCGATGGCACCCAGACCATGACCGTGTACAAGCCGCTCAAGCTGATCGCCTCGGAGGCGGCCAAGCTCTCGGTGCAACTGGCGCGTAACGAGAAGCCGACATACAGCTCGCAATACGACAACGGCAGCAAGAAGGTCGATACCATCCTGCTCACGCCGACGCCGTTGACCAAGGCCAATATCGACCTGTTGGAGAAGGACGGGTTCTACACCAAAGAGCAGCTTGCCGGGCAATGACCGCCATGGCCGACTACTTGCTGCAAATGAACGGCATCGTCAAAAGCTTTGGCGGTGTCAACGCGCTCAATGGCATCGACATCAAGGTACGACCGGGCGAATGCGTCGGCCTGTGCGGCGAGAACGGTGCCGGCAAATCCACCTTGATGAAGGTGCTGTCGGCGGTCTACCCGTATGGCACCTGGGAGGGCGAAATCCTTTGGGACGGCCAACCGCTGAAGGCCCAGTCCATCAGCGAAACCGAGGCGGCCGGCATCGTCATCATCCACCAGGAACTGACCCTGGTGCCGGACCTGTCGGTGGCCGAAAACATCTTCATGGGCCACGAACTGACCTTGCCGGGTGGGCGCATGAACTACCCGGCGATGCTCCACCGTGCCGAAGCCTTGATGCGCGAGCTCAAGGTGCCGGACATGAACGTGGCGTTGCCGGTGTCGCAGTACGGCGGCGGTTACCAGCAATTGGTAGAAATCGCCAAGGCCCTGAATAAACAAGCGCGCCTGTTGATCCTCGACGAGCCCTCCTCGGCGCTGACCCGCTCGGAAATCGACGTGCTGCTGGACATCATCCGCGGCCTCAAGGCCAAGGGCGTGGCCTGCGTGTACATCTCCCACAAGCTCGATGAAGTGGCGGCCGTGTGCGACACCATTGCGGTAATCCGCGACGGCAAGCACATTGCGACCACGGCCATGGCCGACATGGACATTGCGCAGATCATCACCCAAATGGTCGGCCGCGAAATGAGCAACCTCTACCCCACCACGCCCCATGCGGTGGGCGAGGTGATTTTCGAGGCGCGCCACGTCACCTGCTATGACGTCGACAACCCCAAGCGCAAACGCGTGGACGATGTGTCCTTTGTGCTCAAGCGCGGGGAAATCCTCGGCATCGCCGGGCTGGTGGGCGCCGGGCGTACGGAGCTGGTGTCGGCGCTATTCGGCGCCTACCCCGGCCGCTACAGCGCCGAAGTCTGGCTGGACGGCCAAGTGATCGACACCCGCACACCGCTCAAATCGATCCGCGCCGGGCTGTGCATGGTGCCCGAAGACCGCAAGCGCCAGGGCATCATTCCCGACCTGGGCGTGGGCCAGAACATCACCCTGACGGTGCTCGACACTTACGCACATATGACCCGCATCGACGCCGAAGCCGAACTGGGCAGCATCGACCAGCAGATCGCGCGCATGCACCTCAAGACCGCCAGTCCATTCCTGCCGATCACCAGCCTGTCCGGCTTCGG
>Ga0207650_10000924_pt1 | contig 22141 bp, 24 predicted proteins | sample KBSS63metaG_FD_184325 | JGI IMG/M metagenome (GOLD analysis project Ga0207650, IMG submission 184325) | Switchgrass rhizosphere microbial communities from Kellogg Biological Station, Michigan, USA - KBS S6-3 metaG (SPAdes) (version 2) | ecosystem: Host-associated > Plants > Roots > Rhizosphere...
GGTGTACGTAGGCGCAACAGGGCCTGAGATGCTGCGGCTCGCTGGCCAATATGCCGACGGCGTCCTCTTTAACTATCCGTGTACTGCTGGGTTCATCCGATACGCGATGCCGATTATCGAGGAAGGGCTCTCCCGGGGCGGACGAACGCTGGATGATTTCGATATCGCCGCTTATCTGCTTATCTCGGTGGACAACGATGAAAAGGCTGCCCTCAATGCCGCCAAGCGTTTTGTCGCCCAGAAGCTGCCGACGCGGCATTCGGACATGCTGGCCCATGCCGGCGTGACCGCGGCCGAGATCGGCGCGCTGTGCGACAGTGTCGAGAGATTCGGACTGGTGAAAGCCGCAGCTGCAATCGACGACGATCTTGTGCGCAAAGTGGCCATCGCCGGAACGCCCGATCAGGTCGTCCAAGGTCTAACACAATTTCTCGGCACGGGTCTCAAGCTGCCCATCGCCTGGGAGATAATCGGTCCCGACCGTCGGCACTCGCTCGATTTGCTGGCGCGCGCGGTGCTGCCGAAACTAGCGTAGAGATTATGCGAGAGAAGGAGAAAAAAACATGATGGCCTATCCGTACGACGACAAACGAATCATCTTGGCGCTCCAGATCGATCATTCTCGGGTCGCGGGCTATTTTGCCGCTCACTGGGGCAACAAAGACTTCGACCGGCCGAGTCCCTACGATTCGGTTGTCCTGGCCGCAGGAGAGCACGACATCGGTTGGTGGGAATGGGAGATGTGCCCGTCGACGCTCAACGACAAGGGATATCCGCTCGATTATCACGACGGCAGTTTGAAATACTTGGGCCAGCTGCGCCTTGATTTCTACAAGAACGCGGTGGACCGCGTGACGAATCGCGATCCTTACGCCGCGATGTTGATGGCGATGCATGGGGTCGCGCTGATGAACTCCGGCTATGGTAAATACGCGTACCCGCCCGATCGCACGGCGGATCCGCGCGTGAAGGCCTATTGTGATCATCAGGATGCCTTGAGGCTAAAGCTACAAAACGAACTGCGCCAATCTGAACAGTACAAACAATATTGCTCCGATGAGCACGTCTGGACCAATTACGAATACATGGAAGTTTTTGATGTGCTGGCTCAGTTCGTATGTAACCGCTATCCATTGAACAGCCAGGCACGCAAGCTTGGACCGTCGAATACCCTCAACGACATCGATGTACCGACCCAGCGCGGCAAGGAGGCGACTCGAATGGGAATCGACCCGGTGGCTGAGCACAAGGCGGTACTTCGGCCGTATCCGTTCGATCTCGATCCCTTGCCGTTCTCTTTTACCGCTCGGCTGGTGCCGAACCGGGCATACAAAAGCGGCGAGGACTTTCTCGGTGAGTTTTATCGCGCGGAGCGGATCACCGTAAATCATACATTGGCATCGGCGTAGCCCATCAGGATATTTTTATAGGCGAATGATCCTATGAAAAATGGCCAATCAACCAGAAAAACCTCGAACCGCCGAGAAGCAACGGCGACGAAAGACGACAGCGTTCTGTCTCATTACTGGCACCCGGTGGCGTGGTCACGCGATCTCGGCGACAAGCCCCTGCCGGTGAAATTGCTCGATCACTCCGTTGTGCTTTGGCGCTGGGAGAACAGCGTCGCGGCTTTTCATGATCTTTGTATACACCGCGGTACTCCTCTCTCACTTGGCTGGATTGACAATGGGCGAATCGTTTGTGCTTACCATGGCTGGCAATATGGTGCGGACGGACTGTGCAAGCACATTCCATCCCTGCCAGTCAAAGGAGCGATACCTAACAAGGCACGAGCGAAGGTTTACCAGGCAGTTGAAAAGTATGGGTTGGTCTGGGTCTGTCTCAACACTCCAGTTGCCGATATTCCCGAATTTCCAGAGGAGATCCACGATCCTTCTTACCGGTGGGACGTCTACTCTTCTCATGGCCAATGGAAAGCAAACGCCGCTCGGATGATTGAAAACCTGTTGGACTTTTCCCATTTTGCATGGGTCCATCCGGGAATTCTCGGCGACTCGACGAACGCCATGTGTGAGCCGAGGGAATTTGTCAAAGTGCCGCAGGGGTTTCACTACGAGATTATCCAGCCAGTGAATCGATTGAAAGCAGACAGCGCGGCGATCCAACGCTTTACTGTTATTCTGCCGCTGACGCTTTTCATCGAGAGGCGTCAGCCGGGTGGACCCGAGAAGCAGACGAACATTTACCTGTGTAGCCCAATTTCTGACAAGGAAACGAAATATTTTCGTCTCTCCGGCCGGAATTATCGAGACGCACTCTCCGACGAGGAACTAAACGAAAAGCATCGGACAATTTTTGAACAGGACCGCGTAATCGTGGAAGCCCAACGACCCGAAGAATTGCCACTCGATTTGGCCGAAGAACTTCATCTGCGTGGCCCGGACACAGCCGGATTGGAGTATCGTAGAGCGCTTCAGAAGATGGGAATACGCTGGAGCCACTGAATTCTTCGTGGAGGGCAAAATTTTATCGCAGTGTAATATTTCTGTCGAGCGTGCGGGGTAAACCCGTAAGTCAGCGTTGTATCGTTACTGGTCGGGCGAATCGTATTGAAGAGAGAATTGTTCGCCGACTTCACGACGACGGTGCGACCGTGCTGCTCCTTCGAGCGATTTCTGCATGTTCACTTTTACAACGCATTCGGAGTGGCGGCTTCAGATCGGAGTTGAGCGGAAAATGGCTTGCGTTGAGCAATCAAAATGGATCTGTGAGGAAGTCGGTAGTTCATTCAATGGATACGTTGCAGCGGAATCCGGCAAGTATTTCCGTGATGATTCATTCTTGCCAAAAGCCTGATCAAGCCAAGAAACGCAAGGCAAGTGCTTAAAAGCATTGGCATCCCCGGCGGGATTGAACCCATCCGCCGATCTTCGAGCAACCTTTCAGCAACTTCCAAGTATTCGAGATTATTATAAATTGAGACAGCGCAAAGTCGGCTAGGTCCCGGCTTTGTGCATGCTCTATCGTGAAGTTTTCGGGAAGTGATCGTGACGCGTTCCTCTATCATGGCCGCTTCCTGCTTAGGGTTTGCCGACCTGATGCGAGCTTGCACACTCAAAAAAACCGGTTGGCAGCAATTTTTCCAAGACATACTGTCATTTGATCAAGGATATGCTTTCTTAGACACGATAGTTGTCCCGTCTGGTACTACTGCGCCTGCGATTGTCTTCGCACTATCCCAACTTTCATATTGCTCCGACCATGCGCGTTGTGGCAGCCATTTTTTTTTGCAAGTCGACCCTGGCTAAAAAATTTCCGGTACAAAAAGCCCTGACGCCAAAAATCTGACCTCTTAAGCATCTGGAAACCAGCAACGCGGGTCGCATTCAGAAGGGGATACTCAAAGGACTAACCGAAGAGGAAGCGCATAAGTTTCTCGGAGAAGCGCCAAAGTGAATTACGTAGCAAGCTGTAAACGGACGTCTTGCGAAACAGGAAATAGGCAAACTCTACAGCAATGACGAAGATCGTAGCTAACAGAATGTACAGTAACGTGGCCATAGCCGTTATCTTATGAACCGTAACGGACAGTGAATGCAAGCGAGTCCAACTCATCGAGAACGTGCTATCAGTTTGGTACTTCGCTTTTACGGATATCCCGTATTTCAGCCGCTCGTCGTCGAGAAATCTTTATACCTCAGCCGAGCGGCGCCAAATTTTTCTGCTGAGTCTGCAGAACCCAAAGATAAATATCAGGGGACGAGTTTCCCTCAGAAGAAAAACCCAGTGCGTCAGAAATCCTACACATCACCCGATGGGTGTGCTTGTGATCGGACACCTTGGACTCAGGCATATCCAGGTGAAATTAGATATTAAGCTGAAAGCGGCTATTAACAGAAAATTAACAAAAAAACCCTTAAGGCAGACTCCAATTCTGGAACGCACGAAAAAAGACATTTTTTTTCTTTTTTGTCTCTGCAAATACCCACCAGGTGACTGATCATTTTGCTCGTCAATCAGTGACAATGAGCTGTTAGGCGTCGCTCGAAACGCCGCGGCTGGGTCGAGAACCGTTTCGCAGCACGTTCGGTATCAACTTTGCTGACGTTAAGAGCGAGATGGATCTTGCCGAGTTAGTTTTTTTCGCCGAGTAATATTTTTATCGACGATTGGAATTGATCAGTGAAACCAAACTACAAGTGTGTGTTGATAAACGCGAGCATCGGATGTGCAGTGCTCGGATTGTTCATGTTCACAGCGTATGTGGCTTTCGGCCATTTTTTCATCACGACGATCTACAACAGCGATCTTGCGCTGTTTCAGCGGCTCATGCCCTCCAAGGGCACTACGTCTCTTCAGATCTATATGGCTGGGCTTGACCAAGCGGTGCTGAGTCTTGCTGTGTATTTTGTCTTAAGTGGCCTGGTGTTGCTTTTGGCGCTCAATCCTCTCGGTTTCGCGCTTTCCTGCTTATCTTTTTTTGCTGCTTCGTTAGCAATATTTTTCCTGCTCGATCGTGTTCCTGAATTGATCAAACCGTTACGCCTCGATGTGATTCCCTACTTCACTTACCGGCTGAGTTATCTGTCCGACCCCGTATTGGGATATCGCTCAAGGCCTTTTCTTAGAACTAAATTTGCCAACTATCGCGGCGCTGCGTATTCGCCAGTATTTGGCATCGATGTGCCGCCTCAGAGTGGCACCTGGCAAACCGACGATGAAGGATTTCGCAATCCAGCACCCATGTCTTCTGCAGAAGTTGCGGTCATCGGGAGTTCGATGGCCGAGTGGGGCAACAATGTTGAGGACACTTACCCGAGCAGGCTAGAAAAGGAGTTGGGTGGGCAAACAGTTGTCAATCTTGGAAAGGCGGGTTACGGGCCGCTGCAATATTTGGAGATTCTCAAGAGATATGCATTGGAAAAAAGGCCTCAATATGTGATTCTTACATTTTATCCAGCCTTCGATATCGATCAACTTGCCAACTGGATAGAGGGACGTCCGGATAAGTCGGTCGCTAAATTCACTGTCGGTTCCGGTCAGCTTTTTCATCGGTATTCTATAGCATTCCAGCAGACATCGAAAATGCTAATTGATAGCGGCTGGACAGCCCTTGAATTGGGCTTGCAGCAAATTATCGGCGCAGAGTCGATCCATCCGGCTCTTGCAGTTATCAGCCTCCCCAATGGCGCGCGGAAAAAGATTCTCTTTGTAAATGAGCACGCGGCGAAATCGACTGAACAGCTTCTAGCATCTCCCGAATGGGAGGCGATGGCGCGGTTTCTGGTCGATTTCAAGGACTTATGCGAGCAGCATGAGATCACGCCGGTGGTAGTCTACATTCCAAGCGCTAGCGAAGTCTATGCTCAGTACTCTACTCTGGATAGCGGCGCAAACTGGTTGGCGGTTCGGAAATCAGAGATCGAGACCCGTGACAACAATGAGAAGGCGGCGCGGATTCTGGCTCGCAAGGTCGGTGTTCAAATGATTTCACTTCTTCCATCATTTCGGGATGCGGCGCACGAAGGAAAGCTCGTCTATTATCAGCTCGATGCGCACTGGAACGGCGCCGGCCGAGAAATCGCGGCGAAAGTTACGGCACGAGCACTGGAATTGCTGGAAAGCGACTCCGCGGGAAGAACCGAAAAGCCAAACACCAAGGAATTGATAAAGAACCATAGACACGAGCCGACAATCCAAGAAGCGAGGCTTCACAACGTGAATGATCATCCGAAACAACCCACAGCGGCGGAAGGATAACGGTAAGCCACGCACTCATGGATTTGATCGTCACGCTTCGCCATGCGTGGTCGAGCGAAACTGACAAAGCTTTTTGAACAAGCACGGCGACTCAGTCAACCCGACATCGTTTCGACTGGATTACTGGGATCGCATTCTTGGCGCGCTCAAAATTCACAAGCAAAAATTCCACGCCACGCGGAACACATTCATGACCGAGATGTTCCGCAAGAACATCAACCTCAAAGACATTGCGGATTAGTGCGATACTTCCGTGCAGAGCTCGATCCGAACTCGATTCAGACTCCAGAAGTTTTCGAGAAGTTGGCTGGTAAGTCGTTGGAAAACTTGGCGTCCCCGACGGGATTTGAACCCGTGTTATCGGCGTGAAAGGCCGGTGTCCTGGGCCGAGCTAGACGACGGGGACGATTTGCTGGTGAGCCGTGCCGGATTCGAACCGGCGACCCTCTGCTTAAAGTCTTTGCAGGGGTGAAAGTAAAGATCACACCTTACTAAAATCTATACCTTTTTCAAGGCAATCCACCGCAGAAAGCGACAGCGAACAACGCACCTTCGCGACGAAAATCGGACACATAGCTGCTGATGCCATCTTGGATTTTCTGGCGACCCTAGGCATTTAACGCACCGCCTCAAAAACCATCGCTTTCAGTTATTCACCAAAAAGACGTTTGATCCTGGATAGCGATTCCGCCATTCCGCCTTGTCAAAAACAGGATCGGTTTTACGGCAACCAATCAATGGCAGCGGATAAACGACGAGTTGGAGATGGACAAGCCCAAGGACCGAGCACGTAGGCTCATGTTCGTTCATGTGCGAGGAATCATCTTGGCGGTATTCGCAGTGATACTTAGCCGAAACTTAACCGGTGGGTAGTGTTGGTGTTGTGTGCTGTGTGGGCGATGGTCCGCATCTCACATCAACATCTGTAACAGAATGGCCGTGGCCACAGCTAGGCCAAAGCTGATTATTGTGCCAATGACCTTCATTACGCCCAGGGCCTGATAGAAAAGAAAAGCGACCAACACTGTGGCCACGGAAATCAGAGGATGATGACTTACCGCAAGCAAGACGAAATCAAACCAGTAGGTGAGGTCATACACGATTTGGTTCATATTCATCATCTCCCTCCTAGATTAACCGGACCGTTTATATGCGTATGAGTCTTCCGGCTGGTCTTTGTATAAAGTATATGCTGCGCGATACTACATCAACAACAAAAACTTTTGAACGATCGAGGCAAATAGAATGAACTACACCGATCATCAACGAGCGATACGACACGGATCAACTGCAAGCACGGTTGAAGAACAAGGTCGCGGCGATCGGAGGCGCGAAGCCGGCAAAACCCTACTACGGATATGGCAATCGGCGAAAGTCGTGTGAGCCGCTATAGCAACTGCTTAAATTTGCGAGGGTTTGCTGGTGAGCCGTGCCGGATTCGAACTGGCGACCCTCTGCTTAAAAGTGTTGGCAGGGGTTAAAACTAAAGACTATACCTTACTAGGATCCGTTGTTTTTTCAAGGCAACACACCGCAAAAAACGACACCCGACAAAACGCCTTTGACAACGGTTCGCGGACAAAAGACGGACAGAACGTTCAACCTCATTTTTCTATCGGCGTGAGTTCCTCTAGTTCGAGGAGCTTCTCACGAACAGAGTTTGACAACTCTAGCAGCGTCTGTCGCAGCACTTTGGCGACGGTTTCGGATTCTCTGATTGCAGCCTCAGGGCTGCTTTGGCATTTGATCTCCTCGTCCTTGCGGCCTGCGGATCACGAAGCTGCGTTAGCGGCTTTCCAAAAAAGAAGGGGCCGGCAAAACCGACCCCTTCCGTAATCGATCGAGTTCAGGGTCTCGCTGCGTTACTTCGCGAAGCAGGCCGAGTCATTGATTGGTCCTGGCCAATCAGCCGGTACCATGGTGTCGCAGTGATAGAAGCGCAGCTGAAGCAGCTTCAGTCCGTTATTGTCATAGTTCCAGAAGTAGTCCTGCAGGACGTCCGAAAATAACGGGATGCGCTTGTACAAGACGCCATTGATTGTGACGTTGTAGAGATACAGCAGGTTTGCGGTTACGTTCTCGAACTTCGCAGGGCGGCCGCTGGCCTCAAGTGTCAGCTGGTTGGTAGTGCTGCACACTTCAGTCGTGGGATCGGTGGGATCGACCAAGCCGCAAAGCATCATGACTGCCGTACCGTTCGGGTTGCCCAGCGCGCGGGCAAAAACGGAGTACACGCTGATGCCGCTGCCGCAGGTGAAGGTACCATCGGCGTTCAATGTGCAGTCGTTTTTTCCACTGGCACGGTCACTTATCAAGCCAGTGTCGGTGGGGGGAAGCTGGAAGCTGGCTGAGCCGTCGGTGGCGTTCCGGTCGAGCACTTCGAAATCCGCACCCTCAATCAGGTTGATTTTGCTCATGCCGTCACAAAGAACGAAGATAGTGTGGCCGTCCGTGTTGGTCATGTTGGCCGTCTTGCCCTTCGGCACGCAGATGATGTTCAGGTTGTAGTGCGCGCCACTGGGCGCTCCGTTACCAGTGGCGTGGGCACTTGCAGCAAATACTAACGTCAGAGCTAACGCCAAGTAAAAAATCCGATGCTTCATATGTTCCTCCTTTTACTTAAATTTGATTGTCCGACTATTATCCCCAAATCGGCTTCTTTCCGGCACGGCGTCGTGCCGTGTAAGTGAACAAGAACCGACTCTTAAGCCCGACTTTGAAAACATCGCTCACGTTTCTTGATTATGGATTGACACCTCCCTCCAAATAATTTGGCCGGACCGTTATGTGATTCGTGTTGATTCGGGGATGGAAAGGCAGGAAGGCAATGTGGATGCCGTTTGGAAATTTATCAGAAAACAGAAAAGAGTTGTCGTTTGGGTAAAATTCTCGCCACGGTCAAATCGGAATATGTGTTCGAATGTGCAAATCTGATCGATACCGGACTGCAAGAGAATATGCGAGGGACACGTCGGTGGGCACAACGCAATCAGCGAATTTGCTTCTGACTGTAAAGCGGAAGTTCCATTGTAAGTTGTCTCGCTGCAATAGTTTTTTCTTTGCTGTCCGTGAATTGTCCGTGTCCGCGAGGTGCGCATGAAGGCCGCAGCAACAGCGCATAAACCCCCGCGGGAGTACCGAAAGCACCGCGATAATTACCGACAACGGTTGCTGAAGGAACGCGGTATCGACGCGATAGACGGCAGAACGGCAACAGGTAGGAAGGCCAAGGCATGGCGAGCCTACGCGCTCCAGAAAAAAGGCGGGAAGCAATGTCTCATCGATACCAGAGAGAAGATAGAGGCCGGCACATTCAGCCTTTGGCGTGCTCTGTGTCTTCGGTCCTACATCGTGGCCGATGCGAGAAGCCGCGGCACGCCGATCAACAAGCGCCGCGTGAAGCTACCGGCAATCAATGAGCAGTACGATACCGCAATGAATCAGTGGCAGCGGATCAATGACGAGCTTGAGCTAGACAAAGGCCTCGACCTAGCCCGACGTCTCATGATGAGCAATGGAGAGCGTTAATCCGTTATTACGAATGAATGGCGATGCTTTCTGTAGATGTGGCAACCCGTTCTGCACGGTTCAATTTGAAGCGTCGGGTCCCGCAGTCCGTCCGAAGAGATTTTGTAGCCCTGAATGCACGCGAATCGGCTGGGCGCTTCGCAAGATGTCGGCATTGCTCAAACCCTTGGGCAAGGACCGCGCATGGGACGTGCTGACAGACGCGGTATGAAACTACTGCTGCTCTTCAATACTATCTTGATCCCTGCGCCGTTTTTTGCGGGCCAACGCTCGGCACTCCTCACAGAGTCGATCATCGGATGGCCTGTCGTAGTAGATCATCAAGTTGAACTGTCTTGGCCACTGCGAACACTTTGGACAGAAATGCCACGTCTGACTACCAGCATGCGCTCGGTATTCCACGGGAGCACCGCCTTTCCTAAGTTCGCTTATAAGAAAAGTCTAATCGCAGGGAGCCTCGATCAAGGGGGCCGCTCAAAGTTTTGTCTGACGCGGAAATCGTTAGGTTGGTCTGGAAGCGGCGGCGCCGGGCATGAGTTTGATGCATTCTGAGCACAGTTGCACAATCGTCGGCGGCTCGTCGAGCCAAATGACGCCAATCGGCGTCTCGGGCCACTTCCGGCACGTGGGGCAAAAATGCCAAACGTCGGCGATTGGATCGGCGCGGTACTCCATAGGGATGCGAGTTTGTAAAAGGCGTGAAATTCTATCTTTGAGGGAAAGCGTTTTACAATCAAAAAAATTGTATCGTGCCGCGACAAACCATGCGGGGCCATGGCGACAAGCAACGGCGCGGTCGAGGTACAAATGCGATGAACGTCATTCAATTTGCCGACGATAACATCAAGCTAAATGAGAAGGGCAAGCCGTGGACCTGGAGCCAGCATCAACGCGACGTGCTGGAGTTGGCCTATCAACGGCACTACTCAATCCGGCTGTGGTCGGAGGTCAAGAAGAGCGGGAAGACATTTCTAGCCGCGGTCATTGCCGTGTGGGAAGCGATCACGAATGCCGATGCCGAGATAATCTGCGCCGCCAATGACCAAGAGCAGGCGCTATCGCGTGTCTTTCAGACCTGCTGCCAACTCATCAAGTACAACCGCGAGTTGAGCGCATCAGCAACCGTGCAGGCATCTCAGATCAAGTTCACCAATGGCTCCGTCATTCGTGCGGTCTCATCCGACTACAAAGGCCAAGCCGGCGGCCGTCAACGGCTCACCATCTTTGACGAGCTGTGGGCCTACGATTCTGAGCGCGCCACCCGGCTATTCGAGGAAATGACACCCCCACCAACCGAGGAAGGCGCGTACTTGCTCATCGTGAGCTATGCCGGGTTTACCGGTGAGGGCGAGTTGCTGGAGAATCTTTACAATCGCGGTCTCAAGGGACGGCGCGCGCACAAATCACTTGAGTGCTACCGGGCGCAAGGGCTGTTTATGTTCTGGAGCCACAAGCGCCGCCAGCCATGGCAACTCGGGCCCGAGGGCAAAGCGTACTATGCAGAGCAGGCGCGCATACTTCGCGCAGGCACATACGCAAGGCTGCACAAAAACGAATGGGTATCAGCCGAGAGTGCGTTTATTAGCGCCGATCAATGGGACGCCATTGTTGATCCTACCCTATCGCCTTCACTGCAAGGCTCGAGCGTTTACGTTGGCGTTGATCTGGGCGTTAAAAGCGACTCAAGCGCTGTTGTTGCCGTTGGCTGGAGCAGAACAACCAAACAACTCGTAACGGCCTTTCACCGCATCTGGCGCCCAACCAAGAACAGCCCCGTCATGCTGGACGAGGTGAAGTTATACATTCGAGAGATTCACCGGCTCCATCGTGTCAACGGCGTTTTTGCCGACCCGTCGCAGTGCTTTCTCTTGATCCAGCAGCTTCAGCAAATCGGTATCAAAGTGCAGGAGTTTCCGCAGACCGTAAGCAATACAACCAAGATGGGTGAAACTCTTTTCTCTCTCGTGCGCGACAAAAACTTAATCGCCTATAAGTCGCCTGAGCTTCGCGAGCACGTCTTGAATGCTGTCGGCATTGAGACGGCAAGCGGCGTCAGAATGGTGAAGGGTAAAACATCGAAGAAGATCGATGCTGCCATAGCATTGAGCATGGCATGTGTCGCCGCCGTACAGGTTCCGGTGCTCGATACGAGCCAAATTATCCTGTGCGGCGAGCGCACAATGAGCCGCAATTTCGGGTTGGACGATGACGAGGGCGGCAGCGCGATCAATCGAATGTGGGATTCCGGCGAACTGTTTAGAAAAAACCGCTGGTAGCAGTGTACGGCGTACATTGTAGAGTTACGTGAAGGAGGGACGGAGGCTTGAGCTCAAATTCCCGCCGGTCAGAATGCATCGGTCTATGGGGATACTCCCGCCGCCATAAACGCGGGGGTGAAGGATGCACCAAACCCAACTCAATCGGATCGTGTAATTATTTTGGTGACTTCGCTTCTAAAAATTCTTGCCGGGACTAGACAATCTGACCTGATTAATCCGTTCTGAGAATTTTCAGGTCAAATCGCCCAGGCTCCTGCTCCCGCAAATTGAAATAGCTCCTTTAAAGGTCTCTCGACAACAACGGCACACCACCTGCTCAACAGGATATGCCGCCGGGGTGAAGGATTACGCACCAGCGTACGGACAGTTTTAATGTCTTCCGTCCCCCGGACGGTCCAATTTTAGAGATGGAAAACATCGCGTCAGGCTGGTTATTGTTCGGGATTGGTCTGATTGCGTTAAACATAATCGCGCAACGCCTTTCACTCGATAAATATCGAGCGCTAGGACGGATTTTTAAAACGCTTTTGGCGATCCTTACTTTTCTATTTTTCTTTTACTCAACCACGTTCGCTATGAGTTTGCTCTACGCGTTTCTAAAGTTTTGAAGGAAGCGACGTGGATACAAGACGGATTCAACCTGATCCGACGCTGCTGACCATAAGCGAGGCCGCTAAATTGCTGAATGTGCCGAGCCCGAGAGTCTTATACATGATTCACCGAAAAAAATTGCCGCTTTCAAGGTCGGCAGCCAGTGGCGTATTTGGCTTGACGGCTTTGTTCTGAGTTGAGTATCTTTTGTCCACTAAATTTGGGGGGAAGAACAATGGCAAAAACATTAAAGCGCATGCTTTTCGTTCATCATCCTACTGGTACCCATGTTCGCTGTTAACCTTTGCGCAAGTCGATCCAGAAAAGGCATTGATCGGTAGGTGGGAAGGTCGAGCCGAAACCGCACAGAATCGTCGGCGGTGGTAAGATGCCGTATCGTATGAAGTTGGTCGATGACGATAAACTTGTAGGCACGGTTGGAGCGCTCGACCGCGGTCGTCCAGTGGAACGAAGGGTCACGTTTGAGAAGGTCAAGGCGGGAGACGTTAAGTAACCTCGTGTTTTCTGGCGCCGAGGTGCGACATGTTCAAGCGAACGTTTCTAGCAAATTTGGTGCTTCTCCTGCTGGTTAGTGTTGTCGCCGAGGCCGAGGAAATCCAAGCGCCGGTTTTCACGGAGGGGGACTTCTGGAAATTCAAAATTGTCCAAAAACCTGTCCCTGGGTTTTCTTCGACAGCTAATGAATTTCCGAATGGAACTTTTATTCTGCGCCATGACGCCAATGGTAGAATGCAACTCCGTGAAGTTATCGGCGAAAAAAAAATACTTCCCGAATCTCCCACATATCGTGGCCACATTCTGAGTATCTTGGGCCTCCGGCAGCCGAGAACTTCGCCAACAACCTTCAACAAAAACCTACTACCGTTCCCTCTTTATGTCGGCAAACAGTGGCAATTTTCGTACAGAACCAAAGTTACCAACGTAGTGAACTCCGAAGTAGTAACAGAACAAAGTATCACTACACAGGGGGGCAATTTCCAGGCTCTTAGAATCGAGCGAAATAATCAATGGGCGGAAGCAAACCCGGTCTGGGGATCTAGAGTACACGTAACACGGGGTAGTTATTTCTATAGTTCCGAAGCGAAAGTCATAGTCAAGTATGACTCCCAAAATGATGATGGTGCTGAGCTGCACATCGAATTGCTCGAATTTAAACCGGCCCAGTAAGCAGAAAGATGCGTTGAACCAGTATTAGGGCCGCCCTATTGTCGCTGAAAAAATTCCTGCCGGCCCGTTTTCTGTGTGTACGTGGGATTCAGGACTTTGTACCAAAGCGTCTGCTGTGAATATTTGGCGTCCTTCCGTTTCACCACCAATCCCTCAAGGTCGCCTTTCTTGACTAACTCGAAAAGCTTCAGCGCGCCCCGATCCACATAGCTGACGCAGCCAACCGAAGAGGACTTACGCGGGATGACTTTGCGGAGAATTTTCTTGCGCTCGACTAAGGGCAAATCGCGCACGTCACGGCCATTCAACCAGAGAACATCGAATGCGTAGTAAACAGCCTGGCATTGCCGTTTCATCAAACTGTAAAAAGCCGGCTTGCCGGAGCCGTCCAGTGCTACGATTTTCGCCATCCAAAACTATCTTTTACTTTAACTTGTTTTGCGATTAACGTCGCAAGGCTACCAAAGCGCTTCATTTCGTTGCCCCGACGGGAAACCAGCCGGCAGCGGCCGTCATCCGCATAGGCAAGTGCCCTAAAGCCATCGTGCTTCAGCTCGTAAAGCCATTCGGTGCTCTCGAAAAGTTCTCGGCGCCAGACTGGGATGATGGGGTTGATTTTGAGAAACTTGTCCACGTTGATAAACCAGTTTCTTATTAATATTCTAGGCTTGGGGCATTATTCTTCCTTTTTTTGATTAAGAAAAGTGCGCGTATGCTTAGCTAAATATAGAAAGGGAGGATCCGAATGAACGGGATGACGATCGCCTGAAAGGAGGTGAGCGTTGGTTACCGTCGCACACCTCTTAAGACGGAGTATGCGCCAGTGGTCATATCGGCGATAAGCTCGCGTATTTCGCTTAATCGGGCTGCACGCTATTGATGGTGCACGCGTGGATTTTAATTATTAGTTTCTTGCGACCCGTGCAACGACCGGGATATAAGCGACTTGAATTACGGAGGGCAGGCCGAATGATTATGCTCGAATTGAGTCAAGCCAGCTTTGAGTGCTTGCTGGAGCATGCTTCGGAGGCACTGCCGCAGCTCTTTAAGCAACGAGCAAACGAAAGCGGGTACGTGTCGTTTGGTTCGCAAGTAAATATCTTTTGCACGGAGAACGAGGCGAAAGAGCTGCTCGTAATTGCTGAGAAAGATTGTACGGGTGCAGTCTCCGCTATTAAGATAGGACTCAGGATAGGAGACGAAGAGCGGCTAGCAGAAAAGAAAAGCTGACCTTAAACGGGCCGGGTATCCAGATCATGCGCCGTATTACCTGAAGATATATTCAGTAGTCAATGCTAGCGCAAACGGTGGGGGGCTGTTAACCTGTTCGCAATGGCTCGGGTTTTCGCTCGCGGTGTTCTCTCCTTCGGCCTTGTCTCAATTCCCGTCGATATTCATTCCGCAATTGAAGATCAGGGCATTCACATGCACCTGCTGCACAAAAAGTGCGCGGTCGCGTGTGAGAAATCAGATGATTTGCCCGGTGTGCAAAGTCGTAGTCGAACGCGACGACTTGGTGCGCGGCTTTGAGGTCTCCAAAGGCAATTACGTTCAGATTACTGAAGAGGAGCTTGGGAGCCTGGAAGCCGAAGCGAACAATGGAATTGAGTTCCGTGAATTTGTTCCCGTCGAAAAGATTGACCCGGTTTATTTTGAGAGCTCGTATTATCTCGCACCGTCTAAGGGTGCTGAAAACCTTATCGTCTAATGGCTGAGACGTTGGAGAAAACCGGCCGGGTTGCCCTCGCGCAAACCGTTTTCCACGAGAAAGAAAGTTTGGTTGCCGTTCGGTCGGTCAATAAGGGGCTCGTGATGCACTTCATGTATTTTGCGAACGAGGTGCGCGACTTCGGTCAGATCCCTAAAGCAGAGGGCGCAAAGGTTCCGAAACGTGAGATAGACCTCGGCAAAGACCTAATCGACAACCTATTTGCCGATGAGTTTCAGCCGGATAAATACGAGGACGAATACCGAGAGCGGTTTCTCGCACTAGTGGAGCAAAAGACCAAAGGCAAGGAAATTACGATCCAACGGCCCGCACCAGAGCGCCGCGGAAAAGTTGTCGACATATTTGCGGCGTTGAAACAGAGTCTGGAGCAAGCCGCATCCCAAAAAAAGCCAACTACTCGTGAACAGGCGCCAAAGACCGCCCGCAAACGACGGAAAGCTTAAAGCTATCGGCAACTGGTGATTGAGCGCTACGAAACCGAGAAGAGGATTATTCAACAGAGTCGCCGCGTCGGTAGTTTGTCTTGCTTAGCGCCGTTATTTTGCTGGAGCGTGTCCGCGTAAGTCACAGTATTCTCATCTTAGGCCGTCCATAAAAACGAAAAAAGGCCGCGAAGAAATGGCACCATTGAAAGCGGAAATCGAAAGAAGAAGGCCAAAAACGTACTGCCTAATTGGCTACGACGAGTGAATCCTCGCGTGCGGCTAGCTTTATATCGCGTCTTAACAATAGTCCTTAGCACTGTCGTAACACTTGGCGTCGCTGAGACCGTTTTGCAAGTCTTAGATCGTCCAAAGCCTACCATTAGCGGCTGGAAGACATCATGGAAATACAAATCGGAGAAGCACCAGTTGGGTTTTCGAGGTCAGCCGATACATTATTCCGATGACGATTACGTAATTGTTTTGCTCGGAGATTCACACGTTGAATGCAGGGCCTGCGCCTTCGAATGGATGCCGGAGCGGCGACTTGAGGTTTATCTAAATTCTGCTGGGAAAAAGGTTAGGGTTTTCTCTTTAGGCGGTTGGGGGACTGGGACTGATCAGCAACTTCTATCATTGAAAGAGTATTATCAACGCTTCCGTGCCGATATGGTAGTTCTCTGGTTCACGCCTGCGAATGACGTCTGGAACAATGTTTTCCCGTCAAATATGCCTGACGACCGGACACCAAAGCCGACGTTCTGGTTGAATGGCAAACAGATGCTTGGTCCAACGGAGATGACGGGGCAGGCGGCTCGGGAGAGCTCGTCCGTCAAGCTGGTGCTTCTTTACCGCAAAATCTTTCCCTGGCCGAGGGAGAAAGAATGGGCGCAGTTTCTCCCGCCGCCTTATTCTCCCATGAATCAATACAGCGGGCCTGCGAAAGATGATTGGCAGAGGAAACTTGATAATAAAGACGCTTTCCAGTGGGAGAATTTTAATACAGATAAGCACGACAAAATACTTTACTTGACCCCGCGCAGTCCAAGAACACAATATGGTCTCGATCTGACGCACAAACTGTTACAGGAAATCGAAAAGCTAGTCACGTCCCAGAATGGCCGCTTTGCGATGTTCTGGGTGAGGCCTAATGACCCCGTGACTACTCAGAAGACGGAACTAGATGAAGTCGTTCATGTCGTCAACGGAAAGTACTATAAAACATCTGATGCTCAGCTCAACGAGAACATGGACTACGTCTCACGGGACTTTAATAGATTTATCGTTTCACTTTCGGTTACCCCATGGAGGGTCGGCCCTGAAGACGAACATCCTAACGAACACGCGACAGATCAGATTATAAGGGATTTAGCCGCTGACGTAGTGAATTTCATTCCGAGTAGGCACTAAACGGCGTTTCCGTGAAGATGGTACGCCGCTATCGAACATCCTTTCTATTTATGCTCGTACAGGATCTTGGACTTCACCGGTGTCTCTCTCGGCCGTTTTTGTTGACGAGGCACAGGAAGTTTTGTAGTGTAGACTGCAACAAGAACGATTACGTCTAGCACGTAGTCGCAAAACTTTTTTACAAGCCGCTGGGGCAGGAGGTTAGTAAAACTCTCTGTTCTACGGCTTTTTTATTTTTCGGAGGTGCGATGCGAGCGAAAAGATTTCCACGAGCTTTTGAAATGCGGCTTGACCCGAGCCTCGAGCGAAAGCTCCAAGAAATTTCCGTACGAGTTGGACTGGGAAAGCCAGCTTGGCGCGGATCGCGTTGCGTAGGGGTTTGAAAGCCAATTGTCGAAACTTAGCGTGACCTGGGAATTGACGACACGAACCGTTCAAATCCTAAGGAGGCGGCAATCATGCGAACGACACAACAAATCGACAACGAGTCAGCGGCGGTCCGAGAGAACATAAAAGAGCTCCAGACCGACAAAGAGCGTACTGCTGAAGCGCTGGAGAAAATTAAAAGTGTGCGCCAAGCAAACGCTTTTAACGCGTTATCTAGTGGTGACGCAAAAGCGCAACAGAAATTGGAAAAGGCCAACGAGGAGCAGGTTTCGCTGCAAGTCAAAATCGAAAACATTGATTTCGCTCTCACTGAAGCACAGCAGAAACTTCACGCATTACGTGCAGAGCGTGAGCAAGTTTTTATCGAGGAGAAGCGCGCGGAATTTCTCAAGCTTGGTGAAGTGGCGCTGCAGCAATCGCGAAACATTGATGAACGCACAATTACGCTCGCGACCGAGCTCATTGGCCATAGATAAACACTCGACCAGATGCAGAAGTTGGCGGCGCATATCGGGCATAAACGCAATTTCGGCAACTTGGATTTGTTCAGGCGCTGTCTCCACGGCCGGCTGCACAAAGCATTCCCCGCGATTTCGATTGCTATCCTAACTACAGACAAGATTTCGCATACGCCGAGCGATTGAGGCAAAGCATCGAACGCATGAGTAAACAAAGCGCAAAATCGGGCGATAATGATGAGTTTAATGCAGTGGGAGGATTTAGTAACTGAAACGGTTGAAGAGTAACTTTTCAAACAAAGGGAGACATTTATGAGCTACTATCTCGACGGAAAGCTAGACATTGGAGGAATCGAAACAGATCGGCGCGCAAAAAAGTATCAAGCCGACAATCCCGGGACAAATTATCAAAATGCAGTGGCTGCGGTTATCAAGGAATCGAATCGCGCTCTGCAACAGAACATCAATCGTGCGGCTGCTCGTTACCAGCAGGAGGGCAGTTTGTCGCACAATGGTGTCCAGTTCAGAACGTTCGAAACACGGACAATTGGCGAAAAGTGGCGCGCACCGCTATCTGAGATGGTTGGGCGAATTGCCGAATTTTGCAAGGGAATCACTGGTGAGCCGTGCCGGATTCGAACCGGCGACCCTCTGCTTAAAAGGCAGATGCTCTACCGACTGAGCTAACGGCTCGCTACGGACGTAAATTTTAGTTTAATAACGGGAATGTGCTGCTAAGTCAATCAATCGAGAGGCATTTTGGTCTGCATTAGATAAAGCAGAAAACACGTTTAACGCTGTCTTGGATCCAGAATATCGCGCAAACCATTACCGAGTATGTTGAGCGACAGAATTGTTAAAAAAATCGCCGCGGCTGGAAAAACGATTACATGCGGGTAGCTGCGCATCGCGCGATAGCCGTCCTGCACCAGCGTGCCCCAGCTCGTTCCCCATGCGCTATACGGATCGTTGATGCCGATACCGATGAAGCTCAGCGTGGATTCCGCGAGCATCGCCGACGGAATACTAAACGTTAGCGTGACCAGAATCGGACCCACAATATTGGGCAGGATATGGCGCGAAAGGATCCGCCCGCGTGAAGCGCCGAGAGCATAGGCGCTTTCAACAAAAAGAAATTCCTTTGCTTGCAGCACCTGGCCGCGAGCGATGCGCGCGAAGCGCACCCAGGAAACCAGCCCGAGCGCGATCAGCAAGCCGCCGATATTTCTGCCGAACACTAGCGACAGCAGAATGAATATCAACATGTCAGGCAGGCCGTAAAATAAATCGACGATACGCATCATGGCGTGATCGCAGTTGCCGCCCTTGAAACCCGCGATAAGACCATAGGTTGTTCCGATCATCAGCGCGATGGCTGCCGTGCCGAGACCCACGGTGAGCGAAACTCGCGCGCCATAGAGCACTCGAATCAACAGATCGCGTCCGAGCCCGTCTGTGCCCATCCAATGCGTCGCGGTCGGCGGTTCCAAGAGGCGCGCCGCTTCCAAACCGCCAACCGTGTAAGTCGATAACCAGGGCCCAACGACCGCGGATGAGATGACGATCAACAAGAACACCGCACTGATCGGGAGAAGACGGTTCCCCGTAGTTTTAACGGGACTCAGTTCGAGCGCCATAGCTTCTATTCAGCGCGAATGCGTGGATCGACCCAGCCATAAAGAAGATCGACGGCAAAATTGGCGCTCACCAGAATCGCTGTATAGACGAGCGAAACGCCCATGATCAGCGGATAATCGCGGTCGGTGACGGCGGTGATAAAAAACCGCCCCATACCAGGGATAGCGAATACATATTCAACAACAAAGGAGCCCGTGAGCAGGGTGGCGGTGAGCGGTCCCATCACGGTCAGAATGGGGATCAGTGAATTGCGCAGCGCATGTCTTGCGATCACCGATTGTTCGCGCGCGCCTTTGGCGCGTGCGGTCCGCACAAAATCCTCGCCCAACGTTTCGATCAGGGTCGAGCGCAGCAGCGCGGACAAGTAGGCTGCCGGCGCGGCCCCCAGCGTGACCATTGGTAAGATCACGCTGCTCCAATCGTCCCAACGACCGGCCTGCAGCCAGCCCAACTGCAAAGCTACGGCCCAGATAAGCAAGGCGCCGAGGATGAAATTGGGCAGTGAGATGCCGAGAGTGGCAAGAAACAAACAGAACCGATCGATGACTGACTCGCGGTAATACGCGGCGAATAAGCCGAGGGGAAAAGATACGAGCACTGCGAAGATTACGGCGAGCGCGCCGAGCAAGGCCGAAGTCGGCAAAGTATCGGCGATAATTTCCGTGACGCCGCGATCCAGATACTTATAAGAGGGACCAAGATCGCCGCGTGCCACTCCGGCGAGATACCGAGAATACTGCTCGAGCACGGGCTCGTTCAGATGATATTTGGCTTCGAGATTGGCGATGATTTCCGGCGGCAGCTTGCGCTCGCTATCGAAGGGCCCGCCGGGCGCGAGCCGCAAAAGGATGAACGTCAGGCTGGCCACGGCCCAGAGAACGATCACGCCATGAACGAAGCGTTTCACTAATATAGAAATCATCGAGCTGTGCTGAATGTAACGCAGGCTCTCTGCCTTGTCATACAAGCGTGGCGCAATTTAGTCACAAAACAGAAATCTTCACCACGAAATGTCCCCCGGGATGTGGAGAAGAAAAGCCAGCCAACGTTCGTGGTTTTAGTGGAATTGTTAACGCGTTAACCCGTTTCGCGCGCAGAATATTCTTCTAGCTTTTTTTCCAGCCAGCGCGTATTGACGGCACCCGCCCGGTATTCGGGATCGTCGATGACGGTTTTTAGAAAGGGAATCAAAGTGTCGATACCACTCACGTGAAAGTGATCGAGCGCTTGAGAGGTACGATTCTCAGCGTCCTGGCGCGTATCGGCGTGCACGATCAGCTTGGCGAGCAAAGAGTCGTAATAGGGTGGAACGAAGTAGCCTGGAAAACAATGAGTGTCCACACGAATTCCTGGTCCACGCGGCTCCTGCCAATCGGCGATATGGCCGGGACAGGGTCGAAATCCATGCTGCGGCGATTCCGCATTGATGCGGCATTCAATGGCATGGCCGGTAAATCGTATTTCGGATTGCTTGAACGGCAGCGACTTGCCGCGCGCGATGTGCAACTGTTGGGCGACTAAATCGACGCCCGTGATCATTTCGGTGACCGGATGTTCGACTTGGATGCGGGTATTCATCTCGAGGAAATAAAATTCGGCGCTGGCGTTATCGTAAATAAATTCGATCGTACCGGCGCTTCGATAGCCGATGCTCCGGGCCAAGACCGCCGCTGCATTGCAGATTTTCGCGCGGACCTCCGGCGGCACCGCATAGGCAGGCGCTTCTTCGATAATCTTTTGATGCCGCCGCTGCAAAGAACAATCACGTTCGCCAAGATGAATGACATTGCCCTGTGAATCGCCGAGAATCTGGACTTCGATATGGCGGGCGTTGCCGACATATTTTTCCATGTAAAGCATATCGTTCCCGAACGCGGCGCGCGCTTCGGCGGCGGCGGTGCGAAACGTGTTTTCGATTTCGTCTCTGTTCGAAACCAGCTTGATGCCGCGGCCACCGCCGCCCGCGGAGGCTTTCAACAACAACGGATAGCCGATTTCCTCGGCGAGCTGCGCGGCTTGATCCGGATTTTTTGCGTGATCGGAGCCTGGCACGAGCGGTACGCCAGCGGAGCGGGCGATTTTGCGGGCTTCGAGCTTATCGCCCATCTGCATGATATTTTCCGCGCTCGGACCGACGAACGTGATGTCATTCTCAGCGCAGGCTTGCGCTAGGCTGGCCCGCTCTGAAAGAAAACCATAGCCGGGATGAAGCGCGTCGCAGCTGGTGCCCTGTGCGGCGGCGATCAGGTTCTCCACTTTCAAATAGCTGTCAATGGAGCGTGCCGGTCCGATGCACACGGCCCGGTTCGCCAGCCGGGCCGCCATGCTTTCGCGGTCGGCTTCTGAAACCGCGGCGACGCTCTCGATGCCGAGGCTTTGGCAGGCGCGGATAATACGGACGGCGATCTCGCCGCGATTGGCGATCAAAACTCGTCTAACCGACATGAGGACTCCTGAGCCTAAGAAAAAAGGGAGAAGATACTTTTCGCAGCGTGGAAAAGTAACTCGTCGCCTATCCAGAATAAAAAGGGTTTACGGTTTGACGATGAACAGCGCCTGACCGAATTCGACGAATTGGCCGTTCTGCGCAACGACTTCCACGATGGTTCCGCCCACGGTGGCTCGCACGCTGTTAAACACTTTCATGACTTCGATCAGACCGACCGTGGTATCTTCCGTGATCTGCTGGCCAACTTTGACGAAAGGCGGCGCGCCGGGCTCAGGTGCGACGTAGAAGGTTCCCAGAAGCGGCGCCGTGATCGGCACCATGCCTTCCGGAATCGCCGCGGG
>Ga0207650_10000926_pt1 | contig 22125 bp, 17 predicted proteins | sample KBSS63metaG_FD_184325 | JGI IMG/M metagenome (GOLD analysis project Ga0207650, IMG submission 184325) | Switchgrass rhizosphere microbial communities from Kellogg Biological Station, Michigan, USA - KBS S6-3 metaG (SPAdes) (version 2) | ecosystem: Host-associated > Plants > Roots > Rhizosphere...
GCGATGGAGTGATCATTCAAAGCATGAAAAATGTATTTTATTTTGATTCGGATACAACGAAACCCAATACACCTTTCGATGTAACATTCGATTATTTCCGTATTGTGAACAAATAAGGTGGGGTATTATGGCAGAACATCCATGTTGAAGTTTGTCGCCTATTCTTCATGAACGTGATAATATACATCATGAGACAATCGCAGGACGCACAAGGGATGTTCTGTTAAAAGTATTCAGTTGAAAAAATTTTCGAAGAAAGACCACATCATTTTCTTTTTCCTTCCCGAGTCTCCTGTACCTTGGCTTGAGCAGAGCGGACTCGGGAAAATTAGATACAGTTTACTAACTTTCCAGGAGATGCCAGTTAGATCTACTATATGTGGAAGTGAAGATACTTTATTCATTACGTTTACGTGCTTTAAATGGCTTCCACTAATTGAACTTACCAATGGCTATGATCTTGTTTACAAATGGTTCAATTACCTGGCGTCACAAGGACATCTGGTAGCAGGCTATGTCGTGATACCCAATCATGTACATGCCCTCATTTATTTTTCAAAAACAAATAAATCTATTAATAAAATCATAGGAGATGGAAAAAGATTTATGGCTTATGAAATTGTAAAACGAATGAAGGAAGGTGGACAAAGTGAACTTCTGGTAAGATTGCAAAATGCTGTAGAACCAAAAGACGCACAAAGAGGAAAAAAGCATGAAGTGTGGGAAGATTCTTTCGATTCAAAAATATGCCGTACAGAAAAATTTATAAATCAAAAACTAGCTTACATGCATGCCAATCCATGTGCTGGCAAATGGAAACTTGCCAAAACACCGATTGATTATGACCACAGTTCCGCAAGATTTTATATTACAGCTAAACATGCTGCATTTGCGGTAACCGGTATAGATGAAATCTTAAAGCTTGTACTCAATAACTCCGCCGAGACCACGGCGAATGCACAAGGCAATGAGTGAGTCTCGGCTAGGAACGAAACCGGTATTTCTTAAAAAAATTTATGAAAAAGCTAAAATGGAAAACTAAAACTACATTCTTAGAAGAATGCTGTAAACTATTTTAAGTTTATATTTTGTTCCGATGAACCACTTTTTCATTAGCAAATATTTCAAATGCTGCCTGGTATTTATCGTATTTATTTTACTCATTGCCTGTAGCAGGAGAGTTCGGCTTTCTGAAGCGAACGGGATTTCAAAATCACTTTCGTTTTCGGTAAGATTTACAGACCGAATTTTAAACGACAAGAGTTATGAAGAACAGGCAAAAAAAATCGGATTGACTGACGCTAGTTTATTTAGATTCGTCTTTTATCCAAAGTCATATCTTGAGTTACCGGAGCAAGGAAACATAGTGCCTTTTGTCAATTATTCTAGCTATATCCGGTTTTCTGGAATTGACACACTTCAAAATTTGAGATCAGATTTCGCAAACTCGCAAATAATCTTCCTGTTGGGTCGGAATGTTAGTGGTAATTTGACAGTAGTTGCCGACAGGAATAGAAATAATTCATTTTTGGATGATTCGGTCTACATAATTAAGCCTGTCTTTCCATACAAGGCTCCAACTATTGACGATCTGGAACTATTACCGGCCGTTAGGTTTGACAATATCGAAGAGTATTACAAAAACGCAAAGCATAAATCATCATTGACTATTGTACCATTTCCTTTTGTTGAAAGAAATTCAATCGGCAACCCTGACACAACCTTTCATTTGCGAGTTATTTCCGGACAATACTTTACCGGAAAATTCAAATACAAAGGAAAAAAGTATACTGTTGCAGTCAGAAATAGTATGCTTCCTTTCATCAATTATAATCCAAGATTTTTTGACGTAAAATTTACTCCTGATATTGATGATCCTTTATTTCCAAAATATGATCGGTTAAAATACCACTTAGGGGATAGTATTAAATTAGATAATGCATCTTTTATAATAAAAAGTATTTCGCCGTTTTTAAACCATATTAGTTTCAAAAAGACCAAATAGACTGATCCCGCTATAGGGATTGTAAGGTGATTTCCTTCCTTCCCGAGTCTCACTGTGCGTTGGCTTGAGCAGAGCGGACTCGGGAAAATTAAATACAGTTTACTAACTTTCCAGAAGATGCCAGTTAGGTCTGCAATACATGGAAGTGAAGATACTTTATTCATTACGTTTACTTGTTTTCAATGGCTACCCCTAATTGAACTTACCAATGGTTATGATCTTGTTTACAAATGGTTCAATTACCTGAAGTCACAACAGCATTTAGTAACAGGCTATCCCGATAGCTATCGGGGATGATGCCCAACCATGTACACGCCCTCATTTATTTTTCAAAAACAAATAAACCCATTAATAAAATCGTTGGAGATGGAAAAAGATTTATGGCATATGAAATTGTAAAGCGATTGAAAAGAAACTGGACAAAGTGAAGTTCTGGTAAGATTGCAAAATGCTATAGAACCAAAAGACGCACAAAGAGGAAAAAAGCATGAAGTGTGGGAAGATTCTTTCGACTCAAAAATATGCCGTACAGAAAAGTTTATAAATCAAAAACTGGCTTACGTGCATGCCAATCCATGTACTGGCAAATGGAAACTTGCTAAAACCCCGATTGATTATGACCACAGTTCCGTAAGATTTTATATTACAGCTAAACATGCAGCATTTGCCGTAACCGGTATAGATGAAATTTTAAAGCTTGCACTCAACAACTCCGCCGAGACCACGGCTAATGCACAAGGCAATGAGTGAGTCTCGGGTCGGAAGTAAAGCTGAACAATGTTACTGAACGTACAAGAGTGCGACGCAAGAAAAGTATTATAGTAGCAATGTAGCTCGGTCCATAAGAATTGTTTTCCGAAACGTAGCCATAACCGCTAAATAAAACCATCGTTGGTGATAACATCAACTTCGTCTTAGACACATTTAATGCGCCTTAAAATTCCATTTCGAATTACCACTATTAAAATCAAATTCTGCCAGCTCGGTGTAATGTCTCCAGATGATATGAGTGCTAACTTCTTTGGGTTCGCGCCATGTTTCCATCCATAGCCTGGCGCGGCAGCAGGGACACGGGGCTGTACAACTTGTACAACCTCCATCCGGATTTCATCAACCGCCGTATCCCTTGTTCATAAACAACTTTCCAATATTTCCAATCCCTCTTCTGCGATAGCTTGCCTCATGGTAAGCGATGGAAAAAAAAGTGAGTGTATTTTCCTCGGTAGTGAACAGTAATCCTTTTTTCAGGCTTTTTTGCTGAATTAGATACTGCTCGATAAAAAAATGGGGGATGGTGCATTTAAAAATGGGAACAAACCCTTAAGCGGTTTTGGGGAATCAGGAGTTCCTTTGCAGAGAAACTTTGTTTCTAATGGGAAATAAAAAAGTTTTTTAACGAATAAAGCCGATCAACAATTAACTGATAGTTGTAAAAAGGTCGGTACAATTTGAGCACAAATGGAAATATATCAAGTAGATGCTTTTTGCAAAGATTTGTTTTCAGGCAACCCGGCGGGTGTATGCCTGATGGAGGAATGGCCAAAAGACGAGTTGATGCAAAATATCGCATTTGAAAATGGGATTGCAGAAACTGCTTTTTGCGTTAAGGAAAATGATCACTATCACATTCGTTGGTTTACTCCCACAATTGAAGTAGAACTTTGCGGTCATGCCACGCTTGCCACTGCACATATACTGTTTGAGTATAAGGGCTACAGCGGTGACACAATCATGTTTACATCTCGCAGTGGTGAGTTACGTGTCACCAAAAACAAGGAGCTGCTGACGTTGGACTTTCCAGTGGATAATTGGAAGAGAATTGAACTTAGGGAGGAAATGTATTTTTGGTTTTCAGCTAAACCAATTGAAGCTTATCGGGCCAGGACAGACTATCTGTTGATTTTTTCTACAGAAGCAGATATTGCAAATATTGTTGCCGATTTTCACTTACTGGAACAATTAAAAGAAGTAAGAGGAATTATTGTATCAGCAAAGGGAGATACGGTTGATTTTGTTTCACGTTTTTTTGCTCCTCAATCCGGCATTCCCGAAGACATGGTAACAGGATCAGCGCATACGAGTCTTACACCTTACTGGTCGCAGAAACTTGGTAAAAAAGAACTGGTAGCACACCAACTGTCAAGTAGAAAAGGTTATCTGTATTGCAAAGATGAAGGAAGCAGAATAAAGATTAGTGGCAAAGCAAAGACATTCTTAGTGGGACGGATTGAAGAAACAAATTTTATCTAACCGATAAAAACTGCGGAAGAAAGTTTTTGCAGGACAACTTTTTGACCTTGCTTTTTGAGTCGGGCCACTATTTCATAATCCATAAATCGATTGCCGTTGCTAACAATAGTATTAACAGATTCAATAGGGTTTTTTAAAGCGATTGAAGTTTGCGAAGATTGTTTCGACACAAAAATATGCAGAACAGAAAAGTTTATGAATCAAAAATTGGCTTACATGCATGCAAATCCATGTACAAGCAAATGGAAACTTGCTAAAACTCCCGTTGATTATGAACATAGTTCTGCCAGGTTTTATATTTCATCAAGACATGCCGCATATGAGGTAACGAATGTTGATGAAGTATTGAAGATTATACTTAATAAATTCGCCGAGACCAAGGCTAACGCACAAGGCAATGAGTGAGTCTCGGCTGGGAAGTAAGAGCCGAAACAGACATACAGTGATCCAGGAACTTCAGCACATATTATTGGAGACGTTTTACCCTGTACGTGCCCGAAAGAGCAAAGGAATCTGCTGTGGCAATAGACGGGAAGGTTTTAATCTTGCCGGAAACACTTCCTTCAATATACCCTCCGACAACTTCATATTTGGTAATTACGGTGGATGGATAAGGATAACTGGCATCATAAGCCTGGCCGCCGGCCTGGTAGGTATATGTTCCATTTATAGTTATAAGAATGGCAATGGGATAACTGCCGGGCGCCTGGTTGCTACTAAATATTGTTCCGTCAAAAACGATTGCACTGTCAAGAGGATTTTGTGAGCTCTGGCCATAGATGAATGTGGATGTTCCTGCCTGGTAAGATTGCCTTATTTGATACGACTGCCAGGAATAGGTGCGGTTATTTATTGTCATCTTAATGAATTGAGTGGTATCTGTTGAAAGGCAATTGTCGTTTGTTATATTCACGTTAACCGTGGCATCGCCGCTAAAGGGACCAACGTTTTTAGCGAAAACAGTTTTACCACAGTCATTGATGACATTTATTCTCAATACTTCATTAACAGGAACCAATGCCTTTACCGTTCCGGTATTGTCAGTATATGCCTTTGTAGATGTAGAGTCGGGCAGCGTTATGGTAACTAATTTATTCTTGTATGCGATGCCAGTATCCAGGATAGCAATTACCGTAAGATTAACTGGCCTGGAAATATCTCCCACGCTCCAAAATGAAAAATGATTTACCAGGCCAACAAAATTGTCGCCCTGTTTAGTGGCAGTTCCTTCTTGCTTCCACAAACCTTTCACATCATCAAAATACCAAAGCGGTACGGAGGCCGGTGCTTTGGCCAGCAATGCAACAGGAATGGGCAAAGTAATGGCAGCTGTTTTCCCCTGTGCCAATAGCAGCTTATTTCCGGAGGCATCATTTATTTCTACCGCTACCACGCCAAATGATTGAAGAACACCTTGCTGATTTGTAGTGCTTACACCTTTTAAAGAACCAGGTACACTTGCGCTGAAATTCTGATTAGTCGGATCTAAGTAAAAAGTGGAAACGTAAACATCTCCCGTGTTGGGATTCGCATTAGAGGCATTCACAAATCCGCCGGTGAAATTAATAGAACCACCACCATCAATGCCAACAATGCCGCCTGAGGATGCTGCAATAGTTTTGGGAGAAGATTTATGTATCAGCTGAATTTTAGCATCATTAACTGAGCCGGTAGATGATACATAAGTTTTTGAACCTTGAAAGAATCCGGTCTTAATAACATTTATCACCACCGTATCACTCCGAAATTGAACTTTTGTGAGAGTAAACTTTCCATTTGCATCGGTACTTGCTGACGCGTTTCCACCCGTTACAGCAGCGTTGCTCAAAGGAGCATTGTTCAAATCGGTAACAACGCCGGAAACGGTACGTTCTATTGTGCCTTGAGAAGAATTACTCGTTTGCACGCTCTTTTGGCACGAAAACAACGACTGTCCAAATACAAAAATTGCGAAATAGCAAATGAATTTTGTGATGTTCATAAATGAGTCTTTTTAAAGTGCTTTGAAACCCTTTGGATTAGAAAACATTTTGGGCTACCAATCGGCATCATTAAGTAGGGTGTAATCTTGTAGGTTGCGCGTGTTCCGTTTTTACAGTAATCTAAGGTCGATTAATTCTCATCAAGATAAGATTGCAGTCTGGTTGAGGGAAGGAAAAGTAGATCACTATAAATATACCTCAAAAGAAAGTGGTATAAAAATGTATTTCTGATTACGTCCGCCAAGGGTCTTCACTGCGTCAGCTGTTGAGTGAAGAGAGACCCTGGGAGTTGGCCAGACAAAGCACCATTTAAATGTTTTTATACCTTTTAATTTTTTTTCGTAAAAAGAAGCACTTGAATGTTCATACGCTGTAAAATCATTTATTGGATTCCATTTTTAATTACAGGATTATAATGCAGTATACAACACTCAAAGGAAAGCTCTCTCTTGCAAGAGATACAGAACATCATACTCAAAAGGAAAATAAACCTGGAGATATTTAAGGCTGATTTCATGATAATATCCTTTCAAAAGTCCAGCTTCCAAACCTGGGAGTTATTTGTTCCTATTTGATAAATAGAATTGCCAATAGCCAAGCCTTGATCTAAAAAAATGCTGCATATAGTCCATGAATGGGTATTCATGTCATAGGTTTCTGTATAATTTCCATACGAAAAAAAGATCTTATTGTTTGTCTTTAAAGCCCTAACGAACCATTCTGACGTTGACACCTGGAGATCGTGGAATGAATGTAATCCCGTGTTTACATCATACATCTCTATATTATTAACTGGTCGTATCGCTTGTTCTCCTCCATTTTGAATCCAACTGGAATCAAATCCACCTGCCCAGAATATTTTACCATCTCCGGAAATCCCTGCCATATAAGTTCTGGTGCTAGACATATTGACCGACGACCAACTACCAGAAGGAATATCATATATTTCCAAAGTATTCGCATAATTATAATCCGTCGCAGTACTGCCTTGTGACGATCCCGAAAAAAATATTTTATTGCTCAATGACACGGCCATAACGCTGGCGAATTGATTCGGACTAATAAAACTCGTTGACCAGGTGTTGCTTGAAGCATCATAAACGTCAACACTATTACTTCTTGTACTAATATTGTTGCCCGTGAAATAGATTTTATTTCCTAAGGAAATATATCCGGATTGAAGAAATGGATAGTAACCGGGAAAAGATGTTGTTGTCATTGGCTTGGTTAAAGTGGCTATCGACCAGCTATTATTGGTCTGATCGTAAATGTCAACCTTAATCCCACTGTTATACCCTCCGGCGAAAAGCACTTTATTCCCAACAGCAATGGCAATGACACTCGATCTTGCTTCGCTTAGTTCTGCGGTAGACCAGGAATTGTTAGAAGCATCATAGATATCAACCCTTGAACTTAAATTTCCATTATAATTTCCACCAGCAAAGTATATTTTGCTTCCCGATGTGATTACTCCCATGCTTGCCCGTGCAAGACTTAAATCAGCAGTTGACCAACTTTGGCTTGTCCTGTCATAAATATCAACTCTGGAAGAAGCAACGGATGATGTACCCGTTACAACATATCCGCCTGCAAATACAATTTTATTACCTGCTTCGAGAATGTGTACAAGTCTGCGCTGAATGGAAAGCGAACCAATAAGTGTTTGTGAAGGAATGCAATTATTATTTATTGCCGTTATCACAGTAGCCTGTACGGTATCTTTTGAAAACAATCCGCCTGCATCTGTTACTTTCAGTTCAAACTGGTAAAGGCCCTGAACAAGATTCGTTATTTGTGTTTGTGCAACATTTGGATTGACAAAAGTAAATGACGACGGCCCGGAAATTTTAGTCCACACATAACTACCTATATTGTTTTCCGGATCGGTAGAAGCGCTGCCATCTAAACTAACCGAGTTTGTTGGTAAAGTAATTATTTGATCTGCTCCAGCATTTGCTATGGGTGGATGATTTGTTGTAAATACAGTATCCACAATAACCTGCAAAGTATCTTTTGCAGATAGCCCTCCATTGTCAGTTACTTTCAATTCAAATAGGTATGTGCCTACAACAAGTGTTTTAACTTTGGTTATTGGATCAGTTGGTTTTGTGATAATAAAAGAAGCAGGACCTGAAATTTTTGTCCACAGATAACCGCTTATTGTCCCATCCGGGTCGCCGGAGGCAGAGCCGTTCAGCAAAACGCTATCGGTTGGTAAAGTAATTACCTGGTTAGGCCCTGCCACTGCGACGGGTGGTTTGTTTTTTTCAGCACAATCTGTACAGGACAACTCTTTTTTGCAAGAGGAGTAAACCATTATCATTAACGCAAAACAAATGATGGAGTATTTTATCTCAAGCTTCATACTAAAACATTTGTGCTTTGATGGATTTGTCTTAATCAAACTTCATCAGATTAGTTATCTTTTATAAACTTGATTTTCGAAACAATATTCTGCGCCACTTTTCTGCCTTGTTCCAAACCAACATCAATAGAGCGCTGATAATGGATGCCTGCATATAATCTCGAATTCCCTGCTTCTTCACCAAATGCCCGGAAGGAACTGAAATATCTTGGCGGCATTCCCAGGTAATCATAAGTGTGGTCAGTAAATCTATAACTGCTTCCAAACAGGCTGCTAAACACATCCGCAGTGGCAGCAGATAAAACAGCATGAGCCGATGAGTATTCTGGATGAGCCGGTGTAGCCAAAAGAGAATTCCACGCGGTATGCCCCAACACTGATCTGATATAAGTAACAGGGCGAACTAAATTATAGTGATACTTGGTTTGCCAGCAACTGATGGCTGCGTCATTTACAGTAATGCCACCCAATGCATAAGCAATGGCTGCTTTATCCAGCATGGGTTTATCATTTTCCAAAACCTGTTTCAGAATACTCACATAATGACCCGGAGTGGTAACCCCCGGCACATCTCTCCAGTACAAAGCCATAGCTGTTTGTTCCGGCGTAAGAGTCTGCGAAACATCATACACTTCTTTCACCATCAAATAAAAATCTGATGAAGGATTTTCCGAGTAAGTTGTGGGAGCACCGGGTTGTGTGTTATTTCCACTGCCGGCAACAATTGTTCGCAAGTTCCCCCAGTAAGGTGTACTTGAAACAGGTACAGGAATGGAGGGAGGAACCCATAAGCCTGGTTCCATCGGAGGGTTATAGGCATCACTGGCATGAAGGTATCCATCTGTCTCAGCCCATTCAAAAACTTTTTGTGCAACAGCTTTTCCAAATGCAATGGAACGGCTGATAACTTCTACATCTGCTTCACCCTGGTATTGAGTGTTCAATGCGTTTTCCAATGAATCAATAGCGGTTTTGTTTGCAAGGCTGGTGTTTGGGAACATATGTTTATTAATAAATGCCAATGCAGCATTGGCGGAACTTGGCCAATGATATGCGACTCCGTTCCCGGTTGATGGCAGGCCAGTCAAACCATTTAATTTTCCTTCAAGAGTTTGATAGGAGGGCATGCCAGGAACTACTGCTTCATACAGAGAAATACCACTGTAGGCATAAGAACGGGCAAATGCCACATTGGGTATCCCTGTAGCCGTACTCATTAAGCGTAATTGCATATCCATCCATTTCCATGCTACTTCGGATGAATAGTTTTTGGTTTGTTTTAAATGGCCGTGTTCTTTATCGCTCTTTGCAGTTTCCACTGCCTCGTCTTTGTTGGTTGCGGGTTGGTCAATATTTTTCTTACAGGCAAATAAGCTGGCTGTAGCAATAAAAAAAAGAAGCAGCCATTTTGGAACATTTGTCGTGTTGTGAGGTTTCATTTTTTTTTAATTTTTAGTTGAAAAAACCTGTTTTTGATTCGTTCAGTATTTATCGGAGTTGGTTTATTGCCAGGGCAGGATTTAGTAAGGCTTTTGTCTCGGTCGTAGAGCAAATGAATAATTAGATTAACAGAATGCGGCCTCCGCCCTCATAGCCCCTGCACGAACGAATCGATTATGCGGGCCTTCCTGCAGACAACGGAAGTTCAAAGCAGTACTAAGCCAGGCTCAGAAAAAAACAACTCAGTTTTATTCATTGTGAAGTGTGATTAAATTGTCTTTACAAGTGCATTTTAATTACCTGATAACGTTCACCACATTTGTCCCTGCAGGCTCCGCAGGTAAACTTGCAATTGATATGTCAGTTGCTTTTTTGCTAACCCCATTCAATTGTATTTGCACTGTATTATTGGTACCGGCCGGATTAGCTATTTCAGAATATGCGCCATAACCATAGATGTCTGCGGCACCTTGGTTGTCCGAAATGGTGCAGCCCCATAAATTCATTGTAACACGGTTGTTCGACGCTTCACCGGTACTAAATCTGAACCCCCCCATCACAACGATTCCACATGAGGGATTGAAGGTTTCGGGTGGTATGGCGCCAATGCTATTTTTGATGGTTGTTCCATGCGCTTCAAAAGCTACAAAATTGCCGTTGGCTGTAGCCGTGGGCCCTTCCGAAATTCCAGGAACTAACGCAATGCCAAGGCCATTTTCTTCAAAGCGGTCGGCATTGGATTCAATGCTGGTACTGGCCGAATTGATTGTGTTAATGCCTCCAGCGACATTATAACTGCGAAGACCTATTTTGTTACCATGCACATAGTTCCCACTCAGCTTTGCCCTGACTATGGCGCCTGATGCGCCATTGGCATTTTGAATTAGGATGCCCACTCCTTGCTGCACAAAGTTTTCTAAAATCTCATTATTGCTAAGTTCTGCTTCAAGAACACGTCCAATACTGGCAAAACCTATATTCCGCACATCAATTCCACTTCTGCCTCCACTCACAACGCAGTGCACCACTTTTACCTGAGATACTCCTGCCCATATAAGGTCGGTATCTATCACCGAGAATGCCTGCATACTGGCATTTCCTTTTACTGTTATCCATTCAATTGAATTAGATCCCCTGCCCATGCGTATAGCGCCGGTTCGTGGAGCTGGAAAATTGTTTGGCGGAACGAACGAAGTGCCGGGTAGGGCAGATGCATCAATGATCACCTGTTCGGGATGACCCGGTTGCCCCTGCAATTGCATGTTCTCTAAAAGTTCAAGCCTGCCGGCATTGGGATAACCAGGATTTAATACATAAGTGCCGGCAGCAAGAACAATCGTACTCCCGGCATTTGCAGCATCGTTAATGGCAGCATAGACCTGGCTAATATCAGCTACATAAATTTTTTTTGATTCTCCTTTGGCCTTACTGTTATTGGAAATAAATGCAGAAGAATTCTTTGGCTCCGTGTTAGCCTCTGATATCTCTTTCTTACATGAAATAATTGCAAATAGAATAAGGCTTAACGACAATAGCCATATAGCACGAGAAAGCCGGATTGATTGTTTCATGTTGTAAGTTTTAGTTTGAAAAAAAATTGTTTATTACAATGAGACCTCTGCGAAAACCGCAAAGAACAAATCCCAGGCTCGCAATATGTATTGGTTGCCAGTGGATTTGCGATACAGCCGAATGCTATCTTACTGTGTATCGATAACAATCGCTAACAAGCACCACATCCAAAGTAATCGCATCAATCACACGAAAATGAATGTCGAAGCTGCTGCCAGATGGTATGGCTGTTACATTTCGCCATAGTATATCTTCGCCGTTTCCTTTTTCGTCTGTCAGTATAGCGTGTGGAGTTAAGCCATAACCAAGTGTAAGCCATGACGTGCTTGTACAATTGCCATCAACGATATTGATAGGATCCACCGCTCGCTGAAGCAGGTATTCATGGTTAGGCTTAAGATGATGAACCTTTGTATTGAGGTCGATAACTTTAGCCGAATCAGTGTTTTGTCTGAAGTGAATATGTCCTCCTCTATTTCCTTCACCATAAAGAACAACTTCGAGATTATACTGGGACTCCCCGGAATTCCCGGCATTAGAAGTAGCTCTAATTTCTTCCTTTAGAGGCTGTTGTTGCACGTCAGGAGTGGTGGCTTTTTTGCAGCTTAACAATTGAGAGGCTAATAGGACAATCACTGCTGTTGTAAAGGTTCTGACGGATGATGGTTTTGTTTGCATTTAATTTAATTTAGACGATTGAAATGTTGTTGATACAATTTAGCTTCACTTAAAAGCAACATTTTTAGTATTTAGGTCAAAAGGTTTTGCAATCGTGTACAAAACCGGATCTGTATTGTATCGACCGTACACCGACGGTAAACAGCATTCACACCAAGTGAAGCGTTGCTTACCTATTAAAGAAAAGAATTCCGTTTTTTACAAAAGCAATTCGGTAGTTTAGATGAACAACAACTTCATGTGAGCCAACATGATTTTATATTCTCCAATCAACTCAGATACCGGTTAGCTCGACACGCTGCATTCTTGTTTGCCTGCTGGTTGTTTTTTATTATTACATTTTATCTTCCTGCTAAAGTTTTACCCGCTTGGAATACACAACCGTTTACGGTAAATTCTGCAAGACTTGGGGTACCAAGATGGTTATGGCTACGGTTCATAAACTCCATATTACTTTTTCTGCCGTTGGTGACATTTGCTTATGTGGTTATCTACTTCATTTTGCCGCGCTATTTTTTTGATAAAAAAAAGCAGGTTGCTGCAACAGCCATGTTTGCGGGTATATTCATTCTTGTTTTACTGATGCAGTATTTCGGCGCATGGCTTGCTGCATTTAACTCGGCTCATGCAGGTCCAGGCCGGAAAATGCCTGGCACAGGCTCCATCATAGTATATAATGTTAATAACATATTTTTAAACTACCCCGTTGTAGTGGGCTTTGCTGTCATCATTAAAATGATGAAGCGGGGCTGGTTAAAACAACAGGAAACTCTGCTGGTTGCCCAAGAAAAAGCAAAAGCCGAACTACAATTATTAAAATCACAGATACATCCGCATTTTCTATTCAATACGTTGAATAATGTTTATTTTCTTACGTTAACTGCTTCACAAAAAGCTCCGGAAATGCTGGAGAAGCTTACGGATATGCTTCGTTACATTTTGAATGAGTGCAATCGATCCTTCGTTCCGCTTGAAAAGGAAATTAAAATGATCGAAGATTATATGGAGCTTGAAAAGATCCGGTATGGCGATCGTTTAAAAATGAACCTCGATATAAAAGGGGAATACAAAAATAAAATGATCTCGCCTCTATTGCTGATACCATTGGTGGAAAATAGTTTTAAACATGGTGCCAGTAAAATGCTACAACATCCCTGGGTTGATCTTAATATTACTATTGAAGAACAATATTTATTTTTTTTATTGAGCAATAGCCGGCCCGAAGAAACGATCCTGCCACAACATAACCGGCATATCGGGTTAAACAATGTAAAAAAAAGATTACAGTTACTGTATCCGGCTGCACATGAGCTGAGCATTGTTAATGGCGCTGACAGTTACGAAGTGTTTATAAAGATCACCCTGGACAATATGAAGGAGACTGATGGGGCAGTTGATATTGAAAAAGAAAACTTAAGGTATGAGCTGGCATGACTTTATTTTATCGAATCAGTCAAAATTCCGCACCCGGCGTCATTTGCTATACTGGCTGCTGTGGTGGGTATATATAGTCTTTACTGTTTTTTGTACCATGAATGTAAGCGACGGGTTTTCTCATTTTCAGCCGGGTTTAATTGAGCTGGGCTCTCTTTCCTACAGCTTGCTGGTTATTGTAAAATCTTTTTTATTACTGCTTACTCACCTCTTCTTTTGTTACGCTATCATCTATTTTTTAGTGCCCAATCATTTATCAAAAAAAAAATATGGGTACTTGCTCTCAGGGGTATTGATATTATGCACACTAATTATACCCGTTGTATATTTTTTATACTCATTGGCTTATCCTTTTATTGATACACTGTTTGGTCTCCATGTAGCTAAATCAAAAACTATTGCCTGGGCAAGCGTCGATGCTGGGTTGATTAATGCTATTAAAGTAAGTCTTATTGCAGTTGCGATTACATTGTTGAAACGGTGGTGGGTAAGGCAAAAAGTAAAAGAGCAATTGGAACGGGAAAAAATAAGTGCTGAAGTGCAATTACTGAAAGCACAAATCCATCCGGCTTTTCTTTTTAATACACTGAATAATATCACCGCACAGGCCCGGTTGGCTTCGCCAAAGGTACCCGAAATGCTGATAAAATTGTCTGATTTATTGAGCTATATGCTCTACGAATGTGATGCTGAAAAAGTAAAGCTGGAAAAAGAGATTGGCATGTTGCGCGAATACACCTCTCTAGAAAAAATGAGACAGGGTGAAAGATTAGAAATGACTTTTCAAATTAACGGAGATGTGAATGGACAGTTAATCAGCCCGTTAATATTACTTCCTTTTATTGATAACAGTTTATCTTATTGTAATGCCGAACGCCTTGAACAAGCCTGGATAAATATGGAGATAATTATTGATGACAATAACTTATCCTTGAAACTGATAAACGGCCTGCCTACAGAATTTCCTGGTGAGAAAAACCCTGATAAAGATATACTGGCTAATGTAAAAAAGCGTCTTCAATTATTGTATCCTGGCAAGCATGATCTAAAAATTAATGCAGAACAGGAATTGTTAATGGTTCATTTAAATCTTAAATTAGAAGAAGCAACACCTGGCTCCGCCGCTTCAGCAATTACTAAAACTGTTTTGAGTTATGCCGGAATCTAAAAAAATACGATGCCTGGTAATTGACGACGAACTTCCTGCCAGGGAAATTCTAAAAAAACATATTAGTGGCGTGGAAGCATTGGAACTTTGCGGAACTTGCTCCAATGCAGTAGAAGCTATTTCTTTTCTTAAAGATAACTGGGTGGACCTGTTGTTTCTTGATATCCAGATGCCACACCTGTTAGGAACCAATTTTCTGCGCACCCTTAAAAATCCTCCTAAAGTCATTTTCACTACTGCTTACAGGAAATATGCTGTAGAAGGATTTGAACTGGATGCAGTTGATTTTTTATTGAAACCAATCAACTTTGAACGTTTCCTAAAGGGAGTAAACAAGGTTTTGCAAATAAATCTTCAGGGTAATTATGATCTGGCGATATCGTCTGAAAACCATGTGGAGTCCGTTCAGCCTTTTCTTTATTTTCGAGCCAACCGTAAGATGGTAAAAGTTTTATTTAACGAAATACTGTACATAGAAGGCCTGAATGATTATATAAAAATCATCACTACTAATAAAACAATTGTAACAAAGCACATTCTTACGTCGCTGGAAGAAATGTTACCAGTAAACGAATTTGTACGTATCCACAAGTCATTTATCATCGCCATAAATAAAATAGAAAGTTTCAATGCTGACTCAGTAGATATAGCCAGACATGAAATTCCTATAGGTCGCTCATATAAGGTGAATGTGAATAAGATTTTGGGTTCGTCTGCAGCTTCGTAATTTTTTTTGTGAGCGGGCAGGTTACGAGTTCAAAAGCTTTGCCACAGATGCTCTTTCACGGAATTAAAAAAATCATTTTGGAGTTTTAAAAATTACAACCAGCTTGCCTCCTTTGAGAAAAATATTGATACCGGGATGTCTAACTTTCGTTTTTATTACATTGATTATTTCACATTCCTTTGGCCAGGAAGGAATTCTAAAAGGATTTGTAAAAGATAACGAGACACCTCTAGGTGCTGCTACAGTTTCAGTGGCAAACAATAACACTGTCACAAATTCAAAAGGTGAGTTTTTTATTTTACTCAATCCCGGCACCTATATCGTAACTATTACACATGTTGGCTATAAAAAATTTGAACAGCAAATTACTATGGGGGCTAATGATTCCCTGACCGTAGAAATAAACATGGTTAGAGCGGAACTGTTGGACGGGATCGTTGTATTAGGCTCACGTTCTATCATTCAACGCAGCAATCTCTCCACAGCTGTACCTGTTGACATTTTTACTTCAAAAGAATTATTAAAAACCCGTCAGCCCTCCTTACTTCAAATGCTTAATTTTGCTGTTCCATATTTAAATGTTTCACGGCAGCATTTGGAAGAGCCTGTAACACTCCGTGGCTTAAGTCCTGATCATATGCTGATCCTAATGAATGGCATCCGCTATCATAGCCCTGGCGACGTAAATTCAGGCGCAATAAGAGGAACCCTTGGCCGAGGGTCAGTTGGCAATGATCTTAATTCGATTCCCTTCTCAGCTATTGACAAGATCGAGATTCTCCGCGATGGTGCATCAGCTCAATATGGGTCAGATGCCATTGCTGGCGTGATGAATATTGAATTGAAAAAAGCAACAGGGAAAACATCGATTAACCTACATCTTGGGCAGCACTATAAAGGCGATGGGGAAAGTACCACGTTCGGTATAAACCATGGGATTAAACTTTTTAAGAGAAAAGGCTTCCTTAATTTTTCAGGAGACTTCCGTTATAGAAAACCAACCCATCGAGGTGGGGAATACCTTGGAACAGTATACAAAACTTCTTCCCCATTGGATGATTCCGTTATATCCGCAAGGAATTTTAACCGAAAAACACCTGTCAGCAATGATGGCAGTATTGAAGTAACTAATGGAGGGCTTTTAATTAATGGCGGTTATCCTCTCAGTAATAAAATTGAATTGTTTTGGATGGGTACTGTCAGTTATAATCATCCCGTTGTACAGGGCCAATACCGCTTCCCGAAAAACCATGAACAGGTGAATACTAATTTATACCCTGACGGGTTCAAACCCGAAATCATATTTAATAGTTTAAATGTATCGGGTAGTGCGGGCGCGAATGGCACAACCGGTAAAGGATGGGTTTGGGAATGGCGCAGTGTATTCGGTCAGTACTCCACCGGGTATTACTATTCCAACACAAACAACGCGTCACAAGCTTTATTACCAAATCCACAAACCAGCTTTTTTAATGGCGGTGCTGCTTTTTCACAACAAACTAATACGTTTAGCCTGGCACGAGATCTAGCAAAAAAAATAGGCAGGGTAAAAACCTTTACTGTCGGTTTAGGTGCCGAATACCGGTTTGAAAATTACCGTACTAAAGAAGGTGAGGAAGCTTCCTATGAAAATTATGATAGTACGCTAAGGACGCAAGGAGGCACTCAACCTACACCAGGAATTAATCCGGTCGACGTCGTAGATGAGAGTCGCAGCATCGGGGGGTTGTATGTTGACCTTGAAACGGATCTAAACGATCATTTCCTTATAAATATGTCAGGCAGGTACGAATATTACAATGACTTCGGTAATAACCTCGCAGGTAAATTGGCAGTGCGATATAAGTTCTCTTCCAAAATTTCATTGCGTGGTTCGGTAAGCAATGGTTTTCATGCGCCTGCGCTTCAGCAGATGTATTATACTTCCATAATTGCGGGCGTTAACAGGGCCAGCGGTGGAAGCGTTCCTATACGTACTGGTATATTTAGCAATAATAGCGCAGTGGCAGTGGCGTTTGGTGTAAAACCTTTACAACCGGAAAAAGCGATAAATGTAAGCAGCGGATTTACATCAACCATTTCGCCTAATATCAATGTGACGATCGATGGTTACTGGATTCAGATTAAAAACAGGATCGTACTTAGTGGAGTGTTTCCTAAGAGCAATCCGGATGTAAAGAAAATACTTCAACACATGCCTGACATTGACCAGGTCCAATTTATTACCAATGCTATTAATACAAGAACCCTTGGGCTTGATATTGTAATGAACAGCCACTGGCAGATTCACAAAGCAAGTTTTGGGTGCATGTTAGCTGCAAATTTCACCCGGACAAATATTTTTGGTCCTATTCAAAGTACCGACAATCTTCCTTATTCTTTGACAAATACATTGTTTAACCGGGAGGAAAAAGCAAAGCTTGAAAACGGCCAGCCCGGGAGTAAAATAATTTTATCAGCTGATTATAAAAAAGGAAAATTTGGAATACTAGTCCGAAATACAAGCTTCGGAAAAACATCTGCGGTCTTTAATTCTGCCGATCATTCGCAGGATGAATTTTTCTCGGCGAAAATTTTGACTGATGTTAGCATTAGCTACTCGCCAGCAACATCGATCACTCTAACAACCGGCGCTGATAATGTTTTCAATATCTATCCTGACCCGCTGAAGAATAAAAACAATAGTAACCAGGGAATTTTAATATACAGCAATGAAGCCATGCCGTTTGGTTATAATGGCGGGTATTATTTCCTGACTGTGAATTTTGATTTTTAAGTTTTTATATCGCACAACGAAGAGAAGCTTTGTGAAGTGGCGGAATTTGGAAATATGCAGCTTCACTTTGGCCTGGCCGTTGATTAACGTTCTGTAGTTTAAATGTAGTTGTTCTGCCGCTATTTTACAGCTCTTGATATGTGCTGCTTCTCGTACCTCGCAACAATTTTATTTCTTTTTATTAGCAGTCCGGTTGCAGTAACAAAGGTTACAAAAGAGAAGAAAGCAAAGGTGTATGCTTTATACTCAATTAGCCTGCCTTTTCTGTCTAAGCTGCTAATCTTTTCTGCCTTTTGTTCGGCAGTTAACCGACTGTTACCGTCAATTCTCCAGTAGCTCTCATCAATTTCATACTTCTTGCTTACCATTGTTCCCAGTGCATTCATGATGCAGACAGGTGTCAGTAAGTAAAGAATAATAATGGTCGTATATAGTGTCTGTTTTTTCAAGGTTGCTTTGTTGTAAACTTAATATAGAATAAGAAGACTGGCCTATTTCACTGCCATTTATTAGAAAGTCTAAAACAGTTAGCAATGACACATAAATTTACGTAACTCCCGTGCACTTAATCAACCGAAATGAATTTCTTTATACACCTGGTGAATCGTTTATGTAAATATGAGATCCACCGCGTCAACTGACATTTCATAAAAAAAGACGCAGTTTGCTAACTGCGTCTTTTATAAGTTGATAAAGAATATATTTAGTGTGCCCTAAAATTCCATTTAGAATTATCACTATTAAAATCAAATTCTGCAAGTGTTGGAGTGCTGTCTCCCGAAGATACTAATGCTAATTTCTTACCTGAATTAGGGATAACCTTAGGTATTATTCGATACGTGCCATCAATCAATTGATCGATTCGCCATAACTGTTCCGGTGCGCCGGTAAAAGCAGGTACAGTTATTACTTCTCCATCCGCAGTTGCTGTTAATGCCCTATCTGTTCCTGCTATTACAATTTTATAATAGGGGCCACCTAAATATCCTGTTGTATCAGGAGCGTCTGTAATCGTCCATTTTTGATGAGGGCGGCCCATGTAATCTCCTATTCTTACACCAATGTTTTCGGTTGGCCAGGTTTTAATTACATCTGTTAATTCCTGCAATGCAACTGGTTTTATTGGTTCATCATTGTTACGATTAAATCCGCGCATGCCGCCTGCCATTCTTGTAAAATCAACCACCAGCTCTAATGCGTATCCTCTTCTCTCGGATTCAATTTCATAAATTCCTTCCTTAAAAATCTCTCCGGCAACCGGCCATCCGTTTTTCCAAAGCAGTGGACGAATGCCTAATACACTGCGGCCACTTTTGTCTAAATCTGCTTCATAATGACAGGACATTTTTTCAATTCCATCGCCTAGAACGATTCGTCCAAAATGTCCGGGCCCTAACAGTCTATCGCTGGCTGCGAGTACCATTTTACCTCCACCTTTCAGCATGTCTCTTCCCATATTATCAAGATAAGGACCCGTTACTTTTTTGGAACGGCCAACAACAATGTTATAGGTTGAGTTGGCGCCATCACAGCAGGTTCCGTGTGTGCCCAAAAGATAATACCATCCATCACGGTACATCAGATCTGTGGCTTCACAATCAATGGCTATGTTGATTGCTTTATTACCTTCTATTCGTTTACCTGTTTTGGGGTCCAATTCTACAAGGCGAATGAATCCAAAGTAAGTACCGTATGATAACCATAATCGTCCATCAGTTGGATCCAGGAGAAGCCCGGGATCAATGGCATCATTATCTTCCTTACCATCAGATGAAGCAACTATCACGGCTTCCGAATATTTAAAATCGGGAGACTTTGGGTCAAGCGTTTTATTCCACATGGTCAATATTCTTCCATTATGTCCGCCTCCCAAACCACCACCTGTTGCTCCATAGACAACAAGATAGCGATCACCAATTTTCACTACATCAGGTGCGGCTCCTCCACCTGGTCGTACGCCACCACCATTCCATGTCCAACCATCTTCAGATATTAATCCGCCTGCACCAGTGCCGAATGTATAATACTTGCCTTCACATTCTGTGATGGTAGACGGATCATGTATAAATGGTTTCCCCACTTGAGCAATTGTTGTTTTGATTAAACAAAATGATAACAGAGCTACTGTGCCCAATATTTTAATTCTTTGTTTCATGATAAGTTCAATTTCTATACAATTGAAATGTTAGTAGGATGACTAACAAACTTTATTCATAACTGATAGTGAGATCTTTTACCGGGACTCCTTTTTCATCGAGGAAGCGAACACAGAAATCACTCATTCCTGGTCCATTGATGACTGCTCCACGAATGATATTCTTTCCCTTGTTCAATGTTAAACGAGTGGAGACACCATCATCCATTACCATGCGTCTGTCACCGGAAAGTATCACAGCTTCTTTGCCATTCAGCCACCACATGGACGCTGAATTTGACCCAACTGCCATTCTCACGTTCTTCATTTCCTGTGGACTATTAACTATGGTTACCGCCCAAAACAGTACTCCGTAAATCTGTTTATTTAAGCCATAGGCGAAACGAAATAGTTTGACATTGAAATTTTTGCTGTCCAATGCATGCCAGCTTAATTCCTGCTCTCCAACTTTCACCTTTTCGCCGTCTTTGGGAACAATAGTAAACTGGTTTGGAAAATAGAGTGTGTCAAATGCCTTCCTGATGTAGCTATCTGTAAAAACAGTATTGCTACGGTTTGGCTTGTTAATGGGTTCTAACAGTAACCATCGTTGAATGAAGCCTTCAGCATTCGGTGTTTTTTTTGATGTTGTGGCGGAGGCGAAGTAGGCGGCTATGCCTCGTGCCGTATCGCTTGTGGCGGCACTATTGGTTTTGCCCTTTGATGCGGAACATCCTTGTAGTTGGAATGCTGTCAAAAATGCAAAGCTTACCGCCACCAACCATGTTTTGGGTTTATTATTCATAATTATCCTTACAGTATTTATGATTGTGGTTCTAGAGAAGGTAAGCAATCGGTTTTGTAAAAATAGTGAAAAAGAATTGTCAAACTGCACTATTACATGGTTAATAAACGTTGCAATTAATCGCGGTAAAAAGCAGTTCGTATGTCCAAATAAATATTGAGGTTATTCGAGGTAGTCTTCAATAGAAAGAATTGGCACGAGATCGCATTCGTCCTTATTCAACGGAAGGACGCGTTGCAGTCGGATTTGACTTCAGTTTAATTGAAGTTGATTTCAAACCAGGTGAAGTTGCCATTAGTATGATCTCCCCCGGATCTTTTGTTGCCTGGATGATGACCTGCGCCAGCCCGTTAAAAAGTTTTCTCTTCCACGGTTGTGAAGGTGTCACCATTTGTATCAATCCTGGATCGGTGTTCACGTTATCCCATTCATATTTTTTTGGGATGGGTGTTGCAAGAATACTGATTGAATTTTTACCCGCCTTCAAAATGTTTTTATCGAGGATGAATCCTTTAGATGTTTCATTTTGCTTAAGATGGGAAGCAATTTCTTTTCCATTGATATAAATTGTTTGTTCGACACCAATATTTTTATAAAATAAGGTGAAACTCGCCGCCGAAAAATTTTCAGGAAGTGTAAAGCTGCCACGATAGGCATAAGCCTTTGCAAGATTTTTATAATCTCTTCCCGCAAAAGCTTCTTTCCACGAAGCATCATCCACACCTGGCGCCAGTTCATTGGTAGCATCCATTCCTTCCACTGCTTTTTCTTTCAGATTTTCGATTTTGA
>Ga0207650_10000927_pt1 | contig 22109 bp, 18 predicted proteins | sample KBSS63metaG_FD_184325 | JGI IMG/M metagenome (GOLD analysis project Ga0207650, IMG submission 184325) | Switchgrass rhizosphere microbial communities from Kellogg Biological Station, Michigan, USA - KBS S6-3 metaG (SPAdes) (version 2) | ecosystem: Host-associated > Plants > Roots > Rhizosphere...
CCCTTTACCAATGAGGAGCGGCATGAAAGCCGCTCCTCTGACTCAAAGTTTCGCTGAGTCTCCAGCTGGTTATTCCTTGGCGAGTTGCTCTCCAGCAGCGCTCCCCTCCGCTTCACCAGCTGACGATAATTCTGAAACAAGAGCAATGGTTTGAGAAGTCAATTTATTCAACGGCAAGTGTGCCAATTGAAAACTGTCTCAGCCGAGGGGTTCACCCCAGTGTCACAATCTGTCACAATTGTGACACCCGCCGTTTGTCGTCAACCGATTCAGATCTTTAGCTGTGTTACATGGGCCAACTAGAAATCGGCAGCATGGTATGACAAGTGCCGTGGCTGCTGTTGCGCCTGACATTCTGAGCGAATGATACAAGAACAGAAACAGACTTTGAGAAGACCGCTTCAACCGTCCGGATCGTCATTGATGACGCCCGAACAGTGCGCCGAATTTCTCGGAATCAAGATCAACACGCTCTACGTGATGAAGTCCCAAGGTCGTATTCCTTACCGCAAGGTTGGACACCTGTTGCGCTTCGACTTTGATGAGATTGTCGAGTGGACAAAGGACAAAGAGAAGTGACTTTGATAGGGTGGCAAGCTCAGGTACTATTCGGTCACAACCTCTGTGGCTGCAACCGCCGAACGGAGGTGATGTCCTTTGACAGTTAAGAAGCGTGGTGGTCACTGGTATTTTGATTTTCAGATTAGAGGCGCCAGATATCGCGAAGCGATACCGGAAGCGCGTACTAAGTTTCAGGCAGAGCAAGCAGAAACTAAGGCGCGCGATCAGGTGTTTCAAGGCACCTACGGAACGTCACAGCTTGGGAATCAGGGCTTTTGTGAATTTGTAAGTGAGACGTATTTGCCGTGGGCCAAAGCTAACAAGCGTACTTGGCGTAATGACGAGATCATTGCGAACCAGTGGGCGGAAATATTCAGGGGCAAGAGTTTGCGTGAAGTCTCGCCCCTGGCGATTGAAAAGTGGAAACGTGATCGTGCTCAGTCTATTACGAGGCGCGGCACAACTCGCAGTCCGGCGTCCGTGAACATGGAGCTTGCGGTGCTGTCCCGCATCTTCGCCCTCGCGGTGGAGTTGGAACAGGCAGCATCAAATCCTTGTCGCAAAGTGCGGAAGCTGCGACTGGACAATCAACGGAACCGCTACTTATCGACTAATGAGGAAACGCGATTGATGGCACAACTCAAAGGCAGACGCAGGCACCTGTACCCGCTAGTTGCGCTGGCGCTCGGTACGGGAATGCGTCGCGGTGAGTTGTTAAATCTGTCGTGGCGGCACGTCGATTTTCTGCGTGGCGTGATTCACGTGGTCAATACAAAGACTGCACGCGACCGGATTATCCCAATGAGTCAGAGCGTGAGAGAAGTATTGATAGAGCAACGCCAGACTCAAGAAGGTGATCTTGTGTTCGCTTCGAGACGAATTTGCTAAGAGGCGCATGGATGAAGGTTTAGTGGATGTGAAGAAGGGTTTTGTCGCGGCGTGCATTGACGCCGGGATCGAAGACTTTCATTTCCATGATCTGCGCCACACGTTTGCGACGCGATTAGGTGATGCGGGATGCAACGTGACAACGATTGCCAGGCTCTTGGGCCATTCAAACATTCAGATGTCTATGCGCTACACACACGCGTCTGATGACACTCTGAGAAATGCAGTTGAATACGCTCAGAACGGCCGCGGCACAAATATGTCGCAAATAGCAGAACAGCCACTCACGCGAGTGGCTGTAAATACTTGATTCTATTGGAGCCGGCTGCCGGAATTGAACCGGCGACCTTCTAATTACGAATCAGACGCTCTACCAACTGAGCTAAGCCGGCTAAGGCATGAATTTCTGATGCCAGAAGGCAATTGCACTATACGAATGCCGTGTTTGCAGTGTCAAGCGGGAGGGATCGAACAAACAGGAGGGATTATATGCCGAAGGATGCGACTAAGAATGTAGATAGATACAAGATTCGTGGTGGGCAGTTGAATGAGTTTGAATACAGTGAAAACCAGAAAGCATTGGCTGGGAAAAAAGAGAAAACGGAGGGTAAGTTAATACCCGGAACGCCGCCTGAAGAAGCGGGCGACGGATTGCGGCCTGTCGTTAAAGCAACCAGCAAAACGAGAAAAACAACAAAAACCACCAAGAAGGTAAGCTCAACGAAGGGTGCAACTGCGAAGAAGTTAGCGGCGCGTAAAGCGACGAAGAAGAAGTAAGTTTAAGTCAATTTCTATGGTCCCCCGATTTCGATTGCTTGTATTGGCGCTGTTGCTTTTAGTAGCGGCGCCGCAAGCTGACGCTCAGAAAAAACTCCCCTCAGCCGAGAAGATCGTCGACAACTACCTGAAAGCGATCGGTGGGAAGAAGTCTGCCGGCGCGCTGAAGGACGCAACCTACGAATGGATCATCCATTTCAACGATCAACCATTCGGCACCGCGCGTCTGCAGCGGAAAGCGCCCGCGGCTGAACGTTGGGAGCTAACCTTCGGCAACGGCCAGATCATCTCCGCGACCAACGCGCGCTCAGCGTGGGAGCTCGGCCTCGATCGTCAATTGCGCACGCTGAGTGGTCCAGAAAGCGGCGCTGCGAAGCTGCGCGCCGCACTCGACTCTTCTCGACTCGTCAACTTCAAAAAGTCCAACGTGCTCGCGCGTGTGGTGTCGCTCGGCGATCTCGGCTCTGAGCCCGCGTACATCGTTGAGTTCTCGACGCGCGGCGGTGCGCGATTTCAGTATTACTTCAGTGTGAAGACGTCGCTGCTCACGAAGATCACAGGCGACGTGAAAAAGACGCGCGTCCTGTTTGATGATTACCGGCCCGAGCGCGGCATTCTCGAGCCGCATCGCGTTCGCATGAACCTCGATGGTCCCGGCGAGCTGACGTTGTTGTTGCACAGCGTCAAGTACGATACAGGCATCGAGGATCGCGTTTTCGATCCGCCCGCAGCTACTGAGAACCTCGATGTCGCCGCATTGTGGCGAGAAGTGATTGCCAACCAGGACGAACTAGACAAGCGTGTCGCAGAATACGCGTTCAGGCAAACTGAAACGGATCGAGAGATCAACAGCAAAGGTGAACTCAAGAAAGAGACGATCAAAGTTTACGAAGTTTATCCGCTGCCGAATCGCGAACCGGTGCAGAAGTTGATCAGTGAGAACGGTGTCCCGTTGTCAGCTGAAAAGGCGGCGAAGGAAGACAAGCGCGTGCAGGAGGAGTTTGCGAAAGCGGAGCGTGAGAAAGAGAAAGACGAGAAGAAGGTGGCCCAACGCCGGGCCGAGCGCGAGAAGAAGAAAGCCGAGGGCGCGGAGATCTCGCCGTTTTTGAAGGTGTGTGATTTTGTGTCGCCGCGTCGCGAGGTTCTCGAGGGCCGCGAGACAATCGTTTTTGATTTTCGTCCGCGAGAAGGATTCAAGCCGAAGACGCGCGAAGAGAGTTTGATTGCGAAGCTGGTCGGTGTTGTATGGATCGATCCGGTCGATAAGCAGATCATCAGGTTGGAGGCGCGTCTCGCGGAAGGCTTCAAGATGGCTGGCGGGTTGCTCGTTTCGCTTAAACCTGGAGCGGCGTTGGTGATAGAACAAACAAGGATGGCGCAGGGCGTTTGGTTGCCGAAGTTTGCGCAGATAAATTTATCGGTTAAGGTTTTGTTGTTTAGTGGTGGCGATTACAACAAGACGATTGAGTGGAGTGAGTACAGGCATTTCGCGGGTGATGTGAAGGACTATAAGATTGACGCTGTAAAACCGTGAACGCGGATTTGACGGATCTTAAAACGATGAACGCGGATTGGATCAATGTTGTTGGGGGTGGGCTGGCTGGAGTAGAAGCGGCGTGGCAAGCGGCGCGGCTGGGTGTGGAGGTGCGGCTTTATGAGATGAGGCCGGTGCAACAGACGCCTGCGCATCGCACGGACAAGCTGGCGGAGATCGTTTGTTCCAACTCGTTGAAGTCGGATGAGAAGGGGACTGCGTCCTATTTATTAAAGGAAGAGTTGCGCCAGGGTGGGTCGTTGGTGATGAATGTCGCGGCGCAAACGCGCGTGCCGGCTGGTGCGGCGCTCGCTGTCGATCGAGAGAAGTTTGCAGAGCTGATCACCGAGCACATCGCAAACGAGCCGCGCATCCACTTGATCCGTGAAGAAGTCACGACGATTCCCGAGGATGAGATCACGATTATTGCGACGGGTCCGCTGTCATCAGATGCACTGACGGCTGAGATCATGAAGCTGACCGGCAGCGATCAGATGTACTTCTACGACGCGATCGCACCGATCGTCGCGGCCGATTCGATTGATACTACAATCGCCTTTCGCGCCGCGCGTTACGACAAAGGCGGCGACGACTATTTCAACTGCCCGTTCGATGAAGAGCAGTATGCGCGGTTCTATTCAGAACTGTTGGAAGCGAAGAGCGTCCCGTTGCAGCGTTTTGAAGAGACGCGATGGTTTGAAGCGTGCCTGCCGATCGAGGAGCTGGCGCGTCGCGGCGTTGATACGCTCCGTTTCGGACCGATGAAGCCCGTCGGCCTGCGCGATCCGCGTATCGGTCGCGAGCCTTACGCAGCCGTGCAGTTGCGGCAGGAAAATTTAATGGCCGACGCATACAGCCTCGTGGGCTTCCAGAATCATCTACGGTACGGCGAACAAGCGCGAGTGTTGCGACTGATTCCGGGTTTGCAGAATGCCGAGTTTCTTCAGTTTGGGCAGATTCACCGCAACACGTACATCTGTTCACCGCGCGTGCTGCAAGCGACGATGCAGATGCGCGAGCGTCCTAACCTCTTTTTCGCCGGACAGATCACGGGAGTTGAGGGTTACGTTGAGTCGGTGGCGATGGGCTGGCTCGGCGGTGTGAACGCGGCGCGGCTCGCCGCTGGAGCGGAGTTACTGGAAGCTCCGATAGGCAGTGCAACGGGAGCTTTGGCGCATTACGTTTCGCACGCTGACGCAAAAAACTTTCAGCCGGTAAACATCACTTTCGCGCTTTTACCTCCTCTTCCTGAACTTGCGCGACGCAAGGCACGTAGAAAACGGGAACGACGCGAGTTGCAAGTCGATTTGGCCTTGAAAGAATGGGCAGAGTGGCTCGAACAAAATCACACCAGACGAGAGATCGCGCGCGCCAACTAAATCGCTGGCTCGTTGCGATCGTTATCGGAATCTTCTGCCTGGCGTCTGCGTTCGGTCAGTCGGGAAGGCGTGGTGAGTCAGGCAAGCCAGGTAAACCAAAGCCCATTTCAGATCCGGATAGGCCTGGCACCTCATCTTCGCCGAACCGTCCTGCGAGAGCGACTGATGAAGTTGATGCAGATGACGTCGTGAAGATCAGCTCGAATCTCGTGCCGATTCCTGCCTCTGTTGTCGACAGGCGTGGTACTGCTGTTGTGAATTTGAAGCTTGATGACTTTGAGCTTTGGGTTGATGGTCAGCTGCGCCCGCTCAGTGATATCACGCGCGCGGAAACCAGTGTTCGACTCGCGATGCTTTTTGATAACAGCGGCAGTCTTGATTCAGCGCGCGAGTTTGAGAAACAGGCGGCGATTCGCTTCTTCAGAAAAGTGTTGCGCGCGAAAGATGAAGCGGCGATTTATTCGATCGAAACGGACAGCTACCTGGCCCAGCCGCTCACGAACGACGTCATACGTCTCGAGCACACGATCGCGATGTTTGGCAAACCGGAAGGCGGCACTTCGCTCTTCGACGCGATCATGAATGCGTCTGATTACCTGCGACCATATTCCGGACGGAAGGTGGTGGTGATCGTTTCTGACGGAATCGAGACGACGAGTAAAAACACCGATTTCGATCTCGTGGTGCAGCACGTGCTGGCCGACGATTGCCAGATCTACGTGGTCCAAACCGGATTGTACGAAGGCGCCAATCTTCGCGCGCTTGCGGCCGAACGGCGAATGGAGCAGTTGACGGGACAAACGGGTGGCGCTGTTTATCTTCCCAAGACAACCGATCAGCTTGATGACGCCTTCGATCAGATCGCCGCCGACCTCGCACAGCAATACGTCCTCAGCTACTACCCGAGCGCTGAACACCGCGATGGGCAGTTGCACAAACTCGATCTGCGGATCAAGACGCGAAATGATGTTCGCGTCCGTTCACGAAAGGGGTATTATGCGCCCAAGCCCGCGCAGTCGTCGGGTTACTAAGGATGCATAATCTCATCGAGCAATTCCTCGAACACCTGCGTTACGAGCGCAACGTCAGCGCACACACCTTACGCAATTACTCCAGCGACCTCGAACAATTTCTCAACTTTCTAACTGCCGACGGAAAACGCAAAGCGCCTGAGGCTTCTGAGATCGATCATCTGACGATTCGCGAGTGGCTCGCGTCTTTGCATACCGATCAAAAGAAGAAGTCGTCGATCGCGCGCAAACTCGCCGCGTTGCGCACGTTTTTTCAGTTTCTGGTGCGCGAAGGCATGCTGGAGCTCAATCCCGCGAAACTCGTCGCCACGCCGAAGCTCGAAAAGAAACTGCCGAAGCATCTCTCGATCGAAGAAGCGATCAGATTCATCGAATCTCCAGATCCGGAAACCGATCTCGGCAAACGCGATCGCGCGATGCTCGAGTTGATGTATGCGACTGGAGTGCGTGTCGCTGAGTTGACGACGCTCAATATCGCTGACGTCGATTTCCGGAATCAGCTAGTGCGCGTGACGGGGAAACGCAGGAAGCAGCGGATCGTGCCGTTTGGCGATCCGGCAGGTGCGGCGATTCGAAGTTATCTCGAGGTGCGCGACAAGTTTCTCTTCAACGCGCCGGTTTCGAAGCGTGACGAGGAAGCGTTGTTTCTGAATTATCAGGGAACGCGTATCACGACGCGATCCGTGGGCAGAATGGTTGAGAAGTACATTCGGATTTGTGCGGGGATGCACAATATCAGCCCACATGCGTTGCGACATTCGTTTGCGACGCACTTGCTCGACAGTGGCGCAGACCTGCGTGACATACAGGAGTTGTTGGGCCACGCGCGTCTGTCAACGACGCAAATTTATACACACGTTTCGATGGAGAAGTTGATCGAGGTCTACGACAAGGCGCATCCCAAAGCGTAGTTTTAGCCACAGATTACACGGATAAATACACAGATTTTTCTTACAGTGTTATCCGTGTATCTGTGGCTAAAGTGTTGGTAGATCGTCTTCGCCGTTTTGGCTCTCGATGATTGCCTGGCAGGCGGCGTCGTAGCGTGCGGTGGGCACGGCTTCGAGACGACGCTCGTCGATCGGTTGACTGCAACGCGCACAGATGCCGTAGCTGCCTTCGTCGATCCGCAAGAGCGCCTGATCGATGTCAGCAACTTCTTTCGAGCTGCGCTCACCGAGTCGCAGCGCGATCTCTTTGTTCAAATCCTGCACCGAGAGATCCACGCTATCCTTTACGCCGTCGTCGTAGAGCTCGAGCGCGGCCGCCTGGTCCGTGCGCACCTGTTCCGTGTTCTGGCGTAATTGGTTGAGAAGAAGACTGCGGAAGTGCTTCAGTTTTTCAGCGTCCATTAAGTTAACATTGCGTCGCTACTCAAACGCACCTGACTCCCGTGTTTTGATGGGCGCCAGTATACCATTAGACGCTGTTGGAATTGCGCGCCGCCTCGCGCGCCAGCCGAGAAGTCGCCGGATCGCGAGTGCTAATCCGGTAAAGACGAGGAACGCGCCGCCGAGCGAGACGAGTCCTGCAATCACTTGACCCGGAATTCCCACCACTTCGCCCGTATGTGCGAAGCGCAGGATCGAACGAAGCTGACGTCCGCGCGTGTACGTTGAAAACGGTTCCCAACGAACCACGTTGCCCGTCGCACGATCCAAAACAAGCTGAGCACGCTTTTGCGGTTGTCCACCGTTGCCACTATCGATGTTGAATGTCAGCGGCGCAGTCGCGGCTGTTGGCAACTGTAAAGAGATGCTTCGCCAATCGTTAACCTGTTGCTCCGCACGAACCCAGGCGGAGTTGAGATTCTCGATCGGCGAAGCATTGTTTGCACCCGCAGGTGCAGCCGGCTGATTTGCGCGCGGCGCCGGAGGTGTTTCCCCCACAATTCTATAAACCAGATTTCCTGCCCACGTGTAAGAGATCACAACCGCGGAAAGTACGACGATGAACAGTGGACCAGCAGACCAGAAACCGATCGTGTTGTGCCAGTTGAAGTCACGTGCTTTCGACGGCAGACCGCGTCGGAACCAGGTCACACTTCGCAGCGCTTTGCGATTCCAGCTACGCGGCCACCAGAGATAAAACCCGCTCATTACCAGGAAGAGAAAACCGATATTGCATGCGCCAGTGATCGCACTAGCAACGTTGCGGTTGTCGCCTTTAGCGCCGAGCCAGCGATGCCATTCAGTCACTGTGCGAAAGAAGCCGCGTACTTTTTGCGAGCCTTCGCCGAGAAGCGCTCCGGTGTAAGGATTCACGAAGAGAGTTGTTTCACGACCGAATGCGATCTCAGCGGGCGCGGCTGGATCCGATTTGATCGTTACGGCAGTTGGCGTCGCGCCGCGTGCTTCACGCGCTTTGGCAATCAGTGTCTCAACGGGAAGATGCGTTGTCTCTGCTGTCGGAGGAGCTGAACTAAACCCTTGCGTGTCGGCCCACGCAGTAATCTGTTTTTCGAAGCTCAAAAGAACTCCGGTGACGCACATCGTGAATATCACCACTCCGGCGATGACGCCGACAGGCAAGTGACACCAAAAGATTATTTTACGTAGCTTCTTCACAAGTAAATTTTTGAGCCGCAGATGAACGCGGATAAACGCTGATCTGCGTCCATCTGCGTTCATTCGCGGCTAATAAGACTAGAACCTTGCGATTAGCGCGATACGAGCTCCGCGAGGTGCGCCCGGCGTGATGTTGTTATTGCCGTCGGCGTTCAGATAATAGGTGTTGTCGAACAAGTTTTGGAAGTTGGCCTGTAGCCGCCAGCGTTCCGTTATTGAGAAGAACACAGCCGCATCGGCGCGTGTGTATCCCGGCAGAACGACTGCGTTATCGATTGCTGCAAACATGTCTGAACGATGAATCAGTCCGAGACCCAGTCCGAGCCGCGGGTGCACTCTGTAGTTGTTCCACAGCGAGAAAGTGTGATGCGGCACTTGTGCGACCTGCGCGCCTTTGACTGCCGAAACCGTTGCGCTGTTAATGAACGCATCCTGGTATGCATAACCACCAGCCACACTCCACTTCGACGTCACGAAACCATTTAGTCCGACTTCGTAACCGTTCGTACGTTGACTACCGGTCTGCAAAATCCTCGTAGGATCGTTTGGATCAGTCGCTCTCGTGTTCGTCCGATCCTGGCGGTAAACCGCAGTCGTGAACGCGAGGTTACGACGAATATCCCACTTTGCTCCGAGCTCGTAATTCGTGAATTTTTCAGGTTTGACTTGTTGTGTGATCGACGTCAGTTGTGAAAACTGATCGCCCGAGCTCGGCAGGTAAGCTACACCGTAATTTACGTAAACCGACATCGTGTCGATCGGCTTTACGATGACACCGGCGCGCGGCGATACGAGTCGATCGACGCGTCGCAGATCCTGATTGTTTCGGTTGTTGTGAAACTGTAGATCGAAATAGTCGAAACGCACGCCCGTCACGACTTGTAGATAGCGATTGATCTCAACCTGGTCCTGGACGTACGTTGCGCCAAGGTTTGTTTGGATGTGGTTGTCGGCGTCGGTTGCGTTCTGGCGGAACGTTATAGGCGTATTGATCTCTGGATTGGATAGCGGCGCCAGAATCGACGTTGCAGTGTTGTTGAAGAATCCACTGCGGCGGAAATTGTCTGTCAATTGTCTGCCGACTTCTGCACCGGCCAGAACCGTGTGGCGCACGGCGCCGGTTGACGCCTGGAACGTCGCGTCAGTCTGATTAAAAAGATTTTGACGTTTGGTGGCGTTGTTGTAAGCACTGATCGATACAGATTGTTTGTCGGCCGTGACCGCGCCCGGGACGTAGTTCTGATAGAAGCGATCGTAGTCGCCGAACAAGGTACGATTGCGTATGTTGAAACGTCCGGCCTGGTGATCGACAACAGCAGAAGCGAGGTTCACGCCCGCTCGCACACGGCTGTTATTCGGATCGCCAAAGAAGGTGTCGATAGGAACGTCGACCGGTAGTCCATGAAAGGATGGAATACCACGATCGGCAACACGACCATCGTGGAAATATTCGTAAGAGAGTTTGACGGCGGTTTTTGGACCAACGATGAGTGTAGCAGTTGGATTTACACCGTAACGCTCGAGATCGACGTTGTTTCGAAAACTGCCGGAGTTTTCGTAAAGACCGTTGAGACGGAAAGCGACCTTGTCGCCGAGTGGCTGATCGAAATCCATCATGAAGCGCTTGTTGCCGAACGAGCCACCTTGAAGCGTGATCTCGCGCAGGGGAGTGAAGCCGGCTTCTTTCGTTACGCGGTTAACCACGCCACCGCCGCCGCCTCGACCAAACAGCATCGAGTTTGGTCCTTTCAAAGCTTCGACGCGCTCGACGTTGTAAAAATCGCGATAGTACTGAACGTCGTCGCGCACACCGTTGACGAAGAAATCGGCGCTCGTGCTGTTGCCACGAATGACGAGCTGGTCACGATTGTTCTCGCCCTGATGCGACGTGATACCGGGAATATAAGCCACGACTTCCGACAGGCTCGACATTGACTGATCGCGAATCTGTTCCTTTGTTACGACTGAAATCGACTGCGGAATATCGCGTAGCGAGGTCAGCGTCTTGGTCGCGCTATTGATGGAGTTTACTCCGTAGGCGGCCATATCAGTGATCGTCACGACCGCGCTTGACGGTCCAACGGCGAGCAGCACTTCGAGTGGTTTAGTGTTGTCCCGAAGATTAACGGTCTCGGTGGTTTCCGTGAAGCCCTCGGCTGAAATGCGCACCTCGTATACGCCGGGCATCAGCGCGACTGAAAATTCACCATTTCGATCGGTAACAGCAGTCGAAGAGGGCAGTCCGGCCTTACTGATCCACACGTCGGCACCCTGGATGGCGGCGCGGTTCGGGTCGAGCACCTTACCTTTTAATTGTGTTTGGTCGTTGGGCGTTTGAGCCAGGGCTTGAATGCTTAGAATTGCTGAAAGACCGAGTAGAAGGAGAGATCGAAGGCTGTACCTGCTGTTCATAACCGAACCTTTTCTATTTTGAGTATGTCTGAAATTGAAATCCGATTTCAATTACAGAGCAGGCAGGATAATATATGATGAGGAGAATGACAAGGGGAAATTACGACTCTTTTGCTTTTATGAAGGCGGCGAGCAGGGGGATAGTGAGCTCGTGATGGCCGGTGATCGAGAAGCCTTTGCCGCGACCGTCTTCTGTTGGGCGTCGCACCACGTTGGTTAATGGGCGATAGGATTGAATGAAATCGAAGTTGGCAGTGGTGATGTCGGAGAGCGTGTGGCCCAGGTTGCGCACGAGGGTCACGCACTTGAGAAAGACTTCAGGCAACACGACTGCTGAGCCTACGTTCAGATAAACTCCGCCGCCGTCCATTCGTCGCACGAGTTCTGCGAGATAACGAAAGTCAGTATGTGTTGTAGCGCCTAAGGCTGCGCCGTCAAAGCTTGGATGGAAGTGTGCGATGTCGCCACCGATTGTGATGTGTGCGGTGAAGGGGATCTTTGATTCGTAGGCGGCGCACAGCAAAGAATGATCTCGGTGCTTTGGATCACGCGCGAGCAAAGCACGCCCGACTGCTTCACCGAGTCCGATCTGATCTCTTGCACCGTCACGTGCGGCGCCGTTCAATAGTTGGCCCGTTTCTTCCGCACCGCCAAATACGCCTTCGGAAAGTGTTGCGTCGACGTCTTCGGACGTTGAGCCAACCATCGCGATCTCTGCGTCATGGACCAGCACCGATCCGTTTGCCGCAATACCGCTCACGAATCCGTGTTTCATCAGATCAATGATCACGGGCGCGAGTCCCGTCTTGATCACATGCCCTCCGATGCCCCAGATGATCGGCTTCTTCAACTCGTGCGCCCGACGTATGCGTTGCGCCAGCTCACGAAAAGACCGCACCGCAAGCACATTCGGCAAACCATCGAGAAACTCATTCACCGACGAATCCGCGCTGATCGGCTTCGCAAACTCCTCAAAATTAACTTTGCTGGGACGCGAGGCAAGCGGATAGGTCTTCACTCTATCGAGCTGGAGAGGTTTCAGATCGTCGTCGTAAATGGATGGCAAGTTTAACTCTGCTCCGTCTACAGATGTTCGGCGTCGACTAAATCCTGAGAACGGCCCGTAGCTAATTTATTTTGTTTGAGTAAGGCTCGTGAAATGAAAGGAACCTTTAAGTCCCCAATTTCTCCGATCTCGCGAGAGGCCCATGCATCTTGGAAGCTTACACCACTCAGAACTGTCAGGAGATCGATTCGATTTGGCGCTACGCCCAATTGGACCACTTGATCTTTATGAGTAAGGTCTTCTTGCGTTAAGTCAATATCATCAAAGCCAAAGTCTCGAACTGCTCGAAGAATGCGGTCCGCATTCTCGTTCGAGTTTTCGATGAAGAGATCAATATCTGACGTATATCTGGCGTGTCCGTGATAAGCCAGTGCAAATGCACCAACAATAACGAAATGTACGTCATGAGCGTTCAATAACTCGACAAATTCTCTTAAATCCTTTGGTAAGTTCATCGTCATAAAAGCTGAAATATTCTCTCAGGAGTAAAAGATTTTGTATTCGCTGTGCGGGTGAAAGAGAACGTTCATACTCCCTGTCCGCAGCTTCCGCTTCCTCGAATGACGAGAAGACCTGGAAAGCGGTTCTGTCGATTTTAAATGACTGCTCCATGCGAGAAAGTATAACACGCGTCTATGGCTCAGCCTTTGGTTGTCCGTTGTTATGATGGCCATTTCCATTGCGCGTAAGTCGGCCATTCAGGAGTGGGCGCAGCACGTGGCCGGTGTGGGAGCGGCGTGAGCGTGCGACTTCTTCGGGGGTGCCGGCGGCGACGACGCGTCCGCCGTGTTCGCCGCCTTCTGGGCCAAGATCGATTATGTAGTCGGCAGATTTGATGACGTCGAGGTTGTGCTCGATTACGAGCACTGTATTTCCTAATGAGACGAGGCGCTGCAGGACGTCGAGCAGTTTGTGAACATCGGCGAAGTGAAGGCCGGTCGTGGGTTCGTCGAGAATGTAAATAGTCCTGCCGGTCGCGCGTTTCGAGAGTTCTTTTGCGAGCTTGATGCGCTGTGCTTCGCCACCCGAGAGCGTTGTGGCTGACTGGCCCAACTTGATGTAACCGAGTCCGACGTCGAGCAGTGTTTGCAATTTCTGATTTATCTGCGGAATGTTTTCCAGCAACGGCAGTGCTTCCTCGACAGTCGTGTCGAGCAGATCGGCGATCGACTTGCCTTTGTACTTCACCGCCATCGTCTCGCGGTTGTAGCGTGCGCCGCGACACACATCACACAGAACATAAACATCCGGCAGGAAATTCATCTCGATCCGCTTCATGCCGTCGCCTTCACACGCCTCGCAACGACCGCCCTTCACGTTGAAAGAAAATCGTCCCGGCTTGTAACCGCGTTCACGCGACTCCGGCAGCATTGCATACAACTCGCGCAAGGGGGTGAACAGGCCCGTGTATGTCGCTGGATTTGATCTAGGCGTGCGGCCGATGGGCGATTGGTCGATCTCGATCACTTTGTCGACGTGCTCTAAGCCCTCGATCGCTTTGTACGGACCAGGCTCAGTCGTCGAGCCGTAGAGATGTTGCGCGAGCGCGTAATAAAGAATGTCTTCAACGAGTGTCGACTTGCCCGAACCAGAAACACCGGTCACAACAGTCAATAATCCGAGCGGAAACGAAACATCGATCTCCTTGAGATTATTCGCATAAGCTCCGGTGATCGTCAGATACTTACCGTTCGGCGCTCTTCTTTCTGCCGGAACTTCAATCTTCCGTGCGCCGCGGATGTAGAGACCGGTAATCGAATCGGGATTTTCTGCGACATCGGCCGCGGTACCGACCGCGACGACTGTGCCGCCATGTGCGCCTGCGCCTGGCCCAAGATCGACAACGTAATCAGCGCGCCTGATCGTCTCTTCATCGTGTTCGACTACGAGCACCGTATTCCCGAGGTCGCGAAGCGCGGAAAGCGTTTCCAGCAACTTCTGATTATCACGAGGATGTAGACCAATCGATGGCTCGTCGAGCACGTAAAGCACGCCGCGTAACTGCGATCCGATCTGTGTGGCGAGTCGAATGCGCTGGCCTTCGCCGCCAGAAAGCGTGGACGATGATCGATCGAGCGTGAGATAACCCAAACCGACAGTTTTCAGAAAACGTAACCGGCTGATGATCTCGCGCAGTATCGAACCAGCAATCTGTTCCTCTCGCGTGTTGAGCTTCACTTGCTCGAACGCTTCGACAGCATCATCGATCGGCAATGACGTGTATTCAGCGATACCGCGCCCACCAACCTGCACAGACAGCGAATCAGATCGCAGCCGCCGTCCGCTGCACTCGCTACAGACCGTCGGCGAAACGAGTTCCTCGAGTGCGCCCCGCACTTTCTCGGACGGCGCTTCGTCCAGACGATCCTGGAGCCAACTCAGCGCGCCCTTCCACTCGTTCTGATATGTATAAAGTCCCTGCGAAAAACTTAATCTGCCGCTGACGCCCTTGAGAAATCCATCACGCACTTCCTTCGGCAGTTCTTCATATGTGCTTTTCGGATCAGCCTGGAAATGTTTGCAGACAGCGACTAACGCGCTGCGGAGATAAGCGGAGCCCTGCTTGTCGGCCGTGCCCATGAACCCGAGCCGCTCGGGCGTTTGCCACGCTTCGGGAATCAACTTCAGCGAGTCGATCTCCATCACCGTTCCTAGCCCGTGGCAACGTTTGCACGCGCCGTAAGCCGAGTTGAACGAGAACGAGCGCGGCTCGAGCGGCGGCACGTTGATGCCGCAATTCACGCACGCCATCCGTTCGGAATACAGTTTCTCTTCGCCATCGACAATCGAAATGAGCACTGCGCCACCAGTCAGCTTCAACGCGGTGCGAATCGAATCTGTCAGTCGTTCGCGAATGCCGGTCTTTATTAAAAGCCGATCCACGACCGCTTCGATCGTGTGATTGCGACGTTTGTCGAGACGAATCTCTTCGTCGAGTGAGAGCAACTCCCCATCAACACGCGCCCGGATGAAACCTTCTTTCGCGAGCTTCTCGATTTCTTTCTTGAACTCACCCTTGCGACCACGGACGATCGGCGCCAGCACCATCACACGCTCGCCTTCAGGGAGGCCGAGCACGTTTTGAACGATCTGATCGACGCTCTGCCGCGTAATCGCCGCACCGCATATATGACAGTGCGGCACGCCGACTGACGAGAACAGCAGTCGCATGTAGTCGTAGATCTCGGTCACGGTGCCGACGGTCGATCGTGGACTACGCGAAACAGTCTTCTGTTCGATCGAGATCGCCGGTGAGAGCCCGTCAACCGAATCAACGTCTGGTTTTTCGAGCTGATCGAGAAACTGGCGCGCGTAAGCCGACAGCGATTCGACGTAGCGGCGTTGTCCTTCTGCGTAAATCGTGTCGAAAGCGAGCGAGGACTTGCCTGAGCCGGAGAGGCCGGTGATTACAGTAAAACGATCGCGCGGGATGTCGACGTTGATGTTTTTTAGGTTGTGCTGGCGAGCGCCCCTAACACTGATGCGATCAATGGCCATAGCGAAAACCAGCCATTCTAGCCGACGGATTTTCGCGGGGCAAGCCATCCACAGATTACGCAGATTCGTTGTGTGAAATCAGCGTAATCTGTGGATTAGAAGTTGAGTCGGAGTCCGAGTTCCATCCGGCGCGGCGATTGTGCCGAGGTAGCCTGACCGAAGAAGGGCGAGGTTTGGACGCCGGAAAACGCTCCGAGATTCGCGTGGTTCAGAAGATTGAATGCCTGGGCGTAGAGCTCGAAACGATACTTCTTCGTCGCCATGCCCGGCATTGAAGGCGGCGCGGCGCCGTCGCCGCCACCACCAACGCGAACCATCCTGATTTGCGGCCCGCCTTGTTGCTGCTGTTCGGGTCCAAAACTCTTGCCCCAGCTAAAACGCGACCCGATCTCCCAACGCGAAGCGCCACGCGCGCTGTTGCGTCCGACGCCGAGCGGCCGATCGTTAATAACGGTGTCGCCGTTGTTATCGAAGCCAGTCGTGATGTTGTAAGGCAGCGCGGAGGTCGCCTGGAAGATCGTCGAGATGGTGAAACCCATCGGCAGACGCTTGCTGATGAAGCCGGAGATCAAATGCCGGAAGTCTTGCGCCGCCGGTCCGCGATCCGCGTGCAGGTTAAAATTATTGGAAGGCAAACTGAACGGGCTGTCGGCCTCGTTGGTGTTCTTCATCAGCAGGTAATTGATGTTCCAGAAGAGCCCGTTATTCGTAAACGCCGCCGGCCCGATTCCAATCATCAGCCGGTGGCTCGACTGATACGCCGACGACTCGATATTCGTGATATTGCCCGCGGTCGGATCGGGACGACCAAGACCCGGCAGCGGCGCGTTGAGATTACGACCGTGCAGCAAATGCACGCCGCGTTGATACTGGTAATTCGTCGTCAGTCGAAACAGCTTGAACGGGTTCGTCTCGACACCGAACGAGGTTTGAATGATGTATGGGATCTGTAGATCTGGATCCATCTGGATACGGCTTGCCGGTGGAATGGTTTGGACGCCGCCAATAAACGGATTCGGGAAACTCGGATTCGCGACGACGAGATCTCGCTGGCGCTGGCCGTCGACCCGCAGCGTCTGCTCGTAAACTTGCGCCGCGAACCAGTCGTAGAAAATTCCGGTGCCGCCGCGCAACGTGACACGACCACTCTTCAGCGGCGACCACACCCAACCGAAACGAGGCGCGAGGTTGAACTTTCCAGGCACGTGATTCTGAAACTCGTGACGCACGCCGTAGCTGAGCGTCAGGTTCTTGCGCACGCGAAAGTCGTCCTGAACGTACCAGCCGAATTGATACTGCCGGTATTTCACAGTCGGGTCGCCGATGCGCTGCGTAAACTGAGTCGGCAGTCCGGTTTCGAAAGCATCGATATCCGCAAACTGAAAGGTGCCAAACGGATTCGTCCTTTCGTTGCTGCGATAGCCGCCGGCCTCGAGCTGTCCGCCGAAACGTAGACCATGTTTCTCGAGTGCGTAATCAACGTTGTCCGCAAGCTCGACATCAAGCTGCCTGCGACCGCCGCTACGTTGCGCGCTTCCGTCATTGAACGCGCCCGGAACGAGAATCGTGCGGCCCAAACTCACCGAGCGCGCGTCGGTCATGGTCCAGCGCGCCTGCAAACGTACTTCGTTGAAAAACTTCTTGCCAAACACTCCGGAATCGCCGAGCCGCGCGATGTACTCGGTTTGATCCTGTGAATAGCCGCGCGCGGGCAGATCGAAATCCCCGACACCGAGATTGTTCTGAACTCCAGCATTGCGTTGAAACTGCAATCGTGCCGTGTGTGTCTTCGTTAAGACGTGCTCGATGCGCGCGTCGAGATTCAATCGTCTTGAAGGTCGATATGCGAGATCGGAAACAGTTCCGTCGGGTGTCGTTGCGAAGATCGGTCTCGCGTCGAAGAACAACGAGCCATCAGCGTTCAAAAACAGTGACGTGTGATTTTTCCAAAGTGGGCCTTCGAGTGACAGACCGAAGCGTCGCTGTTGTTCCGGACCACGAAACGGCGCAAACACCTGGCGACCGTTCATTGCCTCATCACGAAAGCCGAAGTTGAACGAACCGTGCCACGAATTCACGCCGGGTTTGATGGTGATATCGACGAAACCAAATCCAGCATCGTGATTTTCCGCAGCATACGGATTCGTGCGAAAACGAATCTCGCGAATCTGCGATTTCGGCGGAAGCTTGCCGCCGCGAAATCCGTTGACGCGAATCTGCGCGCCCGGACCAGCAAGTTGGTTGATGGCGTTTTCAAACTCGTCCGGATCGTCAGGCAGTTGCGCGATCTGTTCTTCAGTCAGAACGTTGCTGAACGCCGCGCCATTCGGATTCGTGTTTCGTACCTGTGCTTCTTCTTCGACGTCGACATCGACTTTGATCGGATCGATCTCGAGCGTGATTTCCTTTTGATGTTGACCTGCGGCGAGATCGAGATCGACGTCCTGTGCCTTGAAGCCCACCGCCTCCACGTGCACTTGATACCGACCAACTGACAGCTTATTGAACCGCACTTCGCCGCGCTGGTTGGTTGAGTTGAGCGACTGAGACTTTCCGTTTCGTATCAATTGCACCTGCGCCTTGTTAATCAGCGCGCCCGTCGGATCCTTCACGATCACTTCCAGACTCGCAGAGCCAGCCTGGCCCAAACAAGGCCCGACAATTAACAGCAGCGCGATAAACACACTTATCGCCCATGAATGGAGAGACTCAATTCGCATCTTTTGTGCCTTTTTTGGCTGGTTTAATTTGTGCCTTTTTGTGGCCCGAAACGGTCAGCCTTGAACTGCGGATTCATCTGGTACTTCGAAATCTCAAACTCTTCCGAGACTTCGTTTTCAGTTAGAAAGATCAGCTTGTGCGGCACCATGACGCCGCCGACTTTCTTGTAGTCCGTCATTCGAATGTAGAAATCGACTTCTTCCGGCACTGGCGGCGCTTCGGCATGCATCTTTTTCTCGGCTTCTTCACGCGCCTTCGCGACGTCCTCAGGTTTCGCGGTGCCCGAGCCGGCCGGACGTTGCATCGTCATAATTCGTGGTTTTGGACCACGATAACTCAACAACAGCGGCATGTGACTCTTTTTATCGAAGAACACGCGCACCGCGAAGTTGTTTGGACCACTCACGTCGATCACGTCGGCCTGCGCATCTTCAACGTCTGACTCACCCGCATACTTGTATTCAACAGCGAGTGACGGCGGAGGCGTCAGAATGATTGCAAGCAGGTAACGCGAAAACTCAGCGGTGTAGATCCGTCGCTGCATCTCTTCCATCTGTTCGGGAGACGCCTGCTGGCCACCTGGTCCACCGATGCGAAACACCATTCCACCCCCGCCTCCGCTGTTTCCGCTGAATGGCTTGTCGCCGTTCAGACCGCGAAAATTGATCATCGCGGTGCTTAAGCCGCCGGCGTTCATCGCGTCTTCAACGAGGTATTTGTTGGGAAGAGAAATGCTGATCTCGCGGTCGCCGCCCATCTGGCGATCGCCAAAGACGCGACGATACTGGCCGTTTATTTGAAGGCCCTGGATTTTCTGTAACTGCTCGTCGCCGCCGACTGCCTGGCGAGCTTGTTTTAGAATTTCCTGCGCCCGTGCGTCGTCATTGGCGAGTGTTGCAGGAGCAGATAAGAAAACGATGGACAGGAGTAGAAGAAGGTTTCTCATGCCCGTATTCGCGCGGAGAAGAGAAAAAGTTCCACAAGATGACACATCTTGTTCAATCTCAGTATTGTGAATCCTGTCTAAGGTCAGTAGAGTAGCGACGTGAATCTTCCCAACACGCTGACTCTCCTGCGCATCTTCATCGTGCCGCTGCTCGTGGTCGTGCTGCTGACGCCGTTTTCTGAGAATTGGCTGGGAGTGCCGAGACACTTGCTCGGCGTCGTGATGTTTTTAGGGGCAGCGGTGACTGACTATTTCGACGGTCACATCGCGCGCAGTCGTGGGCAGGTCACACGCTTCGGTCAACTTCTCGATCCGATTGCAGACAAGCTTTTGATCTCCGCGGCGCTGATCTCGCTCGTCGAGAACCAGCTCGCGCCTGCGTGGGCAGTCGTGATCATCATCGGACGTGAGTTTGCTGTTACCGGGTTACGTTCGGTTGCGGCGGTCGAGGGTGTGGTGATTTCGGCTTCGAAGATGGGAAAGTTCAAGATGCTGGCCCAGGTCGTCACGGTCGCGCTGCTCATCGGTTCGAGCGTTGCGGGAAGACCGCCGGTGGCGAATTTCGGCAAACCTTTTCCAGCGATCGAGTTCTGGTCAGTGCCTGAATTGCGCACCGCATGGCATCACCTTATTGGTGATGGTCCAACGACAGGAAACGATTGGCAGGTTCTGATTTATACGGCAGGCCGAGCGATGCTCTGGCTGGTCGTGGTTTCGGCCTGCACGTCAATGTACGGGTATTTCAGCAGTTTTTACCGCGGATTTACGCGGATGAACTCGGACGTTACTGGATCTCAACCCAGTCGCCAGTATGCACTTCGCCAGCCACCCGAGTAATGATTGCGGTGGCAGTTCGCGTCTGCACGTCAATAATCACCATCTCACCAACAATCTTGCGCGGCATGAGCCCACGATGTTGTTTGATTTCGCGTGAAGTGATGGGTTTGTCGTTATAGCGACCATCACCGTTTTTGTCTTGTGCGCGATTTGCCATGCCTCCGAAGCCGCCGCCACGATAAGCCGGGCTCGAAAAACCGGTCATGCGGTTGGGTCCCATCTCGTCTCCGTCCCTGCGATTGATGTTGCCGGTGCCGAGCGGGCGATAGATGGTTAGATAATCGCCCGTCTTGACCTGATCTTCTGAGCCGAGATCGATGTAGACGATTTCGTTTCGCGTAACCATTTCACGATCGTCTTTGGCCATCATAAGGCGGCCGGTTTGTTTACCTGTCGGATCAGCGAAAAGATCGAGGACTGCTGCGGAGCGATCGAGCGGCGACTCACGGTCGGGAACCGGCGCGACCAAATCGCCAAGTAAAGCCTCGTCGCAGGTAAAAGTGATCCGTGCCGCTGACGTATTCTCACGCACTTTGAAGACGCGGAGCTGCCCGATTTCCTGAATGTAGGTGCCGAGGAAGCCTTTCTTTTCTCTGTGAACGCCCTTCACGTCACCGCGCGGGCGAATGATCTGGAAGACCTGGCCTTCCTGAACGCCTAGCTTCGAGCCCGCGTTGATATAAACGACCTCGCCGTCTGCATAGCGACGCTGTTCGTGTTCTTCGAGGGCGCCGACGATTTCGGGCATGTGCGGCAGTGTCTGGTAGCGAATGTAGCCGGCGCAATAGAGCTTGGTTTTGTCTGCGACGCGCTGTTCCTGATGTGTGCTCGGAATAATGAGTTCGACACGCTGCTCAGTCTGGGCGCTGGAAGTGAAGGCAAGTGCTGGAAGAAGGGCGAACGACAGCAGCAGTGCTTTGAAATTACCGAACGATGGCATATCTAGTCTCCTTTGGTGAATCTATAGAAGGGATCGTGGCAAAGTGACGTGCCGTGAGGTTTAATCATCCTACTGTGCTGCACTAATTCAGGTCAATTGATTTTTATTTTAAAGCCGTCTAGAGAGTGCACAGAAGGCCTATTTATCTGCGTAATCTGTGGATGGGCCTTGGCTTCTTGCGTTTTTGATACTCGCTTGGTAGTATCCGCATTTTGTCGGAATGCGCTATTTGCACACTATAGCGGGCCGGCGTAGCTCAGTTGGTAGAGCATCTGATTTGTAATCAGAGGGTCGGGGGTTCAAGTCCCTTCGCCGGCTCCACGGCAAAAACAAAAGTTGTTGCAGGGGTGGTCGAGTGGTTAATGGCACCGGGCTGTAAACCCGGCGGGCTCACGCCCTACGTAGGTTCGAATCCTACCCCCTGCACCGTAACGGGCGGGTGTAGCTCAGTTGGTAGAGCATCAGCCTTCCAAGCTGAGGGTCGCGAGTTCGAATCTCGTCGCCCGCTCCACGTTTTTAGGCGCTCTGGGATTCGGGCCCGCGTAGCTCAGGGGTAGAGCGCCTCCTTGGTAAGGAGGAGGTCATGAGTTCAAATCTCATCGCGGGCTCCAGCGTTTCAAGTTAAGGACTAATAGCTATCCTTTATTTATAGAAGAGGAAAAGATGTCGAAGGAAAAATTTGACCGTTCGAAGCCGCACGTGAACATCGGGACGATTGGGCACGTGGATCACGGGAAGACGACGTTGACGGCAGCGATCACGAAGGTGTTGGCGAAGAATAATCCGAAAGTGCAGTTTGTGGCCTTCGATCAGATCGACAAGGCGCCGGAAGAGAAAGCGCGCGGCATCACGATCGCGACGGCGCACGTGGAGTATGAGACGGCGAATCGGCACTACGCACACGTGGACTGTCCCGGTCACGCCGACTACGTAAAGAACATGATCACGGGCG
>Ga0207650_10000929_pt1 | contig 22065 bp, 18 predicted proteins | sample KBSS63metaG_FD_184325 | JGI IMG/M metagenome (GOLD analysis project Ga0207650, IMG submission 184325) | Switchgrass rhizosphere microbial communities from Kellogg Biological Station, Michigan, USA - KBS S6-3 metaG (SPAdes) (version 2) | ecosystem: Host-associated > Plants > Roots > Rhizosphere...
TCCTGAGAGGAACAAGGCCGCAGGATTTACCCGTGGAGCAGCCGACCAAGTTCGAGCTGGTCATCAATCTGAAAACCGCCAAACAGATCGGTCTTACGATTCCACCCAACGTGCTGGCGAGAGCGGATCGGGTGATTAAGTAGCCGAGGCTCGAAACGGAAGCCGTGGCATACAAACTATCGAGAAACATTTTTGGTTCGATTTTTTGCACGGTCCTTTTTGCGCTTTGCGGCTCAGCAGAAACGCAGCAACCGCCGAAGCTTCCACGGATTGGAATTTTAGTAGGGATTGCCGAGCCCAATAATCCCAGCATCACAGTATTTAGGCAGGCGATGCAAGATCTCGGCTATTTCGAGGGAAAAAACATTCTGTTTGAGTATCGTTACACGGAAGGAGATAGGCAGCGCATCCCGGAAATGGTAAGCGAACTCATAAACCTCAAAGTTGATCTTCTTTTCTCTACACAAGGTATTGTGATTCGTGCAGCCAAGCAGGCGACCAAGAGCATCCCCATCGTGATGGCCATTACTGTCGATCCGGTGGCGGGCGAACTGGTCGATAGTCTGGCACGTCCCGGCGGAAATATTACCGGGATAACTTCGCTTGCGCGCCAGTTGACCGGAAAACGGCTGGAACTGCTGACCGAAATGATTCCGAAGCTCTCACGCGTTGCGATTCTGTCGATGGTCGGCTTCCTGGCGGTCAAAGACTACGAGATTGCTGGGCGCAATCTAAAGGTGCCGCTTCAAATCCTTGAGGTGCAAGGCCCAACCCCGGACATCGGTAAGGCTTTTCAGGCTGCTGCAAAAGAGCGCGTTGGTGCGATGGTTTTGGTTAGCGTTCCGGGTTTATCCGGCCACCGAAAGCAAATCGTCGATTTTGCAGTGCAGAATCGGCTTCCGTTGATGTCAGAGAGCGTCGCAGCCGTCGAGGTGGGAGGCCTTGCCTCCTACCATGCTAACAATGACGAATTGCTGAGACGCGCTGCTATATACATCGACAAGATTCTCAAAGGAATAAGACCTGCCGATTTACCTGTTGAGCAAGCAACGAAGTTCCAGCTGGTGATTAATCTCAAAACCGCCAAGCAGATCGGTCTCACGATTCCGCCCAATGTGCTGGCGAGAGCGGATCGGGTGATCAAATGACGTGCTGAGTAGCGCGTGCTGAGGACTGAGGTTCGGATGAAGCAAAACTCAGGACTCATAGCTCATCAGGACTTTCCGAGGGAGAAGCGATGACAACGATTCTTTGCCTCTCTCTGCACCACTGCAACAGGACACCGTTGCTTCCTCGCGCACGTCGCGTCAGACCTTTTTATCAATTCCGCGGCGGAATCGGCTCCTTATAGATCATGTCAACATCCATCTTTTGATAAGCCGCGACAAAGCCATTTTTGTATTCATGGCCACAGTAATGCGCCGGCTTGAGTTTGTCCCAGACGACATAGCCATTGCGATCGACGCAACCCTCATCCACGGATGCCGCGACGACTCTGCCCACGATCATCACGCGATGCAGCCATTGTTTCGTCCATTCGAGCTGGCATTCGAAATGGCTACGGTACTCCGCGATGCGCGGCGGTTTGACGACTTTTGAAGCAATTGCCGTCAGCCCGGCTTTCTCCAACTCGTTCACGCCGGTGGGAAACTCGAGACCGCAGACGCGCACCTTTTCGAGAATCTCCCTTTCGAACGGTGGCACGTTGACGACGAATTCGCCGGTGGCGAGAACGTTATTGCAGGTATCCTTCGGCGCGCCGACCGTAAAGGCGATAAACACAGGATCGTGACAGACGCGCACGCAGGTTCCGAAGGACGCCGCGTTGATCCGTCCTTGAATATCGACGGTGGTAATGCTGACGAGGCATGCACTCGGCGCAAATAGCCGATCCCAGTGCTCTGGCGGTAAGTCGATCTTTTTAGTACCTGTCCGCTGATTCATTCTCGCCTCCCTTTAATCTTCATCTCGCATCACTTTGATCGCGCGGCTGATATTTCCTTTACTAATGTCCGATCCACAATTCGTTCCATCGGCACACCGACTGGAACTTCTGCCATGCTGGCGACATTTTTCAAACCTTTTTCGGTCGGCATTCCGTTATCCGGCCAGATGTCTCTCAGTTTCTCATAGGCTCTTTGCGCCATCTCCAAAGTTTCGAGGCCGATAAATTCTTTCAGCAAGGGAACCACTTCTTCACGACGTGACTTGGTAAACGCGATGCCGCGCAGAGCGCCCGCGAGAACCTTTTTCACCTGGTCGGGCTTTTCACGCAGTAAATCGGCCTGAACAATGATTCCTAGCAGCGGGTATTCCAGAATATCTTTGAGGTAAACCAGCGGCTTGAAACCATCCTTCTCGAGATAGAGTTCGAGCGGCGTCATAAGCATTGCGCCGTCGACGTTACCTGCCTTGAGACCCGCAAGAGCGGTTCGGGTATCTCCCAGGCTGGCGGTCTTCACTTCATTCGGCTCGATTTTAAACTTCTCGAGAATCATCAGTAGCTCACGATGTACCGTGCCACCGGGTTGGCTGATCGCTACGACATGGCCGCGCAGCTGAGACGGCGAGGTGATCTCCGGCTTCACGACCAACACGTGATGAGTTTTGCCGGTAAATACCATGACGAGCCGCGCCGGCAGTCCGCGCGAGATCGCCGTAATCGCAGAACCGGTTTGCGTGATATAGCCGATCTGCTTCGATGCCAACGCGGCCAAAGACGTCCGCGCCTGCATATATACGGGCAACAGCTCAAGACCCTGGTCGCGAAACAGCCCTTTTTTCCAGGCCACATACAAGGGAAACCATGTGGCTGAATTTGTCGAGACGCCGATGTGAATGGGCGTCAACGTCTGCGCGTGAACAACAGAGCCAACTAGAGCAAACAGGACGAAGGCTAAATGAAGTTTGGATGTGCGACGGCGCATCGTACCAAGCCGAGTGATTTGCAAGCAGACTCGGATTCTTCACCGCAGAGACGCTGAGGGACACCGAGAAAAGCAAAAGCGAATGAAAATCTCTGCGGCCTCTGCGCCTCTGTATTAAATTCCCGATTTTTCACACCACAAGAACTATGCCGGACGCGTCGAGAGATCGACGAGCAGTCCGTCGGGATCGGCAATCGCGTATTCTCCGATTTTGCACCCATCAATGTCCTCTTGGGTAATGTGCCCAAACACACCGCCAGCCAATTCTTTCGGCGCGGCTTCGGGGTGAGTGCGGCCGAATTCGGCAACGTCGTTCATTACATGTTCGATGCTCTCGACGGCGTAGCCAAAGTGATCGATTCCCTCCCGCATGCTCATATAGGAGTGATTACTCGTGCGGCGAATGATCAGATCGACCGTCCCATCCGTCACAGAGAGCGCGTCTTCATCGAACAAATTTTTGCGTTCCTTGAGATCAAAGACTTCATGGTAGAACTCGGCCACCTGCTCGGGCTCCGACGATCGGATCGCAATATGATTGATTTGCCTGGCCTGTTGCCAACCGTCGTCTCGATAACCTTCCTGTACCTTCGGGTGCTGCTTCCATGAAATATCGAATTGGGTTGCCGCCGGGTCGTGACTGCGAAACACCGCGAACGCGACTTGTTCCAAGCCTTTGGTGACCAGCACCTTCGGATATTTGTTCTTGAGTTTTTCGAGGATAGTGCCGACATCGTCCACCTCGAACCCGAAGTGATCCAGCGCCGCGTGAAAACCCGGCCGCCTTCGCAAAACGGCCAAGCCGATGACACCGTCGCTGATATGCCCGTGATTGGGCTGATTGAAGCTTTCCGTAATCCGCTTCATGCCAAAGACGGATTTGTAGAACGACGCCATTCCTTGCTGGTTCTCGGTATAGAGTGCCAAGTGTCTGATTCGAGCCGACATGATTCCTCCTCAGTTGCAGCCGCTTGTTTCTTCGCGACCCGCATAGCCGAGCGTGAAAATGGCGTCAACGCTGCCATTACCGTTCGAAGGCGGGCATAATCTCCTGCGCAAACTGTCGCAGCGAGTGCATCGCCTGTTCGTGAGGCAAACTGCCGAAGGCAAACGAAGCGACGAAGTAATTGCTGCCGGTGATCTCGAGGTGCTGTCTCACTTGCTCGCGTACGCTGTCAGCCGATCCGGCAATATAGAGACCTTCGGCGCGGCGCGCTTCGAAATCGTTGAGATAGTCCTTCCGTTTGTTGTCGCCTCGCTGCGACTGCAGATAACCGGTGTTCTCGTTGAAGTCCGACAGCGCCGCCTTCGCTTCTTCCCACGCTGCCGCATCGCTGGCGCCGATATAGACGTGTCGCGAGATGCCATACAGCGGCTCCGTGACATGAGCATTCAATCGCTGAGCATTGTTCCGATGCTCATTCCAGAGACGCTGATACAAATCAAAAAGTTCACGGATGACCGGCATCGATTGATAGTGCACGACAGTGTGCAGCCCCTGTCGCGCAAGCCACGTCATCGATTCGGTGCTGTTGGTCGGATACCAAAGCGGCGGATAGGGACGCTGATACGGTTCGATCTGAAGCTCAACATCCTGGAAAGAAAAGTAACGGCCGACATACGATAGTTTACCCGTGGATAGTGCCTCCACCACAGCTTCGAGCGCCTCGCGAAACATCTCGCGCGACTCCGCGGCTTCGATATTGAAAAACGAGAGCTCGACGGGCGAAATGCCGCGCCCGACGCCAACATCCAATCTGCCTTGGGCCAAATGGTCGAGCATGCAAATCTCTTCAGCCAATCGCAGGGGATTGTAAGCCGGCAGCACGTAAACAAGCGTGCCCAGTCGAATCGTTTTCGTGCGCTGCGCGGCGGCGGCCAAAAAGAGATTCGGCGAAGGCGTCATGTTGAGGGGAGAGCCGTGATGCTCGGCGATGTGATAACAGTGGAAACCGTGCTGATCGGCAGCTTCGATGAGCTTCAGACGCTGCTCATATAATTTGTCGATTGGCAATCGATTGCGATCGATCCAATCGAAAATTCCAAATTTTATCGGCGCGTGAGACACCATCGTAAATTATCACCGAACGACGGGCGATTCATGTTCCATCAGAGTTATCGCACCGAACGTAAAGCTAGTGCGCCACCGCCGACTTCGCCCGGATCGCCTTTGTAATATTTTTGCCAGACATGTGCCGGTTTGAATCCGAGAACGCGCCGAGCTTTGGCCGAATCCACACAGCTCCAGTGTGAGCCAGCAGCTTTTTTTATCCGAGCACCGCGCGGCAGGTATTTTCTGATCAGCTCCGCCGTCGGCTGAATCATGCAATTGTTTGGCGCCGCCGCGATAAATACCTGATGGCCGGTGAACTTCGCCTCCAACGCTAACCGGCAAGTCATTGCGGCATCTCGGGCATCGATATAAGTCCAAAATCCGCTAGCGCGCGTTTGCGGATTACGCCACCGCTCTCTGAAGCTTTCGTACGATAGATCAAAATTGACTCCGGGAAAACGCAGGCTGCTGATCGTCATCTCTCGATGCACAGAAACAATCGAATCGGCGATCTGCTCACCGAGCACTTTCGATAGGCCATAGGAGTCTTGTGGCGAGGAAGGATGGTTTTCGTCAAGGGGCAGATATTCCGGCGCCCAAAGTTGTTTTGCATAAATGAAACCGAATGCGGCAGTGCTCGAGGCAATGACGACTCTCTTGGTTTGCATATCGGCCGCTGCGCGCGCCACGTTATAAGTCGCCGAAACGTTGTTGCTCAGCGTCTCGGTGTCCGGCGCGAGATTCGGCGCTTGATAGGCGCCGAGGTGAACGATCCCGTAAGCGCCTTTCAAAGCTTCGAATAAATCGCCTGCGTGACGCAAGTCCGCGAGCCAACTCGGGCACAACTTCTCCCGAGGCGCAATCCGGTCCAAACTCAGCACCTGATAACGGTGCGCGAGCAATTCGCGAATGACGAACTGCCCGAGCCGGCCACTGCCGCCGGTCACGACCACCTTTCTCATTCGGTCAATCTCTCCTCATGTATTGAACCACTTGAACGTTTTTCTTCCGTTTAGCGCTTCGGAATCAGCAGCTCCTTCAATCTCGCAATCAGCGTCGGCGGCAGCTCATAGAGACCATTGAACGTCTTCGCCGTGGTTGGACCATCGATCGGCGCGATCTCCAGATCGGCTTTCTTCGCCTCGGTGATGAGCTCCGGATCACGCAACGTTTTCACGAAAGCCTGTTGTAGAACCTGCAACCGATCCGGCGGCGTGCCGGGCGCGGTCGAGAAAGGAAATTGATAAACGTGAACATTGTCGGCTACCCGGAGCAGAGTGCGCGCTTCTTCAGTCTTCGCATAATTGATCGCCAGCGGCACTTTCTTGAGCTCGGGGTGGGATTTTAGCGTCGCCTGCAGCACCACATGAATTTTTCCCGTCTCCATCTGACTGCGCCAGGAAACTTTCGTCGCCTGCCAGGAAGCGCAAAGGCCATCGACCTCGCCACTCTCGACCGCCAAGCGCGCTTCAGCTCCGCCCTTGTAACCCTCGACCATTTCCAGCGGCAGATTGAGCGCGGCTTTGAGCAGTTTTGGAACATCGGACAGGCTTGTGCCAGGGCCGATTGAAGCGATCTTGAGAGGCCGCTTCGCGGCGAACCAGTCGTCCACGGTTTTGATCCCGCTTTGCTGGTTGAAATGACAAGCCGTGTCGTAGGGACCGGGAATGCCGAGCCAACCGACTTTGCGCGCGTCAAACTTGGTGGCCTCGTTTCCCATAATCTGTTGCAGGATCAGCGGCGACGCCCAAGCCGCGACCGTCAGGCCGTCAGGTTTTACCCGGTTGTAAAGATGATTGGCGGCGATGATGCCACCGGCCCCAGGCATGTTCTCGACAACGCGCGTCGGGCTGCCGCTCACATGTTTGCCAATGTGCCGGGCGAGCAGCCGCGTATATTGATCGTACGTCCCGCCGGGCGAATACCCGACAATGAAAGTCAATGTCTTGTCTTTGAAAAAATCCTGCGCGCGGGCCGGCACGGTGAGAGTGATTGCAAAAACAGCGCTCATCATGACGGCGCGCCGAAAACTTGTGTAACTCATTGACTGCTCCTCGGCTGGTAGTAAAGACAGATACGTACTACATCCATTGGCGCGCTTCCACCAAATTATCCTCTGTTAAGCGATCCGTTGACGCCTGAGCATGCATGCGAGTATGCTCCGGGCAAATCCACCTGCGGAGGTTAATCATGTTTGAAATCGGTGGAAAGCAAATTGCCGCCAGTCTGGCAGAAATCGTCGCGCCAAAACACTCGGCGCTTCTGATCTGGGACATGGAATACGCCATTGGACCGAACGCTTTCAACTACAAAGACATACTTGCAAACTTGAAAAGCTTGTCCGCCCGCGCCCGTGAGGCCGGCGTTCCTGTATTGTATTCAGTGCAAACCGGCTTCGATCTAATAAAAGAAGAAGCTCCGGTATGGGTAAGAGTCCGGATGAAGCGCGCCAAGGCATCCGATCCAAACCAGCTGTTGAAGGAAAAGGACGACCCGCATGATCGCGAAATTGTCGAAGAGTTGACGCCTCAACCGAAGGACATTGTCTTCCAGAAACGCCGCCCGGATGCCTTTGTCGGCACGGATCTGGATCTCATCCTGCGGAGCAATGGCGTGCGTACGATCCTGATCGGCGGCGTCGCCACGGAAGGTGGTGTCGAAGGCACGGCTAGAACCGCCCGCAATCTTGGCTATGACATCGTGGTGTTGAAAGACTGTGTCGGCTCGCGTAACCGCGAATTGCATGAGCTGGCGTTAAAACTCATGGAACAAACTCATTTCGATATTGCCACTGCAGGTGAGATCGCCGAGATTTGGCGCCGCAAATAAATATATTTTAGCGCCGCACACCGATTGACGCCGATTCTGCCATTTTGTAAACACGACTAAAGGACAATCGTGAAAGGAGCTTCGTCATGGGTTTTACGCTCGAATCGTTCGCGGCTGACGTTAAGGAAGTTCTCAAACAGGATCCCAGCCCGGCGGGACGCGAGAGGGTCCGCCATCTCGTCCAGGAGGCACTCAAGGACGACAAGTTCATTGCCACTTACATCAATGACAATACACCGGATCGGCAGGTCGTGTACGAGGATCCCGACCTAGGCTTCTGCGTCTGCGCTCATGTAAACCGTGACGCGCGAGAAGCCAATCCGCATGATCATGGGAGCTCCTGGGCGATATATGGTCAAGCGTTTGGCGAGACGGAAATGAGTGACTGGGAGATTGTCGAACCGGCCGCGGAGGGGAATCCTGGAAAGGTCCGCCGGGCGCGCGTCTACTCACTGAAACCGGGAATGGCTCATATTTACAATGAAGGTGACGTGCACTCGCCGAAACGAGTTGCCGCTACCGGTCTGCTGCGCATCGAGGGCAAGAACACGCAAAAAATGAAACGGTTGGCTTACAAAGCTATATAAACGCGCGCTTGCTTGGCTGAAACGCCAGCGCATGACCGACGAAGTCCGCTTGCTCAGCGTTTGAAGAAACCTTCAAGCCCGCGTCGAATCATATCTTCGGTCGAGCTTTTCTTCTTTTTCTTACTGTCGGTTGGTTCTTCAGTTTGCGCGGCGGAATCCTTGCCCCCACCCAAAAACCGGTTCTGCAACTCTTCGCTTCCTTTCCGTAAAAAACCGCGCTGCACCAGTTGGCCAAGATAGCGCGTGTCCGGTTTAGGCTTGACGTTTGGCATCCTGCCGGTCAGCGCAAAAGGCACCTCGAGCTGGCCCTGGTTATTCAGAAGATACTTGATCTCGCGCGCCGATTGGCTCAGATCGGCGGAAAGGCGCTGTGAGAAACTCAAAGTGGCGCGAAAATCGAGCTTACGATCAAAATCCGCCCAGCCATTTCCTTCAACCACGAAATCGGCCGCGGCCATGCGCAGGTTTTTGACGTTCATTCGACTGTCTGCCAGATCGAAATTCGCTTTAAGCTCTTTGAACTCGGTGTCTTTGGCCGTGAAAGTCTCCGGATATTTTGCTCTCAACGACGGGTTGATCGCATTGGTCAATCCAGGTACGCCGGTAATTCCGGTGAGCACGTTGTCGGCAATATTGAAATTGAGCAGAGCGCCTTGGACGACTTCGGCATTACCCTGTCCATGCAACGTCGGTTTGATTGCTTCCCAACTCTTGCCGCTTCCGGCAAGCTTCATATCCGCATTCATCCGGCCGCGAATGTCGCGCTCCGCCTTGGCATCGAGAAGCGTGTAAAGTTCTTTCACATCGATGTTTTGGACCTTCGATGCCATCGAAAATTGCGGCACGGCTTCTTTGAACGAGTACTGGCCGTCGATCTGTAATGCGCCGCTTAGCGCATTCACGCGTAAACTTTTGATGTTAGCCACCTTATCTGCCAACGAAAGCGCCGCATCGAGCGCTTTGTAGGGCGCGTTGTATAGCGTGCCTTCGCTGGAGCTGAGCTTCCCCTCATAGGACATTCCATTTGCGGACATATTGAATTGCCCCGCGCTTTGTAAGTTCCGAATTACGTCGGCTTTACGCTCCTCCGTAAGCGCGGTGCTGTAATCCGCCGGCCAAAGCTCCGGCGTCGACATTTTATACGAGAGCGTCAGCGGAGCGAATTTCTCGATCGCGGCCGCGAGACGAATCCGAGATTTTCCGAGGCTCAGAGTCATATCGCTGATATCCGCTCTCTGACCAGAAAACTTGACTGTGGTGTCGAGGTCCTCGATCGGTTTCGGAAAACTCGGTGGTTTGGCACTCACTTTCTTTAACCCGAGGGTCCCCTGAATCTGTGGCGCGGCTCCTTTGCCGATGCTGCCGCGTATACTCGCTTTCACATCCATGATTCCGGACAATTGGTAATCGGCGAGCGCAGGGACAATCCGATCCCATCCTTCCAGGGATGCCGGCTTGGAATCCAACGAGAGGTTAAGAACTGTATTATTCCCCGTCTGAATGTCTCCGGCCGCAGCCAGGTCCAACGAGTGGAGCTTCAGATGGCCGTTGCGGATGGTAATTTTATTGCCGGTAAGCCTGAGATCCAGATTTAACGCTAGTGGATCGCCAGCGGGTTTTTGAAAAGCATTACCGTAACGCAGCGCACCGTTGGTCCCTTCGAGCTGGCCATCGAGCGCCAGATTGTTGAGCGTCCCTTTGAATTTGAGATCCTTGACGCGATAAACACCGGAAACATCGAGCTCCCTCGGCATAGCCGATTTCATTATCGGTAACGTTGCTCGCAACTGCGTCATATTGAGCGGATCGATATCGATCTCTCCATCCACAGGAATGTTTGCCACGTCAACGCGCTGACCTATAGGACCGATAGTGCTCTTCAAAGTGAAGTTTTGCTTGTCGGCATAAATCGCTGCCTTGAGTTTGACGGAGAACGGCTTGGCAAAATCGAAGTCTTCGATCTTGAGATCGATCTGTTTCGCCTGCATGTCGGTGCCGTTTTTTTTGTCGAGATAGCGAATGTTGCCGTTGGAAATATCGACCAGCGAAATCAGTAGAGCCGATTGCTCTTCTCTCGGTGCGCGCTCTTCTTTTTCGCGCTCGTCTTTCTTTGCTTTGGCTTTTTTTCCGATCGTCGAAAAATTGAAATTTCCATCTCGGTTGCGGACGATCTGGATCACAGGATCGTGCAGAATCACTTGTTTCACCTGCACGCTTTTGCTCAACAACGGCCAAAACTTCACGATGATCTGAAGATCCTTGGCCCGGACAAAATCGCCGCTCGCGTAGGTAGGATCATCTGCCATGGCGAAATTCGTGAGGCGGGCGCCGATACCGCTAAAGATTGTGGCTTGCACTTGGTCCACTGAAATCCTGCGGCCCAATGCGCCTTCCGCTTGCTCGATTAAGTAACCCTTATTGCGAGCGATGAGCGCATTGACATTGAGCAGTGCAATAAATGCCACAACGATCAATACGAGTAATATTGAGCTGGCAATCAGCCACTTACGCATCGAGTACTCCTGTCTGAGATCGCCTGGATTTCATCTTCAGCTTTGACTCGGAGATTGTCTAAGTTTAACGGCTGGTAGAGGGTCGTGCAACTTCGATTCTAGAACGCCGAGGCCTTGCCTTGCGTCGCACAGGGCGTCCATCTCGGAAAATGGTGCTGGACTCTTGGCGGCGGAGTCAGACGTTTAACCGCCTTGGCCGCTTGGCACTGACTCGACGGCTTCAACGGCGTGCTGCTCGGCTTCGATCAGATGAAGTCGCGGCGATGGCATGCCGATATGAATATGCGGACCAGTCGATACGCCCGCCACCTTACCGCGAAAAGCAAGAAACGGAATACGCGCTTGGCGCAAATATGCGATCAAGCCTCGGCCCTCACGGCTCCCAGGTGATACGGCCACGTCAATGGCTTCACGATGGTCATAGCCTAAACGATCATGGGTTGACGACTGGCCGGCGGCGCTCACCGGCAGTTCCTTCTTGAAGCGCGCTTGAAAAAATTTCGCCACTTTGGCGATCAGAGCCGGCGACCACGGCGTCACTCCGCGGTAACGAATAATGCTCGGAGTTTCTTCGTACCCATTCGGCGCTAATCTGCGCAGCGCTCCGATCTCCGCTCGGGCGTTCTTCTCAGCGAGTGACAACGCGGCGTCATCCTCGGCGATCCAGTGGCGGATGCGCTCAGCCTCTAATTGCGTGTTGGTCATTGCCTGCTGACTATTTTCAAATTCGCGCTGCGAAATCAGATTCTGTTCGTATAGCTTGCGATTATTCTCAACCTCGGCCTTCTGCATCGCCAGTCTTTGCTCGTAGTCCGGTAGCGACTCGCGCAGATATTCCCGAGACGCTTTCATTCGCTCGATCAGCATGCGCCGCGTAGCTTGCAATTTCTTTGGCGCCGCCGGCGCAGCGGAACGCGCAACGACACGTGCGGACTGCTTTGTGGATTCGCTCGCATCGCCGGCAAACGCGCACACAAGATTCGACGCCAGAACGACGGCCAGGACAGCAGTAAACTTCATTCTCTTACTCATCGACTCCTGCCCACTCGGGCTTCAAGGGACGCCTCGAAACCGGCGCTTGAATGTGACCACGACTCAAGCAACCCTTGGCATAGGAACAAACCGTGTGCCACCGCGCCTGTTCTTTAGGCGGTTGGGTAGTTATCAGATCGCCTACGCAGGTGAAGTCGTGAATTTCCGCTCCATTGAGACCGAAGTATGCAGGCTTTTAGCTACAATCGCGCGGAGCTGTACTCTGGAATCTCCGCGCGACTTGGCCGCCGATTTCGACGAAGACAGAGCCCCCGCGACTGCTTTGCTTCGTGCTGATCTTGTTTTGTCGCAGCAATATGGTTAGATCCCGAGCCATCGAGGGAGAAAACCTAGCATTCTGCCAGGTATGCCATACAGATGGTAAGAATCGCCGCCGACTCGATGACAACTGTTTTTGTAAAACTCACGTCATTGTCAGCTAATCGGTATAGAACTCGAATATTGCCAATAAAACGCAACTGCAGTAGATGCGCAAAGCCGCCTTTCCGGATTCGCGGAATCGCAATCGATGCATCGGGCGAGAAAATTTCGAATTGAATCGCTCGAGACACGTCTAATACTAGTGTCGGAGTTTCAAAATTCGTGAATGCTAAACCCTGCACTTGATTACTGCCACGGATGTAGCAAGCGTCCGTAAAATCAACCGAAACAGTTTTAGTGGTTGGTGGCATCATTGTTGCCGCACATTCTTAGGTTCAGCATCCGTTTTTGAAATCATTTCGGCTTAGACCTGCACAGAGAAGGAGCGATTCACCCTACACATGTCCATGCCCTCGCTGCTCGAGCTCCATGGTACGCGCGACATAAGCGTTCCAAGATTGCCGCTGATCGAACTCCAACGCTCGAGTAAAACTTTCACCCTGGAGAAGATCGATCAGCGCGGACGATTCTTTTTTCATAAAGATCAAAAGTTTTTTCTGAAAGGGGTGACGTACGGTCCGTTTGCCCCGAGCGCGGACGGCGTGCCTTTTCCGGAACGTGCGAAAGTCGATTTAGACTTCGCGCTCATGTCCGAGCTTGGAGTCAATTGCTTTCGTACTTTTACCGTTCCGCCCAAATCGCTTCTCGACAAAGCAGCCGCACACGGTCTGCGTGTCATCGTCGGTATTCCGTGGCCGCAGCACATTTCCTTTCTCGATTCCAAGCGGACCCGGTCAGAGATTCGCGCAACCATCGCTCATGGTGTCGCTGAGTGCAGCTCCCATCCGGCGGTTTTTGCGTATCTCGTTGGCAATGAGATTCCTCCAGAAATCGTGCGCTGGTATGGGGCCCGCAAGATACGCAAGTTTCTCGCTACTCTGGTGGATACTGCGAAGAGCGGTGATCCTGGCACGCTAGTCAGCTACGCCAATTTTCCATCGACTGAATATCTCGAAACCGATTTCTTGGACTTCGTGGCGTTCAACGTTTATCTTCATCGTGAAGAAGATTTTCGCCGTTATTTGTCTCATCTCCATAATCTTGCCGGCGACCGGCCGCTGGTCTTGACGGAAATCGGCATCGATTCGGTGGGACAGGGCCACCAGTTTCAGGCCCAAGCTCTCTCCTGGCAATTACGCGCCAGCTTCGAATCGGGCGTCGCAGGAACAGTGGTTTTTTCCTGGACTGACGATTGGCACGCTTACTCCGGTCCAGAGGGATTTCAGGTGGAGGATTGGGCCTTTGGATTGGTCGATCGTCACCGACAGAAAAAACCTGCCTTCGCGGCAGTTCAACAATACTATAGCGGAGTGTTGCCGCCGCCGCTTGCCAAATATCCTAAAGTTTCGATCATTGTCTGCGTTTACAATGGTGAGCGAACCGTCGACGCCTGTCTCGCGTCGCTGAAAAAACTCAACTACCCAAACTACGAAGTTGTAGTTGTGAACGATGGCTCGACCGACGGCACCCGGCAAATCGCTGAAGGTTATTCGTACGTTCGGCTCATCAATCAAGAGAATAAGGGTCTCAGCGAAGCCCGCAATGTCGGAATCAGAGCAGCCGCCGGCGAGATCATCGCTTTTACCGATGCCGACTGCATGGCTGATGCGGATTGGCTGATCCACTTGGTGGCGCGATTTCAGTCATCCGACTTTGCCGCCGTGGGCGGACCGAATTTAACGCCGCCGGACGACTCGTTCGTGGCGTCTTGCGTGGCGGTTTCGCCCGGCGCGCCAGCCCATGTGTTGCTGGATGACGAAGTCGCGGAGCACATTCCCGGTTGCAACATGGCATTTCGCCATGAAGCTCTCAAAGCGATCTCTGGATTCGATCCGATTTTCCGTGCCGCCGGGGACGACGTGGATCTCTGCTGGCGGCTGCAGAACAAAGGTTACAAGATCGGTTTCTGTCCAGCTGCGGTGGTCTGGCACTTTCGCCGCAACACGGTGCGCGATTATCTGAAGCAGCAGCGGGGTTATGGCAAGGCGGAGACCCTGCTGTTCTTCAAACATCCCAGTCGGTTTAACGTGCTCGGTCAATCGCGTTGGTTCGGCAGAATCTACGGTGATTTGTCGTCTTTCCTGGCGAGCCGTCAGCAACGCATTTATTCCGGTGTTTTCGGGCGCGGTCTTTTTCAGACTTTGTATCAGCCTCCGCCTTCCGTGCTCGCGTGCCTACCGATGACGCTTGAATGGAATTTGCTTTCGCTCTCGCTCCTGAGCTGTGCGTTGGTATTGGGCGACTGGTTCTGGCTCGGGCTGGCGCCGTTCGGGCTGACACTGAGCCGTTGCGTCACAAGCGCGCTGCATGCTCGAGTGATGCCGCCTTTCCAGGGATGGCGTGCGACGCTTCTCATCGCGTTGTTGATTTATATCGGACCGCTGATTCGTACGTTGGAGCGTTATCGCTGGCGTCTCCGCCGCTTTCGTGAGGTGAAGCCATTCGAATTCAACGGCTCCCGGCAAGCGCTGCGCATTTTGTGGCACGAACGCGCCTTCTATCTCTCTTACTGGAATGAGCGTGGACAGGAAAAGGAACGTCTTCTGCATGCCGTCATGGAGTTTCTGCTGCCGCGCAAATATCTCATTGCAATGGATCAGGGATGGAGCCAATGGGACTTGGAAATTTGCCAGGGGCCATGGGCCAAAGCCCAGATCAAAACCGCCGTCGAAAATCATGGCGGGCCAAAGCGCCTGTTGAGAGTACGCTGCGCGCTCCGGATGTCCAGAGTTTCCGCGACCTGTCTGGCCGTTTACGCTGGCGCTACGGCGATCGCGGCGTCGCTAGACATGACCCAGCTGGCCTTGGCGGCAGGGTCGATCGGCATCGTTCACGCCGGTGCGATTCTCTATCAAAAATTTCGGCTGGGTCGCCTGCTTTACCATGTCATGGAGTCGTTGGCGAACAAGCTCGAATTCGTCCCGGTGCAGACATCATCCGACCAACTCCCATGAGCCGATCCTGCTAATGAAACGCAGTGTTCGCTCGTATCTTCGCCCTTACTGGCGCGTTTTTGCCTGGGCCTTGACCCAGGTTCTTTTTATCAGCGCGCTCGAGTTGCTCAAGCCCTGGCCGCTCAAGATCATCATCGATCATGTGTTGGCGAATAACCCGCTACCGTGGAAATTCGCTCCGAACTGGTCTCCCGAAATGTTGCTCCTGTTCTCGTGCATTGGTTTGGTGCTTGTTTACCTCCTCTTCGGTGCTCTGCGTCTGCTGAATGATTACACTACGATCCGGATTGGCCACGCGATGGTGAACGATTTGCGCCGCGACTTCTACAGCCACATTCAGCGTCTTTCACTTGCCTTTCATCACCGCAGCCGCGTCGGCGATCTGATCTATCGGTTGACATCCGACACCTATGCGATCCAGGCCCTCACGATGAACGGCCTTTTTCCCGTCCTGTGTTCCCTTACGCTGTTTGCCGGCATGTTCCTGGTGATGATGCGCATGGATCCGCTTCTCACTGTTCTTGCGCTCGTGGTGTGTCCAGTGCTCGCTTTGCTGGTCACGATCTCGCCTCTGCGCGGCTGGCTCATCCGATCCGCGAGCCACATGCATGAGCAGAAGAGCAGTGTCTTTTCATTGGTGCAATGGGCGATTCCAGCGATCCGCGTGATTCAGGCGTTTACCAAAGAAGAAGACGAACATCGCCGTTTCATGACTCAGAGTCAAAAGAGCTTAAAAGCGGACCTGCAGTTTTACCTATTGGAAAACTTTTATGCCGGCACTGTCGGCGTGATCATTGCGCTGGGCACGGCCCTAGTGATTTGGGTCGGCGCCCGCCACGTTCTGGCCGGCACTCTCACTGTCGGCGGGCTCGTTGTCTTTACGGCTTATCTAACTTCTCTCTACGGAGCCATCGATTCAATCAGCCAGGCCTACGGTTCCATTCAGGGAGCCAAGGTGAGCCTGCAGCGCGTTTTCGAGGTAATGGAGGAAAAAAACGATTTAACGTCGGGCGCGAAAAATTTTCCCGCCGCTGGAGCGAAGGGCGAGATCGTCTGGAGTCGTGTTTCTTTCAATTATGTTCCCGATCGGCCGGTCTTGAAGCAGATTGACCTGCACGTTCACCCTGGCCAAAAAATCGCGATCGTTGGCCACACCGGGGCCGGCAAATCGACCTTGCTGAGCCTGCTGCCGCGTTTTTACGATCCCGGCAGCGGCTCTGTAACCATCGATGGCGTTGACGTGCGCGAGTTCGATCTTAAGTCGTTGCGCCGGCAGATCGGGATGGTGCTTCAGCCGCCGCTGGTATTCCCGCTCACCATCCGTGAGAACTTGACTTACGGACGCCCCGCAGCAACCGAAGACGAGGTCGTTAATGCCGCTCGTCTCGCGCGCGTTCACGATGCGATCGTGAATTTTCCAAATGGCTATGAAACCGTCGTCGGCGAGCAAGGAGCGACATTGTCGGAAGGAGAAAAACAGCGGCTGACCATCGCGCGCGCCATCCTGTTCGACGCTCCGATTCTGATTCTCGATGAGCCCACTTCTTCAGTGGACGCCGAAACTGAAGCGCTCATCATGGAGGGCCTGCGCGAGCTCACGAGCGGCCGGACAACCTTTATCATTGCGCATCGGCTCTCCACCGTCCGTCAGGCGGATTTGATCGTCGTACTGCGCAACGGGAGAATCAGCGAGCGCGGTACCTTCGACACGCTCATGCGCAGCCAGGGCGACTTCGTCAGGCTCTATCGCGCGCAATTCAGCATCCAAGCCGAGAAAGTGCGTGCGCTCGCGTAGCCTTCTTTGCCGTAACGATGCGACACAAACTCCGATTGGTGGTCTTGGGAATGATGGGGCGCTGTCCTTTTGGCGGCCAAACGTGGCTCTATCTGAACTGGCTTCTCGGTCTTCGCAAGCTTGGTCATGAGATTTGGTACATCGAGGACGACACCGTCTGGCCCTACGATCCAGAACGCGACAGCATCACCGACGACTGCTCGTACGCGGTGCGGCACATTGCCACTTGCATGGAGCGGATCGGCTTGCCGGATTCCTGGGGTTTTCGCCCCGCCTATCGAAACGGAGAATGCTACGGCATCACCAGCGCACAGCTCGATGAGCTCTATCGAACATGTGACGCGCTACTGAATGTCGTGGGCGCCACCGATTTACGCGCGGAACATTTAGCCGCGCCGCTTCGCGTTTACGTCGAATGCGACCCGGTCATTGCCGAGCTGCAACTCGCCAACGGCGATCAACATACTGCCACAGCGCTCGGCAACCATCATGCGATTGTTACCTACGGTGAAAATTTTGGCGCCGCCGACTGCCGTGTGCCAATCAATGGCCGGCCCTATGGCAAAACACGACAGCCGGTCGATCTGGATCTCTGGCCCATGGCGTACGAACCCGAAGCGCGCTTTTTCACGACCATCGGCAACTACCGCCAGACGGGAAACGACGTCGCTTACGGCGGCGAAATCTTCCACTGGAGCAAGCACTACGAATGGGAAAAATTTCTCCCACTGGCACAGCGAACCCCGCAGCCTTTTGAGCTTGCTATGTTTCCCACTGACCCGACGGACCGCGAAAAGCTTCACGCCCATGGCTGGAGGCTCGTTCCGCCATTTCGCATGTCGCTCGACATCTTCGGTGCATATCCTGCTTATTTCCGTAGCTCCCGAGCCGAATTCACGGTTGCCAAGGACATGAACGTGCGCCTTTGCAGCGGCTGGTTCAGCGAACGGGACGCCTGCTATTTAGCCTGCGGCAAGCCAGTGATCGCGCAGGATACCGGTTTCGGCAATGTCTTGCCCACCGGACAAGGCCTATTTTCATTTAGCACTCTCGATGAAGCAGTCGCGGCGATCGAAGAGATCAACGGTGATTACCGCAGGCATTGCCTGGCCGCGCGCGCCATTGCCGAGGAATATTTCGAAGCCGGCAAAGTCGCCGCACGTCTTCTCCGAGACGTCGGTCTGGCATGAACTTTACGGTTACGCTGATCGGCACATTACGATAGGAAGCACCATTTTTTGACAATGATTATCAATCCTCAGAATGCCGATACGCATACTCTTCCTCTCACTCAGCGGTCGCAGGCCTGGCGAGTGACAGTGGAGAACGGCATCCACTGGTTACTGGATCCGAAGGGCGACAAGTTTTATGGCTCCGGGGTGAACGGTGTGGATGCCGGATCTCCTGCCGAAGAGGTGGAGGGGCGGCCTGCTTACTACCTGTGGAGTCTTTACGGCTCGGTGGATCAATGGGCGGAAAGCGTGCGCGATCGCCTGGGCAGATGGGGCTTCAATCATCTCGGCGCGTGGAATTTTGCCGTCGAGCAAATCGGCCTGCCTTATGTCGCCAACCTAGACCTCGGACGTTGGAGCGAAGCGCTTTGGTTCGACGCATTCGATCCCGCATTGCCGGCGCGCGTGCGGGAATGCGCGGAACGCTTGACCGCTCCCCATCGCCAGAGCGGCCTCCGTATCGGTTACTTTCCTGACAACGAGGTGGGATGGTGGAATACATCGCTCTTTGAATTCTATCTTTCCAAAGGCTGGGAGAATCATACCAAGCGCTTGCTGTGGCAGCTTCTTCACGATCGTTATAACGGCGACTGGCCGACGCTGTTGAAGGATTGGGTGCCAGTGCCTGCGGCGAGCGGATTTGACTCCCTGCGCGACGCCGGTGTTGCGCTCAGGCTTCGCCCCGGTGGCGCGGGAATTCACCTGGTCAATCGCTTCACCTTTTTATGTGCGGAGAGATATTACCAGCTGATGCACGATGGTTTGCGTGCTGCGGATCCAGAAGCTCTGATTTTTAGCGACAGGCTACCAATTTACTATTCCCAGGACGCTGTGCGCGCCATGGCACCCTATGTCGATATCATCGCGGTGAACTACGATTTGGATGGTCCGGATAGTTGGCTCGCTCATTACTTCTTCGAAGGGCTCGCCGCGCTCACCGGCAAGCCTGTCTTGATTTCCGAATTTTTCTGCGCCGCCATGGAAAATCGCAGCGGCAACAAAAACACTGGGCACCTGCTGAAAGTCGCCACCCAAACCGAGCGGGCCAAGGTGGTTCAGCAGGCGCTAAAGAATTTCGCTTGTTTCCCGCACATTGTCGGCACCCACTGGTTTCAATATTACGACGAGCCTCAGGGCGGGCGCTCCGATGGCGAGGACTATAACATGGGGCTAGTGGATATTTATGATCAGCCGTACGAGGAATTAGTCGCCTCATTTGCGCGCACGAACTCGACACTGCCTCATGTGCACGCGCACGCCGAGCCCCTCACCTCGCGTGCACACGGCTGTCGCGATGCCGTTCGAGAAACAGCTGGAGTCATTAACCTGAATGATGGCGCGCTCGCGGATTGGGACAAAGAAAAAACTCTTCTGCGGGGATTTGCCGCGCCGCCACCTCATGTACCCTTTGCGGACCTCTATTTTACCTGGAATGTGAATGGACTGTACCTGGCCACCATTGGGATGGATTACGTTAATCCAGAAGATTTGGCCTATGACGGCGAGTTCCCGCTCTCCGAAACTTATCAGGTACATCTGTTGGTGTTCATCCGCGAACGGGCACACCATTATGCTGTCCATTTTATTCCTCAGGAAGCGGCGTTCTCCCCTGGCGATTCGACCAACGCGAGAGGAAGCCTGATCCTGGTTCCGCGACTGTACGACTACGCATCGGATCGTGACGTCAGACCGCTTGAGGGCGCGACCGTGCAGCACCTCAAAGCGGAGTCGCCGCGCATCTCCTGTGAGGCGTGCTTTCCACCGCAGCTGTTCAATCTGGCGAGCTTCAAAAAAGGCATGGAGCTGAAAATGAACATCGTCGTGATTTCCCACTACCGCGGCCAGGAAATGTTTTGGAGCGAAGGAACGGCGAACGACACTTTTGCTCGACCGCAGGGCTGGCGGCCGACAACTCTTGACTAGAGCGGATACTGATGAAGAAAGCTGCAGCAATGGGTCCAGAGTGCGGGTTTGCTTGACTCCGGGCAGGCGCAAAATCCGCGACGGGAAAGGAACCCTTTATCGGTCGATGGCGCGGACTTATCAACAAATGTGCCGATCCTGAGGATGAACGGCGAAAAATATCTCATCGTCAACGCGGATGATTTTGGTCAGAGCCCCGGGATCAATCGCGGCATCATCGAAGCCCATGAGCATGGGATCGTCACCAGCACAAGCTTGATGACGCGATGGTCAGCGGCGGGAGAAGCCGCTGCCTATGCGAGAGAACATCCAACGCTCAGCGTCGGCCTTCATCTCGATCTCGGAGAATGGGTCTATCGCGACACGGGTTGGGTACAACTCTATACGGTCATTGCTCTCGATGATCGCGACGCCATTCAGTCCGAAATTTCTCGCCAGCTCGAGACTTTTCATGCCTTGCTGGGCAAGCTTCCGGATCACATCAATTCCCACCAGCATGTCCATATGCGCGAACCGGTTCGCTCCGTCGCCCTCGAGGTTTGTCAAAGCTTCGGCATCCCCCTGCGCAACTTCAGCTCTGAGCTCAATTACTTCACGAAATTCTACGGACAAACGGCTGAAGGACTGCCTTTCCCGAGTTACATCAGCCTCGAGTGGTTGATTGAGATCTTGACCGTTCACGTTCCGAACGGCTGGACCGTGCTCACCTGTCATCCCGGTTACGTCGACGACGTCAATACGATGTACCGGCTGGAGCGCTTTGAAGAATTAAAGGTCCTGTGTGACCCGCGAGTGAAAGCCGTAATTGCGGAACTCGGCATTACCTTGCGTTCGTTTCAGGACTGGCAGTTTCTCCACACGGCGCCCAACGGCACGCTGCGATGATCTCGTGGCGCTATCCGGCTGGCGCATCGGAGTCATTATGATCGATCGCGAACAAATCTCTTCGAAGGCCCGAGCGTTTTTCGACGAATTATGGATGCGGGGCGATCCCTGGGAATTTGAAACCTCGGCTTTCGAGGATGAACGATTCGCACACCTACTGAAAATGCTCGAGGCGCGTCGATATCAACGTGTGCTGGAAATTGGCTGCGGTGCTGGTCACTTCACGCGCCGCTTCGCTCCGCTAGCGGATCAGGTGCTTGCTCTCGACATTTCAGCCGATGCCATTGCCAAGGCGCAAACAGCAAAAGACACTTTGAGGCACGTCGAATTTCGCACCGCCAACATTATGGATTATGATCCCAAGACGGAAGGGCCGTGGGACCTGATCATCTTGAGCGAGACGATTTATTTTCTCGGGTGGCTCTACCCTTTTTTTGATGTTGCCTGGCTCGCCTTCGAGCTCTTCACCGCCACACGCGCCGGCGGGCAGCTTCTTATGGCCAATTCCTACGGTGGACCACAGGATTATCTTCTGCTCCCGTTTTTGATCCGTACCTATCGCGATCTTTTCCGCAACATAGGCTACCAGATCAATTCCGAAGAGACTTTCGCCGGCAGCAAAAATAGCGTTGAAATCGAAGTGCTGATCACGTTGTTTGAGAAGATGAATGAACAAAGCTCCGGCACCCGTTAGTGGAGAACGAAAATCAGTTGATGATTCACTTGATCACTGTCGCGCTTCATTTAGCTCGTTAGATAAGCTTGATCTCGCCCTGGGGTTAGCCCTTGCGACTGTTGCGGCGAGCATCCTCCTCCCCGGCCTCGGTCGAGAAAGCCTTGCCAATTGGGATGAGGCGATCTACGGCGTCATAGCCCGCAATCTCTTATCCCGTC
>Ga0207650_10000933_pt1 | contig 22013 bp, 21 predicted proteins | sample KBSS63metaG_FD_184325 | JGI IMG/M metagenome (GOLD analysis project Ga0207650, IMG submission 184325) | Switchgrass rhizosphere microbial communities from Kellogg Biological Station, Michigan, USA - KBS S6-3 metaG (SPAdes) (version 2) | ecosystem: Host-associated > Plants > Roots > Rhizosphere...
ATCGCCACCGACTTCGGCGAGCACAGGAAGACGACGACGTCGGCGACCTCGCGCGCGTCGACGAGATGGCGGATCGAGTTGCCTTCGGCCATCTGCTTCTCGACCGCCTCCTCGCTCGTGCCCTGCGCCGCCGCGCGCGCCCGGACCAGCGCGGCGGTGCGCTCGGTGCGCGTCAGGCCGGGATGGACGACGGTGACGTTGATGCCGTGCGGCCCGAGCTCGTCGGCGAGGTTCTTGGTCAGCGCCGCGACCGCGACGTTGCGGATGCTGCCGACGGTGTTTCCGCTCTGGCGCGCGGCCAGGCCGCTTAGGCTGACGATGCGGCCCCAGCGCTGGGCCTTCATGTAGGGCACCACCGCACGCGCGCAGCGTAGGTAGCCCATGACCTTGACGTCGATCTCGCGTTGCAGGTGAGCGGCGTCGATCTCCGCGAGCGCGGGCGGCGCGGCGTATCCACCCGGCTCGGCCGCGGCGTTGACGAGGATGTCGATGCCGCCGCCGAGCGCGGCGACGGCCTCGGCAACCGCACGCTCAACCTGCGACTCGTCGCTCGTGTCGGCGACGACGGCGACCACGGTGGCGCCGGTCTCGTTGACGAGCTCGGCGGCACTGGCGGCGAGCCGCTCGGCGTCGCGCGCGAGCAGCGCCACCGATGCGCCCTCGAGCGCGAGGGCGCGCGCGATCGCCCTGCCGATGCCGCGGCTGCCGCCGGTGACGAGGGCGCGCTTGCGTTGCAGTTCGAGATCCATGCGCCTCGCTCTCACCGGCCCGGACGGCCGGAACCTGAACCCTTCGATCGGGGCTCTATTGGACCGAAATGGCCTTGTCCGTCAGGGTGGCGTCGAAGATCAGCTTGGCGGGCCAGATCGGCCAGGTCACGCCGAGCGCGGCCGGCGCGTTCGGATCGCCGCTGCGCGCGAACGCAGCCACGCTTTCCATCATCGCCCCCGACAACGCCAAGCGACCCGGCCGGTTGGCGGTCGAGTTGGCGATGTTCGAGAACAGCGACGGCCCGAAGGTGCCGAAGATGAACGGCAGGTCGAATGCGTGCGCCGCGCCATAGATGTCGTTGAACGGCGCCGGCTCCTCGTCCCAGTCGAAACGGTAGTACCAGACTTCGTTCTGCTGCGACTTCAGGGTGTCCAGCACGTTGGTCGTGGCAGCGCCGAGAAAGATCTGGTCGAGCAACTCGGTCCTCGCAGTGAAGCCTGTCACCGGCGTCGTCACCGGCAGGTACACCGCGGGGATCCACTGTTCGATCGTGATCTGGGGCGGCGCGTCGGGCGCGTAGGCGAACTGGATGTTGAACAGCTGCTGGTCGCTGACGAGCCTGCCGCTCGGCCCGCCGAACAAGGTCAGGAACGTCGGGAACAGCTTGCCCTCGTCGCGCGTGTTGCCGGCCAGGACCGGCACGCGCAGGTAGTTGCCGGCGGCCATGGCAGCGATCGGATTGGTCGGCAGCATCGCACCGTCGGGAATCGGGCCCGACCCGGACAGGCCGAGCGCGGCGAGCTTGGTCAGCAGCGTGGAGAGCAGCGCCGCCGGGCTCTTCGAGCGCAGATACGCCGCCACTTGCTCCGGCGTGTGGCTCGCGACCCACGCGATGGCGCCGGCCTGATCGACGGCGATGCCGTCGGCGATGAGCTGGTTCCAAAGCAACTGGTTTCCCTGCGCCAGGTAGACCGACGCCGGGTTCAATGTCGGGAGGCTACCCGGCGGCAGGTTGCTCGCCAGGGAGATGCCGCCGCTCAGCGGCACCGCGCGATGGAACAGCTGCGGCCGCGCGTCGACGGTGGCAGGTGTCGTCAGCAGCGCGTACACGTTGATCGCGCCCGCCGACTGGCCCATCAGCGTGATGTTGCTCGGGTTGCCGCCGAATTTCGCGATGTCGTGCCGGATGAACTGCAGTGCCTTGATGATGTCGAGGAGCGCGAAATTGCCTGAGTCTTCCTGGGGATCGGTGCCCGACTTGAGCTGCGGAACGTTCAGGAAGCCGAAGATGCCGACCCGGTAGTTGACCGACACCACGACGGCATCGGCTGCCTTGGCCAGCGCCGCACCGTCGTAGACCGGGTCAGCGGTGTAGCCCGACACGTTGCTGCCGCCGTGCACGAAGACGATCACGGGACGACCGCCGCGGTTGTCCGCCGGCCGCCAGATGTTGAGGTAGAGGCAGTCCTCGCTGCCTACCGCCTGAAACAGCGTGGCGCCGATCGTCAGGTCGTAGCGATTGTTGGTGCCGGGGCCGTAGATCCGCCCGTACTGCACGCACGCGTTGCCGAACTGCTGCGTGGGCCGCGTTGACTTCCACTTGTCGGGATCGACCGGTGTCTTCCAGCGCAGATCGCCGACGGGCGGTTTGGCGAAAGGCACGCCCTTCCAGGCATAGGTGCCGGTGCCGGCCGAGTCGTCGACGCCGACGATCTTGCCGAAGCGGGTCTCCCGCTCGGTCGTGGGTTGATGAGCCTGAGCCGCAGACGCCAGCCACGCCATTGCGGCGCAAACGATCAGAACCGAAATCTTTTTCACGCGATACCTCCGTTGGTCGTCACCGACGGTACGGTCCCGCGCCTGGGGACCGAATCGGAGAAAACCCGACCGATCCGCGCTGATCCCCCGCGTTCGCGGACGTTCGAAGCTCAAGGTCTGTGTGGCTATCCTATGCCCGCGAATCAGCCATCGCGACGACGCGAACGGTAAACGACACCGGAGACCCAACCCATGCAAGCATTCCGTCTGCTCTGGCGAGCGGCGCTTCTCGCCGCGGCGCTCCTCGACTCGTCGCTGGCGCTCGCCGACCATCCTGCACCGAAGGAAGCCGACTGGACCGCCAAGGACTTTCGCTTCCACACCGGCGAGGTCGTTGCCGACTTGCGCATCCACTACACGACGATCGGATCGCCGTCGAGCGAGCCGGTGCTTGTCCTGCACGGCACGACCGGCTCGGGGACCGGCATGCTGGCGCCGGCGTTCGCGGGCGAGCTGTTCGGCCCGGGGCAGCCGCTCGACGCCAGCAAGTACTTCGTCATCCTTCCCGACGCGATCGGCGCGGGGAAATCGTCGAAGCCTTCCGACGGGATGCGCGCGAAGTTTCCGCGCTACAACTACGACGACATGGTGCTCGCCCAGTACCGGCTGGTCACCGAAGGCCTCGGCATCCGACGACTGCGACTCGTGCTCGGCAACTCGATGGGTGGAATGCACGCGTGGCTCTGGGCGGTGAAATACCCCGACTTCATGGACGCCGTCGTGCCGATGGCCTGCCAGCCGAGCGAGATGTCGGGTCGCAACTGGATGATGCGACGCATGCTGATCGACGCCGTCCGCAAGGACCCGGACTGGAAGAACGGCGACTACGAGACCCAGCCGCGCGCGGTGCGGGCCGCCAACGCCTACTGGAGCATCGTCTCGATCGGCGGCTCGCAGGCGTACTACAAGGCGGCGCCGACGCGGGAGAAGGCCGACAAGCTCGTCGACGATCGCCTGGCCGCGCCCTTCACTGCCGACGCCAACGACTTTCTCTATCAATGGGAGTCGTCGGGCGACTACAACCCTGCTCCCGGCCTCCGCCAGATCCGCGCTGCCGTGCTCGCGATCAACTCCGCCGACGACGAACGTAATCCACCCGAGCTCGGCATCATGGAGCGCGAGCTGCCGCGAATCAAAGGCGCCCGGCTCTACCTCATCCCCGCGAGCGAAGAGACGCGCGGCCATGGCACGACGGGGATGGCGCGCTTCTGGAAGACGCAGCTGGCAGACTTCCTCGCCTTGGTGCCGAAGCGCTGAGGAAGTCCTTCAGGCAGAGCGACGGCCGAAGGTCGGATCACAACGCGGCGCAAAGGTCGCGAGCCGGCTTGACGCTCGCGAACGCTCCGTTGAGGCCCGCCAGATAAGCCAGTTGGACCTTGTCGGCCTCGACGCGCTCGGCGCCGAACTGCAGTGCACGCGTGGCACAGCCATCCTGGGCGAGCGAGCACGGGAACCCCAGGTCGGCCGCGGCGCGAACCGTCGTGTCGACGCACATGTGAGTCGTCATTCCCGCGAAGGTGAGCTTCGACGCTCCGGCGGCGCGAAGGTCCTCGAGGAGAGTGGTCTCGCGAAAGCTGTTCGGAAAGTGTGCTTGCCCACGACGCCTCACTGGCGCTCGGCTGCACGGCGCGGTGAAGCTCGGCGCCGGCCGTGCCGGGAAGGAAAACGTGGCGCCAGGCCGCTTCGCGATGTGCTGAATGTGGAAGATGAGCAGTCCCTTCTCGCGGAACGACTGCAGAAGAAGAGCCGCTTGCTCGACGGCGCCGTCGGCGTCGTCCAGCTCCATCGTTCCGCCCGGGAAGTAGTCGTTCTGCAGGTCGATCAATACCAGTGCTTCGGTCATGAGGGGTGCCACCGTGGAGTCGAGATCCGTCGTCACGAAGCAATCGGCTTCGTCAGGTAGACGCCTTCGCGCCCGACGATCGCCTGGCGCGCCGGCATGAAGATGGTGCAGTCGTCGCACGGCGCGCGGATCTCGAGCGCGCCGTCGATGGCGATCAGCTCGCCTGCCGCGAAAGTCTCGAAGCCGATCACCGGCCGAGCGAACGCGAAGCTGTCGTTCTGGATCACGTGCGTGCGCAACAGCTCGAAGCGGCGCGGCGGCATCGCGGCGCGCGGCACCGGCCGGTCGATGAGTCCGAAGTAGGCGAGGAAGTTCGTCGCCACCTCGATTGCGACCTCGGCGCTCGCCTGCTTGAAGTGCTGGCCGCATTCGACGACGAGCGCGGCGCCGGCGCCATCGACCTCGCCGTGCGCGCCGTGCTGGATCAGCGGCGTCCCCGAGCCGAGCCCGGCCGGCATGACCAGATGCACCGCCGGGCGCGGCAGCGAGCGCGCCACAGCGGCATTGCGCTCGAACGCGGGATAGACCCAGAACGGCTGAACATCCTGGCTCGTCGAATGGATGTCGAGGATATGGTCGGCGGCCGCCACCGCCGGGCGCATCTCGCGCGCACGGCGCAGCTCGACGCTGTCTTCGCCACCGTCGAGCCAGGCCGACGACCAGATCCGGTTCAGGTTGTGGGTGATCAGCCGGCTGTCGAACGGCTTGCCGGTGTCGAAGGTCTCGTACGCGGCGACGTTGGCGAAGCTCAGCGTCAGCGTGCCGATCTCCGGGCGAACGCCGCTGTCGAGCAGGTGGCACACGGCGACCATGCCGCAGAACTCGTTGCCGTGGGTCAGCGCGTTGACCATCACGTGCGGTCCCGGCCGGCCCGACTCGAATCGATGCACGTAATCGATGCCGGTGTTGCCGGCCCGATAAGCCGAGAGGTCGCGGGGAAGGACTTCGAACGATGGCAGGGGAGCGCTCATGGCGCCATTGTGCGAGCCCAAAGGATGAGCGGTCGCCCCCGCCCCCGGATCGCGGGCCGCTTCTCGTCAGGTGGTCAGGTCAGGCGCCCGATTCCGGCACATCGAAGGGCCAGGTCAGCAACACCTCGTCGGCGACGCGGATCGGGTCGAGGTGGCCGCGAAAGGCGTGGACGGCCTGGGTCAGATGCAGCAGCTGCGCGGCCGAGCCCGGCGCCTTGCGGTTGGCGAGGCGCGCGAAGAAGGCGTAGTGCCAGGCAAAGCACTCCGTCGGCGACTTCGATCTGATCCCGGGCTGGCTCATCGGAAGCGAGGAGGCAAGGAGCGTACCGCGCTGAAGCTGACAAATCCCGCCACCCGAACGGCAGCGCGTTGCCGACAGGCGGTCAGCGCACCGAGTCGGGATTGATCACCATCGTCCGGCTGTCCTCGTCGTCCGGTGACGCGTGCGCCGGCCCGGCCAGGCGCAGGGTCAGGGTGTTGGCGACGCCGATCCGCGTGCCGCTGCGCACCGGCACGTCGACGCCCTTGCCGACCGTCTTGCCGTCGATGGTGGTGACGCCGTCCGACAGCGTGCGCAGCCGCACGCCGTCGGGCGCTCGGCGAAGCTCGAAGTGCCAGCGGCTGATCTGGCGCGAGCGAACCGGATCCGGATGGAACAGGACGATGTCGTTGGCGCGCGCGCCTTCGGGCTCGTGCAGGCGGCCGAAGCTGACGATGTCCTGCTGCGGCAGCGCGATCTGCTGCTCGGTCTCCTCGATCAGCACCCGGCGTGGGAACGCGGAAGGATCGCGCCAGTCGAGCTCGAGCAGCTCGAACGGCTGGGTGACGCCCTTCAGCTCGCGCGTGCCGATCGGCCGGCAATGCAGGCGCAGCTCCGGCCCGAACTCGAGGAAGACCTGGCGCGTCAGGCACACCCCGCCCGGCTCGCAGGTCCGCGCGACCCGCGCCGCGACGTGAACCGAGTCGCCCGTCACCAGCGTCCCGTCGGTCAGCACCGAGCCCCAGTGCAGGCCGATGCGCACCGACAGCTGGTGCTCGCGCGCACGCCCCGCGTTCTCGCGCGCCATCGCCTGCTGGAAGGCGACGATCCCGCGCACGCCGGCGTCGGCGCCGGGAAAGACGCAGAACACGCCGTCGCCGACGGCATCGACGATGCGCCCCTGGGCCTCGGTGGCGGCCTGCCCGAGCAGGTCGAAATGGAGCTGGTGGAGCTGGCGGCCGACGGCGTCGCCGAAGCGGGCGAAATAGGGCGTCGAGCCGACGATGTCCGAGAACGCCATCAGCAGCGAGCGCTCGAAGCGCCGCCGCAGCTCGTTCTGGAGCTGGTTCTGCAGACGGACGATTTCCGTCATGCCGAGCGTGGCGAGGGTGCTGGTGTCGATCATCGCAAGAGGTGCGGGCGGACGACCTCGATTGTGAAGGTTTGCAGCCGATCGGGGCGCGCCGCCCAGGGCCGAATCCGCCACACTAGAACGTCCCGCCAACCACCAGCCGCATCGAAACGCCCATGGACATCACCCTGGACCAGGCCAACAGGATCATCGCCCTCGCCCTGCAGCGCTCCACCGAAGCCGGCTACAAGCCGATGGCGGTGGTCGTGCTCGATGCCTCCGGCCACACCCGCAGCGCCCAGCGCCAGGACGGCGCCAGCATGTTCCGCATCGACATCGCCACCGGCAAGGCGTGGGCGTCGATCGCCATGGGCGCCGCCTCGCGCGTGCTGACCCAGCGCGCCAAGGACCTGCCGGCGTTCTTCGGCGCGCTCGCCGCCACCGGCAACGGCAAGTTCATCCCGCAGACCGGCGCCGTGCTGATCAAGGATGCGGAGGGCCGGATCATCGGCGCCGCTGGCGCGAGCGGCGGCACGGGCGACGAGGACGAAGCGATCTGCATCGCCGGCATCGAGGCCGCGGGGCTGCAGTCGGGCTGAGCCCGGGCAGACGGCTCAGCTGCGCCCGGAGCGCCGGCTGCGCGGCTGCGCCTTGTCGAGGTCGGCGAGCTGCTGCCTGAGCAGGATCAGCAACGAGCGGGCGTGCTCGACGGGAAGGCGCAGGCCGCTGGTCGAGGGCTCGCCATCGCGGATCGCGCGGGGCAGCACCAGCGCATCGATGCCGAGCTCGATCACGCCCTTGTCGTACCGGGCCGACTTCAGCCGCTGCACTTCGATGTCGTAGGTCTTCACGGGCATTTTTTCCGGACGGGGCGACAGCGGATTGTCGGTGCGGAGGGACTAGCATGCGACTCGAGGCCCGAGCCGAGGACGGCTCCGATCGTCTAGACGGGTGCGCCTCGGGTCATCGGTTGGGGATTGGGGGATGACGATTCACCGGCTTGTCGTCTGCGCGCTGCTGCTGGCGGCGAGCCTTGCCGCGGGCGCCCAGTCCGCCAGAAAGGTCCCTCACATCGGCTACCTCGCCGCCGTGTCGGCCGCCGCCGACGCGCCGCGCCTGGCCGCGTTTCGCCAGGGCCTTCGCGAGCTCGGTTACGTCGAAGGACAGACGATCCAGATCGAGTACCGCCACGAAAGCGCCGACCTGCAGCAGCTACCCGTGCATGCCGCGGAGCTCGTTCGCATGAACATCGACCTGCTGGTCGCGGTCACCTCGAACGCCGCGGTGGCGGCGAAGAAGACGACGTCGACCGTTCCGATCGTCTTCATGGGCGTGACCGATCCGATCGCGACGGGCCTGGCCGAAAGCCTGGCGCACCCCGGCGGCAACATCACGGGCGTCACCAACGTCGCCGCAGTCCTGACCGGGAAGCGCCTGGAGCTTCTCAAGGAAGTCCTGCCCAAGCTCACGCGGGTGGCCGTGCTGTGGGATCCCAAGGCACCCGGCTCGATCCCGCAATGGGAGGCCAGCAAGGAGCCCGCCGACAAGCTGGGACTGCAGCTCTATTCGATGCAGGTCAGCACCGTCGAGGACTACCACGCCGCGTTCAGGAACGCCGCGAAGGCGCGCAACCACGCCGTGTGGGTGACGCTCAACCCGGTGGCCAACTCGAACCAGAAGCTGATCGCCGATCTGGCCGTCGAGAACAACCTGCCGTCGATCTGCGCCCGCACCGACTACGCGGAAAACGGCTGCCTCCTGGCCTACGGGCCTGGCTACCAGACCGAGGGCAGAGACGGCGCGCGCTACGTCGACCGGATCCTGAGAGGCGCCCGGCCGGCCGACCTGCCGATCGAGCAGCCGACCAAGTTCGAGCTCGTCATCAACCTGAAAACCGCCAGCCAGATCGGCGTGGCGGTGCCACAGTCCGTGCTCGATCGCGCCGACAAGCTGGTGCGGTGACGCAAACGCTTGGCAGCCCTTCCATCCACAGCAGCAGGAGCCCACCATGCCCTCGAACGCCTCACGCACGACGGACGGTCGCGGACGACTCTATGACAGCGTCGTCGACACCATCGGCAACACCCCCTGCATCCGCATCAACCGGATCGCGCCGAAGCATGTGCGCCTGTATGTGAAGGCCGAGTTCTTCAACCCGGCCGCATCGGTCAAGGACCGCCTGGCGATCAGCATCATCGAAGGCGCCGAGCGCCGCGGCGACTTGAAGCCAGGGCAGACCGTGGTCGAAGCGACCAGCGGCAACACCGGCATCGGCCTGGCGATGGTGTGCGCCGCCAAGGGCTATCCGCTGGTGGTCACGATGGCCGACTCCTTCTCCATCGAGCGTCGACGCATGATGCGATTCCTCGGCGCGAAAGTGGTCCTCACGCCGCGCACGGCCAAGGGCATGGGGATGTACAAGAAGGCCCAGGAGCTGGCCGAGGCCAACGGGTGGTTCTATGCGCGCCAGTTCGAGACCCCCGACAACGCCACGATCCACGAGAACACGACGGCGCGCGAGCTGCTCGCCGATTTCAAGGGCGAGCGCCTCGACTACTGGGTCACGGGCTACGGCACGGGCGGCACGCTCACGGGCGTCGGGCGCGTACTGCGCAAGGAGCGCCCGGACACGAAGATCATCCTCAGCGAGCCGTCTATCGCCCAGCTGATCGGCAGCGGCATCGCACAGGAACGCGGCCCCGACCACTCGCCTGCCGCCAGCCACTCTGCCTTCACGCCGCATCCGATCCAGGGCTGGACCCCGGACTTCATCCCCTACGTTCTCCAGGAGTCGGTCGACAAGCACTACTACGACGAGTTGCTGCCGATCGCCGGACCCGACGCGATCGCGTGGTCACGACGGCTCGCCGCCGAAGAGGGCATCTTCACCGGCATCTCGGGTGGCGCTTCGCTCGCGGCCGCGATCCAGGTCGCCGGGCGCGCGCCGGAAGGCTCGGTGCTGTGCTGCATGCTGCCCGACACCGGCGAGCGCTACCTGTCGACGCCGCTGTTCGAGGGCGTGGCCACCGACATGACGCCGGAAGAGGAAGCCCTCTCGAAGTCGACTCCCGGCTTCCAGATGCCTCCTCCGTGACGACCCTTGACCGCCGACGAGTGCGACTGAACACCGCGCCTCCCGCGACGACCTTAGCGGCGCGGTCGCCGCGTGAGTGTCTAGGCGTCACCCATAGCCGGTGCAACTATCGGACGCGTCACTTCAAGCGCGAAGCAGCTTCTGCATTGACTGGCCTCGAACCGAGTCCGGGAACAGCACGCGCGCCGTGCGTTCGGGCTCGAGCCCGAACGCCTCGGCGCTTGCCGAGGCCATCAGCCGGTCCAGTGCCAGCGTTGGCTTGAGATCGCGACCGTCGTGCAGGCTCGCTGAGGAAAGACCCGGCCAATCGGCGATGACGCGGCCTCCCTGCACGGCGCCGCCCACCAGCATGGCGGCGGCGCCGGTGCCGTGGTCGGTACCGCCCGTGCCATTGGCGGCCACGGTTCGCCCGAACTCGGTAGCCACCAAGATGACCGTCTGCGACCAGGCGCTCCCCATCCCGTCGCGAAGTGCGGCGATCAGGTTGTCGAGGCCCTTGAGCTGGGCCGCAAGGCGCGCGTTCTGACCGCTGTGCGTGTCCCACCCCGTGGTCTCGATCATCGCGATGCGCGGGCCGTCCGTACGCGCTAGGAAGCCGGCGGCGATGCGGCCGAGCGCAGGGGGGTCCTGCCGCTTCTCGCTGCCGCTCATCTCGCCCGCCATGCCGCGCGCATCGAGCGCCGAGGACCAGAGCGCATGCAACAGCGAATCCTTGGCATAGAGCTGCTCAACGCGCAGCATCAGGTCGTCGTTCGCCTGCGGCAGCGCCGAGGGCGCATAGGTCGTGACCTCGATCGGCCCGCGCAGCGCCATCGGCACGGCAGGCGAGAAGGCGATGGCGTCCTTGCCCCTTCGTGGAAGCAGGCCGACCAGCCGGTTCATCCAGCCGTCCTTCACCTGATACGCCGCGCTGCCGCCGGTTTCCAGCACGTTCTGTCCGTCGAAGTGCGAACGGTCGCGGTACGGGGAAGCGACCGCATGGAAGAAGCTTGCCTCGCCGGCCGCATAGAGCTCGCGCAGCTTGGGCAACGAGGGATGCAGCGCAAAGGTTCCGTCCAGTTTCAAGGCGCTCTCAGGGTCGACGGCAAGTGCGCCGCGCAGACGCGCATAAGCTGGCTCCGCATAGGGGATGACGGCGTTCAGGCCGTCGGCCGCGCCACGCTGGATGATGAAGACGAAGCGACGTTCAGTGGCGGCCTGCGCGAACAGCACCGGAGATGCCGTGAGCAGCGCGGCGGCGCCGAGGAAGCTGCGTCGGTCCAGGGTCACCGTCATCTCCTCAGGAATTCGGGGCTCACCAACAGCAGGGCGAGCGCGGTACTCGCGCTCTCGGCGCGGGCGATCGCGCTCGCCGTGTCGTCGCTCAGGGACCCGGGCAGCACGCGCGTCGCCAGCGAACGTGCATCGACGGCCGTGCCGGCTTGCATCGCGATTCGCTGCGCGACCTCTATCCGGCGCAGCAGCGAATCCGGCGCAGCCCAGGTGGCAGTGAGGTCGTCGTAGCCTGCCGGCGAGCCGGGCCGCCAGACCGGCTGACCCAGCTGGTTCATCAGGTTCGCTGCCTGGGCCGCGGGGATCTCCTGCCTTCCCAGCGCGCGAAAGCTCGAGAGGGCCCAGTCCCAGGGCGACTTGAACTTGGCGCTGGCCGGCTGCCACGCCTCCTTGGACGCGAGCAACTCCCGGTAGAGGCTCGGCAGGTCGCCGCCCGAGCGTTCGAAGGTGCTCGTCAGGCGTTGCACCAGCTCGGTCGGCGGATCGTCCGCGACGAAGTGGCGCGCCAGCTTGCGGGCAATGTGGTGCGCGGTCGCCGGCGCGGTGACGAGGTCATGAATGATCGCCCGCGCCTGCTGCTCGCCGCCATCTGCATAGCTGCGGCCGAGTACGGTCCGTGCGCCGGGCTCGTGAAGCGCAGGCACGAAGCGGAACGTGTTCGTCGCCGGTTGCAGGGCATCGTCGCCCGGGAGAGTCCAGCCGGTCAGCGCACGCGCGAACTCGGTGACGTCCGACTGCGTGTACCCGCTGCGAACGCCGAGCGTATGCAGCTCCAAAATCTCGCGCGCCAGATTCTCGTTGAGGCCGCGCGGGCGCTGCTGCCGCTCTCCCGCGCGCATGCCGGCGAGGCTGCTCGGGCCGATCGACTGCGCCTGATCCAGGTACAGCAACATCGCCGGATGGCGAACGACAGCCAGCAGCAGATCTTCGAAGCGACCCAGCACATTCGGGCGGATGGCGTCGGCCTCGAAGCCGCCGGCCAGTCCCACTACCAACAGCTTGTCGACCGACACGGCGAAGTGGTTGGACCAGAAGTGCACCAGTCGCTCCACGAAGGGGGTCGAGGACTGGAGCGCGCTGCTGGTCCGGGCGCCGACAGCCGCTATGTACGCATCCCGCCCCTGGCGAAGGTAGGCTTCGCGGATACCGCTTCTTTGTCCTTCGGGCGCCTGCCGGGCAGCACGCTGTTGCACAAGCCAGGTCTCCACGAGTGCGGAGGAACGCGGCAATGGCTTCCAGGGACCAGGAATTGGCTCATAGGCATCGAACTGCGACAGCAGCCAGCGCTGAGGCTCCGGCGGCGATGGATCGTCGGGCCTAGCTCCGAGACCGAAGCGGTTCAAGGCGATGGCGGACGCGCGCATGATCCCAAATTGTTAGCCTGGGAATGCAATCCTGGATGTCGGCTTTGTGGCGGAGCGTAAAGAAGGGCTGACTGAACTCACTTCATCGACTGCTGCGTGGCGGTCTGCCAGCAGGGCAGACGGCCGCCATGTTGGAGATGAGCGCGCGCATAGCGCGAAGTAGCGTTGTTCGTGGCCCGAAACCAGTCAGCCAGCAGCGACGGCTTGTGGCCCAAAAGCAGCCCTATTGCTGACCGCTCGCTACCTAGCAGCGAATCCGCCGGCTGCCATAAAGTCCCCCATAGCCAAGCCACCTCACGCGGACGCGGCGAGTCCTGCTAAGGCCGCGCCTGGGCCACCGAAACGATGCGCGCGCCCGGCGCGTCCCAGAGCATGCAGCGCAGCTCTGCCGGAATCTGCGCCAGGCCGATGCGCCGGACGTCGACGAACAGATGAGCGAACTCCTCGTGGCAGTCGACCAGGCAGTAGTTCGGAATTCGCGCCGACAGGTGATGGATGTGGTGATAGCCGATGTTCGCCGTGAACCAGTTCAGCCAGGGAGGCAGCGTCAGAAAGCTGGTGCCCTCGAGCACCGCGCGGTCGTAGTCCCAGCCGGCGTCGCCGCTGGCATAGGCGTGGTCGAAGTTGTGCTGCACCGCGAAGATGACGATGCCCGCTGCGCCGGCCAGCGAGGCACTGACGATGTGGGCGGCGACGAACAGGCCCGAACCGTCGAGCCACGATATCGCCACCCACAGCCCGAGCACCATGCAGCTGTTCAAGCACATGTGCTGGTATTCCTTCGCGCTCGCCCAGTGTGGAGAGATGAACTCCGATGCCAGCGCCTTGAGCTCTCGCCCCGGTTGCCTGACCTTGCCCATGGCCACGTGCAGCAGCCACCCGAAACTGCCTCTCAGCCAGTTCAACCGCGGGTTGACGATCACGTACATCAGTCCAGCCAGCGGCGCCATCCAGATGCTGCGGGCGCCGCGGTAGCGGCGCTTCTGCCCGGGCGTCAGCACCTCGTATTCGTGGACGCGAATGACGTTCAGCGGGCCGCGATAACGTTCCCAGTTGCCGTTGGTCGCGTGGTGGTGCTGATGATGCCGCGCCCACACGTACTGCGGCATGCCGGTGAACACGCCCAGGACGAAGCCGAAGGCCCGGTTGAGGCGGCCGCTGCGAAACAGACTGCCGTGGCCGCACTCATGCATCAGCACGAAGGCCCGAATCAGAAAGAGACTGGTCGCCAGCAGCATCGCGGCGCTCAACCAGTACGAAACCTCGGCCGCCTCGAGCGTCGCGTAGAACAGGCAGGCCACCGGAAGCAGCGTCGTCAGAACCATGGTCAGGCCCTTGCGGTCGTTCGGCCGCACGTGGCGCTCGATGATCTGTCGTTTGCTCGCCTTCAGATGGTCCAGTGTCATCGTGCGTCGTGTCCGTCGGCGAAGGCGTAGTCGTCGCCCGCACCGCGTCATCGGCGAGGGCCCGTGCGGCCCAGGGGACGCGTCCAAACGGGATTATCGAGCACTCGATGAGCACGTCGAATTCGCCACATCGGTTCAGCGATCGGGTCCGTTCTGACGACGACAACGTTGGCCGCTTCAGGGTGTCTTAAGAAGCGACTTCTAGGCTTGCGGAATCGGGCGGCTATCGATTCGCCGGCAGCATCTCATGCCTTACCGGATTCTTTCGCCCTCGACACGACTGCTTCTCGCCACGGCGCTGCTCACGCTCGCCTTGCCGTCCTGGGCCGAAGACGAATGGTTCGGCGGCGACAAGCGCGCTCACTTCCTGGGCGGCTTGCTGATCGGCGGTGTCTTTTCTGCGTCGAGTGGAGCGCACAGTGCGGGCGTCCTGACGGGCTGCGGCGTCGGCGCGTTCGGCGAGCTGATCGAGGCGGCGCGCGATCGCGGCTTCACGCCCCGGGTCAGCGCCAAGGACTTCGCAGCCGAATGCGCTGGCGCCGTGGCGGGTGCCTATCTGGGCGTGAAGCTGGCGCCGGACGATCGGGTCGCCAAGTCCAAGGCAGAACATAGCAACGATTCGTGGACCGGTGCCGACAAGCGCTCCCACTTTCTCGGCGGGTTGCTGATCTCGGGTTTGCTTTCCAACTACACGGATTCAGCGACCGCCGGGGTGCTGGGCGCCTGCGGAATCTCCGCTGCGGGCGAACTCGTTGACGCTGCGCGCAACGGCTGGACCAGCCACCATGTCAGTGGGAAGGACTTCGCCATCGGCTGCCTGGGCGGCGTCGCCGCCGGCTTCGCAGGCGTCTACATCGCCCCCAATCGGATCGTCTGGAGCCGGGAGTTCTGAGCGCGCCGAGGATCAGGTCTCCTACGTTCCCAGATCCAGCTCGACGACAAACCCGCTCGCGCTCTCGGGCAACGACAGGCCGCCGCCGTGCGCACGCGCCACGAGATCGGCCAGCATCAAGCCGAGGCCGGTCCGACCGGCATAGTCCTGCGCCTCGATCGCGGCGCGCAGCTCGCGACGCCGCGCTGGATCGACTCCCGGCCCGTTGTCGTGCACGCGCAGCACGTTGGCGGCTGGCGTGGAGAAGGTCACCGATTGCGCGCCGTGTCGCTGCGCGTTGTCGAGCAGATTGAGCACCGCTGCGGTGAGCAGATCGGGGTCCGCGTTCAGCGGCGACGTGCCTCGCGTCTCCATCACCAGCCCCTCGATCGGAAGCCGGGCCGCCAGCGCGCCGACGTCGATCTGGCTCCGCTGCACTTCGGCGCCGCTGCGGAACATCGCCAGCAGCGCCGCGACGACACGCTGCAGCCGCTCGGCCGCCGTGCGCACCCGCTGCAGGCGCGGCCGGTGCGCTGCCTCTGCCTCGCGCAAGGCGACGGCGAGCTGCGCGTCGATGCCGGCGAGCGGTGTGCGCAAGGAATGCGCTGCGTGCGAGGTAAAGGCGCGTTCGTGCGCGACTCGGCGCGTCAGCCGGCCGGCGAGGGCGTCGATGGCGGCGTGCACGGGTTGCAACTCCTCGCGATCGGCCGTCCCGAGCGTGGCGCCGCGCTGCATCGGGTCATAGTGCGCCAGCCGCTCGGAGAGGTCGCGCAGCGGCTGCAGCTCTCGGCGAATGCGCGACCTCAGCCAGAGCACGGCCAGCACCGTCATCGGCGCCCCCGCGAACAGCGCCGCCAGCGCGACCTCGGTAGCGGCCTCGACGCGCTCTTCTGTGGTCTGCGCGACATAGACCATCTGCCCGTCGTGACCGGTCGCCTGCCCGTAGACGCGCCAGCCCGGAACGTCCGAGAACCCCGGCTTCGGGGTGTCGTGCAGCGGCGCGACCGGAGCCCCGAGCGCGCTCGACACGAGGTGAGTACGCCCCTGGTGGCTGACGAGCTGCCAGGTGAAGCGGCCGCTCGTTTTCGGCCCACGGGGCGCGGTCGACAATTCGACAGGTTCGGTCAGGCTCAGCGCGAGCGGGCCGATCAGGCCTTCAGCCGCGCTCTGCAGCGTGTCGTCGAGGAGCTCAGCGACCTCCTCCTGCACGATCATCCACACCGCCGCGCCGAGCGCGGCGCACCAAAGCACCGACCAAAGCACCAGCGAGCGCGCCAGCCGCCCGCCGATCGAAGGCGACGACAGTCTCATGCGGCGGCACCGACCCGATAGCCCAGGCCACGCACGGTCTCGACCAGCTCGCGGCCGAGCTTCTTGCGCAGGCTGGAGACGTGAACCTCGATCGCGTTGCTCGCCAGCTCGCTCTCGAAGCCGAGCACCAGGCGTTCCAGCTCGCCCTTGGTGACGATGCGGCCGGGCCGCAGCACGAGCGCCTCAAGCACCGACCACTCGCGCGAGGTGAGCTCGATCCGCTCGTCGTCCAGCCATGCGCAGCGCGCGACGAGGTCGACCTCGACTTCGCCGACGCGGATGCGCGCACTCGCGCTGCCCGCGCTGCGGCGACAGATCGCTCGCACGCGTGCCGCCATCTCTTCGGGCGCGAAGGGCTTCACGATGTAGTCGTCCGCGCCGCTGTCGAGCCCGCGCAGCCGGTCGTGGAGCATGTCGCGCGCCGTCAGCATCAGCACCGGCGTGAGGTCGCCGCCGTTGCGCCTCGCCCTGAGCCACTCGAGACCCGAGCCGTCGGGCAATTGCCAGTCGAGCAGGTAGGCGTCGAAGGGCTCGCCCCGGTAGGCGTCGATGTCGCCGAGCCGGCGCGCCCATTCCACGGCGTGGCCGTCGACGCGCAAAAAGTCACACAAGCCGCCGCCGAGCAGCTCGTCGTCTTCTATCAGCAGCAGGCGCATCGCGGGGCAGACGACATCCTTGTCACGGTACCACCGCGCCGCGGCATGCGCTTCAGGTGAGCTTCAGGTTCGCCAGATGCAATGCGGGCAATGACGTCACCCGCCCGCCTCACCCAACGCCTCACGTTCAGCGCCAGCGTCGACCAGCTCGTCCTCATCGCGTGCGTCTTCTGGGCCTTCAGCGCCAATCGGTTGTTCCTCGGCGCCGCGCTCAAGCAGCACGGCGACGTTCCGGTGGCGGGATTCGCGCTCGCCCTGGTCGTGATGCTGGTCGCGCTGCACTACCTGCTGATCGCGCCCTTCGCGTATCGCCTGACCGTCAAGCCCCTGCTCACGCTGCTGCTCTTCGGGACCGCGGTCGCCACCCACTACATGCGCAGCTATGGCGTCGTCCTCGACACGTCGATGATGACCAACGTGTGGCGCACCGACCCGACCGAGGCGCGCGAGCTGCTCTCGTGGGGCCTGGCCACCCATCTGTTGGTCTATGCAGCGTTGCCGGCCGCCCTCTTGTGGCGAGTGCGGATTTCGCCCCAGCCCTGGCCGCGCGCGACGGCTTTCAAGCTGGGCGGCCTGGTGCTGGCCGTGGTCGCCTTCGCGGCGGCGCTGTTGCCGGTGTTCAAGCCGGTCGCGTCGATGATGCGCGGGCACAAGGAAATCCGCTATCTCGCGGCACCCGCCAACTACCTCTGGTCGACGGGCGCGGTCGCCGCCGCGCAAGTGCGCGGTGCCGCCCAGCCGCGCCGGCTGCTCGGCCTCGACGCGACGCCCGGGCCGGCGTGGTCGGCGCGCACGCGACCGCTGGTGGTCGTGCTGGTCGTCGGCGAGACGGCGCGCGCCGCCAACTGGCAACTGAACGGCTACGAGCGGCCGACGACCCCTGAGCTGGCTCACCTGCCGGTGATCAACTTTTCGGACGTCACCAGCTGCGGCACCAACACGGAGACATCGCTGCCGTGCATGTTTGCGCCCGTCGGCCGCCGCGACTACGACGAGGCGCGCATCCGCGGCAGCGAGTCGCTGCTTCACTTGCTCGTTCATGCCGGCGCCACGGTGCACTGGCGCGACAACCAGTCGGGTTGCAAGGGTGTCTGCGCCGGGTTGCCGGAGGACAAGGTCGTGTCCCTCAACCCGGCGGGCCTCTGCAGTGACGGACGCTGTCTCGACGAAGGACTCCTGGTCGGCCTGAACGAGCAGCTCGCGGCGGCGCGGGCGGTCCACGGCAGGCCGGCGACGCAGCTGCTCGTGCTGCACCAGCTTGGCAGCCACGGCCCGGCCTACTTCCGGCGCTATCCGCCGGCGTTTGCACACTTCACGCCCGCTTGCGAGAACGACGACCTGCAAAAGTGCACGCGCGAAGAGATCGTCAATGCCTACGACAACTCGCTGCGCTACACCGACCACGTGCTCGGAAGCCTTATCGCGACCCTGCAGCGCAACGAGGCGGATGTCGACTCGGCGCTGATCTACGTGTCCGATCACGGCGAGTCGCTCGGCGAGCGCAACCTCTATCTGCACGGCCTGCCGTGGTTCATCGCCCCGAAGGAGCAGAAGCAGGTGCCGATGGTGATGTGGCTGTCCTCCGGCCTCGCCAGCGCAAGCGGAGTCGACACCGCGTGCCTGCGTCGGCGCGCGGCCGAGCCGGCATCGCATGACCACCTGTTCCACACGGTGCTCGGCCTCCTCGACGTGAAGACATCTGTCTACGAGCCCGCGTGGGATCTCGCCGACGGCTGCAGAAGCTTGGAATTCGCGGCTCCGCTCGCCGGCGACTTCAGCGGAGCCACCGTGCCCCCCTCGAGCCGTGCGAGGCGGGTCAATTGATTGAAATTCAGGCGCCCGTCGGCGCCGCGGCCAATTCCCCTGCAGCAGCGGTGACCCCGCTCCCCCAATGGCAACGCGACCTGCTTCTCCTCGGCGCTAGCCTGGCGCTGCTGATCGCGTGGGATCTCCTCGGCCTGGATCTGCCGATCTCGCGCCTCTTTGCCGACGCTGGCGGCTTCCCCCTGCGCGACCAATGGTTCGTGTCGGCGGTGTTGCATTCGGGGGCGCGCTGGCTGGCCTGGGCGATCGCGCTGGTGCTCGTCGTGGGAATCTGGAAGCCCTTGCCGTTCGCGCGCCGCTTGACGCGCTACGAGCGCGTCACCTGGGTCCTGGCCACGATCGCCTGCGCCCTCCTCATTCCGCTGCTGAAGCACGCCAGCCTGACGAGTTGCCCGTGGTCGCTCGCCGAATTCGGCGGCACCGCGACGCACGTCTCGCACTGGCTCATCGGCCATGCCGACGGAGGGCCCGGCCGTTGCTTTCCCGCTGGTCACGCGACCGCCGCGTTCTGCTTCCTGCCGGGCTATTTCATCCTGCGGCCGGTGGCGCGCGTCGCAGCTCGCCGCTGGCTTTGGGTGACCCTTGCCGCAGGAGCCGTGCTGACGATGGTGCAGGTGGTGCGAGGAGCGCACTTCGTCAGCCATTCGCTCTGGACCGGGTGGTGCTGCTGCGCGCTCACCGTGGTCGTGCTGAACGCATCGCGCTACGTCGCCGCTCGGCGCGAGGCTGAATCGGATCGGCGTGATCCCCATCGCGCGTGAGTCGGGGACCACGCTGCGACTCGCTTGATCTCCGCGCCGGCTACCCCTTGAGATAGCCGCTCTTCTTCAAGCCCCGGACGATGAAGTACAGCGCCAGCCAGGCGACGGCTGCGACAGCGAGATATTCCGGCTGGCAGACGCTGCAAGGGTCACCCACCCGGTAGTCACTCCAGACCTTGAGGCCGACTGACAGCGCGACCGAGATGAAGAGGGTGTTGTATTCCTTGACGACAACCCGTTGCCAGTTGAAGCGCATCCCCGCCACCGACTTCTTCCAGCCCGTCAAGACGGGCCACCAGCGGGGCACTCGCCTGCAGTAGTCGCGGTACTGCGCACCGAATTTCTCGGCCAGGAACGCTTCCTCCGCGGCGACGATGGCGACGTAGGCCAACAATGACATCGGCACCACCAGCAAGTAGAACGCGATCGAGTTGAAGATCATCGCGTAGCCGATGAACATGAAGACGTTACCCACGTAGAGCGGGTTTCGGGAGTGCGCGAACATGCCGCCCTGGACGAGCTCGCTGGCGTAGACCTTGCGGTCACGCCCGCCACGCTCGATGTACTCATAGCCGATCGTCACGATCCGCAAGGCCTGGCCTGCGAAAACCGACAGGAAACCGATCACGTCGAGCGCAATGTCGAAACGAGGGATTTGCGGCAGGATCCGCGGCCCCCCGGCCGCGACGGCCAACAGGATCAGGAGCGGCGCGAGTCCGTTCCGGTAGCGAAAGAAGATGCGACCGAGCTCGACCATGTCATCCCTTCTTCAGGGCGACCAGTCCGGCAAAGTTGTACCACTTGAAAAACGTGTCTGCCTCGTCGAAGCCGTTTCGCTTGAGCAGATCGACGTTCTCCTGGATCCGGTAGGGAATCAGCACGTTCTCGAGTGACTCTCTCTTCTGGGCAATCTCGGTGTCCGAGTAGCCGTTGCGGCGCTTCATCTCGTAGTAGAGCTTGATGAACGTCCGGTTCAGCTGAGCCTCCTCGCTGACCACCTTCTCGACCAGGATCAGGCATCCGCCCGAGCCCAGCCCTCGGGCGATGTCCCGGATCAGGCGATCACGGTTCATGGGGCGGACGAACTGGAGCGTCAGGTTCAGGACCACAACGGACGCGCCTTCCACCTGGCAAGGGAGATTCAAGTCGCCGTTCAGGAAGACAGGTCTCGCGGCCGTGGCGACCTCTTCGAAGCGCTTCCTGGCGCGCTCGAGCATGGGCTCCGAGTAGTCGATGCCGAGCAACGAGACCTTCTTGCCCGCCGCCGCGACGGCATCGCCGACGGTCTTCAGGGTGATCCCGGTCGAGCAACCGAGGTCGTAGATGGTGGACCCGTCCACGGCGAACTCGGCGGCGAGCTCTCCGATCATCCGTTGCAGCTCCCAGTACTGGGGAATGCTGCGATCGAGCATGTCGTCGAAGACCTCCGCCGTCTTCTCGCCGAAGTCGAAATCCGCGATGGCCTTCAGTTCGTCTGCAAAGATTGCGTCGTGCTTGGTCATGGCTGGTGTGGGTCGAGGGGTTCGTCCCGCCGGTCTGGCTTGCAGGTTTCCAATTAGTGCTCATGACCTGAAGCCAGCCTGAAGGCCGCGGGGAGCTTGGGGAGTTGCGCGGCCCTCGCCCCACACAATCGACGTCGCCAGCGCGAACGCCGCGAAACCGGTGTCACCGACCGCGGCGGGTGCAAGCACTGCTGCAAGTGCCGCCGCCGACGCGACGGACGTCGACGAGACCGCAATTCCGAATCCGCCTGGTCGACGACAGCTGGCGCGCGACGCTTCCCCGCGCCGCCGAGGCAGCGACCAAGGCCTACCTCGACCGCTTGCCCGTCGACGTGGTGGCGCGATCGAACGACTACTTCGAGGGCGGCTACTGGCTGCTGCTCTGGAATTTCCTCCTCGGCCTGGCCATCGCCCTGTTCCTGCTGGCGGGCCGGCGCGCCGCGCACATGCGCGACTGGGCCGCACGCGTCGGCCGCAAGCCCTTCCTGCGCGACGCGCTCCTCGGCGCGCTTTATGCGGTCGCAGCCTGGGTGCTCTCTCTGCCCCTGACGATCTACCAGGGCTACTTTCGCGAGCACCAGTACGCCATGGCGACGCAGCGCTTCGGCCCCTGGTTCACGGAGCAGCTCACCGGCTTGGCGGTGAGCGTCGTCTTGCTCGCGCTCGTCACCGGCGTGTTCGACGCCTGCTGCGCCGGGTCGGCGCCAGCTGGTGGGTCTCGGTCGTGTTCCTGGTGCTGCTGGTGCTGGTCGCGCCGGTCGTGATCGACCCGCTCTTCAACACCTACAAACCGGTCGCCGACAGCGCCGTCAAGAGCGCGGTGCTGACGATGGCGCACGCCAACGGCGTGCCGGCTGACAACATCTACGAATTCGACGCGTCACGGCAGACGACGCGGGTCAGCGCCAACGTCAGCGGCATCTTGGGCTCGGCCTCGGTTCGCCTCAACGACAACCTCCTGCGCCGCTCTAGCCTCCCCGAGATCCGCGCCGTGATGGGCCACGAGCTCGGCCACTACGTGCTGAACCACATCTACAAGTGGATCGCCGCGAGGTCGCTTCTCCTGCTGGCGGGATTCCTGTTCACGCAACGGGCGATGACGGCGCTCCTCGCGCGCTTCGGCGATCGCTTCGGCCTGCGCGGCGTCAGCGTCGTGGCCTCGTTCCCGCTCCTCGTCGCCTTGATGTCGGTGTTCGCGTTCGCGACCACGCCGATCACAAATACCCTCATCCGCACCCAGGAAGTCGAGGCCGATCGCTTCGGGCTCAACCTCGCACG
>Ga0207650_10000935_pt1 | contig 21996 bp, 14 predicted proteins | sample KBSS63metaG_FD_184325 | JGI IMG/M metagenome (GOLD analysis project Ga0207650, IMG submission 184325) | Switchgrass rhizosphere microbial communities from Kellogg Biological Station, Michigan, USA - KBS S6-3 metaG (SPAdes) (version 2) | ecosystem: Host-associated > Plants > Roots > Rhizosphere...
GGCCGCGTTCCGCGTCCTCAACGTTGGGATAACTAATTCCGAGCGAGAGATAGAAAGCGCTCTTGTCGTTTTTCGTGAACACGTAAAACTCGCCTTCGGGCGTAGCACGGTCGCCCTGTCGCACTTTGTCAGGAACCGGATTGAGTCCGAGTCCGACTTTGTAAGTGCGAACTAGTTTACTGTCTGAATAGAGTTCCAAACGCCGCTGCCTCTTGCTGACGACGATGCGCGGATTGGTTAAGGGAAGTTTTAGAGGTTGTCGTTGTGATAGTGGCTCGGCGGCGCGGTTCGCGGCAACTGCAGGAGTCGGCCGACTCGTCGATTCCTGCGCCACATTCCTCTGCTGCCGCCCACAACCAAACAGCATCGTCAGAAGCAGAACCGAGAGAAGTAGGTGTTTCATCGTGGAAGTAGATTATTCGCGCTCCGGAGGTGCGCCCCGAGGGTAGCCAGAGGTGAAACCTCTGGGTGCGATCCGGAATTCATTTGCGCACCGAAGGTGCGCTTAGAAATCTGTGCGCCTTCAGCGCGCATTTCAAAAATCGGCTCGGATCCAGAGGTTTCACCTCTGGCTACCTTCTCTCCGCCGCTCGCGCGGCGAAATCTTCATCAAGAGATTCTTCGTTTATTAGTTCATACAAGGCAATGGCATCAGCACGCGAGGTTTGTCGAGCGGTTGGGACAGCCAAAACGCGGATGGTGGTTAAGCGATTTTGCCGGCGAATGGCGATTTCGTCCCCAACCTTGATCGCGTGTGAAGACTTCGCGGTGTGCCCGTTGACTGCCACACGCGCAGCGTCGCAAAACTTCTGCGCCACCGTTCGTCGCGAGCATAGCCGGCTTGCCTTGAGAAAAAGATCGAGACGCATAAAAAAGTTTCGAGTTCCAGGTTCCAAGTTTCAAGTTCATAAAACCTTTAAATCGGAACTCGAAACTTGTCAGACACCAACTCGAAACTCGGAACTCAAAACTCGAAACTTTTACTTACGGCTTGGGAATAATTCCCAGCAGCTTTCCTTTTTTCTTTTCCGCCGGCTTGGCGGTGCCGCTGCTACTGTTGTCAGCCGTCTTTTCCGGCGCCAGCTTCAGAATCGGCGCCACCGCGTCGCGGTAGGTTTCGGAAATTTTTATGTACGACTCGTTGCGCATTTTCTCGAGGTAATCCTCACGAGCCTTCGCTCCCCGCTCAATCGTGATTGCTTCACGAACCTGGTTTTCATTAAAGGTTGACGTGGTGCTGGCGGCGGTGCGCTCGTCAACGCGAAAAATCTGATAACCACCGTCAGCGCCGCGCAAAGGGTCGCTGATGCCGCCCACCTTAACGTTTCTAATGGAGTTTGCTATGTCTTCGCGCAGGTTCGGCGTTTCAAACGTGCCAACCTTGCCCTTGTTTGCCGGGCCGGTACGCACGCCGTTAATTTCGCGCTCGGAATTCGCCGCCGCCACCGCGCCGAAGTCTGCGCCGCTTCGCAGTTGGTTCACGAGTTCCGTGGCGCGCGCTTTCACATCGGCCTCATTCTTGCCCGCGCCGCTCAGATATATTTCCGAGATAGTGACGCTCTCGGGTTTGCGAAACTTGTCCTGATGTTCCTGAAAATATTTCTTTAGCTCGTCCGGGCTCAGTCCGAAGAAAAGCTTGCGATCAACTTCCTGTTGAATCACGGCCTGCTTCATGATCTCGGTGCGCAGTGTCTGGCGAGTTGCTGCCGGGTCGACGCCACTCTCACGCATGGCCGCTTCGAGTTTTTCGATAGTGGGAATGCCCTGCTCCTTGGCGACTTCCAACATGCGGCGATTAACTTCAGCTTCAACGTCGTTGGAAAGATCCAGTTCCTTGCCCTTTTGCAGCAGTAAAGTTTCGTTGACGAGAGTCGCGATCAGTTCCGGCTGCCGCTTCGCGACTTCCGCCGAGGCTTCCTGTTCAGACATGCCTCCCTGCTTCAACGCGTCGATACGTTCCCTGGTCTCGCGTTTCAACATCGAGAGGGTAATCACATCGTCGTTGACCTGGGCGATCACCTCATCGACAACGCGAAGCTCCCCCTCCTGGGCAAAGCTTGCAGATGGCACCAGGGCCAGCACGGCAAATACAAAGACGCTTGATAGCGCAAGTGATATAAATTTAGATTTCACAAATGGCTCCTTGGGAAAAACAGTAGACAGTAGTCAGTAGTCAGTAGTCAGTAGTCAGTAGTCGTAGGGGAATAGGATGGTTCAATGTTGTGTCGAGGCAAATGCTGACTACTGGCTACTGACTCCTGACTACTTTCTTTTCGATTCTAGTCTTCCAGCCTTAATTCCATCAACAGCCCACGCACGGTATCCAACAGGTTTTCCTGCTGGTCTTCGTTTAGTTTCAACTTTAGAACGCCGGTCGGGCTGAACACTCTACCATCGCTGGCCCTAACGAACGCCATCAGCTTCTCCGGCGAGATGCGCGCTTTCTCGCTGAACTTGAGCGCCACGCCCTCCGGCGTCTTGTCTATTGAAAGCACGTGCAGGTCTTCAGCGAGACGCCGCAGCACCGCATAGGCAAACAGTTGTTCTACTGACTCCGGTAGACGTCCGTATCGATCCTGGGTTTCGTTGCGAATGCTGGAAAGCGTTTCTTCATCACGCGCCGACGATACGCGTTTGTAGGTTCGCAGCCGCTGGCCCATGTCGTTGATGTACTCGTCGGGTATGGCCACGTCAACGCCAAGATTGATCGTTACGCTGGTTTCATCTTCGACAGTTTCGCCGCGCAACTCCGCGACGGTGCGCTCGAGCATCTGCGTGTAAAGATCAAACCCGAGCGCATCCATGTGTCCCGACTGCTGACCGCCCAGCAGATTTCCCGCGCCTCGCAGTTCGAGATCCAATGCTGCGATACGAAAGCCGGCGCCCAGATCTGAAAACTCGCGAATCGCAGCCAGTCGCCGCTTGGCTATCGGCGACAGCTCCAGCTCGCCGGGGATCAGCAGATACGCGTAGGCGCGACGATTGGAACGACCAACACGACCGCGCAGCTGATAGAGTTGAGAAAGACCATAATTATCGGCGCGGTTTATGATGATCGTGTTGGCGCGCGGGATGTCTATTCCGTTCTCAATGATGGTGGTCGCCACCAGAACATCGTATTTATACTCAATAAAATCGAGCATTACGCGTTCCATTTCTTTTTCATTCATCTGGCCGTGGCCGACCACCATGCGCGCCTGCGGCACGAGCCGCTTCACGAGGGCGGCAATCGTTTCGATCGTTTCGACGCGATTGTGTATGAAGAAGACCTGCCCGCCACGGCCCAGTTCCAACTCGATCGCCGACTTGATCACGTTCTCAGAAAACTGAACTACCTGGGTTTGAATCGCCAGGCGATCGCGCGGCGGCGTTTCAATCAACGACATGTCGCGCAAGCCGCTCAGCGACATATTCAACGTGCGCGGAATGGGCGTGGCGGAGAGCGTCAAAACATCTACGCGCTTCTTCAGGTGTTTCAATCTTTCTTTGTGGGCCACGCCAAAACGCTGTTCTTCATCGACTACGACGATTCCGAGCTCTTTGAAGCGAACATCTTTGGACAACAAACGATGAGTTCCAATAACTACGTCTACATCCCCGGCCTCTACGCGTTTCGCAACTTCCTTCTGCTCTTTCGGCGAACGAAACCGCGACAACAATTCGATCTTTACCGGAAACGGCGCGAAACGATTGCGAAACGTGTCGTAGTGTTGATAGGCGAGCACGGTTGTCGGCGTGAGCACCGCAGCCTGCTTGCCCTCCATCACCGCCTTGAACGCGGCCCGCATTGCCACTTCGGTTTTGCCGTAGCCAACATCACCGCACAGCAAACGGTCCATCGGCGTCGGCCGTTCCATATCCTGCTTGACGTCTTCAATCGCAGTTTCCTGATCCGGAGTTAGTGCGTATTCAAATCCGTCTTCAAACTCCTGCTGCCAGGGGGTGTCAGCCGCGAATGCATAGCCACTCACGAGTTTGCGCTCGGCATACAAACGCAGCAGCTCGTCAGCCATGTCGCGCATGGCCCGCTTGGCTTTGGCTTTTGTTTTCTGCCAACCCAGACCACCGAGTCGATCGAGCGCGGGCTGTTGACCCTCGCCGCTCGAGTAACGCTGCACCAAGTCGAGGCGCTCGACCGGCACGTAGAGCTTGGCCTCTTCCGCGTAGAAGAGCAGCATGAACTCGCTGCTGCGTGTGCCGAGATCGAGAGTTTGCAAACCACCGAAACGTCCGATGCCGTGATCGATGTGAACTACAAAATCGCCCGGCTTCAAATCGCGGAAGTCGGATAAAAACGCCGCCGTTTTGGATTTGCGTTTTCTGCCTTCTGCCTTCTGCCTTGTGCCCTCGGCCCCCGGCCCGCGCCGCTCTAGCGTCTGCGCGCCCGCTTCGTCAAACAGATCCGCTTCAACGTGGGTTAACAGTCCGGCGTCCGGCAACTCGAAGCCGCTGCTGAGCCGGCCCACCGTAACAATCGTTTGCGCGAAATCGTTCGCTTCCGACTCTTGTTCCGCGAAAGACAGCTGAGCCTCGATTTCATACTCCGCGAGAATCTCCGTCACGCGCTCGCCGACACCCAGGCTGGGCATTACGAACAACGTCGTCTTTCCAGCGTCGCGATTGTTCACCACATCTTTCGCGAGGCTCGCCAGTCGTCCGTGGTATTTGCGCGCGGTCTGCGTTTTCCACTCAAATTCCGGAACGGCGCCGGCAACGGGAAAAAGAAACAGCGGCGCGCGTGCAGCGCGTGCGCGGCCGAGCTGGACTTTGGGCGCTTCCGCATCGAGGCTCATGGCCTGGTCCAGCTCGGCCGCGGCCCGGCCCAGCACTCGAAGTTCGACTCGTTGCCTGGAATCTATCTTCGCTCGCAGCTCTTCGACAGTTAAGTACAACTCTTCCGGCCGCACGGCGATGTCATCAACGGCATCGTTCTCCGCAAACCGATCCGCGAGCGTTTGGTAAACCTCCCCGAGATAGTTCTCAACGGACGAAGGTTCATCGACGAGGAGCACGGCGTCTTTTAGATAATCAAAAACGTTGCCGCTGGTTTCGCGGATAAGCGGCATCAGCCATTCCCAGCCGGTGAAACTTTCGCCTTCATCGGCAAACATCGTCCGGTCCTGAAGCGCTCGCGCGTAGCGCTTATCGCTCCAGCGTCTGCGTGCAGCCTCCGCCCAACTGATGAAGTCAGCGCTGCGGACCACGAGCTCGCGCATCGGGATGAGTTCGAATTGGTTAAGCTGACGCGTGGAGAGTTGAGTTTCCGGATCGAAAGCGCGGATGGAGTCGATCTCATCGCCGAAAAATTCGATCCGTATTGGTCCATCCTGGCCGGGCGACCAGACGTCGAGAATGCCGCCGCGCATGGAAAACTCGCCAACCGCGCCCACCGGATCTTCGCGCACATAACCCGCGGCCACGAGTTTGTCGACGAGATCTTCGGGCGATTGATTGTCGCTTCGCTTGAGAACAGCTCCGGCCTCAAGGATTTGATCGGGCGTCACCGAGCGGCGAGCGAGGGCACGCGCCGTCAGTAAAACAAAATCCTGCGACGCGTGGGCCAAACGCCAGAGTGTTAGGGCGCGACGCTCCAGAGTTTCCGGGTGCGGCGATGAGCCGGCATAAGGATCACTTTCGGAAGACGGCAGAATCAGAACTTCATTGTCGCAGTTTGTTTTGCCGGAGAGCGCGCAGTACCAGAAGCGCAAGTCGGCTTCCCAAGGCTCGAGGTCGCGATTGGATTGAGTGACGATCGCAAACAGTTTTCCGGTCTCACGCTGCAACGCCGCGACTGCGAGGGCTCGCGCGGAACCCGCCACGAGGCCGCTGATTGAAACAACGCGCGCGCCTCGTTCGACTTCGTTGAGGAGACGCTTGAACTCCGCGGTTTCTACCACCCGCCCTAGCGCGGCTTGTAGTGAGCTGCCAGTTTGTGTGCTAGTACGCATATATAACTGCTAAAGAGAACGGGTCAACCCAGCTCCGAAGGAGCGGCAGACAGTAGCCCCGGGCGTAAGCCCGGGGTCACGAGACAAGTAACGATCTGAGCCCCGAAGGGGCGACACATATTTTTCGGTAGTTCATCTTCTGTCGCCCGCTTCGCGGGCTCTAATCATTTTGTGCATGGATCCCCGGGCTTACGCCTGGAGCTACTAGCTGCCGCTCCTTCGGAGCTGGTTGAGTTCTGCCGTCTTCGCTCTTCGCCCTTCGCTCTTAGCTCTTTGCGTTTCGCTCCTCACTTGGCCTGCTTCATTCTTTCAATCATCGCGCTCGTGGACATTCCCTCGACAAACGGCAAGCTAACCACGCGTCCGCCCGCCGCCTCCACTTCCTCGCGTCCATGAATTTCGTCCAGGCCGTAATCTCCACCCTTCACCAGCACGTCCGGGAGCAGCGTCGCGATCAATGAACGCGGCGAAATGTCGTCAAAGATTGTGACGTAGTCGACCTGCCGCAGCGCCGCGAGTATTTCCGCTCGCTCGTGCTCGTTAATCACCGGACGTCCGGCGCCTTTCAACTCCCGCACCGTGCGATCGCTGTTCACCGCGACCACGAGCGCATCCCCCAGCGCGCGCGCCGCGGCCAGATACCGCACGTGGCCCACGTGCAGCAGGTCAAACACACCGTTGGTAAAAACCAGAGTTTTGCCTTCGGCGCGCAGACGTTGGCGCAAACCGAGCAGCTCACCGGGGCTCAGAATCTTTCCGATCATCTATGGCTAACAATCTAGCATGAGCGGTTGTGTCGTTACAGGAGAGCCGACGACCGATAGAGATTTTGCCGCGGATTAAGGAGGATTAGACGAATCTGAAATCCGCGTAAGTCCGCGTTCATCCGCGGCCTAATCTATTTACGATTTACGATTTACCATTTACGACGTACGATGCTTCTCATGCCCGTCCCATTCATTGAAGAGAACGATCAGACCCGCGCGCGTCACGAACACCTCGAAGCCTTGCGCCAACTCATCGGCAACGCCTATCCAAACAAGTTCGAGCGCAGCCACACCGTAGACCCGCAACGCGAAGACACGATCACTTCTGTAGTCGAAAAGTTTCGCTCCTTTGAACCGCCGGTCGCCGAAGGCGAACGCCCCGCGCCGGAACCGATCGAGCTGGCCAACCGGCAACTAAACAAGTTCACCGTGCGCGTCGCCGGCCGCATCGCGTCGCCACCGCGCGTCATGGGCAAGGCTGCATTTGTTCACCTTTCCGACGGCGTCACGCGGCTTCAGATTTACGTCAAGCGCGCCGACGTTAAGGGCGTGAGTAACCTGGCCGGAGGCGGCGAGGTTGACGGCTGGGCCCTGTTTGGTTTGTTGGACCACGGCGATTTCATCGGTGTCGAAGGTTATCTCTTCATTACCAAAACCGGCGAGCTCTCGATTCACGTACAGCAGTTGCAGTTTCTGTCGAAGGCGCTGTTGCCGTTGCCTGACAAGATGCACGGCATACACGATCCAGAGATTCGCCAGCGCCAACGCTATGCAGACTTGATCGCCGGCAGCCTCAAGCTTGAACGAGACGAACACGACCTGACGCCGCGTGAAGTTTTTGAGCGTCGCTCCGCAATCATCCGCGAGCTGCGTCGCATACTCGACGAGCACGGCTACATCGAAGTTGAGACGCCGATGCTTACGCCACTCGCGACCGGCGCCGCTGCCAAGCCGTTTGAGACGTATCACAACGCGCTCGGGATTCCGCTTTATGCGCGCATCGCGCCCGAGTTGTATTTGAAGCGACTGCTGGTCGGCGGCTTTGAGAAGGTCTACGAACTAAACCGCAACTTTCGAAACGAAGGCATCGATCGCACGCACAATCCAGAGTTCACCATGCTGGAGTTTTACTGGGCCTACGCCGACGTGACGCAGATGATGGACTTTTGCGAGGCGATGCTGCGCGCCACGATATTCTCGGCGTTGGGCCACACACACATTCGCTACGGAGAACTCGAGATCGATTTTGGTGCGCCGTTCGAGCGAATGACGATGAGAGAAAGCGTGGCTAGATTTGCGCCCGACGAAGAGATCACTGAGGAAAATCTGCTGGGGCTGTTCGAGGCCCACGTGGAACACAAGCTCGTGCAGCCAACGTTCATCTACAACTTTCCCAAAATTGTTTCGCCACTTTCGAAAGCTTCTCCCGCCGATCCTGCCGTCGCGGAGCGCTTCGAATTGTTCATCAACTGTATGGAGTGTGCCAACGGCTTTTCGGAGCTGAACGATCCGGTTGAGCAACACCAACGCTTCATGGACCAGATGTCGGAACGCGAGCGTGGGGACGAGGAAGCGATGTTGATGGACGACGACTACATTCGCGCACTCTCGTACGGCATGCCTCCGGCCGCGGGCATCGGCATCGGAATCGACCGCTTCGTGATGCTGGCGACGAACAAGCAATCAATCCGCGACGTGATTTTGTTCCCGCACATGCGCCCCGAGCGGAGAGATGCTGAGCAAGCGGAAAGCAACGCCCAGGAAGAATAATTTGAAGTTATTTCTGAAGCGCCAAAGGCGCGAAACGTAATGGCCTGGGGCAACGCCCCAGGAAGGGATAGCCTGTCTTGCCCTGAAGCGCTGAAAGCGCGGGATAACTTTTCTTCCGTCAGGGATTGACTGATTTCGCGCTTTCAGCGCTTTCAAACAACGAATGACTTGTTCTCCTGGGGCGCTGCCCCAGGCTGTTACATTTCGCGCCTTTGACGCTGAAACTCCGGACTTCCCGTAGCTCTTAACAGCCACGAACTCCCCCGCACAAAGAATCTTGCATCAAGCGCTGAAGGCGCAAAATGCAAAAGCCTGGGGCAACGCCCCAGGAAGAGCTACCCTCATTCTCGTAAGCGCTGTAAGCGCGAAATACATCGAAAGTGAGAATGAGAAATGGCTCAATCATTATCCTCAATCCTTGTTCACCTCATCTTTAGCACTAAGAATCGCGAACCGTTTATCACCGAAGTGATCGAACCAGAGTTACATCCTTACATTGCCACAATTCTACGCGAACTGAAGTCGCCGTCGCTCGCTATCAACGGAACTTGTGATCACGTTCATATACTCTTCTCCCTGGGAAGAACAATCAACGTTACTAATCTTGTTGAAGAGGTGAAGACGGAGTCTTCAAAGTGGATTAAGACCAAAGGCACAGAGTTTGGAAACTTCCATTGGCAAAGAGGATACGGCGCATTTTCGGTGGGGCAGTCGCAAGTTACCGCGGTGAAGCGCTATATCGCGCGTCAGAAAATTCATCATCAGCGGGTAACGTTCCAGGATGAGTATCGTAAATTCCTCAAATCTTACAACATTGCTTACGACGAACGATATGTCTGGGATTGAATTGATTTCGCGCCTTCAGCGCTTCGAGACCGGAATGAAGATTATCTTTTCCTGGGGCGTTGCCCCAGGCTGTCACATTTCGCGCCTTTGGCGCTGAATGCAAAATCCTTTGTATGAGTCGCCGCTGGAATTCTTATCGCAGGCGTGGCAAAGCGGAGGGACTTTCGGATGAGTACGAAATGATCGTGCCGCCGAAGCCCACCGCCCACCCGTGCGCTCGGTCGGTGAAGAAGATGCGCTCAAGTGCGTGAGGCGTGCCGCTGCGCTCGGTCGTCCAATGCAAACCGCCATCGATCGTGTGTAAGACAATACCTTCCGCGCCGACCGCCCAACCTTCCCGATCGTCAAGAAATTTTACGTCCAACAAATCAGCCGTGACGCCTGAATTCTGCAACTGCCAACTACGTCCGCCGTTGCTCGTGCGATAGATCGCGCCGCCGCTGCCGACAGCCCAACCATGCCGGGTGTCAACGAAGGAAGCGGCATTGAAACGCAGGTTCGGAGCACCGGGAATCCGGCCTGCGTGCCAGGTCTCGCCGCCGTCAGACGTCTGCAAAATTGTCGCGCCGGCCCCGACCAGCCAGCCGCTGTTCTCGTCAACAAACACCCCGCCGAGGAGCAGGTAACGCGTGGGCGACTGCAACTTGATCCAACTTGCTCCCGAGTCTTGTGTGGTGTAAATCGAGCCACCCTCGCCAAACGCCCAGGCCCGCCCACCGTTGCTGAAGAGCGCCCGCATCAATCGCGCATCAACCGCTGCGCCGCGCAGGTTCAAACGCTTCCAATGCTCACCGCCGTCAGTGGTCTTCATCAGATAAGCGCGCTGTTCGTCGTTCGAACGGAGGTCGTAAATATTTCTTTCGCAGAGCAGCCAGCCTTCGAGCGAATTGGAAAAATAGAGGTCGCGAATGGCGTCTTCGGTTGGTTGAGGTTGGACGTGCCAACGACTGCCGCCGTCGTTGGTAGCGAGCAAAGTGCCGCGACTGCCGACGGCCCAACCGCGGTTGTGATCCAAAAAGTAAACGGCATGGAGCCAGGCGAGTGAGCTGGTGCGTTGTTTGGTCCAGGCGCCCGCGAAAACGGTGAGCAGTGAGCTGTGAGCAGTGAGCAGAAGGCAGAGGGCTAAGAGCAAAGCGCGAAGCGCAAAGACCGAGCCGCGGTTGTGCCGTTTGATGTGCACCTTCTGCATTCTCCTTTCTGCTTTCTGCCTTCTGCCTTCTGCCCACTGCTCACTGCTTACTGCTCACCGCCCTAGGGCAGCAACCCACCAGTAAAGATCCTCGCGAAGCTCAGCACTGGGAAGAACGTCATGATTTTTTGGAAGCTCTTCAACTTGTTGCCGGGCACGATCACCTGATCTCCGGGCACAAGGTAAGTAATATCTGGTGCTTTGCCTTTGTAGATTGCCGTGAGGTTGACCGCGATGGGCGTCAGATTTCCATCGGCCTGCCGGCGCAGGACGGTGATCTTGCTGCGGTTGCCGGTTGAGAGCACACCGCCCGCTTCCCCGATCGCCTCCGCCACCGTCATGCGATGCGTCATCATGCGAATGCCCGGCTGGCCCACGTCGCCGATGACGCTGTAGCGATACGAAGACGCCTTGTCGAGTGAAACAGAAACCTGCGGGTCGATGATGTATTCGTCGTAACGTTGCTTGATTGCCTCGGCCACTTCGTCAACAGTCTTGCCGTTAACAAAAACGCCGCCGGGAATCAGCGCGAGCGAAATGCGGCCGCTTGGCGGAATGATGATGCCGGACCGCGAATAGCGATCCTGTCCGAAGACGTTCACTGAAACGACGTCTTCAGGCCCAAGCCGGTAGGTGTTGAAAAAGTTGTTGTAGTAAGGAACGACGGCCGCTTCTTCCGAGACCTGCTCGTGGCGGTTCGCCTGCGTATCTGCGGGGATGTCCGAAGGCTTAACTTCAGACGCAGAGTCACCCTCAGCCTTCTTTGGTTCAGCCGGGTCTTCCAACAAAACGGTGTCGAGGTTTTTGGCGGGAGTTACCGTTGGCTCAGTGACTTTCTCTGGGCTTTTAGGCTCAGGCTGGCTTTCAGGCTTCCGTTGGATCAGGCTTGGGCCCTCAGGTTGGACCGGGAGTTGGACCTCGTTCTTCACCGGCTTTTCCGTTTTGGCGCTCGGGTCCTGATCGCTCGTCTCAGGAGCCGCATCGGTCTTCGTTGCCAATCGCTGCCGCGTCTGACTCGCGGCCGGTGTTTGGGCAAACGCGCCGGCGCTTGAAGAAACGACGCTGCAGCCGAGCAGCATCACGACGAGGAATTTGTTTAGCGTTTTCATTTCAACCTCCAACAACCTGTTCGATAACGACGGCAGACAGGATGTCTGCGCTCCCAGCTGACGAATCCAGCCTAACGACCGCGGCCGAATAGAATGATCTTCACCGTCTCAAACAAAATTATCGCGTCGAGCATCAGGCTCTGGTTCTTGATGTAGTACAAATCGTACTGCAGCTTCTGCCGCGCATCTTCAATGGAAGCTCCGTACGGATATTTGATCTGCGCCCAGCCCGTCAGGCCCGGCGCGATTAGATGACGCTGTTCGTAATAAGGAATTTCTTCGGCTAACTGCGAAACGAAATGCGGGCGTTCCGGACGCGGCCCGACGAAATCCATATCGCCGCGCAGGATGTTCCAGAACTGCGGTATCTCGTCGATGCGAAGTTTGCGAATCACTTTCCCGACGCGCGTGGTGCGATCGTCGTCGAGGCTGGCCCACACCGGGCCCGCCTTCTCGGCGTCGGTGCGCATCGAGCGAAACTTCATCACCGTAAACGTGCTGCCGTTTTTCCCGACGCGTTCCTGCTTGTAAAGAACCGGCCCGCGCGAATCCAACTTGATCAGGATGGCGGTGACGAGCGCAACCGGCAGAGAAGAGAGCGCGCCGATTAGAGCGACAATGCGGTGCACAATGTTTCGTGCGATTCCTGATATCCGCGCCTGCCGGCCGCGGCTCGAGAAGATCAGCCACGAGGGGCGAATCATGTTGAGCGAGACGCGCCCGGTGACGCGTTCGAAAAACGAAGCGCCCTCTTCGATGTTGACTGTCCCGGCCAGACTTAGCTGCAACAACTCGGCCGTCGGCAACTGTCCGCGACGCTCGCCCATGGCCACGATGATGCGATCGATTCCTTCACGCCGAACCACCTCATCCAGTTCAGAAGTAAGTCCGATCACGCGCGGATTGATCAAGCTCTTGCCCAGCAACTCCGGATCGGTTCCCACGAATCCAGCGATGCGATAACCAGCGTCGGGACGTTCCAGCATCTCGCGGGCAACTTCAACCGCCAGGCTGCCGGAACCAACAATCAAAATCTTCTCGCCAAAGTCAGGATGGCCGAGCAGCCAGTGGATGCAGATGCGCCAGCCCACCATCAAGCCCAGCGCGAGCGGCAGGGCGATGAGCGAGATGCCGCGGCCCAGCATCAGCCGCGGGTAGGCATAAAACGCGAGCGCGAGGGCGACCCAGGCTAACCCGAGCGCCTGGACCAGCCGCAACACCAGCTCGCGGCGATCGTGCATGACGATAAAGTCGTAAAGGTCGAACAAGTAAAAAGCGGCGAGGCAGAAAACTGTTGCTAGTCCGGTTTTCAGAAATCCCTGCCGCAGCATTAACTCAACGTGCGCGTCCTCCGCGCCCAAACGCAAATACACCGCGCCGATGATCGCGCCGAAAACAACTGCAGCTTCGGCGAGAAGCAAAAGGCCAGTGCGAGTATTGGCGCGAGAATTCTTCAACTTGCGATTGCCACCTCTTCATCTTCAAAGTCTTCGAGTTCTTCAACCAAATGTAGCTTCTCTTCTTCGGCGGTAACTCTCGGCTGCCGGTAGTTGCGCTTCTGGTAATAGTAGGCAGTCGACTCGAGTTGTTCGTCGGCCCGATTCAAAACGACGCCGAGCATGCGTTCGCGTGGCAGTTGCCCCAACAGTTTGTCGACCATTGCGTAACGAGTTTTTCCGGCACGCACGACCATCAGCGCGCCGTCCGCGCGATTGATCAGCACGTTGGCATCGGTGAAGATTCCGAGCGGTGGCGCGTCGATGATGATGTAGTCAAACAGACGCCGGGCTTCAGCAATCACCGACGCGTATGTCGGTCCCGAAAGTAATTCCGCAACGTCGTCGCGCGCCTGGCCGCCGGGCAGTAAATAAAGTCCGGCTGGATCGAGACGGACGACAGCTTCACGCAAATCGAGCTCACCACCCAACACTTCGGAAAGTCCGCGCGGCGCGTCGACCGCCAGATATTCGGTGGCGCAGGGCTGTCGCAGATCGCTATCGATTAACAAACAGCGCACGCCTTCAGTTTGGGCCAACAGCCAGGCGAGGTTTAGCGCCGTCAAAGTTTTGCCTTCGCCCATGCCGGCGCTGGTGATCACAAACGTGTGCATGTCTTCGCGCTCGCCCGCTTGCAGGATGCGCGTTCGGAGTGAACGGAATTGTTCGCAGTAGGCAGAACGAGGTTGGGTGATGGCCACGAGATGAGGCTCGACGCGCGCAGCGTCCACGTCGTAAGAGACGAGTCCGCTGACACGCGCCGGCCTGGCAGCGTTCAAAGTTGCCCCAACAGCACGCGAAGCCGGTCTTTCGGGGAGTGCCGTCCCGTCAGAAGCATTCGCAGTGTGCGCAGTGAACGCTGAACTTTTCACCGCAGTCTTCTGAGGACCGGCGATGGGAGCGACAAGCAGCGGCTCATCATTCACAGTTCCGGAAGTGACAACGCGATGAGCGCGAATTTCTTCGCGCGGTATCGAGGGAATTGTTCGTATCGGACTATTCGGCCGCGCCGCTGGAGCTTGCGCCTCAGCGCCGGCACGTTTTAATGCATCGTAAACTCTGCCCATTGGCTTCTCCTTGTAGGACAGACATTCCTGTCTGTCTTAGTTAACAGCTACATCCCGACCGGAGCAGAAGAAATTTTCCATTTAATATTTTTCATTTTTCATTTTTCATTGCTTGAGGTAACCGCGACTATTTGAACTCCGCGGGTCCGATGACAAGTGATCTATCCGATGACAAATGAAAATTTTGAAATGACAAATGGAAAATTTCCTTTTCTTACTTCAAGGTTCCAGGCCCCACCCTGGGGGATAGACAAGAATGCCTGTCCTGCTAGTTCGCTTCGTTTCCATTGCCGTTGCCGGCGGCCCAGAGTTCGGCGCGGTTCGCTTCCGAAAATATTTTCGCGGGCAACTCTTTTTGCTGCGCCGGAGCGCGCCGCTCGCTGCGCGGCAGCATGTCGAGCGTTTCGGCCACTTCTTCAATCAGGTCGCGATCGATGGTCTCGTCGCCGGCGGCAAAACCGGCGAGCAAGGCGTTGTCGCAAAGGTTGTTGATGTTGCGGGGAATGCCTTCGGTGCAGCGATAGATGTAATCAATCGCGGCGGAGGTAAAGATGTTGGTCCGTTCGGCGCCGCTGACCAGCAGCCGCGCGGTGATGTAGCGATCGGTTTCCTCGACAGTCGGCAGCGCCTTGATCACACAGCGCAGCGCTATGCGTTGTTTCAGTTGACGCAGGTCAGGATTGTTCAGCACTTCGCGCAACTCCGGCTGTCCGGTCAAAACGATCTGCAACTGTTTGGAGGTGTCGGATTCGAAGTTGGACAGCAGGCGAATTTCTTCCAGCACCGCCGGGGAAAGTCCCTGCGCTTCATCGATGATCAAAACTGTACGCAGCCCACGCGAGTGACGCGATTCGAGCGCGTGGCCCAGCGCCGCCAGCAACTCGGGTTTAGTTTCCCAGTTTTGCAGCTCAAATAAGCCGGCGATGTTCTGGTAAAACTCGGTTACCGACAGACGCGAATTGAAGATGTAAGCGACCATGACCGTGCGGTCGAGGCGCTGCATCATCCAACGCAGGATCGTCGTCTTGCCGGTGCCGACTTCGCCCGTCACCACTACCAAACCTTTGCCGCTCTCAATCCCGTAGTGCAGATTGGCCATCACTTCCGTGTGCGACGGAGTGAAGTAGATGTAGCGCGGATCAGGCGTCAGCGCGAATGGTAGTTCTTTAAACCCGTAGAATTCTGCGTACACTTTGCTTGCCTCCAATACTTTGTTCGGCCCACTCTCCGGTTCGTGTTGCCTGGTTTGGTTTTCGTGTTACTTCGTGGTACGTATGCGTTTTAGAAAACGAACCACGAAATCACACGAAACGGACTCGAAATCACACAAAGCTTTACTAAACAGCAAACCGCTCGAATACCTGCGTCAGCTTCAAAATCAACGCCAGCGCCGGAATCGCGAGCATCATCGCGGCGACTGCCGTAGCCAGCAGCAACCGGCGCCGCCGCGGAATGCGCTGCGCTTCCGCGTCAGTTAATAGTTCCGGCACGGTCATCAGCACCGGCAACGACGTGTAATGCGCGGCGTCTTCCGAAGTTTGAATTGTCAGTAACCGCGGCACTTCAAAGAGCCCGGCCAGCAGCAGTCCGAAACCCAGGCCCACCGCGATTCCCGCGCCAATCAAAATCAAACGCTTCGGCGCCACGGGCCGCGCGGGAAGATTCGCCGGGTCGACGACCTGTATGCCTTCGCCTTGTTGTTGGCTGGTGGCGTCAGCGCTGAGACCAATCTTCTGTGCCTGCATCAGCAACGCATCGTATTGCGCCTTCTTGGTTTGATAATCGCGATCGAGCGCGCCGAGCGTAACTTCTGCTCCGGGGACGTTGTTGATCCGATCCATCACCGAACCGATTTGCCGATCGATATCGCCCAACATGCTTTGCTGGCGCTTGATTTCGCCGTCGACCAACTGCAGCTCGTTTTCCAGACTGCCCACTGTCAGGTCCGGACGTTCGCGAAGCTTGTCCTGTTTCTCCTTGATGCGTTGTTTCCACTCGGCAATCATTTGGTCCATCGCTTCTTTGACCGAGTCGACCTCGGCTTGCTTCGCCAGCACGTCAGGATGCTTCGGCCGCAGCTCAGTCAACATGCGCGTCAGCTGCGATTCGAGATCGGCCTTGCGTGAGACGAGCTGCGCCCAGGCTAGCGTCGTCTTGGGATCGGTGGTGTTCTCCGCGATGTCTTCTTTGAGCTGGTCGGAAGTTTTCTTCACGAGCGCCAATTGGCTGGTAAGTGCGGAGCGTCGATCCTGCAGCCGCCCAACTTCCGAGATGTAGGCTTTCTGCTGTTCGCGCAAGCCTGTTAACTGACCAACGAGCGACGCCGCTTCCGACGGCAAGTTGCCAACGTTCTTCTGCATGAAGTCGAGTCGCTGGCGATCGACGTTGTCCAGTTCTTCCTTGGTCTGGCTTACCTGCTGATCGATAAACTGCTTCGCCGAGCTGGTGGAGTTGATCGTGTTCTGCGTCTGCACGTCGATGTACTTACTGGCCAACTCCGAAGTGACAGCTTGCGTAGTTTTTGCGTTGCGGCCGCGGTAGGTGATGTTGAAGCCGTTCGTGATGTCGTTGCGGCTGGTGTTGACTTCCACCTTGATGCTGGTGCGCATGTAGTCGATCAGGACTTCCATCGGCTCGCCACGCTGTCGCTCGGCTTTGTAGAGATCGTATTTTTCGATGAGCGGCTCGAGCGAGCTGCGGCTGGTCACCACTTGGGCGATGCTGTTGATTTGTCGCGTCAGGCTGTCTTCCGTGATCGTGGGCACGACGGAATTGGGCAAGGTGGACGGCTTGACCACTATCAGCGTTGACGATTCGTAGAGGTCGGGCAATCGCAACACTGTCCATGACACCGCCGTGGCAATCGCAATCGCCGGAAGGATGATCAACCACTTGCGCTTCCAGGCAATCTTTACATATTCACCTGGAGTTCTTTGCCGGAATTCGACACTCATTACAACGCTCCTTGAAGTTAGCGCGTCGGAGACGCGAGCAGAAGGTAGCCAGAGGTGAAACCTCTGGTATCACGATTAGGTTTTCAATCGCGCACTAAAGGTGCGCCCAGATTTCTTCGCGCGCTTCCAGCGCGCCGTTCAAATTTTGTCGTCTGATCAAGACGTTTCACGTCTGGCTACCATCTGCTCGCGTCTCCGACGCGCAAATGCGACTGCTGAGGCGGCGTATTACAAACTCGCTAACACGGTCCGCGCTTCGCCGGCTTCCGCAAACGGCGACTTCTCGCCCAACCGCACCGCCTGCTCAAGCTCGCGTCGCGCCGCTGCTTTATCGCCGCGCGCCTTTAACGCCATGCCCAGGTGATAGTGATAATTCGGTGACGGGCTGCCGCTGCCGCCCTGGTTCGCGCGTTCCGCGAGCGCCACGGCTTTTTGCAACTGCTCGACCGCCGCGCCGTAGAGTCCCTTCTTGTAGTAGACCCAGCCAAGCGTATCGACGAACCCGGGGATGTTCGGATTCTTCTGCACAACGCCCTGGGCCAGGCGCACTGCTTCATCGAGGTTGCCTTTGCCATTGACGGCATAGAGCCAGGCCAGGTTGTTGGCGGCAATCACCGCGTTCTGATCCTTTCCGAGCGCTTTGCGATAGCTCTCGGCGGCGGCATCGTAATTCTGTCGCGAATCGTCGAGCATGCCGATCAGCGTGTACGCCGTGGCGTTGTCGGGCCGGCGCTCGAGAATTTTTTGATACTCAGCAATCGCGCGGTCCTGCTGATTGGTGTTGATGAACAAAGCGCCGAGGGCTGAATAAGCGGCAATGTAGTTGGAATCGATCTCCAGGGTTTTGCGGAGTTCCGCTTCCGCCTGTGCCGAGTTGCGCTCGAATCCGTAGGTCTGGGCCTTGAGATAGTGGAGCGAAGCGTTGTTTGGATAAGTGGCGAGCACTTGATCAATTCGCGCATGCGCTTTAGTAATCTCGCTGCGGCCGGCATATAGCCGGATCAAGCCGCTAAGGGCGTTAAAGTTCGTGCTGTCCTGGGCGAGCGCGTTTTCGTAGAAACCCGCCGCTTCGTCTGCCTTGTTTTCAGCGAGGGCCACTCCGGCCAGACTGATGTAGGGATAACTGTCACGTGGCGCCGCATCGTGGGCCATCATGAAATCCTTGCGCGCGTTGACGGCGTTGCCCTGTTCCAGCGCAGCCTGACCGCGCGCCAGGTAAGCTTTGGTGCGAATCTCAGCCAGCATCTGCGGCGAGTTTTGACGATCGGGGGCGGTTTGATTGACGCGATCGATTAGTTCTGACGAAAGACGTTGCGCGCCTTTCGAGTCGCCCTGCGCGGCGGTGATCTGCACCTGCATCAACTTTGCCGGCAAGTAATCGGGATAGTTGCGTTCCAGGTCTCCGGCAAACGCGCGGGCCTGATCGATGTTGCCGAGATTGAAGTTTGCCTGGGCCATGAAGTAGAGGCCGGCGCGCGAGTTCGGCTCCTGCACTAACACCTCTTTCAAATCCTCGACCGCAGCCTGCAGATCGGCAGATTGACCCGTTTGGGCACGCACCCGCGCACGCAGTAGCAACGCCTGGCGGTCGTGCTGATCTTTCTTGAGAACTTCATCGGCCTGGGCCATGGCGCCGGCGGTGTCGCCGCGCATAAGCATGATTTCGCCGAGCCGGTAATGGCCCTGAGTGAACTCCGGCGACTTCGCTACAATTTCCTGATAGATGCTGACGGCTTCATCCAGACGATCGATTGACGAATAAAAATCAGCGAGCACTGCGCGGCCTTCTGGTTTGTCTTTGTCGAGCTCGGCCAGTGCCTTGTATGAAACTTCCGCTTTATCCAGCTGCTTGTTGACCAGGTAGAAACTCGCCAACACAAACCGCGAGGTGCGGTTGGCTGGCTCCACTTCCACGGCCTTGCTCATTTCCGCTTCCGCTTCAGCCTGCCGGTTCAATTGCACCAGGTACTTGCCAAACTCAGTGTGGGCCAACCCGGAATTATTGTTCACGGCGATCGCACGTCGGAAGGTTTCTTCCGCTTTCGCTTTGTCGTTAACGACGATGTAGAAACGGGCCAGGCTCAGATACGACTCGACGCGTTTCGGATCCAGCTCGATGGCGTGATTGATCTCGGCGAAGGCTTTGTCGTGTTCATTCTGCGCGTAGAACACGCTGCCCATCAGCAGATGGCCCTCGATGTGGTTCGTGTCTTTTGCGAGGATTTGATTGGCGAGGCGTTGTGCTTCGAGCACCATCTCCGGATGTCCCTTGGCGGCAGCGATGTAGTAGTTGCCAAGCTTCACGCGCGCGTCCAGATTGTTTGCGTCGAGCTCGGTAGTCTTGCCGAGTTCTTCAAACGCTTCCTGAAAACGTTGCAGACCCTCGTACGCGCGGGCCAGGCCCCAATGCGCCGACGCCAGCCGCTCGTCGATCTGGATCGCGTTGCGAAACTCAAGCGACGCTTCCTGAAACTTTTCTTCCTTCAGGTAAGCTTCGCCCTTTTCGACGTGCGCGATTTTTGTTTTTTCGGGATTGGCGCAACCGCTGATTGCGACTAAGGCTGCCAGGACGACAGATAAAAGGGTGGCGTAATACAGTTTGGAGCGGCACTCGTTTTTCATGTTCTTTCCTCTCGCGGCGGGCTGTTCCTGGGGCTTTCAGGTTCGCGCCGGCCGGTGTTTGGTTTCTCTCGCTTGCGTTCAGGCGGCGGGCAAAGCCACTTGATTTGTCCCGAGAGTGAGACACTTTTAGAAAAGCGTTAATTCAAGGTTGATTCCGAAATTGCTATTGTTCGTTTAGAGGCGGTGCACCGCCCGCTGGTTCGATTCGCGAGTTGAAGGTTCAATTCGCGAGTTGAGACGGCGGGCGGTGCCCGCCTCTAAACTATCGATCAATCAATCTGGAATAAATTCGGGCAGGACGGTTGATGAGTCAGCGGCAAGGTCGGTCGCCAGTTTCAGCGCCGATTCAACCGCGGCAGGTTTCGCATCGTTAATCGTCGTAGTAATTCGCACCATCGCGCCGTCTGAGCGGCGCATTCGAACGCTATCTAACACCGTGTAGACCTTCCCCCAGTATTCACTTGCAACCGAGCGGCCGCGACCCTGATACCAGTAGACCAGCACCTCTTTATGGTCGCCGTTTTGAATCACATACTTGTTGGCAACGAAAGCCGCTCTGCCTTTAGGCGCGATCGTGACGCGGCCCGGTTCGCTCATCACCCAGCCTGAACCAGGTAAACAATTCAGAGGGCTGTGATACGTGGCACCATCGCGCTGGCTCGCGTAGTAGCCGACATAAAAGTTGACCGTACGTCCATCGTCGCTCTCGTAATTCCGCAGCAGGTAGTCGCTGGCCCGCAGCACCGCGAGCGTTTCCGCGTCAAACTGTTCGTCGTTCCCAATCTGTTTCCACGATCCAAGTTGGTCCGGAAACTCTTTGAGACTTTTGCGTTCGACGCGAACCTCGCCCAGGTATTCCCACGCGTTTACCGCCGCGCCGCCGGCGAGCAGCACCACCAACAAAATCGCGAAGCGCCAGGATTTCATTGTTGTGCTCCAGTGGAAGATGTAGGGGCGGGTGTCCGCCCTGGGCGCACACGCGGGTGCGCCCCTACAACCGCTGCAAGTTGCACCGACGCCGTGTTGGGCGAAGCAGGTCGCGTTTGCGAGACGCGATCTAAAAGCCAGCCGACGCCAAACAACATCAGAAACGCGACGACATAAATCACCCAACCAGAAAAGGTATGGAAGAAGCCGTCAGCGACGCGCGTTCCGTAGTAGCGTGCGAGTATGCCGGTGCCGCTGACGCGCAGCGCGTTCGTAAAGATGGCAATGGGAATGGCCGACAGCACAATGATCGTCGAGCGCCAAAAGCCGAACTGCTTTAGTCGTGCGAAGGCCGAGTTAAAAAACGAAGACGATGAGGCATAGCCGTCGCCATCCGAGTCGTCGCGCGGATGTGTGAAATAAGCGAAGACTACGGCCAGCGTCACAAGCGTCATGAGCGAACGAATGCCGCTGCAAGCTTCAACCACTTCCAGCTTCTTTGTCTCGCGCGCGCCCAGCGGCATCAGCTCAATCACGTTGCCCTGGCGCAGCACTGGAATATCGAACAACGTCATCGCCGACACGGCACAGCGCGACGCAAATAGCTGGAGGGGAAAGGCAATCTTGTTGAAGATAATTGCCGGAATAGGGATGGCCAGCAGCAGCAGAAACAGCGGCACAATCATCAGGCGCAAAAGCTGGAAGCCCCAGAAGTAGAGCAGGATTCCGGCCAGGATCAGCACCAGGGAAGTGCGTTGCACAAAGAGTTCGGCTCCGGCCGTGCCGGCCCAGAGGGCGAGCATTGCGGTCGAGACCGCCAGCAAACCACACCACATCGCCGGGCGTCGCGCGCTTTGTGCTAATCGCTCGCGCTGACTCCAAACAATGAAGCCGATGATGAAAGGGATCAGGAGGCCGTGGGAATAGTTTTCGTCGGTCCACCAGTCGTGGCCCAGCTTCGCGAGCACGGTGGCGTACGCGAAAGCCAGCGCGCCGGCAATGGCAAGTATTCGCCAGAGATGTTTGGAAATAGGGAAAGCGGAGACTGTCGGGGCGTTCATAGACGGCACTCGCTCGACGGAAACTCAATAAGTAGGGCACGGCATGCCGTGCCCCGAAAAAGGGTGGGTAAGGAAAGGGCAAGTTTCCCTACTCGATCAACTAAAGTTTTAAAGAAAGGTGGATTCCGCGATGATGGACGGCGGGTTGGAATTTTTTAGCTTGAGAAGTGTGACGCAATTTGTCACAGGCTGTAGGGGCGGACCTGCGTGTCCGCCCTCTTAACGCCACCTGAAACCGGC
>Ga0207650_10000936_pt1 | contig 21988 bp, 25 predicted proteins | sample KBSS63metaG_FD_184325 | JGI IMG/M metagenome (GOLD analysis project Ga0207650, IMG submission 184325) | Switchgrass rhizosphere microbial communities from Kellogg Biological Station, Michigan, USA - KBS S6-3 metaG (SPAdes) (version 2) | ecosystem: Host-associated > Plants > Roots > Rhizosphere...
CGCGTCGGTCCGGTCGACGAACGGCGCCCACCCCTCCCGCGAGAGCTCGACGCCACGACGAGATCGTGGCGCGAGGGCCTGCCAGACTAGGACCGGGTCCGCCTTGCCCTTCGCCTGCACCGGGTCGGCTTCCCCGTAGTCGATCACGTGGCGCGTTGCGCGATACGTGCGCTCGTCGACGAGGATCGAGTCGATCGGCGCCGCGGACTGGAGCCGCGAGGCTGTGTTCATGACATCCCCCCAGGCGATCGCCTCGCCTTCCGAGGTGCGTGCGTTGATCGCCACTACCGCCGCCCCTGTCGCGATTCCGAGCCTCAGATGGAGGTCGAGTCGGGGGTCCGCGTCGTCGAGTGCGACGACCCAGTCGCGAATCGCGAGCGCAGCCCGAACGGCCCGCTCCGGCTCGTCGCCGTGCGTGCGCGGCGCGCCGAAGAGGCCGCACACTGCGTCGCCGATGAACTTCTCGACGATGCCACCCATGCGTTCGAGCTGGTGGCGGACGCCCGCGTAGTACGGGGCGAGCAGGGCGTGGACGTCCTCGGGATCGAGACGCTCCGCCCTCTTGGTCGACTCGACGACGTCGCAGAAGAGCGCGGTGACCACCTTTCGCTCGACGTCTCGACCGGGTCCGTCGGTGCTCAGCGACGCGCCGCAGGCGCCGCAGTACCGAAAACCAGCCGGATTCTCGAAGCCGCAGCGTGAACAGGACATGTCCGCGATGGCATATCCCGTGCCGTGCTCATGTGTCAAGCGCAACGAGACGTTGACGCGACCCTTGGCGAGGTGGGACAGTGTCTCGTCCGCAAAGGAGATGCGGTGGGCATCAGATCGATCCTCGTCGGCGTCGACGAGTACGAGCGTCCCGAAGTGCCGCGGCTGACCGGGTGCGTCAACGACGTCGTGCTCGTCAGGCGCGTTCTGAAGTCCGCGTTCGGCGTCGCGAACGAGGACATCCATGCACTCGTCAACCAGCGCGCGACGAAGGCGCGGATCATGGATCGGCTCGAGCTGGCGGTCCACACGGCCGAACCAGGCGACGTCATCGTGTTCTACTTCTCGGGCCACGGCTCCCAGATCCGCGATCGTGACGGAGACGAACTGAGCGACGGCCTCGATGAGCTCCTGTGCCCGTTCGACATGGACTGGGAGAGCGAGACGTACATCCTCGACGACGAGCTCGAAGCGCTCTTCAGGGAGATTCAGGCTGGAGTCCTGCTCGAGGTCTTCCTCGACTGCTGCTTCTGGGGCTCAGACCGCACGGAGCTCGACACCGAGGCGGGTTCGGAATCACTCGACGACATGCGTTACCTGCCTCCACCCGTCGACCTCGCCTCCCGCTTCGAGGGCGACGAGGAGCACCTGGACCGCCACGGGTTCGCGGAATGCCACTGCTTCCGTGACCGAAACGTGCTCTGGGCGGCGTCGGCAGAGGGACAAATCGCCGCCGAGGACGACTTCGAGGGCCAGCAGCACGGGGTGTTCACCTACGCAGGCTGTCGCTACATCGAGGCCAACATCGACGACATCTGGCGTCTGGGATACGGGCGCGGACGGCTGCTCGAAGATCTGCGTGCCTACATGAAGTCCCTCGGTTACGCACAAACCGCTCAGCTGGCGGCAACAGAACCGCTGCTCGAGGTCGGACCGTTCATGCTCAGTGACGACTCGGAGCCAGTGATGGACGATCCCCTCGGTTCGCTGAGACTATGGACCCGACGTTGACGACCGGTCGCGAGGAGACGGTCGACGGTTCGAGTCGCTCAGAGAGCTTATCGAGATCCCGCGTGGTTCCTGGTTAGCGGGATCGGCGGTCGCCGAGGGGTGGGGTCAAGGGCGCCTTCTTGGAAACGATTTGGAAAAGGGCGAGAGCGTGCGGCGCCCTACGGATCGACGGGCAAGTGCAGCGCGGCTCGACGTGATCGACGTCGACTTCTAATCCGCGGGTCGGAGGTTCGAATCCTCCCGGGCGCATCAGAAGTACCTGCTACTTGGCGCAACAGCTATCGACTGTAAGGTCGCGCGAGGATCGAGCTTGAGGTCTGGAGACAACTTGTTATCTGACCGACGGGGCGACTCACCAGCGAACGAGCCCCGCTCGACTCTCGGGCTCATAACCCGGAGGTCGCGGGTTCAAATCCCGCCCTGCTACTAAAAGCCCAGGGGTTTAGAGCACCCACGGAGGCGGTGAGTGGCGGCCGATGAACGAGGGGCTGACGGCCACAGACTGGACTTGCTGATGGAGCAGCGCGAAGAGTTTGCGAAGCAGGGTAAGCCGACGGATGCGCAGCTGGGCGCCTGCGATCCCGATCGCCGCGACCTTCACTTGAAAGAGCAGGGTTAAGCACTCCTTCAGACCGGCCGAAGTCGCCGTACCGGAAGCCACTGAACGCTGCTGCGACGAGCCGTAGCTCTCCGCTCGTAGGCAACTCGTGTTGCGCACGAAGTTTCACCCGACGCGAGGAACCCGATTGAATTGACACGTGGGTCGTGCTCGCCAGGTGCTCGGTGCACTCGGTTCAGCTCTTCGGAACCCGAACATCAGGCGCGCAGAACTGGCCTGGGGCGCGGCCATCGCGGCAGAGTGGGCGCACTTCGTCGCATTCGGCGTGTACGCCTATGACGTCGGCGGACCGACTGCAGTCGGCCTCGCCGGTCTTGTTCGCCTCTTGCCCGCCGCCTTCGTAGCGCCGTTTGCCGCCTCCTTGGGCGACCGCTTCCCGAGGGAGCGTTTTCTGCTCGCTCTGACATTCGTTGCATCCATTGCCCTCGGTGCGTCGGCGCTCGCGTTCTACGGGGACAGCGATTCGCTCGTGTTTGCATTCGCCGCGTTGCTGGGGCTCGCGGTCACCCTCATTCGGCCGGCGCTCCAGGCTTTGCTGCCGTCGCTCGCACGCACTCCCGAGGAACTCATCGCGTCCAACGGGGCCACGTCGACGATCGAGAGCTTCGGCACGCTCGTCGGGCCGCTCCTCGCTGGCGTTCTCGTATCGGTCGCGGATGCGGGAGTCGTCTTCGCCGTTGGAGCAGCAGCGTTTCTCGTTGCCGCCGGGCTGCTCCTCGGCGTCAGGGTCGAGGATCTGGTCAGCCTGGGTGCGTCCGGTGAGAGTGTCCGGAGTACACTTGCGGCCGGTTTCGGCGCAATCGTCCGGTTGCCGCGCGTTCGTCTTGTCGTCTCGCTGATCTTCGCGCAGGCTTTCGTCCGCGGCTGTCTGAATGTTCTGATCGTGGTGGCCGCGTTCGAAGTGCTCGACCGAGGCGGAGAAGCTGTCGGCTACATGACGGCCGCGCTCGGAGTTGGTGGCCTGATCGGTGCGCTGGGAGCGATGGCGCTCCGAGGGCAGCGTCTGGCGGTGCCGTTCGGCATGTCCTTGGTGTTCTGGGGACTGCCGATCGCTTTGATGGGGCCCCTGCCCGAGCTCCCCTTCTTACTCCTCATGCTCGCAGTCGTCGGTGCAGCCAATAGCGTCGAGGACGTAGCTGCATTCACGTTGCTGCAGCGACTCATCCCGGATAGGATCCTGACCCGCGTCTTCGGAGTCGTTTGGAGCCTCGCGATGGGTGGCGTCGCGCTCGGTTCGGTGGTCGCCCCGGCACTCGTAGAAGCGATCGGAGCGCGCGAGGCGTTCGTCGGCGTGGGCGCGATCCTTCCATTGCTCACCGTGGTGACGTACAGAAGGCTTGCGAGCATCGACAGAGACGCAGCCCCCGTACCCGAGTTGGAGTTCGTCCAGCGGGTTCCCATATTTCAGCCCCTCTCGATCGCGTCAAAGGAGCGAGTGGCCGGAAATCTGCTGCTGCAGTCGGTAGACGCGGGCGACGTCGTGATCCGCGCCGGCGAACGGGGGGACAGCTTCTACATCGTGGGAAACGGCACGCTCGAGATCACTGCCGAGGGATTGCGCACGATCGCCGACGAAGGCGACTACTTTGGCGAGATCGCTCTCCTGCGAGACGTGCCACGAACCGCGACAGTTACGGCGCTCGTGGACAGTCACGTGTATGTGTTGCAACGGGACGACTTCCTCGCAGCAGTTACGGGGCACGAGGCGGCGCGCGCGGCGGGTCACACGGTGGTCGAGGCGCGGCTGTCGCGTACGGCCGGAAGGTAGGGCGCGAATCCGGGTTCTCAGTACCACGCGCCGAGGGCCTCGACGAGCGCCGGGAACTCCCCGCCGCCTGCTGCTCGAAGGCCACACTCGTAGCCGTACTTGGCGCGGCGCTCGAACGCGTCCGTGAGTCGGCGCTGCATGGCGGGCTCCGTTGCACTCTGGTGGTCTTCTTGTCCGAGATCGGGCTTGTGCGCACGCGCAAGCGAGCGAGTCGCCTACAGACGCTTGAAGCTCGCGCCTGCCGGGGCGACGGCGAGGAACAAGCACGGTTCTCCGTCACGTGGCCAGCGGTAGCCACGGAACGGTGTGTCCGCCGGGATCACGTAGAGCTGACCGGCGCTGACCACGCGGGTCTCGCCTCCCTCGAGTTCAAGACGGAGCGAGCCCTGGATGACGTAGAGCATGTCGTCACGGTCCATCACCGCGAGGGCGGGTTCGACCTCCTCGTCGTCCTTCCAGATCGACCAGGCTTCGAGGTCGGCTCCGGAGTGGACGACACGAACGGTCCCGTACCTCGACTCCTCCGTCGCCAAGCCCCGCCGTGCGAGCACGTCGGTGACGCTCATGTCGCCTTCAGGTTCACTGACAGCGCGCATTCGCGCATCCGCAGAAATCACCGACGAGGCTGACCGGGCTGCGGCGGCCCGATCCGGTACGGCCGCATCATCTCGTTGTCCTCGTGTTCGACGATGTGGCAGTGCCAGACGAACTGACCGGCGCTGTTGAACTGCGCCTTCACCCTCGTCACTTGCCCTGGGTAGGCGATGACCGTGTCCTTGAATCCGGTCTCCCACGGCTCCGGAGTCGTGACACTTCCGCCGAGCTGGATCGGCTCGGCGACCTCACCGTCGGGGTTCAGGACGAGATCCTCGCGGTTCACGACCTCGAAGGCGATCTCGTGGATGTGCATCGGGTGGGCGTCGGCAGTCGTGTTGTAGATCTCCCAGACTTCGGTCGCGCCCACGGGAGGGTTCTCGGTCACCGGGTCCATCCACTTGCGCTCCGTCCATACCCCGGCGGACACGGTGCCGAGGAGCGCCTCGACCGGCCCCTCGATCTCCTCTCCTTCCTCGTCCGCACCTTCGCTCGCTTCCTCGATCAGCGCCAGCCGCCGCGTGACCGTCGCGGCGGGCAGCGGCGTGATCGCCGGCAACCGGAGGAACTGCGGCGGCGTCGACTCGTCGACGCCGATCGTGGGCACGACCCGGAACTGCATGACCTGGCCCGTCGTCCCCGAATCGGCGACCTCGAAGTCCTCACCCGGCACACCGCCGCCGAACGGCTCGTCGGGGCCGACGTTGGCAAGCACGTGGTTCCCGGTGGGGACGTTCGTGAAGTCGACGATCACGTCTGCCCGTTCGGCCAGTCCCATCAAGAGCCGGTTGCCGTGATCGGCGGTGAGGTTCACCGGGGCTGCGAGGAAGCCGCCCTCGTTTCCGATCTGCCACACCTCCACTCCGGGGATGGCGCCGAAGTCGAGGATGAGGAAGCGAGACTGGCAGCCGTCGAGAAAGCGGAAGCGGTAGCGGCGCTGCTCGACCTCGAGGTACGGCCAGATGTTGCCGTTGACCATGATCGTGTTGCCGAAGAACTCCGGGTTCCAGATCGGCGAGAACACTCCGGCCGGGATGTAGTCGTGCGCGATCCCGTCGAAGAACATGCGCGAGTCCGGATAGAAGAGTGAGCCGTCCCGATTGAACGAGCGATCCTGGATCGCGATCGGGATCTCGTAGTACGTCTTGTTCGGCGGGAACGGGTCGTCCTCCGTCGGCGCGGGTCCCGGCAGCACGGCCTTTGTCCTCGACCGCGAGTCGATCACGGCGTCGTCGCCTGCAGGACCGCCGCGGACGAGGTAGAAGCCCGCCGGACCTGCGTAGACGTTGAGGCGCGTCATGCCGAGCGCGTGGTCGTGGTACCAGATCGTCGAGGCCCGGTTCTCGTTGGGATACTGGAAGACCGCGGAGCCGGGCGGCCACCCCACGCCGTAGGACCCAGCGGCTTTGGCTGCGAAGAAGCGAAACCAGGTGCCGTTCCTGGCGTAGCCCGGGGGAATGTTCTTGGCCGCCGGGAGGTACCACGCCTCCGCGTAGCCGTCGCTGTCGTCGGCCACGCCGACCGCGCCGTGGACGTGGGTGACGATCGGAACGGGGCCCGTGTACGGGCCGGGTGTGTCCGTGAACGTCGGCCGCGTGTCGCGGCCGGTCACGCCGCCCGGCGGGTTGGCCCAGTGCAGCGTCGGATCCACCGGGAGAAGATGCGGCAGGTAGTTCCGGTTCGCGTCCATGAGGTCGTTGATCCATCTCACGCGGACCGGCCGGTTCGCTTGAGCCTCGATGGTGAGCGACGGGGCGTGGTGCAGCTGCAAGCCGTTGGGGCTCGCGGACTTCACGGCGCCGTAGCCCCAAACCGTCGTCGCGGGCAGTCCCGGAGGCAGGATCTGCTGCTCGAACTGCTTCATCGAGATCTCGTAGTAGTCGACCGTCTGACCTCGCCGAACGATCGTGTCTGCCTTCGGCATGACCGGCGGGATGAGCAGCGCTGTCCGGTACTTCGGGATCGACAAAGGATCGAGGGACCCGCCCGGGATCGCAGCGAGCGCGCTCGGTGCGCTCATGCCGGGTAGACGTCCGAAGAGGTAATAGCCGGCACTCGCGCCGCCCACCCACGCAACGAACGTTCGCCGAGAGAACCGCCGCGCGTTCCCCATCGGATTCATTCCCCCTCGGCCCTGCAACTAGCCCATCGAGTCTTGCCCTTTCCCCCTACCCAGCGGGCACGTCGGATTCTAGGAGTGAGATGGGACCGCGTCCAGCGTGCGGCGCGTCGAACCACTCGATGACATCGCCTGATGCGTGCGGCGTCGGGATGCGCTGCGAGACGGACGTAGGATCGGAGCATGCGCGCAGCCGTCGATCTCGTCGCCCGGCTTGCTGGGGCGGAGGCGCGATACGTCGCGGCAAATCCCGAGTCGCGCCGGCTCCACGAGGAGCGAGCACGGTTCATGCCGGGCGGGAACACGCGAACGACGATCCACCAGCTGCCCTTCCCGTTGACGATCGTCCACGGCGAGGGCGCGCGTGTGCGGGACGCGGATGGCCACGAGTACGTCGACTTCCTCGGTGAGTACACCGCGGGGCTCTACGGCCACTCGCATCCCGTCATCGTGGACGCGATCCGAAGCGCGCTTGCCGATGGGTTCGTGCTCGGGGCCCCGAACCGGTTCGAAGCCGTGCTCGCCGAGGCGATCTGCACGCGCTTCCCTTCGATCGAGCTCGTGCGCTTCTGCAACTCCGGCACTGAGGCAAACCTGCTCGCGCTCTCGCTCGCCCGTGCCGTCACGGGACGGCCAGGCGTGCTCGTCTTCGCCGGCGCCTACCACGGCGGCATCCTGCTCTTCGCGCACGGCATCTCGCCCTTGAACCCTCCGTTCACCTGGATCGTCGGCGAGTACAACAACGCCGCCGAGGCCGCACGCCTCGTCGAAGAGCACGCGGACGAGCTGGCCGCCGTGATCGTCGAGCCGCTACAAGGGGCGGCAGGGGTGATCCCCGGCGATCCTGCATTCCTGCGCACGCTTCGCGAGGCGACGGCCGCGCACGACCTGTTTCTCGTGTTCGACGAGGTGATGACCGCCCGTCTCTCGCCGGGCGGAATGCAGCAGCTACTCGGAATCGAACCCGATCTGACCACGCTTGCGAAGTTCGTCGGCGGTGGCCTCTCGTTCGGCGCCTTCGGCGGCCGCACCCACCTGATGCGCCGCTTCGACCCCTCTCAGCCCGACGCGTTGCAGCACGGCGGGACCTTCAACAACGACGTGCTCACGATGGCGGCGGGAGCCGCCGGGCTGACGCAGGTCTTGACGGACGCAGAGATCAGCCGCTTGAACGACCTTGGCGATCGTCTGCGCGACAGGCTGAATGCCTTCTCCACCGAGCGCGAGCTCACATTCTGTGCGGCTGGCTACGGGTCGCTCATCGGCCTGCACTTCACGCCGGGGCCCGTGCGAAACGAAGGCGAGGTGCCCGAGTCGGCGGAGTTGCGCGCCCTCCTTCACCTGCACATGCTCGAGCGCGGCTTCTCGTATGGGCGGCGTGGCTTCATCGCGCTCTCGCTTCCACTCGGCGAGGCCGACGTCGACGGCTTCGCCGCGGCGGTCGAGGAGTTCCTGCTCACGGTCTAGCCTGGGACGTCCGGTGCGCGCATCGGGCAGATCACCACTCCCTCACCGGCGAGTTCGGGCCGGACCGCTCGGTGGGCTCATCATGTGGTCACAAGTCCACGCGATGCGTGGCCAGATGCGCCGAGACTCTTGACAGGTGCGACCATCGCGGCTGCCGACGGTCAGCCGTCGGCGCAGACCTCTAGGCGCAGCTGAGGCCTATTCGGCCGCAGCGCGCGGCTCGAGCACGACGACTGCGGTCTCTCGCGGGCGTCGGGCTGCGTAGCTGTCGAGGTTCTTGTCGAGTTCACGCCACCGCTGCCACAGTCGTTCACGCTCCCCACCGACTGCAGCCCTTCCGATCACCTCGCGCCGAATCCCGCCTGCCAGTTCCACGACGGCCTCGGGATTGGCCTGCAGATTCAGCCACCACGCGGGCTCCGTCGCACCCCACCCATTCATCGCCATCGACACCAGGTCGGGCCCGTCCTCGTAATACCCGAGGATCACGCTTCGCGACCGCCCGCTGCGCCGGCCCGTCGTAGTGAGCCGCAAGGCGCCCCACTTTCCCGGCCGCGGAGGCCACAGCCCCCTGCGGCCCCCGCTCGCTCGCACGATCCGTCGGTGCGCGCGCCAGAAGGTCTTGATGAACCATCGGGGTGGCAGCCACGCCTTTCCTTCGGCCATGCCCACATCGGATGCGACTTGCGGACGCTGCTCCAGCGTCACCTTCACGCGGTCTCCCTCCGCTTCATGTCGAAGGACGGCTCATGCGGGCCGGCATCGAGCCGGAACGGCGGGTACTCGCGCGTCATGAACGCTCCGTAGGTGACGACGCGGAGCACCCAGCGGTTGAGGCCGAGCACGAGGTCGAAGATCTCGTTCGGGTAGCGATCCTTGAACAGCAGCAGGACGCCGGCGACGAGCACGAGGATGCCCACGAGCCCGAGCGACCATCCCGCCCCGGCGAAGATCCCCGCGATACAAAATTGCGGGATACCGAGCAACCACCACCCGATGAGGGGGAGGCCGCGGCGCAGGTTCTCCGGGTACTCGATCTCGAGCCGCGCCGGATACTCGGGCACGTCTGCCAACGTGAACGGCGGGTACTCGTCGGTGCCGAGGGCACCGAATGTGTAGAAGGCGACCCGCCACGTCCAGCGAAGCACGCCCACGTTGAAGTCGAACATCCCCCGCGGGTAGCGCCCGGTGAACAGCACCGCGAAGAACGCGACCACCGTCAACAGGGCGAAGGCCAGCCAGAGGAAGAAGAGCACGATGTAGTGGGGAATGGCGAGGAACCACTTGACGAGCCACAGCCAGCGGCTCAAGTGCGGCGCCAACTCGCCCTCGAGGGCAACCGACGGTCCACCCGTCGCGACTTGCATGACACACCACCTCCTGCGACCAGGTTCCTTGCGACCGCCGCCCGCGCCATCGGGAGAAGCACGCGTCGCGATGCGACCAATTACCGATCCACGGCTCCTCGTCCTGCGTGCTGCCTCGCCTTGCCTGCGCGTGCACACCGATCGTCGACGGCCGGTCGCAAGCTCTCGCGACATTCCGGCACTCCGACGACTTGTCGCTCCGTGGCGTTGTCCTCCGCGAGGGCTCTCTCGCGCGTCACTGCGCAGGGGTCAGGAAGCTTTCGTAGACCAGTCCCGTGCTGCTTCTTCTTCCATTCGCTCCAGGCGCGTGTAGTAGTCGGGGAACTCCTTCATGTGTGCGAGCGCGATCTTCCCAGTCAGGATCGGATCGTCGCCTGTCACGTCCGTCTGCGGGTCATGGGAGCCGTGCTCGTACTCCACATCCATCCCGCGGCGGAACTGCTCCAGATCGAAGCGACTCCAGTCGACTCCGATCTCGTCGCCCACCTGCTTGGCTTCGGCGCTCGTCGTTCGACGCGACTCTGTCACTGGCAGCCTCCTGCGTCGGTTCCGTCGCGGCGACTGTAGCCACGATTCGGCACAAGGATTCCTGAACTGACGTCGGTGATCCTCGGGAAGGCGCGCGTCCTAGTCCGAGTCGAGGCCGACATGAGCCGACGCGTGGTCCTGCAGTCGGTCAGCGCTCGGGAGCGTCACGACCGCGAGAAGAGCTCCGGCTGCGACCGCACATGCGGCAAGGGCCACTCGGAGACCCGTACCCGCAGTGCGTGCACGCAAGAGGCGCGGCAGCTTCGTGACATGTGCGAGTACGTGCACCCCAGCAGCGCCGAACCACACGATGAAACTCGCCTTGTGCAACCCGACAACCGTCCCCTCTGTCTGGCCGAGAACGAGCAGCGCCGTACCCGTTGCAAACAGAACAAGCGTCGACACCATGAGCAGCGGCGCGACGACCGCGCGCAACACGACCGGCGGCGGGCCCAAGCGGACGTACTCCTCGCTGTGACGGTAGTAGTGGACCATGCGCCATCCCGTGCTCGCGAGCTTCAGTGAGACGACGGGGATAAGCAGCATCCCGACGAATGCGTGGACAGTCAGAAGCGCTCGGATTTGGAGCAGGGTTGCTCCCTCTATCGCGAGCAACACGAGCAGCACGGCCGCAATCACCGCGGTCAGCTGCCCATTGCCTGTGCTTCCGCCTGCGAGCAGGCGCTTGGCCCGAGCCATCAATGGACCCAACCAGATGAGGATGAGAAGCGCCTGAGGGATCGCCCGAGCGTCCGGATCACGCGGCTCGCCTCGTCGCGTCCGCTCGGATCTCGACGAGCCTGATTGCGCTCATCGGGCAGGCGCTGGCCGCTTTCACCGCGGCCTCGGCGTCCGTCTCTCGGACGCGAGCGACCGCGATCAGGTCGTCCGACAGTTCGAACAGGTCCGGTGCGAGGTCGATGCACGTTCCGTAGGCGCTACACAGCGAGCGGTCGATCTCTATCTCGTACACGAGTGGTGCCTCCTTTGGTTGCGGGGACGAGTGCTCGCCAGCCGGCCGCGGCGGTGACCGCGCCGACAGCCCCGCCGTACAGCGCGAGCGCCCATGGCCTGCCGCCGTCGGTTCCGGCTGTGAGGCCATGGACGGTGGCGAGCGCGAAGACCGCGTAGGTGAGCCAGTGCAGGCGTCTCCAGGCTCGGGCGCCGATGCGGCGTCTGAGCGCGGACGAGGCGTACACGAGGAGCATGAGTTCGGCGGCCAGTACACCGAGTGACGACCACAGCGGCCGGTACGGGACGAGGCCGGGTACGAAAAGCGCTTCGAAGGAGATGCGGACCGTGCTGTCGAGGACGAGGGCGGATGCGTGAAGCGCAATGAAGCCGAGCCCGAGCATGGCCAGGAAGCGGTGCAGGTCGGTTACGACGGCGGGCTTGAGCGCGGCGCCGAACGGGCGCGCCTTCAGCACGAGCCCTGCCAGGACTGACGACGTCAGGAGCGCATACGCCAGGAGCCCACTGGCCCGCGCGAGGATCCAGAAGGTCGGATCGGATCTCACTCGAGCCCGCCCGCGAGTAGCACCTCTCCTGCCGAGGTCACCAGCACCGTCGGGATTGCGGCGAGGTCGGCCTCGTCGAGCGCGCGCCGGGAATCGCCCGCGAGAAAGAGCGTCGTCGCGAGCACTTCGGCCTCGGCTGCGGAACCAGCCGCAACGGTCACCGTCAGCACATCGCCGTCCGCCGGCGATCCGGTCACGGGATCGATCAGATGGTGTCTCGGTTCACCCTCGCACAACCAGTTGCGACGATCGCGGCCGCTGGTCGCTACCCCGCCCTCCTCGAGGCCGAGCGTGATCTCCTCGCCGGCAGCTTCCACGGCGATCGGCCATACGCGGCCCGCGGCAGCAACGTCGCCGCCCGCGTTCACCAGCGCCGGGCCGGCAGCTGCGAGGACCGCGAGCGCGCGGTCCGCGGCCCACCCCTTGGCGATGCCTCCGAGGTCGAGCCGGTATCCCGGCTCGAGCGCGACGTGACCGGCGGTCCGGTCGATCGCGACCGCGCCACCGACGCGCACCGGCACACTTGACGCTCCAGCTCCGTCGTTGTCGAGGAGCTCGAACGAGCGGTCGTACCCCGCCGCAACGACAGCATCGTGCACGGTCGGGTCGAACCGACCGCCGCTTGCGGCGCGTGCCTCGATGGCCAGCTCGATCACCTCGAGCAGCTCCGGGCCGACGTGACCCGCGCCCGCCTCATTCAATTGCGACAGTTCGGAGTCCGATCGGAAGCGGGATAGGACGGTCTCGAGCCGACCGAATTCCGCCTCGACGTCCGCCAAGAGAGACGAGTCTTCCGCCTCGAGCAGAAGCTCGACCTCGGTCCCCATCGCTGCAAAGACGCGACGGTGTATCACGAGGTCCGCGTCGTCGTAATCGGCGGTAGCGTGACCACGCGCACCGAGGACGCCCCTTTGCGACGTCCAGCGAGGAGTGCGACCAGGGCCGCGTCAGCGTTGAGCCGGCGGCTGTACGTCGCGAGGGCTGCCGACTGGGGCTCCGCAGACGACGACGTCTGTGCCCACGGATGAGCCGCGATGCCCGCCCACGCGAGGAAGAATCCGAGGATCGACCCGACGAGCGCGTACAGCCTGGGTGCGTGATCAGTCGTCACGATCGTCCTCTTCATGGTCGTCTTCGCCTTGGCTCCACGAAGTGCTCACCGACGGGGCGTGCCGGTACACGGTCGACTGTTGGGCATTCGGAGTCCTCGCGAGCTGTCGGCGCAGCGACTGCTCGAAGCGGTCGAGCTTCTTGAGCCTGAACGCGATCGCGGGGTCGGAGGCCGTCGCCGCACTCGCGGGCCGTCCCAATGCGACCGTGCGGGAGACCGCCAGCAGTCCGGCGACGAACGCTGCAGCGAGGATGACCACGATGGGAAATAGGTGCCTACGGGACATCAGACTTCGTCCTTCCGTTTGATGCCCGGACCGTAGGCGGGCGCCGATTAACTGCGGGTGCGCGGAAGGTAAATCAAGTCCAAGCCGAGGTAAGGATTCGGATTTCCACCGATGTTGCGGGGGATCGACTCTGCGACGCTGCGCGCATGGACATCCTGCTCGTCGAGGACGAGGATGCGATCGCCGATCCCCTCGTAGCAGGCCTCCGTCGTGAAGGATTTCGCGTCGAAAGGGTTTCGACCGGCGCCGGCGCGCTATCTGCAGAACGCGCCGATCTCGTGTTACTCGACCTGAGGCTTCCCGACATCGACGGCACGGACGTGTGCCGGGCGCTCCGTTCCAGGTCCGACGTTCCGATCATCATCGTCACCGCGAAGGGAGAGGAGGTCGACCGCGTGGTTGGCCTCGAGCTCGGCGCGGACGACTACGTGGTCAAGCCGTTCGGATTCCGCGAGCTCCTCGCGCGGATTCGTGCTGTGTTGAGGCGCACTTCTCCCGAAACCTCGAGTGGTCGGCTCGTAGCCGGGGGGCTCGTGGTCGACCTCCCCTCGCGCCGTGCGACGCTCAACGGCGAGGGTCTCGCCCTTACCCCGAAGGAGTTCGATCTCCTCGCGCTACTCGCGTCGGAGCCAGGGACGGTAGTGAGCCGCGAACACGTGCTGCGCGAGGTGTGGAAGACCGACTGGTACGGGTCGACGAAGACGATCGACGTCCACGTCGCCTCGGTGCGGAAGAAGCTCGGCGATCCCCGTTGGATCGAGACGGTGCGCGGCGTCGGGCTCCGGCTCGCTCCGCAGCCGTGAAGCGACGCCTTCTCGCGGGCTATCTGGGCGTGGCGGTGTTCGTCCTTGTACTTCTCGAAATTCCGCTCGCGATCTCGTACGCGCGAGCCGAGCGACAGTCGCTAACCGACAAGGTCCAACGGGATGCGGTCGCACTTGCGAGCCTCGTCGAGGACTCGCTCGAGCAGGGTGCTTCCGTGCCCGCAGGGGTTCAGCGGATCGCTCAGGACTACGGCGTCGACACCGGCGCGCGCGTGCTCGTGACGGACAGCCGTGGACGACGACTTGTCGACTCAGCGCCAAACGGCACGACGGACTTCTCGTCGCGTCCGGAAATCGCCCGCGCTCTCAACGGTGAGATCGCCACAGGTACGCGTTCCTCTCGGACGCTGGGCACCGACCTGCTGTACGTCGCCGTTCCTGTCGCCTCGAGCGGGGTCGTGCACGGCGCCATCCGGATTAGCTACCCGACGTCTGCCGTGGATGCTCGCATTCACCGCTATTGGACCGTCCTTGCGATCATCGCGGCGGTCGTTCTTGCCGTGGCGGCCACGGTCGCTGCTGTCCTCGCTCGTTGGGTCACGCGCCCTCTCGATCACCTCGAGCAGGCCGCCGACGCCGTCGGCAGCGGGAATCTCGCAGCTCGTGCCCCGGCCGAAGGGCCGCCCGAAGTCCAACGTCTCGCCGAGACGTTCAACTCGATGGCATCGGAACTGGACATCCTTCTCCGCTCGCAGGATGCCTTCGTCGCCGACGCGTCCCACCAGCTGCGGACGCCCTTGGCAGCGCTCCGGCTCCGTCTCGAGAACCTCGAGCCTGATGTCACGGATCCGGGAAAGGAAGATCTGCAGGGAGCCCTTCGTGAGGTCGAGCGACTGTCCGCACTCGTGGATGGATTGCTGACGCTTGCGCGAGCCGATCGTGCTCACAGCGCCCCGTCACTGATCTCGCTCGGCCCGCTCGTCGAGGAGCGGGTCGACGCCTGGTCGGCGCTCGCGGCCGAGAGTGACGTCCGCTTGCGCGTGGAGCTCGAGAACGAGGTTGCGGCGCTCGCCACGCCGGGGCGCGTCGAGCAGGTTCTCGACAACCTCCTCGCCAACGCGATCGACGCGTCGCCGGTCGGCGCAACGATCACGGTCTCGACCCGCGCCGCCAACGGCTGGGCCGAGTTACACATCACCGACGAGGGTCGCGGGCTGAGCGAGAGCGAGCGGAGCCGAGCGTTCGACCGCTTCTGGCAGGCGCACGAGGGACGGGACGGATTCGGACTAGGACTCGCGATAGTGCGCCGACTCACGGCCGCGGACGGTGGAGACGTCCAGCTCAGAGCTGGGAGCCCGAACGGCCTCGAAGCGGTCGTCCGGCTCCATGGGGCTGAGCGGCGAGGGTAGGTCGGCGTGGCGTCCCGCATCCGGGCTGATCGAGTCGCGTCGCAGGGTCACGTCCCGCCGGACGCATCCCTGTAGCCGACGTCAACCCATCTCGAGCGCGACCGGGAGACCTCGTCGTCCCATTGTGCGCAGATGCCTGAAATGCGATCGGAGGGCTGCGCGCAACGAGTGATGTGCGACGTAGCGGACACCGTGACGCTCGGCATTGCGCTGGACGATCTTGGCGATACTCGGGTAGTGCGTGTGCGGGACACGCGGGAACAAGTGGTGCTCGATCTGGTAGTTGAGGCCTCCGACAGCCCAGCTGAGAACCGGGTTCCGCGGGCAGAAGTCGACCGTCGTCTCCACCTCGTGCACCGCCCAGAGGCGCCGCTCGCCGGCGAGTTGCTCAGCGGTGGCGAAGTCGGCCTCCTCGACGCAGTGCGCGAGCTGGAAGGTCACGGCCATGATCAGGCTCACGGCCATCGAGTAGACGAGATACGCGCTGACGACGGCCCACCACGGATAGACGAGCATCGGAATGACGATCGCCCAGCTCACGAAGATGACTTTCCCGCCGACGAGGCCGGCAAGGTCCCAGCTGCGCGGCACGCGCAGTGCGCTCGTCCCGATGCTGCCACGACGGAACGCGGCGACGTCGCCGACCGTCTGCCAGCGGAGCCCCATCAAGCAGTACAGCGCCCAGATGTAGTAGTGCTGCAGCCGATACCAAGGGCGCGGGGCCTGCCCGGGCATGAGCCTCGCGAACGGGACCTGCGTGATGTCGGCGTCGTAGATGTCGACGTTCGTATACGTGTGATGGGCAACGTTGTGCTTCACGCGCCAGGCGTAGCTCGAGAGCCCAAGTAGCGCGTCGGCCGTCCAGCCCATCAGGTGGTTGAGTCGGCGCGTTCGAAAGTACGCGCCATGGTTGGCGTCGTGCATGACAGTGAACGCGATCAGCGACGTTCCGAGGATCAGCCCGCCGAAGCTGAGTAAGCCCAGCCACAGGCCGGGTTGGCCGTCCACGAGTATCAGCCACGAGCCGAGCAGCACGGCGAACGCGACGACGCCCTTCGCGTACAGCTGCGCTCGGCCGCGCAAGCGGGTACCTCGAACGGACAGGTACTCCTCGACCTCTCGACGCGTCTGCCGAATGAACTCGCCACCCGTGTCGAACGAGAGCTTCGGCGTGCTCGTCAGCCTCTCCATGCCTGCGATGACGCAACTCCCTCCGCTCGATCAGCGGGATAACAGCTCGTCACTGTGCGGCGAGCCGGCGGCGTGGCCCACGGCTGATCGCCGTGGGCCGGCCCCCATGCTTCAAGCCGAGACGACGACGCTGCCGCTCTTCGCCTGCGGGCCCTTCGGGCCCTGCTCGACCTCGTACTCGACCTTCGCACCCTCGGCGAGGCTCTTGAAACCTTCTCCGCCGATCGCCGTGTGGTGGACGAAGACGTCCTTGCTTCCGTCCTCCGGCGCTACGAAGCCGTAGCCCTTGTCGTCGTTGAACCACTTGACCGTTCCGGTCGGCATCTCTCCAGCTCCCTTCACTGCTTCATGAACGCGCAGCGGAAGGCGCAAAAAAGGCCAAACCGGCACTCGCTCTATTCCTGTGGTCGTCCCCACACTACACTCGACGGCGCCCGAGCCCGTCCGGGCGAGCCGGATGCCGCGGTTCTTCAGGCGCGAATCCGTACCTAGCCTGCCGCGCTTGTATGCAAGAGCAGGACGCGTCTCAGTGTCCGGGCGAGTGCTGGACGGACGATCAGCCGGTGTTGTATACATGCCCCGATGTCCTCGAGACACGCTCGCCGGGCCGGCGGGAACGTCCACGGCCTGCGCAACTTTTACCGCGGCGTTTCGTCAGGGCTCGTGACCGCACGGGAGGTCGGGCAGGCCTGGATGGCAGGCACGACGGAAGGAGGAAAGTCGTGAAGCGGTACAGATGGATTGGAGTCGTGGGTGCGGTTGCGCTCACCGCCGTCTTGAGCGGATCGAGCGCCTACGGCGGGTCGAGCGGATCGGCCCAGGGAGGCCCGATCAAGCTGGGCGTGCTCACGCCGCTCACAGCGAACTTCGCGCCCTGGGGCCTCCAGGTCCGCGCCGGCGCGGCGCTTGCGGTGAACGAAATCAACAGGTCCGGTGGCGTGAAGGGCCGTGGGCAGGGGCGGAAGCTGAACCTCGCTGTCGCTGACGACCAGTCCACGAACACGAGCGCTGCCGTCGACGGGTTCAGACGCCTGACCCAGCAGGAGGGCGTCGTGTCGGTCGGGGGAATCATCGGCAGCGGGATCGGGCTCGCGACCTCACGGCTCGCCGAGGCGGACAAGATTCCGCTGTTCCTCGTCAAGTCCGGGAACAACGAGATCCTGACGCAGTCGAGTCGCTACACGTTCCGCACCTGTCTTCCGGCTGCGGCCATGGTCGCCCAGTCGGTCGTGCAGCTCGCGCAGCGGCGAGAGATCAAGAGCGTCGGCGTGATGATCGCCGACTACGCGTGGGGCCAGTCGTTCAAGTCCTCGCTCGAGGATGCGGCCAAGTCCACGCCGAACATCAAGTTCAACATCCAGGTCGCGCCGGTTCCGACGACCAACTTCACGCCGTACCTGCGTGCGTTCGGCGACGTGTCGCTGATCGTCGCGACGGGGCATCCGCCGGGAGCACCGCTGGTGCTCGCCCAGGCGGGGCAGCTCGGCCTGAAGGCGCCGGTGGTGGGCGCGGACGGGCCGTGGTCGCTCACTGCGAAGAGCACGACGACCTCGGCGTTCGGGCGCTACAGCGACTTCAAGTGCATGGCCACGGCGACCAAGGAGTACAAGGCGCTCGCCAAGCGGTACCTGAAGGCGTTCCCGCAGAACGAGTTCATGGAGGACGACGCGCTGGCCGGCTACGCGTACGTGAAGATCGTGGCGGAGGCGATCAGCAAGGTCGGCCCCAACCGGACGAGGATCGCCGCGTACATCCACGCCCACACGTTCAACATCCCCGGCTATGCGTGGCCGCTCAGATGGACGGCGTGGGGCGAGATGATCGGGGCGCGACCGCAGTACGCCATCCTGACCAAGGGGGCACCGCCGGAGTCCGGCTTGAACACCGCCTCGACCACCTTCTGGCCGAGGGTGATCTTCAAGTCGCCGGCGCTGACTCCGTACCGTCCACCGGCGTAGCCGTGGAGGCCGGACCTGCTCCTCGAGGTTGACGGGGTCACGAAGCGCTTCGGCGGCCTCCCGGCCGTCAACGGCGTGACATTCGGGATCGACGACGGCGACATCGTCGCCGTCGTCGGTCCGAACGGGGCCGGAAAGAGCACGCTCCTCAAGCTGATCGTCGGGCTCGAGCGGCCCACGGACGGCGGCGTGCGACTCGACGGCGACCGGATCGACGGCCTGACTGCCCACGACGTGCGTCAACGAGGGATCGCGCTGGCCATGCAGCGACCGCTCCCCTTCGGGTCGATGACCGTCCTCGAGAACGCCGTCCTCGGGGCGATGTTCGGCGGCACCGAAGGGCGCGTCGCCGAGCGAGAAGCACGGCGGCGCGCTGCCGACGCGCTGGCGTTCGTCGGGCTCGGTGGCCGCGCCGAGCAGCCCGTGTCGAGCCTGAACCTCCACCAACAGCGCTTCCTCGAGATGGCCAAGGCGCTGGCCGGGCGACCAAGAGTGCTGCTCCTCGACGAGGTCATGGCAGGTCTCAACGAGTCGGAGCTCGCCGACTCGGTCGCCATCGTGCGGCACATCCGGGACGAGCTCGGCACGACGATCCTGTGGGTCGAGCACGTCATGAGTGCCGTCATCCAGCTCGCCGAGCGGGCGATCGTCCTCAACTTCGGCAAGCTCCTCGCGGACGGCGTGCCCGAGGCGGTCATGCGTGACCCGCAGGTCGTCGATGCCTACCTCGGGAAGGCCCGAGTTGCTTGAGGTCGAGGGTCTGGCGGCCGGCTACCTCGGCGAACGCGTCATCGACGGCATCGACGTCCAGGTGCAGACGGGCGAGGCCGTGGCGATCGTCGGCTCGAACGGCGCGGGGAAGACGACCCTCTTCCGTACGATCGCCGGTCTCCTGCCGGCCATGGCGGGACGGGTCGTGCTCGACGGGAAGGACCTGACCCGACGGCCCGCCCACCGGATTTCGCGCGCGGGGATCGCGTACGTCCCGGCCGAGCGCCATCTGTTCCCGGCGATGACCTTGAAGAGCAATCTCGTGCTCGGTGCCTATCCTCGGCGGCCCGACCCGACGACGCTCGAGCTCGTGTACGACCTCTTCCCGCGCCTTCGCGAGCGTCAGCGCCAGCAGGCGGGGACGTTGAGCGGCGGCGAGCAGCAGATGCTCGCCGTCGCTCGCGCGCTCATGGCGCGCCCGCGGCTCCTCATGCTCGACGAGCCGACGACGGGCCTCGCGCCGATCATCGCGCAGTCGGCCTTCGCGGCGCTCGAGGGACTCAAGAACGAGGGGATGACGCTGCTGATCGCGGAGCAGCAGGTGCCGCTCGCCCTCTCCGTCGCGGAGCGGGGCTACGTGCTCGAGAACGGTCGGATCCGGCTTTCCGGGTCGGCCGAGGAGCTCGAGCGAAACCCCGAGGTACGGCGCGCGTACCTGGGTGTTGCATGACGGCGGTCATCCTCGACGGGATCGTCCTCGGCCTCGCGTTCGGGCTGCTCGGCGTCGGCATGACCCTCGTGTACGGCCTCGGCGGCGTGCTGAACCTGGCGTATGGGCAGATCGTCGTGCTCGCGGCGATCGTCGCCATGATCGTGATCGACGACGGCCGCGCTACCCTCGTCGCCGCGATCCTCGGGGTCCTGGCAGCTGCCGCTATCGCCGTTGTCCTCGACCTCACGCTGATGCGGCCCGTCTATCGCGAGCGCGGCGAGGAGCGGACGCTGCTGGGGCTGCTGCTCACACTCGGGGCCGCCTTCGTCATCGGAGGCGTTCTCAGCTGGCGCTATCCGGACGGCGCGCTCTACATCTACATCGCCGGCGACCCGCTCTCGATCCTCGGCGTGCCGATGACGAGGGGAAGCATCTGGGCGTCCGTGATCGCGCTCGCGGTCGGTGCCTTGCTCCTCCTCTTCTTCGGCGCCACCACCTTCGGACGCGGTGTCCGCTCGGTGATCCAGGACGAGGTGGGCGCACGCCTCGTCGGGATCAACCCGTCGTTCGTCCGCACGGTCATCTTCGCGCTCAGCGGCGCGCTCGCCGGCATCGTGGCGATGACGAACGCGATGGTCGGGCCCTTGACGGTCAACGCCGGCTTCGAGCTGACCACCTTCGCGCTGATCGTCACTGTCGTCGGCGGGCTCGGCAGCGTGGCCGGCGCGTTCCTCGCCGGCGTCCTCCTCGGCGTCGTCAACAGCCTGAGCGCCCACTACATCGGGCAATACATCACGACGATCATCCTTCTCGGTGCTGCCGCCCTGACCATCCTGATCCGGCCGCGCGGCCTCCTGGGACGGTAGGGACGATGGATCTCTCCTGGCGCAGAGTCGGTTGGGCGCTCTTGCCGATCGTCGTCACGGCCGCCGTGCTCGTGATCCTGCCGCCGGTCTGGTTCGGCGACTCGCCCTACACGACGTCGCTCGCGGTGCAGGCGATGGTGTTCGCGTCGTACGGCGTCGGCTTCAACCTCATCTTCGGGAGCACGAACCAGCTCTTCCTCTGCGTCGGCGCCCTCGCCGGCGTCGGTGGCTACGGGGCGGCGATCCTCGTGAACGAGACGTCGCTTCCGATGGCGGCGGGGTTGGTCGTCGGTACGGTGAGTGCGGCGCTCGTCGGCGGGCTCTTGAGCTGGATTGCCGTGCGCCGCTCGCTCGGGATCATCTTCACCGGCATCGTCACGCTGGTGTTCTCACTCGCGTTCGCGAACCTGCTCCTCGGTCAGCGCGACCTCACGGGAGCCGAGAACGGTCTCGTCGTGGAGGGAGTTCCTGATCGCCTCGCCGACGACCACGTGGGCGGCTACTACCTCTTCGTCGGGTTGTTGATCGCGTTCCTGGTCGTCTTCCGCGCGCTGCAGCTCTCGCACGTCGGCTGGGCGTTTCGCGCACTCCGCGACGACGAGGTCGCGGCGGAACTCGCAGGCGTGGACGTGGCACGCTACCGAATCTACGCCGCGACCATCGGGTCGGCCATGATCGGCCTGACGGGCGCGCTTCTCGCCTTCAGCACGGGCTTCATCAGCCCGGCGACCTACAGCTTCGACCGCGTCGACGTGCGCGTCCTCGTGTTCGTGGCGTTCGGCGGCCTCGGCATGCTGCTCGGCCCGGTGATCGGCGCGTCGGTCTTCGCGATCCTGGACGAGCAGCTGACGACCAGCTTCGAGACGCGCGAGGTCCTGTACGGCGTGTTCATCATCGCGATCTTCCTCGGCTTCCGGCGGGGAGTCGTGTACGCGGTCGTCAAGCTCGTCAGACGGTTCGTCCCGGCCCGGAGAGTGAGCGATGCCACGGGGTAACCAGGAGAACTCGCAGACGACCAAGGCGACGCTCGGCCTCCGCGAGCTCCTGCTGAGCGGTGCGTTCAAGCCCCGCGAGCGCGTCCCGGAGCTCCGCCTCGTCGAGGAGCTCGGCGTCTCGCGGACCCCGCTACGCATCGCTCTCATGACGCTCGAGTACGAGGGGCTCCTCGAGACGCTCCCGGGAGGCGGGTTCGTCGTGCGTGAGTTCACCCGAACCGACATCGACGACGCGATCGAGCTGCGCGGCGTCCTCGAGGGCACGGCCGCCCGCTTCGCGGCGG
>Ga0207650_10000937_pt1 | contig 21987 bp, 21 predicted proteins | sample KBSS63metaG_FD_184325 | JGI IMG/M metagenome (GOLD analysis project Ga0207650, IMG submission 184325) | Switchgrass rhizosphere microbial communities from Kellogg Biological Station, Michigan, USA - KBS S6-3 metaG (SPAdes) (version 2) | ecosystem: Host-associated > Plants > Roots > Rhizosphere...
GGAGCCGGCGCCGACAGTGACGGCGTTGCAACCATCGGAGTACCAATCGACGCCTGAATAGAAGGTGCCGCACTGGGTGGGCGCGTTGCGCTCGAAGGCGAACTGGTAGAACCCTTCGATCGACGTTGACGCCGAAAGGCCGAGCCGGGCGAAGATCTGCGGCACCGGGATTCGCGTCTCCTGGTCGCGCTGGAGCATTCCAGGTCGGGTCAGCGCCGGGATGTCGATCGGGTTCAGGTCGCGCAATCCGCCGAGGACGAGAAAGCGGTTGCCCCAGTCGAGCTTCTGATAGCCCAGGGTCCATTCGAGCGGCATGGCGGCGATACGCTGGCGGCCGCTCACGTAGAGGTTGTCGAGCACGACGCCGCTGAAGCGCGAGCGCGGCTGGGCCCCGGCGTCGCTCAGCGATGCGTCTGGCGTGTACCCGTTCGGGATGCTCCCCCAGGGATGGCCGGCCTTGGCCACCGCATAGTCGTACCACGCCTTGACGCTCGCCAGGACACCGTAGTCGCCGTACCGGTACGCAACGCTCAGATAGCCGTTCACGACCTCCGACACGGGAGCGCCCCTGTTGAAGTTGAGGTTGCCGTCGTCTTGGTTGCGGCCGGTAGTCGGCGTCAGGGCGGTACCGGGAATGCCGACGAGCGAGCTGTTCACATTGGCCAGCAGGTCGGTGTCCTGCGACACCGTCCGGTAGGCGATGCCGGCCGTGATGGAGCCCTTGACGATGAGCTGGCCGCCGGCCGCCGCATCGTCCTCGGCATTGCACGCGAGCGTTCCCGACGCCAACAGCACGAAGGCAGACAGGCGATTCGCAATCGGATGATCGCAGACGCTCATGAGGAACCCGCCTGCCATGGTCTGCCGGCCGGGTCGATCCGTCAATCGCGCGTCCGGGATCCGGTCCGATACCCCGAGTCAATGCGGTCGCAGCGATGGCACGCCTTGCAGCTATCCGCAAAGCAGAGCCACTCGTGACCGGCCGGAACTGGCCGATATCCGCCACTCGGCGTCTGTCGCCGGTCCCACGGGAGGAACTCCGGTCGTCGATGCCTTTTCCCGCGTGAGCTCATTCATCAGCTTGTGTTTGTCAGTGCGAGGGTGGCTTATGACGCCATATAGCGCTCGAACTCTTCCCTGTACCGACGTGACAAATGAGCCTGTTTGGCAGTCTCAGCGCCCCCACGCAGTCGCGGGAACCACACGCTCTCCTCTTGGTACATGTGGTGAGCCACTGCGGCGCGCAGGTGCTCCAGCTTGTCCAGGAAGTCGTCGGACATCGGCTCGAGGTCCTCGAGAGCGGCGGCCTGCACTTTGGCAGCGCTTTGCTGGAGGTACGCTTCGCCCGAATGCGCCTTTTGATCGGACAAGGCCATCGCCGGATACAAGACCGCTTCCTCGGCAATGGAGTGCGCGGTCAGCAAAAGCGCCAAGCTCTTTTGAGCGGCGCGTCGCGTGGTCTGGCTTTCCGCGTCTCTCACCGCAGCGAACGCCGCCTCCAGTTGCTCGTGATGGTCGAGCACCATCGCAAGCCAGCCGCTACCGCCCGAGGAGACCCGCGCCTTGGCGCGGGTCTCCGCTCGCTCCTCGTCACTGGGTTCAGGCGTTACCGCGGCGACCACTTTGTCAATCAAGCCCATCAAATTCTCCAAGCGGGTTGCGATGAGACGTCGCTCAAGACCGAGGGGCGTTCGGACGCGCTTCGGCAGGTGGCGTGCCCGCCGTTTGGCCGAGTAGGTTCTTGAAATCCACCGGCGAGCGCCTATTTCGCCGGACGCGGATCAGTCCCGCATCACCCAACAATGAAAGGAGAACAGGTCATGTACTCGTCCATGCTGCATCCGTCCGGTGATTTGTTCGCCGACATATCGCAGTTGCACGCTCACCTTGACGGCCTTTTCGGGCCTTCACCGCAGGGATCCAGCATCCGCGCGGTATCCCGCGCGGCTGCGTTCCCGACACTCAACGTCGGCACCTGGGCGGAGGCCCTCGAGATCTACGCGTTTGCTCCAGGGATCGATCCGGCGACGGTCGAAGTTTCGGTGGAAAAGAGTCTGCTGACGATCTCGGGCAGCCGGGCCGTCGGCGCCAACTCCGGTCCGGACGTCACCACGTACGCCCGAGAGCGTTTCGCCGGACCGTTTCGCCGCGTCGTCGCGTTGCCGGAAGACGCCGATCCGACCCGTGTCGAAGCGACGTACGCGAACGGCGTCCTGAAGATCGTCATCCCCAAGCGCGAGTCTTCCAAGCCGCGCCAGATTCAGGTCAACAGCGCCCGCTGAGGCGCCCCCCGAGGAGAAGATCATGGAAAACCAACTCAACGCTTCGACGGCCCGGACCCGGCCGTCGCTCCAGCCACCGGTCGATATTGTCGAGGACGGGTCGGCACTCACCCTCACCGCCGACTTGCCTGGCGTGGACAGGACTGACCTGTCCATCGGCGTGGATGGCCGCACGTTGACCATCGAAGCGCCGCTCAAGCTCGGGGAAGCTAACGCCCTCGTTTCGGTCTACGCCGAAGTCCGGGCAAACCTGTATCGGCGCGTCTTCGAGCTCAGCGGCGAATTGGACGCCACCGCGATCACTGCCGAATTGAAGGATGGCGTACTGACACTTCGCATTCCGAAGCTGGAACGAGCGAAGCCCCGGCGCATTGAGGTGAGAGCCGCCTAGCGACGAAGGGGCGCCTCAAGCAGGCGCCCCCTTCAAACTCCGACGGATTCGCCGCTCGGCGTTCGGATCGCTGACTAGGCCGGCTGCTCGGCCATCAACTCGGCCTTGCGCTCGGCGAGCGAAGCGGCAAGCCCCGCCAGGTCCATCTTGGCGCGACGGCACTTTGGGAACATCTCGCCTTCTTCCTCCTGCACGTGGTGGTCGATGTACTCGCCCAGCACCGTGATCTTGGCATCGTAGAGGTCGTCGTCGGGTCCCATTCCCTGGATCTGCGCGATCAGATCCTTGGCCGAGGCATGCTCCACCTCGGCTTCGTTCAGCACGTCGTCCTCGACTTCCGCTTCGCGAGCGGCCGGATAGAAGATTTCTTCCTCGATCGTCGCGTGCACCGTCAGCATCGCGCAGATGCGTTCGGCGAGTGCCTGCCGCTCTTCGCCTTCGGCCTCGGCCTCGGCAAGCTTTTCGTACTGCTTGAAGAGCTTCTTCACCTCGGCGTGATCGCGTTCCAGCAGTGCCGTCGCATCGGTCTTGGCCGCCGTGGCGGTGGCTTGCGGTCGGGTGGCCGCTTTTTTGGCAGTTGCCATGGGGTCCTCCTTTGAACGCGACAAGGGGCGCGATTGCCTTTGCAAAGGCAATCGCTGTGCCGCTCTTCCTGAGTCCGCGCCTGGCAACTTGGCTCACGGATTGCCCTCCACCGTCCTCGGCCTTGATTGACGCGCAATGTTCCCAGTTGAAGATCACTCCTCCCCGATGGGCCTCAGGCCCTCTCCCGCCTGGCCAGGGTCCACGCTCCTCCCCCCTCTCGCCATATGGGGCGGAATCGAATGCACCGTCAATCGGGTGGGGGACCGATATTTCACCCAGCTCGACCGCAGTGGTCATCACAGGCGGGACGATGACCTCGCGCGCTTTGCCGCGCTGGGCATTGGAGCGTTGCGATACCCCGTCCTTTGGGAGAGCACTGCGCCCGACGGGATCGACAGCGCGGACTGGTCGATGGCCGATTCCGGCCTTTCGGGGCTGGCAAGGCTCGGTGTCGCCCCGATCGTCGGCCTCGTCCATCACGGCAGCGGACCGCGGCACACAAGCCTGCTCGATCCTGGGTTCGCCACCGGATTGGCCAAGTTCGCCGGCGCCGTCGCCGCCCGCTATCCGTGGGTAGACCGCTGGACCCCTGTGAACGAGCCTCTCACGACGGCACGATTCAGCGCGCTCTATGGCCTGTGGTATCCGCACGCCCGCGACGACTGCGCGTTCGTGACAGCACTCTTGAATCAGTGCCGGGCCACCGTGCTGGCCATGGCCGCAATCCGCCAGGTGAATCCGGCCGCCCAGTTGGTCCAAACCGACGATCTGGGTCGAACCTATGGGACGGATCGGCTTGCCGACGTCGTCGGCTTCTACAACGAGCGCCGTTGGCTCGCGTGGGACCTACTTTGCGGACGCGTCGATGAGAACCACCCGCTCTGGACTTACCTGGTCGACAGCGGTGCGTCTCCAGAGGGCATCCGCTGGTTCTCCGCCCATCCCTGTCCCCCGAACATCATCGGCGTCAACTACTACGTGACCAGCGAGCGCTGGCTCGACCATCGGCTCGATCGCTATCCCGGCCGCGATGTCGGTGGGCCTCCTGATTCCCCTTTCGTCGATGTCGAGTCGGTCCGCGTGCTCGCCACTCCCGTGCCGGATATCGCTTCATTGCTGAGGGAAATCTGGGACCGGTACGGCATCCCGCTGGCGGTCACCGAGGCGCACATCGACGCCCGTCGGGAAGACCAGTTGCGCTGGCTTCTCGAAATCTGGCGCGGTGCGGTTGCCGCACGCGACGTAGGCGTCGACGTCCGGGCCGTCACGGCCTGGTCGCTGCTCGGCGCTTTCGACTGGAACTGCCTTCTCGGCGAGTGCCGCGGCTACTACGAGCCCGGGCCCTTCGATGTGCGCTCGTCGCCACCGCGCGCCACGGCATTGGCCACGCTGATCGCCGAGCTGGCCCACGGACGTCCACCCAGCCACCCCGTCCTGCACGGCGAAGGCTGGTGGCGACGCGCGGAGCGCTTCCTCGCCCGTCCGGTGGCGCCGCGAACGGCGGTGACACCTCTCGCCGGCTACCGCTCGGTTGCGCCCAGCGACGAGGTTGCGCCCATCCTGATCAGCGGCGCGACCGGAACACTGGGACAGACATTCGCGAGGGCCTGCGCCAGACGAAACATTGCCTACCGAATGCTTGACCGCGAATCGATGGACATTGCCAACCCGGCGTCGGTGAAGACCGCCATCCGGCGGTGGAAGCCGTGGGCGATCATCAACGCAAGCGGCTATGTGCGCATCGACGCTGCCGAGTCCGACGTCGATCGCTGCGTCCGCGAGAACGCGACGGGGCCTGCGGTCCTCGCTTCGCAATGCGCTTCGGCCGGGGTCCGGCTCGTTACCTTCTCGAGCGACCAGGTGTTCGACGGGCGCGCACGTCGACCCTACGTCGAAGGCGACCTCCCCTCGCCCCTGAATGTCTATGGGCACAGCAAGGCCTTGGCCGAGCGAGACGTGCTTGCGCTCTGTCCGCAGGCGCTGGTCGTGCGGACGAGCGCGTTCTTTGGCCCTTGGGATCAGCACAACTTTGTCGTGCAGGCGCTATCGGCCTTGTCTCAAGGCAAGGCCTTCGACGCGCCGGACGATGTCCGGATCTCGCCGACCTACGTGCCTGACATGGTCGACGTCTGCCTCGACCTCCTGATGGATGGCGAGGCCGGGCTTTGGCACCTCGCCAACGTCGGCGACGTCTCCTGGGCTGAGCTCGCCGATCGTGCGGCGACCCTGTCGGGCGTGGCGACGACGACGCTGCGCAGGACCACCGGCGCCGCGCGTGGTGAGGTCGCTGCGCGGCCGAACTACGGGGTGCTGTCGAGCGAGCGGGCCCTTCTGATGCCGACCCTGGACGACGCGCTCATCCGATTCGCTTCCGAGCAGCAGCACATCGACCTCTCGAGACAGCGCCGCTTCGCCCGCTGATAAAGCCGTAGGGCACGCCTGTTGCTGAGCAACCTCCGCCCTCCCCACCGAGTCCTCCATGCCCCACCTGATCGTGTTTTCTCATTTGCGCTGGGCGTTCGTGTTCCAGCGCCCCCAGCACCTGTTGTCGAGACTCTCGCGGCGCTACCCCGTGGTGTTCGTGGAGGAGCCGGTGCATGCAGAGGGCCCGTCCCGGCTCGAACGCTCGACACCGGTGGCCGGCGTCGACGTGCTGCGCCCCCACACCGCGGTCGAGGCCGGCGGCTTCCATGACGAGCAGCTCTCCGCGCTGGGTCCGCTCATCGCCGGCTATCTCGTCGACGAGGCGATCACCGACTATGTCGTCTGGTTCTATACCCCCATGGCGCTTCCGTTGCTGGACGACCTCGCACCGCGGGCCGTCGTCTACGACTGCATGGACGAGCTGTCGGCGTTCAAGAATGCGCCACGTCAGTTGCGTCAACGGGAGGCGGCGCTGCTCAAGAGGGCCGACTTCGTGACGACGGGCGGTCCACGACTCTTTGAGGCGAAGCGGCAGAGCAATCCCAATGTGCTCTGCCTGCCGAGCGCAGTCGACGCCGCGCACTACGCGCCGAGCCGGGCGCAACTCGATCAATCGGCCGTGCTGGCGGCTGAAGTGCTGCAAGGCCATATTTCGGCGCCACGCCTGGGCTTTTTCGGCGTCATCGATGAACGGCTCGACTTGGATCTCGTCGCCAGCGTTGCGGACGCGGACCCGGCCTGGCACGTGGTCATGGTGGGTCCGATCGTGAAGATTGATCCGGCAACGTTGCCGCAGCGACCCAACGTGCACTGGCTCGGCCAGCAGGCCTACGAGATCCTGCCGCAACTCGTTGCCGGCTGGGATGTCTGCCTGATGCCCTTCGCGCGCAACGAATCGACCGAGTTCATCAGCCCTACCAAGACGCTCGAATACATGGCCGCGGGCAAGCCGGTCGTCTCGGCGCCGATCCACGATGTGCAAGCGATGTTCGGCGACCTCGTCGCGATCGCTGCGACCCCGGAGTTGTTCGTCTCCGCTTGCCGGACCGCATTGACCGAGCAGGAGGCCGAGACGGTCGCGCGGCAAGAGGCGATGCGGGCCCGGGTCGCGAGCTACTCGTGGGATTCGGCCGCCGACACGATCCTGGGCGCCCTTGACCGCGTGCTGGCTCCGCCGCGCGGTGTCGACGAGACGGACGAGGCCTCGTCGCCTCGAGGCCCGCTAACCGCAGGCGGACCGCTTGGGTGGCGCCAAGTTGCCTCGGTAGGCTGACCGGCCTTCGCGAGAAAGTCAGATCGGCGCGAGTGAGCGGGCCGGGCGCCGTGTCGCGCGCCCGAATCGATCCGATCGTTGCAGGAGAGCGACCGTGGCAAATTCAGAGGCAGCGCACCCGAACCCCCAACTTCAGCGGGAGCGTTGGAAGTCGCTGAATGGCCGTTGGCGTTTCGCCTACGACAACGATCGACGGTTCGCCCACCCTGCCGACGTCAGACACTGGGCGCACACCATCGAGGTGCCCTTCCCGCCCGAATCGAAAGCCAGCGGCATTAACGACCCTGGCTTTCACCCTTGCTGCTGGTACGAGCGCGACTTCGACCACGCTCCCGACGCCGGCCGCACGATCCTTCGCTTCGGCGCGATCGACTATGCCGCCAAGGTCTGGGTGAACGGCCACCTCGCCACCACCCACGAGGGAGGGCATACCCCGTTCTCAGCCGATATCACGGCGTTGCTGGACCCCGCCGGTCGGCAGACGGTGACGGTGATGGTTATCGACGACCCGCACGACCTCACCAAGCCGCGCGGCAAACAGGACTGGCAACTCGAGCCGCACGCGATCTGGTACCCGCGGACGACCGGGATCTGGCAAACCGTGTGGATCGAGCGCGTCGGCCGCACCTACGTCGACAGGATCCGTTGGACGCCCCATGTAGAAAGCTATGCGATCCGCGTCGAAACGCGAGTCACCGGCGATCCCGTCGACGACCTGGCGATCGAGGTAACCCTGTGCCATGGGCAGCGACTGCTCGCCCGCGATCGCTACCAGGTCATGGACCACGAAGCCGATCGCTTCATTGTCCTCGCCGACCCCGGCATCGACGATTTCCGCAACGAGCTCCTCTGGAGTCCGGAGCGTCCCACCTTGCTAGAGGCAAACGTGCGCTTGCTCGCCGGCGGCGACGTCATCGACGAATTCAGTTCGTATACCGCATTGCGCTCGGTCTCGATCCTGCGTGACCGCTTCATGCTCAACGGTCGGCCGTACTTGCTTCGCATGGTCCTCGATCAGGGCTACTGGCCCGACACGCTGCTGGCAGCACCGAGCGACGCGGCACTCCGCAAGGACGTCGAGCTCGCCAAAGCGATGGGCTTCAACGGCGTCCGCAAGCATCAGAAGATCGAGGATCCACGCTATCTCTACTGGGCCGACCGGCTCGGACTGATGGTGTGGGAGGAGATGCCTTCGGCTTATCGCTTCACGCGCACAGCGATCAAGCGAACGATCCGGGAATGGAGCGAGGCAATCGAGCGAGACTTCAGCCACCCTTGCGTGGTGGCCTGGATACCGTTCAATGAATCCTGGGGAGTTCCGGAGCTCACCGCGATGCAGTCGCAGCGCCATGCCGTCGAAGCCCTCTACCATTTCACGAAGACGCTGGATGCGACCCGGCCCGTGATCGGCAACGACGGCTGGGAAAGCAGCGCCACCGACATCATCGGCATCCATGACTACGATGCGAACGTCGAGCACCTGCGCCAGCGCTACGGGGACACCAAGACCGAGCAGCTGTTCGATCGCCGCCGACCGGGAGGCCGCGTTCTCACGCTCGACGGCTACCCACACCGCGGTCAACCGATCATGCTCACCGAATTCGGTGGCATCGCCCTCATTGCGGACGCGAGGAAGGCCGGCGGTACATGGGGCTACAGCACCGCCCGCGATGGCGCCGAGCTGACCGAGATGTTCGAGCGGCTGCTCGAGGCGGTCGTTCACACGGCCCTTTTCAGCGGCTTTTGTTACACCCAGTTCGCCGACACCTTCCAGGAGGCCAACGGCCTGCTGCACGCGGACCGCACGCCGAAAATCCCGCTGGCGCGAATCGCCCAGTGCACGACGGCCTCGCGTATGCATGTCACCGGCGGCGTCTAGTGACCATCGTGCAGACGCTCGAGCTCATCAAGCCGGACGGACGATGCCTCACGCTGTACGCGCACCACTCCCTCTCGGCCGTCGCCGACGTACCCAGCCCCTTCACCGAGCCTCTGGCGAGTGCAGCGCACCTGCGTTGGCACCCGCTTCGCGGCGAGTGGGTGACCTACGCGTCGCATCGCCAGGATCGAACCTACCAGCCACCGCCGCACTACGATCCGCTGGCAGTGACAGTCGACCCCGGCCAACCGACGGAGCTTCCCTCGGGCGATTGGCAGGTGGCGGTCTTCGACAATCGGTTTCCGGCGCTCGGCGGTCCCGCTCCCGCGACGGTGCCGTCACTTCACGTGGCGACGGCGAGCGCCGATGGTCATTGCGAAGTCATCGTCTATACGCCGGACCGCGACACCTCGCTCGGCGCTCTGCCCCTCGACCATCTCGAACTTCTGCTGTCGGTATGGGCCGATCGGACACGCCGCCTGAGCGAACGCCGCAATGTGCGCTACGTCTTCCCATTCGAGAACCGCGGTGCTGAAGTGGGCGCGACTTTGCATCATCCACATGGGCAGATCTACGCCTACCCGGTGGTTCCTCCGGTGCCGGCGCGAATGCTGGAGCAGTCTCGCGCCTACCTGGCCGAGACCGGGCGCGGGCTGCTGCGAACGATGATCGACGCCGAATGCGACGAAGGCGTGCGTCTGCTCTATCAGGGATCTCACGCTGTCGCTTTCGTTCCGGTGTGCGCCCGATACCCTTACGAATGCTGGGTTGCGCCAATTCGGGCCGTCCCGCAGTTTGGCGATCTTGACGACGCCGAGCGCGCCGACGTCGCCCGAGCGCTGAAGACCGTGCTCCTGAAGTACGACGGCCTCTGGCGCCGGCCCATGCCGTACCTCATGGCGTGGTACCAGGCGCCGACCGATGCCGTGGACCATCCGGAGGCGCATCTGCACGCGCAACTCTATCCACCGTTTCGCAGCGCCGATCGGCTCAAGTTCCTCGCAGGCACCGAGCTCGGCGCCGGCTTCTACGCCATGGATGCGCTGCCCGAAGACAAGGCGCGCGAACTGCAAGCCATCGAGGTCACACTGTCTTGAACGGCGACCTCGATTCCGCCTTCGTGCCCGTAGCAGTCGCGCATGCGCCTGGCCGAGTCAACCTGCTCGGCGAGCATACGGACTACAACGACGGCTTCGTGTTGCCGATCGCGCTCGCCCAGCGCACAACCGTATCTCTCGGACCGGCGAGCGGGCCGGCGTTCCACCTCTCCTCGAAAGAGTCCGGCGAAACCATCGACTTCACTCTCGATCGGCTCCCCGATGAGGCCTTCGCTCGCTATGTGTTCGGCTGCCTGCAACAGGTCGTCGGCCGCGGCCACGCGGTTCCGACCCTCGACATCCAAGTCACATCGGAGGTGCCGATCGGCGTCGGGCTGTCGTCGAGCGCGGCGCTCGAGGTCGCGATGTTGCGGGCCCTGCGCCTCCTCCTGACTTTGCCGATCGACGACGTCGAGATCGCCCGGATGGCGCAACGCGCCGAGGTCGAGTTCGCTGGCGTGCGCTGCGGGATCATGGACCAGATGGCGTCGAGCTTGGCTGACCCGACCCACGCCCTGTTTCTCGACGCTCGCACGCTGGCGACCGAGCGGTGGACGCTGCCGCCGGGCTGCTCTGTCCTCGTGCTTGATTCCGGCGTCCAGCGTGCGCTGGTGACGAGCGCTTTCAATCAGCGCCGGCGCGAATGCGCAGAGGCGAGTGCACGACTCGGCGTCGGAAGCCTGCGCGATGTGGAAGGGTTGGAGCGGGTCGAAACGTTGCCCGAGCCCTGGCGGCGTCGGGCCCGTCACGTCGTTAGCGAGAACGCTCGCGTCCTGCGCGCGGTGGCCGACGCCGACGCAGCGGTGCTGGGGCGGATGATGAATGCGTCGCACGCAAGCCTGCGCGACGACTATGAAGTTTCTGTTGCAGCCCTCGATCAGCTCGTGGCCCTACTTCAGGAACACGCCGCCGTCTTCGGTGCCAAGCTCACCGGGGCAGGTTTCGGCGGCGCTTGCGTTGCAGTGGTCGAATCGAGTTGCCTGGGCGAGGTGGCGAACACGACACTGCGCCGCTTCGCCGCCACGGGAGGCCGAGGAGCGCTGCTGGCGCCGCGATCGCTCGAGCTTGATCTGGGCGTTCAGCGAATCGAATGTTCCGTCAGGCGACGGCACGAATAGCTTCCGACGCGAGTTGTCGGTGGGCACCTTCGCGCAGCCGTTTGAAGGCGGTTAGCGCTTGGCCAACGACCTGGTCCATGTTGTAGTACTTGTAGGTGGCCAGTCGCCCGACGAATGTGACGTTGGTGAGCTCGTCGGCGGCCGCCTCGTACTTCTTGTAGATCGCAGCGTTCTCGGCGCGCGGCACCGGGTAGTAAGGATCTCCTTCTGCCCGAGGGTATTCGTAGACGATCGACGTGCTCGCGTGCTGCTGACCGGTGATGTGCTTGAACTCGCTGATCCGGGTGTAGCCATAGTCATTGGGATAGTTGACGGTGCCGACCGGCTGGAATTGCTCGGTGGCAATGTTCACGTGGCGAAACTCGAGGCTGCGGTACGGCAGCTTGCCGTGGCGAAAGTTGAAGAATGCGTCGATCGGCCCGGTGTAGACCATGTGCTTCCACGGCAGGAGGTCGACGACCTCCCGGTAGTCGGTGTTGAGCATCACCTTGATGTTGGGATGCGCGAGCATCGTCTCGAACATCCGCGTATAGCCGTGTTTGGGCATGGCTTGATAGGTGTCGGCGAAATAGCGGTCGTCGCGATTCGTGCGGGTCGGAAGGCGGGCCGTGACGCTGGCATCGAGCTCTGACGGATCAAGTCCCCACTGCTTTCGGGTATAGCCGCGGAAAAACTTGTTGTAGAGGTCGCGACCCACCTTCGAGACCACCGCATCCTCGGACGTCTCGACCCGCTCGAGCTTCTCGGCGACCGAATCGAGCCAGCCCTGCATCTCGAACGATGTCAGGTTGAGGCCGTACAGCCGATTCACCGTGTCGAGGTTGATCGGCATCGGCAGCTGCTGCCCATCCACGCTCGCCAGCACCCGATGTTGGTAGGGACGCCATTCGGTGAACTTCGACAGGTAGTCGAAGATTTCCGCCGAATTGGTGTGAAAGATGTGAGGGCCGTAGGGGTGGATCAGTACCCCGGCGTCATCGTGCCGGTCATAGGCGTTTCCGCCGACATGGGGCCGCTTGTCGACGATGAGGACGCGTTGGCCGAGCACGTTGGCGAGTCGCTCGGCGAGGACACTGCCGGCGAACCCGGCACCCACGATGAGAGTGTCGAAGCCTGATCGGCCCGGAATGGCGGCCCGCAAGGCCGAGTCGATCGATTCGCTGTGCTTTTCCAAGGATGCTCCATGTGAACAGGCTCGGAACCTCAGCCCAGCCTTGAGATGGCAAGCGCTGTGCCGCCGCTTGAAGAACGCTGTCGCCGACGGACACGGGCGCCACGGGATTCGCGAGCCCAAGCTCGAAGGTCCCGTGTCCGCGACGTTCCCGGAAGTCAGAGACCCGAGGCGAGGTCCTACGAATTAGCCCGTGTCGTGGCCCGGAGAGAGGCCGCCCGATGGCAGCGCCCGGAAGCTCAGCTCGGGACGCGCGGGATTTCACGCGTCGCGAAGACGCGGTGGGCCGACGGGTGATCAGTGTGCGGACTCGATCCGTCCAACGGCGAGCAGCGACGCTTGAATTTCTAGAACGGCGCGACCGACTCGGGCTCCCTGCGCCTCGGATAGACCCAGTTCGGGCAGGCGCTTTCCGATGTCAGCCAGCCTGTCAACCAGAACGCCCAGAGCATCGACACCTGGCGCGAGACCTTCAGTGCTTCTCAGCATCGCGAACGTCACACCCGCCCGAGGGCCGTCGACGGCAGCCGGCAGCTTGGTCAGTGCGTCCGACAGTTCTCCCAATACCCCTTCATCAAGCCTGTGGCGCCGCCGAGCAGGGCGCGCCGTCGTTCGTCAGGGTGTCGAGGTGTCTCGTAGATTTCGACAAGGACCCGCAACATGAGCGAATACACGGCGTTGGCAGCGTCCAGCATCGACGCTGCAGGCTGTGCGGTGATGTGCACGCGATCGTCGCTTAGTGGTCGGCGCATCACCGGGTTGCTGGCCACGTCGCGCGACGGACAGAAGTCGTCGCGCTGACGGCGGAGCGCCAAGAACTCCTCACGGATATTGAGGAATTGACCATAGTGCGAGTCGTCATCGGTCGCCGACGCTCCTTCCCCCTGCACGATGATCAGGTGGATCGCGCGCCGGGCAGACGTGAGGTCCGTGACCACGGACAGCTCGTCGACGCCGATCTCGCCTTGCGGGCCCGACGAACAGACGATCCTCGCCCAGACGCTTGGCGAGGAAGTCCAGCCCGTCGGTGAGCAGCTGGTAGAACTCGCCGATCGTTGAGTAGTCCGGGGCGCTCGGCATGAGCACGCCTACTTCAGCGTCGCGTTCGGATCCCTTTATCGCCCGATAGGGCGATAAATCGTCGAGCTGAGCATCCAGCGGTCGCTCCAGGAAAATGAAATGGTCCAAGGTGTCCAGGTCGAAGGGGCGCAACGCCACTTGAATGCCAGCCGGGTGATAGCCCGGTGGCACCGGAAGGTTCGGGCGGTCGAAGTGCGGACGTGACCCAAGCGCGACCATCAGGTTCGCAACCTGAGCAAGGTGGGCCATTTCCTCCATACAGACGCCGAGGATGGCGCCGCGCCAGCGAGACACCTCGGGCAGTTCGGTGTCATCGAGACCTTCCCCTTACCACGCTTCAGGCTGAAGGCAGCGTAGAGATAGCCGCACAGGAGGTTGTGCTCCAGTTCGGCCGCCTCGGCCAGCACATGGGGCAGATGCTCTCGCGAACGAAGCGACGTGGATTCGATCACGGCCTCATGCCCAGCAGCTCGTCTCCCAGCGCAGACGGTCGCCCCCCTTGCCTCGCCGTGCCTCTCAAAGCAGGCTCCCGTCGCGCTTAGAAAGGGGCCACCGAGAGCCAAATAGCGACCGCACCACGGCAACAACGCTCGCGCCACCGATCAAGGCAGCAATCGAGCGTCCCCAGACCGACTTCAGCACGTATGGCACTTCCAGCTCCGGCGCGGCAATCGACACCCAAAGCCAGGCCGCAGCTGATACGAGCAGGGCAAGGACGAGAAATGCATCGACTGCACCGAGTGTCTCGAGATCCTGGACCTGAAGGCCCATCTCTTCTGGAATCGAGCGTGCGCCTGCAGTCTTCTTCATGACGTTGCCTGTGGCAACGCGCATGCCGCCCCTCCATCCGGATCGCGTCGAGAACCAAGGCGTCGATCCTTCAGCCGCAACGAGTGTCGACAGACGAAGGAACCTGATGACGCCGTTCGCGAACGTTTATGCGCTCGATTTGACCCGACATCGGCGCCCAGGGCGTTGCCTGGTGTAGCTGGTCAACCGAGGCGTCGGATAAAGCGACGGGTGCGTCTTCGCCAACGCGCTCGACACCCAGACGGTTGCGCTCGACGCAGCCAGCAGTCGCGAGCTCTGGCGTACCAAGCTCGGCGAGATCTCGCGCGGCAAACGATCACGATGCCGACGCTCGCGTCAAGGGCTAGGCGCTCGTCGGCCACAGCAGCGCCCCGCGGCGCAGTGCCAGTGGTGGCCTGTGCCACAGATAGCGACAGATCAATGCCTGCCCGCAGCTCGCGTCTTTAGGGTGTCGGAAACTTCATCGTCGCAGCTCAGTTCAATGAGCACGTCAGTTCCGTCCGCTCGCTTGCCTAAGACGCGCAGACAGGCCGGCGCATCCCAGGAGGCGACTTGAAGCCAAGTTCGACATAGGTCGCGCGGCGATAGTCCCGCCTGCCTGAACTCCTCGAGGTCGTTCAGGATTGCTTCCGTGATCTCGAAGTGGTGGTGAGCGCCGCTCTGAAGCACCAGTTCCACCAATATTCGATTTCGCGTCTGCATTCAAATCTCCTCACGCCCAATGGCAAGCCGAGTTCCTGCAGCCTTTTGAGCTGAAGCACAGGCTGCGCGTCATCGAACGCTCGCGAGCGACCAACCGCGGGTGAGTCAAGTCTTCTGGGGCCCTTCGGGGTACTGCCGCGAACGAACCGCTCGCTATCGGCCCAGCCCGCTCGCCCGGGTCTGGGAGTCCATGAGTCTCAGCCCGAGTCACGGGTGCCGAGGCCACGCCGGTCAACGACGGCCATACGCATCGTGTTGCGCGTTTTGTAGACCTCGTCAGGTGTCGCGAGCCGTATGAAAGGCGGCAGGTTTCGATGCCGCTCCCAGTGGGCGTAGATCGCCGGCGGTATCGGGATGCAGCGTTCTTTTTGTCCGGGGTACGAGGTCACAACGAATTCTGGCGCTGGAGCTTGCGACATCGAGCCATCCTTAATGGCTCGTGGCTTTCACGGTTACGCCCCGCTCGACTTGCGACGCACCACGCCTACAGCGCCCAGTCCCGTCAGCATCAGCGCCCACGTCTCGGGCTCGGGCACCGCCACAGGCCCGCCCTGCGCGTAGAGCAGGATTTGCACTTGGTCGTCTGCGCCGAACGTGCCTCCGGGCAGGTAGAAAACCTCCGACGCCACGATGTAGGAATAGGCTCCCGTGAACCCGATCGCTTGGGTCGAGTCGGCGAACGAGTCCCTACCGCTGATGTGCTGGCGCCAGCCGCCGCTCACGTAATGGCCGGCCGACAGGTGCGGCGCTCGCGGGCAGCTGCTCTGGTTGTTCGCGATGACGCCGATGCGGGCATATCCGAACTCGAACGGCGAAGTCACATTCGTGGAGAAGCACGGATTGCTTGAGTCGCCAGGCTCGAACGCGCCAGGGTGCAGCGGCACCACTTGCCCGGTGTCGAACACGGTGTACTCGTATTGCACCGAGACCGACAGCACCTCGCGGTCGTGCAGCGAGTAGCCGATGCTGAACGGCTGGGCGCTCGCCATCGCCGACGTGCCGTCCTTCGCGTACACGCTCCAAAACGAGGTCTCGGGCACGCCGTGGAACAAGTCGACCAGCAGCGCGTTGTTCTGGTCGACGACCTTCGCGTCGATGTTGAGGATGCGCAACGAGGCGCCGGCATCTGCCATCGCTCTCTGTGATGCGCTCGCTGCCGCAAGCGCGACGGCGAGGATGGCTAACTTCGGAACTTTGCTCATGGGTGGATCTCGTGTTGAACAAAGATTCGTGGCCTTTCTCGACCGGCGTTGGCATCACCGGAAATTTCCGGACGTTTGTCCGGACGTGAACACCTGATAGGGAAACGGGCTAGCCCCTTGAGAGAGCTAACCCGTTGATTTCATTGGTCGGGACGGCGGGATTCGAACTCGCGACCCCTTGCACCCCATGCAAGTGCGCTACCAGGCTGCGCTACGCCCCGTTCCTCGCATTATAGGCAGCGCATGCTCACGGACCGAGCAAGCCGCGGATCGAGAGCAGCTCTTGGCGCACCTGCGCCGACGACAGCGTCACCGACCCGAGCGGCTCGTACTCCGCTCTTTCGGCGTCGCTCGCCGCATCGCCGAACTCGCCTGCGCTGACGGCGCCTTGCTGTGCCTTGACTGGCTCTGACGCAGACCGCGAAGGTGTCTCGTGGCGGGTCGATGCGACGTCGGTGAGGCGGTTGCGCGCGCCGCTGATCGTGAAGCCCTGCTCGTACAGCAGCTCGCGAATCCGCCGGATCAACAGCACCTCGTGGTGCTGGTAGTAGCGCCGGTTGCCGCGCCGCTTCATCGGCTTCAGCTGGGTGAACTCCTGCTCCCAATAGCGCAGCACGTATGGCTTGACGCCGCACAGCTCGCTCACCTCGCCGATCGTGAAGTAGCGCTTGGCGGGGATCGCAGGTAGCGTTTTCTCCATGAAAATCAATAAGATCAGGAGAGAAAGCTCGACTTTACTCGAAGTCGTCCGCGACCGGCGTGTCGCCCTGCACGACCCCCTTCAGTTTATGGCTCGCGTGAAAAGTCACGACATGCCGGGCCTTGATCGGGATCGCTTCGCCGGTGCGCGGGTTGCGGCCGGGCCGGGGCGCCTTGCGCCGGATGTTGAAGTTGCCGAAGCCCGACATCTTGACGTCGTCACCCGAGAGCAGGGTCGCGTAGATGAGGTCGAAGAAGGCCTCGACCATGTCCTTCGACTCACGCTTGTTGAGGCCGAGGCGCTCGAACAGAAGCTCGGCGAGCTCGGCCTTGGTGAGCGTTGGCGTCACCAGCGACGGCAGCAGAACGCGATCGGGCGGGCTTGCGGGACGGGCCATGGCGTCGGGACTCTGTCGGTTACTGCTGACGCAGGAGCGCGTTGAGCCGCGCGCCGAGCGATGCGACAACGGCACTGACGATGCGCTCGATCTGTTCGTCGGTCAGCGTGCGCTCGTCGTCGCGGATCTCGAGGCGGACGGCGAGGCTGCGCTCGCCGACGGCGATGCCGGCCGCACCCTGCGGCGGCTCGAAGATGTCGAACAGGGTCGAACCGCGCACGCTGCTCTCCCCGGCCGCATCGATCGCGTCCTTCAGCGCCGCATGGCTGACGTCGCGGCCGACCACGATCGCGATGTCGCGCCACGCCGACTGCTGCTTCGGCAAAGGCGCGAAGGCCGGCACCACGCGACGCTGCAGCGCTTCGGCGTCGAGCTCGAAGACGATCGCGTTGCCCGGGATCTCGTAGGCCTGGCGCCAGCGCGGGTGCAGCTCGCCGATGACGCCGATGCGCTTGCCGTCGAGCTCGATTGCCGCGCTGCGGCCCGGATGCAGCGCCGGATGCGGCGCGGCGACGAAGCGCGCGACGGCCGGCGCGAGCAGCGCCTCGACATCGCCCTTGACGTCGAAGAAGTCGACGCTTCGCTCGCCCTCGCCCCATTGCGGCGGCGCGATCGGGCCCAAGGCGAGGCCGCCGAGCCGAAGCGGCTGGCGCACACCGGCGACGCCGATCGGTCCCGCCACGCTGGCGGAGTCGCGAACGAACACCTTGCCGAGCTCGAACACCCGCAACCGCGGAAGCTTGCGCGCGAGGTTGACGCGCAGTACTTCGACCAGGCTGCCGACGAGGCTCGAGCGCATCGCCGAGAGCGACGAGGCGATCGGATTGACGACGCGAATCGGCGCCGGGTTGCCTGCGAAGTCGCGCTCCCAGCGCTCGTCGACGAAGCTGAAGTTGATGGTCTCCTGCCAGCCGAGAGCTGCCATCGCATGGCGCAGCGTGCTCGCGCCGCGCCGGGATTCGCTCGCGACCTTCGCCTGCAGCGTGCCAAGCGCCGGCCCGGCGGGCAACGCGTCGTAGCCGACCAGGCGAATCACTTCCTCGATCAGGTCTTCCTCGAGACGGATGTCGAAGCGCCAGCTCGGCGGCACGACGTCGATCTCGCCCGGCCGGCTGATCGACTCGAAGCCGAGACGCGCCATCACCTTTTCGCAATCGGCCTGCGTCATGGGCATGCCGATCACTTTGGCCGCACGGGCGACCCTCAGAGTCACCGGCGAGAGTTCGGGCAGTGCGGTGATCTGGTCGTCGATCGGGCCGCAGCGCGTCTCGGCGCCGCCGCAGATCTCGAGGATCAGCGACGTCAATCGCTCGATGTGCTCGACCGTGGTCGCCGGGTCGACGCCGCGCTCGAAGCGATGGCCGGCATCGGTCGAGAAGTGAAAGCGGCGCGAACGCCCGGCGACCGCTTCGGGCCACCAGAACGCAGCCTCGACGTAGACGTTGCGCGTGGCGTCCGACACCGCGGTGGCCGCGCCGCCCATGATGCCGGCGAGCGACTCGACGTGCTTCGCATCGGCGATGACGCCGACGCTCTCGTCGAGCTCGACGGTGTTGCCGTTGAGCAACTCGAGCGACTCGCCCTTCTTGCCCCAGCGAACCGTGAGGCCGCCGTCGATCTTGTCGAGGTCGAAGATATGCGATGGCCGGCCGAGCTCGAACATCACGTAGTTCGAGATGTCGACCAGCGGCGAGACCGTGCGCTGGCCGCAGCGAGCGAGGCGGTCGGCCATCCACTGCGGCGTTTTCGCCTTGGCGTCGACGCCGGCGATGACGCGGCCGGAGAAGCGCCCGCACAAGTCGGGCGCCTGGATCGCCACCGGCAGCTTGCGGTCGCTGCCGATCGGCGCCTTGGCGAACGTCGGCAACTTCAGCGGCGCGCCGGTGATCGCCGCCACTTCGCGCGCGACGCCGTGGACGCTCAACGCATGGCCCAGGTTCGGCGTCAGCTTGAGCGTGAAGATCGTGTCGTCGAGGCGAAGCACTTCGCGCACATCGGCGCCGACCTTGGCGCCGTCGTCGAGCGCGAGCAGGCCTTCGTGGTCGTCGGAGAGTTTCAGCTCGCGCGCCGAGCACAGCATGCCGCGGCTTTCGACGCCGCGGATCTTGCCGACCTCGATCCGGAACGGCTCGCTCGCCCCCTCCTTCGCCGGGGGCAGCTCGGCACCGACCAGCGCGCACGGCGCCTTCATCCCGGCGCGGACGTTGGGCGCGCCGCAGACGATGGACAGCGTCTCGGCAGCGCCGACATCGACCTCGCAGACGCGCAGGCGATCGGCGTTCGGGTGCGGCGCCACCGACAGCACCTTGGCGACGACCACGCCACGGAACGGCGGTGCGACCGGGCGCAGATGCTCGACCTCGAGGCCGGCCATCGTCAGCTTATCGGCGAGCTCGTCGGTGCCGATCGGCGGATCGCAGAACTCGCGCAGCCAGGATTCGGGGAATTGCATATCAGACGGCCGGCCGCCGGGCCGCTCCCAAGGCCGGCCGCGCCCCCTCGGGGGGCAGCGAACGAAGTGAGCGTGGGGGTCTCATACAAACTGGCGCAGGAAGCGCAGGTCGCCGTCGAAGAAAAGACGCAGGTCATCGATGCCGTAGCGCAGCATCGCCAGGCGGTCGATGCCCGAGCCGAAGGCGAAGCCGATGATGCGTTCCGGATCGAATCCCATGTTGCGCACGACCTGCGGATGCACCTGGCCGGAGCCGGAGACCTCGAGCCAGCGGCCGGCGAGCGGGCCAGTCTCGAACATCAGGTCGATCTCGGCGCTCGGCTCGGTGAAGGGGAAGTAGCTCGGCCGGAAACGCAGCTTCAGCTCGCTCGTCTCGAAGAACGCCTGCATGAAGTCGAGGTAGACCGCCTTCAGATCGCGAAAGCTGACGTTCTCGCCGAGCCAGAGTCCCTCGACCTGGTGGAACATCGGCGAGTGCGTCGCGTCGTTGTCGACGCGAAAGGTGCGGCCGGGCGCGATCACGCGCACGTCGGGCATCTTCGCTGCGCCGGCGTGCTTCTTCGCATGAGCCTGCGCGTGCCGGATCTGCATCGGCGAGGTGTGTGGGCGCAGGTTGAGCCAGCGGCCTTCGTCGTCCTTGAGGTCGACGTAGAAGGTGTCCTGCATCGATCGCGCAGGATGGTTGTCGGGGTTGTTGAGCGCGGTGAAGCTGTACCAATCGGTCTCGATCTCGGGACCGTCGGCGACCTCGAAGCCGAGCGAGGCGAAGATCGCCTCGATCCGCTCGAGGGCGCGGCTCACCGGATGGATGCCACCCGTGCCGTGGCTGCGTCCGGGCAGCGTCACGTCGAGCGCCTGCGCCGCAAGCTGGCTCTCCAGCTGCGCCTCGGCGAGTGCGGCGCGGCGCGCCACGAGCGCCGCATCGATGGCCTGCTTGGCGACGTTGATCTCGGCGCCGCGCGCCTTCTTCTGCTCGGGCGGCAACGCGCCGAGCGCCTTCAGCTGCTCGGTGACGATGCCGCTCTTGCCGAGAAAACGCGCCTTCGCGTCCTCGAGCTCGGCAGGCGTGCGGGCGCTGGCGAATTCCGCCAGCGCGCTGTCGACCACCGGTTTGAGATCGTTCATCGTGGGGCGACTGAGGGCCAATTCACCCTGGCCGGCGCCTCGGCGCCGGCGGTCACCTCGGCCGGCGCCTCGCGGCGCCGGCAAGGCAAGTTCAGGACAGGTGCGGGCGCACCTTCTCGACGACGGCGCCAAAGGCGGCCGGATCGTGGACGGCCATGTCGGCAAGGACCTTGCGGTCGATGTCGATCTGCGCCTTCTTCAGGCCGGCCATGAACTTGCTGTAGGTGACGCCGAGGCCGCGGGTCGCGGCGTTGATGCGCGCGATCCACAGCTGGCGGAAGACGCGCTTCTTGGCGCGACGGTCGCGATAGGCGTATTGCCCAGCGCGCATGACCGCTTCCTTGGCGATGCGGAAGACATTCTTGCGACGGCCACGGAACCCCTTGGCGAGGGCGAGGACTTTCTTGTGGCGGGCACGCGCGGTGACACCGCGTTTGACGCGAGGCATGGACTAGTTCCTTTCGAAGTTGAGCGAAGTCGTGGCGATCAAAGACCAGCGAACGGCAGCATCTGCGCCATGTGGCCCATGTTCGTCTCGTGGACCGTGACCGCACCGCGCAGGTGGCGCTTCGTCTTGGTCGACTTCTTCGTCAGGATGTGGCGCTTGTACGCCTGGCCGCGCTTGACGGTGCCGCCCGGGCGAACCCGGAACCGCTTCGCGGCGCTCTTCTTCGTCTTCATCTTGGGCATGACTGCTCCTTCTTTGGTTGCTGCTGCCAGGCGCCGAAGGGAGTTCCCGTCGTCTTGTTAGCCTGCAGCCGCTTGTTGGATCGAGCTTCAGTGCTCGATCGAAATGCTCTCGTTCTCTCTTGGCCCCGCGCCCTACTTCCGCTTGGGCGCCAGCACCATCACCATCTGGCGGCCTTCGAGCTTGGGCATGTGCTCGACCACCGAGACATCGGCCAGCTCGTCGCGGATCCGCTCCAGGAGGCGCATGCCGATGTCCTGGTGCGTGATCTCGCGGCCGCGGTAACGCAGCGTGACTTTTCCCTTGTCGCCGTCTTCCTCGATGAAGCGGCGCAGATTCCTCATCTTGATCGCGTAGTCGCCCTCGTCGGTGCCCGGGCGGAACTTCACTTCCTTGACTTCGATGACCTTCTGCTTCGCCTTCGCCTCGGCCGCCCGCTTCTGCTCCTGGTACTTGAACTTGCCGTAGTCCATCAGCCGGCACACCGGCGGATCGGCCTGGGCCACGATCTCGACGAGATCGACGTCCTGCTCGCCCGCCAGGCGCAAGGCGTCGGCGATCGGGACGATTCCCAGTGGTTCGTTCTCGGGTCCGTTCAGTCGGACTTCAGG
>Ga0207650_10000939_pt1 | contig 21953 bp, 23 predicted proteins | sample KBSS63metaG_FD_184325 | JGI IMG/M metagenome (GOLD analysis project Ga0207650, IMG submission 184325) | Switchgrass rhizosphere microbial communities from Kellogg Biological Station, Michigan, USA - KBS S6-3 metaG (SPAdes) (version 2) | ecosystem: Host-associated > Plants > Roots > Rhizosphere...
GACCGTGTCCGCGCCTTCATGGAGGCGCACGTGTACCCGAACGAGCAGGCGCTCAACCGCGAGGACGACGCCGCCGACGCGCTGATCGGCGAGCTCCGCAGGCGCGCGAAAGGGGAGGGCCTGTGGGCTCCGCACCTCCCGCCCGAGGCGGGCGGCTCGAGCGGGAGCTTCCTCGTCTACGCGCACCTGAACGAGGAGATCGGGCGGTCGCTCTGGGGGCAGCTCGTCTTCAACTGCCAGGCGCCGGACGCCGGCAACGGCGAGATCCTGTGGCACTTCGGCACGGAGGAGCAGAAGCGCCGGTACCTCGACCCGCTCGTCTCCGGCGAGGCTCGTTCATTCTTCTCGATGACGGAGCCCGAGGTGCCCGGCTCCGATCCGACCACACTGCAGACGCGTGCCGTACGGGACGGCGACGACTGGGTCATCGACGGCCACAAGTGGTTCTCGTCGGGCGCCGAGGGCGCGGCCTTCGGGATCGTCATGGCGGTCACCGACCCAGACGCCGAAGCGCATCAGCGCGCGAGCCAGATCATCGTCCCGGCCGACACGCCGGGGGTCGAGATCGTGCGCGCGATCCCGACGATGGGGCACCGCGGGCGGGGCTGGACCACCCACTGCGAGGTGCGGTACACGGCGGTCCGCGTCCCGGTCGCGAATACGCTCGGCGAGATCGGCGACGGCTTTCGCATCGCGCAGAAGCGCCTCGGCCCCGGCCGCATCCACCACGTCATGCGCTGGCTCGGGCAGATGCAGCGCGCGTTCGAGCTCATGTGCTCGTACGCGCTCGAGCGCGAGACGTTCGGCAGTCCGCTCGCCGACAAGCAGACCGTGCAGAACTGGATCGCGGACTCGGCAGCCGAGATCCAGGCCTGCCGGTTGCTGACGCTCGACGCCGCGCACAAGATCGACCAGGGCGACGAGGCTCGCGTCGAGGTCTCCGTGATCAAGTTCTACGCGGCACGCGTGCTGCACGACGTGGTCGACCGGGCCGTCCAGGTGCACGGTGCACGCGGTCTCACCGACGAGACGCCGCTCGCGGGGATGCTCTCCGTGGCCCGCGGCGCACGAATCTACGACGGCCCCGACGAGGTGCACCGCATGGTCGTCGCGCGCAGGATCCTCAAGTCGTTCGCCGCCGGCGAGCCCTGGCGGTTCGAATAGCGCACCATCGGCGCCTCCTCGCCGCCGCGCTGCTCTCGCTGGCGATCGTCGCCGGCGCCGCGCTGGTAGCCCGCCTTGCCGACGACGACCCGGCGCGTCGCGCGCCGGACACGGCGTCGGAGGACCCGGTCGACGGGGTACGCATCGCGGCCGCGGGAGACATCGCCTGTGATCCTGCGAGCGCGACGTTCCACGACGGCCGGGGCTCCGGCCTCGAATGTCGACAGGCAGCGACGTCGGACCTCCTGGTCGACGAGGGCTACGCCAAGGTGCTCGTCCTGGGCGACTCCCAATACGAGGACGGAACCGCGGCGGCGTTCGTCGCGTCGTACGACCCGACGTGGGGGCGTGTGAAGTCGATCACCGCTCCTGCCGTCGGGAATCACGAGTACAACACACCCGGCGCGACGGGGTACTACCGGTACTTCGGCGAGGCGGCGGGCGATCCGACGAAGGGCTACTACAGCTTCGATCTCGGCGGGTGGCACCTGATCGCCCTCAACTCGAACTGCTCGCAGGTCGGCGGCTGCGAGGCCGGCAGCCCACAGGAGCGGTGGCTGCGCCGCGATCTCGCCGACAGCGCTTCGAAGTGCACGCTTGCGTACTGGCACCATCCACACTTCTCGTCGGGTCAGCACGGCGGGAGCACCGAGTACGCACCGTTCTGGGAGGCACTGCTCGGCGCGGACGCGGATGTCGTCCTCGCGGGCCACGATCACGACTACGAGCGCTTCGCCCCGCAGACGCCCGAAGGGCACGCAGATCGCACTCGGGGGATACGCGAGTTCGTGGTGGGAACCGGCGGCAAGGGCCTGCGGACGTTCCCCGACGTGGCGGCGAACAGCGAGGCTCACGACGACTCGAGCCTTGGCGTCCTCGAGCTGACGCTCGGACGAGACGCCTACTCGTGGCGGTTCCGCGCAGCCGTGGGCACGTTTGCGGACACAGGCTCGTATGCTTGTCACTGACGCCTGAGTAGCATCGTCTTCGATGACCCGGAACTACGAGCGTGCGTTCGCGAGCAGGCCGGAGGTCCTCGCGGCCTGGGTCCAGCTGAACACCGCGATCAAGGCGAACATGGATCTCCGGCGCTACGAGCTCGCGACGCTCGCGGCCGCACGACGACTGCGCTCGAGCTACTGCTCGCTCATGCACGGCCGCGTCCTGCTCGAGCAGTTCGGCGAACCCGTTCGCGAGATCGCGCTCGACCGGCGCGCCGCCGGCCTCGACGACGTCGACGTCGCCGTCATGGATCTCGCCGAGAAGGTCGTCGTCGACGCCACGTCGATCGACGACCGCGATCTGCAACCACTCCGCGACCTGGGGCTGTCCGAGCCGGAGATCATGGACGTCGTCCTCGCGGCCGCCGCACGGTGCTTCTTCGCGAAGACGCTCGACGGGCTCGGCGTGCGTCCGGACTCGAGCCTTTCCGAGCTCGACCCGGCCGTGCTCGACGTCCTCGTCGTCGGGCGCCCGATTGCTGCGGACTAGCGAGGCCCGGGGACGCCCTTGAACTCGTAGAGCAGCGGCTCGCGCCCGGGCTGGACGATCCACGCCTCGCCGGTGCCTTCGCACTTGTAGGCGGCCCACACGCCGTCGGCGACGGCTTCGGGCGACAGCAGGCGAACGCCTCGCTCGCGTAGCTCCTCCCGGAATCCGTTGGTGGTGAGTGCGGTGTCGGCCCAGCCGGGGCAGACCGCCTGGATGCGGATCCCGCGCTCGGCGAGCTGCGGGGCGACCGAGCGCACGAACCCGACGACCGCGTGCTTCGTGAGCCCGTAGATCGGGTCGTCGGGAATTGCGGTCAGCCCGGCGAGCGAGGCGGTCACGACGATCGTGCTGCCCTTCGGCATCACCCGGTCGAGGCGGCGCACGCCGTAGACGACGCCGTCGACGTTGACGCCAAGCGCGCGTCGGTACTGCTCGTCCGTGAGGTCCGTCAACTGCCCGTCGTCGCCCGTGATGACGCCGGCGTTCAGGCAGGCGAGGTCGACCGAGCCCACGTGCTCCCACGCCGCGGGATCGGACACGTCGAACCCGTTGACCAGGTCCAGCTCCTGCACCTGGAGGCCTTCCGCCGTGAGCTTTCGCACGATCGCGGCTCCGATGCCGCCGGCGGATCCTGTGACGAGCGCTGTCATGGAATGAGAACGACCTTTCCTGTCGATTGACGTGATTCGATCAGCCGGTGCGCCTCGGCCGCTTCCTCGAGCGGGAGCTCGGAGCCGACGATCGGGCGCACGGCGCCACCTTCCCAGAGGCGCAGGACGTCCTGCGCCGCGCGGGCGACGAGCGCGGGGTCGCGCCGGATGAGGCGTCCGAGGTAGAAGCCGTGGACGCCGATATTGCGCCCGACGAGCCAGGCGGGGTTCACCTCCTGCCACATCCCTCCTGCGTAGCCCACCGCGATCGCCGTCCCCATCGGCCTGAGGAGCCCCAGCGACTCGGTGAAGACCTCGCCTCCGACGAGGTCGAACACGGCGTCGACCTGCTCGAGTGAGCCGATGCCGTCGTAGGTGACCGCCTCGACGGCGCCGAGCGAGCGAGGGAGCTCGAGCTTCTCCTCGCTTCCGACCGCGGCGACGGGAGCGCCGTTCAGCGCCCTCACGATTTGCACGGCAGCCGTTCCGACGGCGCCAGCCGCGGCGGTGACCAGCACACGTGCTCCGAATGCGATGCGCACCAGCTCCGTCAGCGGGATCCAGGCGGTGAGGAACGCCATCGGGAAAGCTGCGCCCTCCGCGAACGTCGCGTTCGCGGGCAGAGGAAGGAGCCAGCGCGGGTCGACCGCTGCACGCTCGGCGTACCCGCCACCGCCGTCGAAGACGAACCCGACGACGCGCACGCCCTCGAGCTCGCCGGCAATCTCGGAGCCGAGCACCGTCGGCAGCTCGGGCGCCTGGGGATACATCCCGAGCCGGATCAGGACGTCCGCGAAGTTGACGCCCGCGGCGCGGACGTCGACGATCACACGACCTTCCGCTGCCTCGGGCTCGGGCACCTCTTCGACGACGAGCTGTTCCGGCCCGCCGGTCCCCTTCAGGACGGCGGCTCTCAACGACCCGTGAAGCTCGGCTCGCGCTTCTCGATGAACGCGGCGACGCCCTCGGCGCCGTCCTCGGACTCCAGGCAGCGGCGGAAGCCGTCGGCCTCGCGCCGCAGACCCTCTTCCAGCGAGAGGTCGCGCGTCGTGCGCGCGAGCTCGCGCAGGATGCCGACCGACACCGGGGAGCGAGAGGCGATCGTCCGGGCGATCCCGAGCGCGGTCTCGCGCAGCTCGGCGCGCGGCACGACCTTCTCGACGAGGCCCCAGTCATATGCGGTTGCGGCGTCGATGAAGTCCCCGGTCAGGTTCAGGAGCAGCGCGCGGCCGATCCCGACGAAGCGTGGGAGCCGCTGCGTGCCGCCGCCGCCGGGGATGAGGCCGAGCTTGATCTCGGGTTGGCCGAGCTGGGTGTCGTCGGACGCGACTCGGATGTCGCAGCACATCGCGAGCTCGAGCCCGCCGCCGAGGCAAAAGCCGTGGATCGCGGCGACGAACGGGGTGTGGGCCGCATCCATGCGGTGGCCGAGCTTCTGGATCCCGCGCGCGGAGCCCTGCTCCTGCGCGTCCGTGGCCGCCTGGCGGAGTGACGGGAACTCCTTGATGTCCGCTCCTGCCACGAACGCGCGCTCGCCGGCTCCGACGAGGACGATCGCGCGCACCGCGTCGTCCTGGTCGAGGCGGTCGATCTCAGCCTCGAGCTCCTCGAGGAGCGGAGCCGAGAGCTGGTTCATCGGCGGGTTCTCGATCGTCACGACGGCGACGAAGCCGTCCAGCTCCGTCGACACGAAGTCGCCCACTACGCCGTCTCCGCCGGCTGCTGCGCGAACTGCTCGCGGAGCGCGGTCTTGCGGAACTTGCCGACCGCGGTCTTCGGGATCTCTTCGACGAACTCGAAGCGGTCTGGCAGCCACCACTTCGCGAAGTCGGGAGCGAGGAACTCGCGCAGCTCGTCCGGAGTGGGCTCCTCGCCCTCCTTCACCACGATGACTGCGAGCGGCCGCTCGGACCATTTCTCGTCCGGGATGGCGATCACCGCCGCCTCGGCTACCGCGGGATGACCCATGAGCGCGTTCTCGAGCGCGACGGTCGAGATCCACTCGCCGCCGGACTTGACGAGGTCCTTCTCGCGGTCCTGGACCTCGACGACGCCGTCGGGATGAATGGACACGACGTCCCCCGTGCGGAACCACCCATCGTCGGTCCAACGATCGGCGCCCTCCTCTGACGCGAAGTACGCCGACGAAACCGACGGGCCGCGCACCTCGAGCTCGCCCATCGTCGCGCCGTCCCAGGCTACGAGTCCGTCTGCCCCGCGGGCGCGGATCTCGACGAACGGGATCGGTGGACCCTGGAGCGCGCGACGGGTGTACGCCTCCTGCGGCTCCAGCCCGGTCTCCTGACCGGGGATTCCGGACATCGTGCCGACCGGGGTCATCTCGGTCATCCCCCAGCCGTGGACGATGTGCAAGCCGTGGCGTTCGGAGAATGCCTCGATCATCGCGCGCGGTGGGGCGGCCCCACCCACGGTCATGAGGCGGATCGACGAGAGGTCCCATCCCTTCGGGTTCGCGTCCAGTGCCTGCAGGATCCCCATCCAGATCGTCGGGACGCCCGCCGTGATCGTCACCCTCTGCTCGGCGAGGCCGTCGAGCAGCGTCACCGGGTCAAGATGCGGGCCGGGGAAGACCTGCTTGGCCCCGGACATCGTGCTCGAGAACGGGAAGCACCACGCGTTCGCGTGGAACATCGGGACGACCGGAAGGCTGACGTCGTCTGCCCTGGCCCCAAGGCATGCGTTGATCGTGAGCGCGTGGATCGCGATCGAACGATGCGAGTAGAGGACGCCCTTGGGCTTTCCGGTCGTGCCGCTCGTGTAACACATCGCTGCCGCGGATCGCTCGTCGAGGTCGCGGTACGCGAACTCCGACTCGTCGGCATCGGCGAGCAGGTCCTCGTACTCGATCGTTCCCTCGGGTGCGGGCCCGTCACCGACCGCGACGACGTGCTCGAATGAGCACCGCGGGACGAACTGCTCCGCCAGCGGCCACAGGACCTTGTCGACGATCAGCACACGGTCGCCTCCGTGCGTGGCGATGTACGTGTTGTCGTCGGGGTGGAGGCGGAGGTTCAGCGTGTGCGTGACGAACCCTCCGACCGGCGCCCCGATGTACGCCTCGAGGTGGTTCGAGTGGTTCCACATGAACGTTCCGACGCGATCGCCGTCCTCGAGGCCGAGTTTGCGGAGGGCGACGATGAGCTTCTTCGTCCGCGACACGAACTCGGCGTACGTGTACCGGTGCCAGCTCTTGTCCGGCAGCCGGCTGACGATCTCGCTGTCGCCGTACAGCTCGTCCGCGCGACGGAGGATCGCGGGCACGTTGAGCTGGTAGTCCATCATCAGGCCGTCCACGGGGTCCTCCTAGCCTCCTTGTGCGATCGAAACCGGTTCGGGGCTCTCGCTGGACACGCCGTCGGTCGAGAGCAGCGACGCCGCGATCTCCGCCCGCAAGCGCGTGCCGGACGGGCCGAAGCTCTCGATTGCGAGCGCCCGCTTGTACAGGCGATGGAGCCGGTGCTCCCAGGTGAAGCCGATGCCCCCGAGGGACTGGATCGCTGTCTCGCAGACCCAGACGGCGCTCTCGCCGGCGTAGGCCTTCGCTGCGGAGGCGGCGATCGCCGCCTGCGGATCTCCCGTCGCAACGCACCAGGCGGCCCAGAGCGCGAGCGAGCGCGAGAGCTCGACGCGGGTGTACGAGTCCGCGAGCGGGTGGGAGACGGCCTGGTAGACGCCGATCTTCTTGCCGAACTGCTCGCGCGACGAGGCGTATTCGATCGCGTCCTCGAGAGCGAGCCGCGCGACACCTGACGCCTCGAGGGCGAGGGCGGTCTGCGAGCGGGACTCGATCTCGGCGAGGACGCCGGAGTCGGCGAGCCGTCGACCCGGCGCGCCGCCGCGCACGACGCCGAGCGGCCGTGACGAGTCCGTCGTGGCGAGTATCTCGCGCTCTCCGCCCTCGAGCTCGTAGATGCCGTCGCCGCCGACGATCGCGACCCGCTCCGCCGTGTCGAGGTCGGGGACGAGCGGGCCGAGCGCGAGCGTCCAGCTCGTCTCGCCCGTTGCGACCTCCGCGCGCAGGTCCGCCGGGAGCGCCGGCAGCGTCAGCCCCATCGTCGCGAAGTACGGCCCGTGGTAGAGCGCCCGGCCGAGCTCCTCGAAGAGCACGGCCTCCTCGACGAACGTGAGACCCGCGCCGCCGTCCTCCTCCGCGATCGAGACACCCGTCCAGCCGAGCTCGGCGAGCTGCGCCCAGGTCGGTTCCGGAGTCGCGGTGAGGAACTCGCGCGCCTGCTCGCGAAGCGCGTCCTGCTCGGGGGTGAAGGTGAAGTCCATCGGCTCCTAGCGGGAGTAAGGGAGGCCGAGCACGCGCTCGGCGACGATGTTGCGGAGCACCTCCGACGTGCCCGCCTCGATGGTGTTGCCGCGGCTTCGCAGTTGCTGGTACTGCCAGTAGCCGCCGTACGGTGCGTTCTCCTCGCCGAGGGCCGAGTCCGGGCCGAGGATCTCGAGTGCGAGCTTCGTGACGCGCTGGTTCGCCTCGGACCAGACGAGCTTCGAGATCGAGCCCTCAGGCCCCGGCATGCCGGTCTTCATGAGCGCCGACAGCGAGCGGTAGTTCGTGTACCGCACCGCCTGCATCTCGATCCATTCGCGCGCGATCCGGTCGCGCTGCAGCGGGTCGGCGCCGCGGTCTCGGGCGAGCGCGACGAGCTTGCGGATCTGCACCTCGAGCTGGGCCTGGAGCGCGAAGCCGAGCGTGCCGCGCTCGTGGAGGAGGGTCGTCATCGCAACCTGCCACCCGCCGCCGACCTCGCCGAGCAGGTTCTTCGCGGGGACGCGGACATCCGAGAAGAAGATCTCGTTGAACTCGGCCTCGCCCGTGATCTGACGCAGCGGGCGGACCTCGACGCCCGGCGCATGCATGTCGACGATCAGGTACGTCAGCCCGGCGTGGCGCGAGGAGTCGGGATCCGAGCGCGTGAGGAGGATGCAGAAGTCGGCGATGTGCGCGAACGACGACCACACCTTCTGACCGTTCACTACGAAGTGGCCGTCGTCGAGGGTCGAGCTCGTGCGCACGCCGGCGAGGTCGGAACCTGCTCCAGGCTCCGAGAACCCCTGGCACCAGATCTCCTCCGCTGAGAGGAGTGGCTGCAGGTACCGCGCCTTCTGCTCCTCGGTGCCGTGCGCGATGATCGTCGGCCCGGCCATGCCGATCCCGATGACCCCGATGTGCGGCGGAGCCTCGGCCCGTGCCATCTCCTCGAGGAAGATCGCCTGATGTGTGTACGGCGCGCTTCCGCCCCCGTACTCCTCCGGCCAGGTCAGCCCGACGTAGCCGGCGTCGTACAGCGCGCGGCTCCATTCGCGCATCTCAGGCCCGTCGAAGCGGGTCGCGCCCCCGCGGTGGCCTTGGAGTCCCGCCGGGAGGTTCTCCTCCAGCCAGGCGCGGAGCGCTGCCCGGAAGGTGGCCTCCTCGGGCGTGTCGCGCAGATCCATCGAGCCGATCCTAAACGCGTTGCGGCCGTTTGCCAGCCGGTCACCACGTCTTACAAAGCCCTTACCGCTACATCAGCTCGGCCTTAAGCGTTCGGGCAACGGTAGAGAATGGCCGTGGGGGGGTACATCCGAAGGATGTGGCGCCAGCCATCCGGTCGGCGACGCCTCATGATGGTCGCCGTCGCCGCACTCACCGTGCTCGCCTTCGCGGGTTCCGCACCGGCGAGCACCACGAAGGCGGACTGCGCCGACGCGGTCCTCGACGACTGGACGAGAGGAGCGCTGGGCTCGGGCTACTCGCCGGACTGCTACGAGAGGGCGATCGACGCGCTGCCGGAGGATCTGCGCGCGTACACGACCGCTGCCGACGACATCACGCGCGCGGGAATCGCCGCCAGCCGAGCCGCCGATGTGAGCACGGACTCACGCACTGCCCGGCGGCTCGCCGACACACCCGCTACTGAGGAGCAGCTGCGCGCTTTCCCGAACGAGGTTGCCGTCCTGGGCGGCGTCCTGGCAGTCCTCCTGCCTGCCGGGCTCGTGGCGGCAGTCGCTCGAAGGTGGCGCGGGCGATGAGCCGCGCGCGTCGCATCGCCCTGGGCCTCGTCGTCTTCGCCTGCGGGAGCCTCGCACTCGCCGGCTCCGGCTCCGGCTCCGGTGCGCGTGGCTCCTCGCACGACGTCGCGTTCGGCGTCGCCGACGACGCCTGGCTCGCTCACGGTCCCGGGACGCTCGAGTCGAGGCTCGACGAGCTGACGAGGCTCGGCGTCGACGTCGTGCGGTTCACGGTCCGGTGGGACAGCGTCGCGCAGGAGCGGCCCGACGACCCCCGCGATCCCGCCGACCTGGCGTACTCGTGGGGGGAGGTCGATCCGGTCCTCCGCGGTCTACGCAGGCACGGGATCGACCCCGTCGTGACGCTCTTCGGCACGCCTGCCTGGGCGAACGGGGGACGGGCGAGCAACTGGGCTCCGACCTCGGGCAAGGCGTTCGCCAACTTCGCGTACGCGGCGGCCTCGCGCTACCCGTGGGTCACGCGCTGGACGATCTGGAACGAGCCGAACCGCACGACCTTCCTGCGCCCCACCACCGCTGCGACGTACGTCGACAAGCTGCTCAATCCCGGCTACGCACAGCTACACGCGGCGGGCGGCGCCGTCCAGGTGGCAGGCGGCGTCACGTCACCCCGCGCCGGCTCGGGCGGCGGCGTGGCTCCGGTGAGCTGGATCCGGGCGATGGCAAAGGCGGGCGCGAAGCTCGACGCATACGCGCATCACCCGTATCCGGGGAGACCGCAGAGCGAGACGCCGTGGGGGCCGAAGTGCGTGAACTGCCAGACGATCACCATGGCCGACCTCGAGCGACTCGAGCGCGAGGTGCACGCGGCCTTCGGGCGCAAGCCGATCTGGCTCACCGAGTACGGGTACCAGACGAATCCGCCGGACGTCTTCCTCGGCGTCACGCCGGAAAAGCAGGCGACGTACGTCGCCGGCGCGGCCATGCGCGTGTACCGCTCGTCCTCGGTCGAGATGCTGATCTTCTTCATGGTGCGCGACGACCGTTCGGCGGACGGGTGGCAGAGCGGGCTCCTCACTGCCGATGGAGCGATGAAGCCCGCGTACGGCGCCTTCCGGCTCCCCGTGCTGCAAACCGCGCGTCACGGCGGCTCCGTCGGCCTCTGGGGGCAGGTACGTCCGCGATCGGGCAGGCAGCCGTATCGCGTCCGGCTCGAGGACGACGAACGGACGAGCTGGCTCGGCGGCACCCGCTGGACCGACGAGAACGGGTACTTCTCGATCTCGGTGGCGGCGCCTCCCGGCGCCCGCGTTCGGATCTGGTCTCCGCGCGACGGCGCCTACGGCTACGAGCTGCTCGTCCGCTAGGAGGTCGTTGCTACCGCATCTCGGGCCCGTTTAGGGTTGTCCGACCGATGGCCCTCCTCGAGGTACGGGACGTCACCCTGCGCTTCGGCGGCATCGTCGCGCTGGACGGCGTGTCCTTCGACGTCGAGGAAGGGCAGATCTCTGGCCTGATCGGGCCGAACGGCGCCGGGAAGACGACGGCGTTCAACGTCATCACGCGCCTGTACACGCCCGACGCGGGCGAGGTGCTCCTCGACGGTGCGTCGCTGCTCAAGCAGCCCGCGTTCAAGATCGTGCGCAAGGGCGTCGCGCGGACGTTCCAGAACATCCAGCTCTTCCGGACGATGTCCGTCCTCGAGAACGTCCTCCTCGGCGCCCACGGGCTGGGGCGGAAGGCGAAGGAGGCGGACGCCCTCGCGGTGCTCGACGTCGTCGGGCTTCGCGAGCGTGCGTTGTTCCCTGCCGCTGCGCTCCCGTACGGGATCCAGAAGCGGGTCGAGCTCGCGCGTGCGCTCGTCTCGAAGCCGCGGCTCCTGCTCCTGGACGAGCCTGCCGGCGGCCTGAACCACGAGGAGGTCGGCGAGCTCGGCGTGTTCATCAAGAAGATCCGCGACGACTTCGAGCTCTCGGTGCTCCTCGTCGAGCACCACATGAACCTCGTCATGAGCATCTCGGATCACGTCAACGTCATGAGCTTCGGGAGGAAGATCGCCGACGGCACGCCCGCGGAGGTGCAGGCGGACGAGGCCGTGATCGAGGCGTACCTCGGCTCCGACGAGCACGACGACGAGCCGGCACCGTCGGCACCCGCCGAAGCCGATGAGAGCGACAGGGACGCGGACGCGTGAAGACGCTGCTCGAGCTCGACTCGGTGGCCGCGCGCTACGGCCCGGTGCAGGCGCTGCACAACGTGTCCCTCGTCGTCCGCGAAGGCGAGGTCGTCGCGGTGCTCGGCGCGAACGGCGCGGGCAAGACGACGACGCTCCGCGCCATCTCGGGGATCGTCTCGCGCACCGGCGCGATCGAGCTCGAGGGGAAATCTCTGAAAGGCGGCCCGGAAGCCGCCGCCCGGGCAGGCATCGCCCACGTTCCCGAAGGCCGGGGCACATTCGTCGACCTCACCGTGACCGAGAACCTCCGGCTCGGTGCGTACTCGAGCCGGACCCGCTCCGTGAAGGCGGACATCAAGCGTGTCGCCGAGTACTTCCCGTGGATGCTCGAGCGCGGCGGGCAGCGCGCGGGGACCCTCTCGGGAGGCGAGCAGCAGATGCTCGCGCTGGGGAGGGCGCTCATGAGCCGGCCGCGGCTCATGCTCCTCGACGAGCCCTCGCTCGGGCTGGCGCCGCTCGTCGTGCGTGAGTTCTTCCGGATCGTCCGCAAGCTGAACGAGGAGGACGGGCTCACCGTGCTGGTCGTCGAGCAGGACGCACGGATCGCGCTCAACGCGTCGACGCGTGCCTATGTGCTCGAGGTCGGCCGCGTGGCGCTCACCGGCCCGAGCGCCGAGCTTCGGGACGACGAGTCGATCCGACGGAGCTACCTCGGCTACTGATGGTTCTCGCCGCCTTCTCGGACTTCATGCAGCAGGTCGTGTCCGGCCTCGCGTCGGGCGGGATCTACGCGCTGCTAGCGCTCGCCCTCGTGATCATCCACCGCTCGACGGGCGTCATCAACTTCGCGCAGGGCGAGATGGCGACGCTGTCGACCTACATCGCGTGGGCGCTGATCGCGCACCACGGCTGGCGCTACGCGCCGGCCTTCGTCGCAACTCTCCTCATCTCGTTCGTCGGGGGCATCGCCATTCACCGCGTGGTGATCCGGCCCGTCGAGCGCGGGAGCGTGTTGCGGATCGTCATCGTCACCATCGGGCTGCTGGTCGCGATCAACGGCTTCGTCATCTGGGAGTGGAGCGGCGAGCCGCAGCAGCTCCAGAGCCCGTTCGGCACCGACACCTACTCGATCGGCGGCGTCGTCATCGCGGCCCACGACATCGGGACGATCGCGGTCGCGCTCGGGATCGTCCTTCTGCTCTGGGTGCTCTTCCGGTTCACGAAGGTCGGACTCGCGTTGCGTGCGGTAGCCGTGAATCCCGAGGAGGCCCGGCTCGTCGGCGTGCGCGTCAGCTGGATGCTCGCCCTCGGCTGGGGGCTCGCAGCACTCCTCGGCGCGGTTGCGGGAATGCTTACCGCGCCGACGGTCGGGCTCGATCCGAACATGATGGCCGCCGTCCTCATCTACTCGTTCGCGGCGGCCGTGCTCGGCGGGATCGACTCCCCGATCGGGGCGGTCGTCGGCGGCCTCCTCATCGGCGTCCTGCTGAACCTCCTCAGCTACCTCAGCCAGTACGACATGTTCGACTGGTTCACGGAGGAGCTGCGGCTGCCGATGGCGCTCCTCGTCATCCTCGCCGTGCTGCTCGTGCGGCCTCAGGGCATCTTCGGCAAGCCGGCGGTGAAACGCGTATGAAGCCTCGGACTCAGCGGACCATCGGCTTCGTCGCGTTCGCGGCGTTCGTGGTCTTCATCGCGGTACTGCCTTCGTTCATCAGCGACTTCAAGGCGCGCGACTACTCGTACGTCGCCATCTACCTGATCGCGCTCCTGGGCCTCAACATCCTCACCGGCTACACGGGTCAGATCTCGCTCGGCCATGGCGCCTTCATGGCGATCGGCGGGTACACGACGGCGATCCTCATGGCCGGCAACGAGCAGTTCGGAGGACCGATCTCCGGTGGGATGAAGGATCTCTGGACACTTCCCATCGCCGGCCTCGTCGCAGGCCTCGTGGGACTCGCGTTCGGATTCCCGGCGCTCCGGCTCTCCGGGCTCTACCTCGCGCTCGCGACGTTTGCGATCGCGGTCGCGATGCCCTCGACGGTGAAGCGCTTCGAGGAGTTCTCAGGCGGCGGCACCGGCATCCAGCTCTTCGGGACTCCCGAGCTCACCGGCTCGATCGCCAACGTGCAGGTGCTCGGCCGCTCGCTCACGCCGAACGACTGGATGTACTACCTCGCCTGGTCGATCGCCCTCGTTGCGTTCGCGGTCGCGTGGCTGATCCTGCGCGGGCGCACGGGGCGCGCGTTCCGGGCCGTGCGCGACAGCGAGACGGCGGCGGTCTCCTCGGGGGTGAGCCTCGCGCGCTACAAGACGCTCGCGTTCGGAATCAGCGCCGCGTACGCGGGAGTCGCCGGTGGGCTCTTCGCGATCGTGAGCGCGTTCGTGAACCCGGACACGTTCCCGGTCGCGCTTTCGATCTTCCTGCTCGTCGGGATCGTGGTGGGTGGCCTCGGTGGCCTGTCGGGGCTCGTGTTCGGCGCGGTCTTCATCGCCTTCCTCCCGCTCTGGGCCCAGGGGCAGGATCTCGGGTCGCTGCTCCCCGACCGGATCGTCGAGGAGACCAAGAAGCCGGGCGGGCCGGCGATCGTCTACGGCGTCGTCCTCATCCTTCTCATGTTCGTGCTCCCGAACGGCGTCGGCGGGTTGTTCCGCCGCGCCGGGCAGCTTCTCTCGCGCCGTCGCTACTCTCCGCCGAAGTAGATGCGCCTCAGGTGGACACTCGTCGCCGCGGCTGTCGCACTCGCCGCCGCGGCTCCTCTCGCGCTCGCAGGGTCGACTGCCGACCCGGGCGTGACCTCGACCACGATCCTGCTCGGCGGGACGTCGCCGCTTACCGGCCCCGCGGCCTCGTACGCCTCGGTCGCACGCGGCGCCAAGGCGTACCTCGACTCGGTGAACGCCCAGGGCGGCGTCGCGAAGCGGAAGATCGAGTACCGAATCGTCGACGACGCGTACAACCCGGCCCAGACCGTCCAGGCAGTGCGCCGCCTCGTGGAGCAGGACAAGGTCTTCGCCGTCTTCAACACGCTCGGCACCGAGGCGAACCTCGCGATCCGCGACTACCTGAACCAGGTCAAGGTGCCGCAGCTCTTCGCGGCCTCGGGCGCGACGACGTGGGGAAGGGACGCGGCGAAGTACCCGTGGACGATCGGCTTCCAGCCGAGCTACGCGGCCGAGGGCTTCGTGTACGGGAGGTACGTCGCGCAGAACATGAAGAAGGCCAAGATCGCCGTGCTCTTCCAGAACGACGACTACGGCAAGGATCTCCTCGGATCGCTCAAGAGCGGGCTCGGCCGCTCCGGCTCGAAGATCGTCGCGGCCGAGCCGTACCAGGTGACGTCGCCGGACGTCGGCTCCCAGATCGCGAAGCTGAAGGCTTCCGGGGCCAACGTTCTAGCGATCTTCGCGACGCCGACGTTCGCGATCCAGGCCTACGTCTTCGCGAACCGCCTCGGGTGGCGCCCGAAGGTGATCGTCAACGGCGTCTCCGGCACCTCGAACATCATGGTGCTCGCGTCCGAGGGCGGGAAGAACAGGGCGGTCGAGGGCTCGATCACGACGACCGTTCTCAAGGACCCGACCGACCCGCGCTGGAAGAACGACGCCAGCATGAAGCTCTACCGCTCGCTGCTCTCCAAGTACGCGAAGGGCGCGAACCCGAACGACGTGTACCACGTCTACGGCATGGCAGTCGCGTACGAGACGGTCGGCGTACTCAGGCGGCTCGGCGCGAACCCGACGCGTGCGGCCCTGATGAAGGCGGCGCGCTCGCTGAACGATCCGAAGAACCCGTTCCTGCTCCCGGGCGTCGTCGTCAAGACCGGCGCCGGCGACAACTTCCCGGTCCAGCAGGGCCAGCTCCAGCGCTGGACGAAGGGTCGCTGGGTGCCGTTCGGCGGGCTCTGGACGTCGAAGCGGAACTGAGCACGAAGGCAGCACCCGGCCGGGGTGGGGTGCTGCCTCTCGCCACCTGCTACGCCGCGCCGGGTGCCGCGACGTACGCGGGTTCGGTCTTCGCACGAGACAGAGCGACGCCCACTACCACGATCCACACGAGCGTTCCCAACATCGCGAAGAAGTCCGCAAACGGGATGAAGCCTGCGACACCGAGGAGGAGCGCGATCCAGCCCAACCAGCGCATGACTCCGGCCGACAAGAGCAGGCCCGCGGCGCCCAGCATCATCACGCCGAGCGCGGGGTTGAACACCATCCACGAGTTCCCGTCCAGCGAGTTCAGCGCCTCGAGTGCGGTCGGCGAGATCTTCTCGTCGCCGCCGTTCGCGAGCGCGAAGTGCACGAACGCCGCCACCAGCACGCCGCCGCCCACGAATGTCGTCCCGACGAGCAGGACATAGCCCCACGCCGAGATACCAGGCTCCGTCCAGTGCGTGGCCGACGTCATCAGGCCGATCCCGAAGAACACGACGAAGGGCACGGCTGCGGCCAGCAGGAACGAGCTGAGACCTTGGCGGAGCGCGTTGTCTTCGTAGAACTCTGCGAGCTCGGTGGCCGATGCTCCGGATTCGGGAGTGCCGCCGCCGACGCCGACGACCGAGAGCAGGATCAGCCCGACGAACGCGATGCCGCTGAGCGGAAGCAGTTTCTTCGTTTCCATGTCGACGTCCTTTCAACCAGTCGGGTTCGATGGCTCAGTGCTGGACGAGGAGTTCGCGGGTCCGGATGCCGATGCGCAGGGCCGATACCACGGCGAGGAGCAGCATGAGCCCGAGCAGCAGCCCGGCCCAGAGGAGGCGCCGCCGCAATCGCCGCCGCCGCGTCATGCCGGGACGGCGTTGCTCTCGACGTGCTCGACGCTCGGCTCGTACGTCGCCCCGTAGCCGAGCATCCGGCCGAGCGGCGCGCCGAGCGCGAGCCCGACGCGCTGCATCCAGGCCGGCGGGAACGGAAGCCGCACGGTGTCGAAGTGCGCCTGCGCGATGACCGCGAGCCGCAGCGGGTTCGGCATGCCCTTCTTGTTCGTCTTGCCGTCCTGGGCGAGCGTGAACATCGTCTCGATAAGCCGTTCGAAGTCGAGCGCGGGTCGCACCTCGCATGCGAAGCGCACTTCCTCGTCGCCCGCGTTCCAGAACTGATGCTTCCGGCCCCGTGCGACGAGGATGGTGTCGCCGGGCTCGGCCGGCAGTTCCTGGCCGTCGATCCTGAACATGACGGTGCCGTCGATGACCTGGAACCGCTCCTCCTGGAACGGGTGGACGTGGGCGGCCGCGACGAAGCCCGAGGGCTTGACGAAGCACTCGAACAGGACGTAGTCGCCGTTCGTCTCAGCCGACGTCTTCTTGAAGACGAGACGTTCCCCGGTGACCGGGTTCTCGATCGAATCTCCAGGGTGAATCATCTGCAGCTCCTTCCGTGGTGGTCGCAAGCGACGCTAGGACGGAGGGCTCGGCGGCGCATCGGCGCCACCGTGAGAGTGGGCTGAGCACCAGCGAGGAGATGCATCTCGGTGCTGGCACCTATTGCGGTTTCCCGACGCGAGGCGAAAGATGTCCTGCATGAGCGGGCTCCGCATCGCCGCGTGGGTCGTCGCGACGGCGAGCGTCGTCTCCCTCGGCCTCGGGCTGGCGGATATCCACGGTGTCATGGACTGGCTTCCGATCGGGCTCGCACCGTTCGTCGCGGTGGCGTGGCTCGCGCCTGCCGCGGTCGGTGTGGTCATCGCGAATCGTCAGCCGCGGAATCGCATCGCCTGGGTTCTCCTGCTCGGCTCGTTCGCCCTCACCGTGCAGGTGCCGCTCAGCCTCGCTCTCGGCGAGGGCTGGGGGCTGCAGATGGGGCGTGCGTTGTGGCCGCTGCTGTACGCGTGGCCGATCGCGATCACGTTCGTCTTTCCCGACGGACGATTTCTGACGCCGCGCTGGCGCTGGATCGGCGCGTTCGGCGTGATCAGCTTCGTCGGGATGATGGCGATCGCGATGCTCGATCCCGAGCCGTTCGAGGGTGACGACGCGTCGGTTGCGAATCCGCTCGCAGACAACGCAGTGTCGGCGTGGATGGAGGACACCGGGCTCTGGTTGATCTGGGTCGTGTTCTGGCTCGGAATCCTTGGAACCCTGGTTGCCGGGTCGGTTTCCATGGTCCTTCGGCTCCGGCGGTCGACCGGAGTGGAGCGGCTGCAGATGATGTGGCTGGCGTGGTCCGCGGCGCTGATACCGATCGGCCTGGTCCTCTGCGCCGCGTCTTGGACCGTCTTCGGCTTCGTCGACTACCTCGTCTTCCCGTTCCTGCTGCTCATGCAGGTCGCCATCGCGGCGTCGGTCGGCATCGCGGTCCTCCGCTACCGGCTGTACGCGATCGAGCGGATCGTCAATCGCACGCTCGTCTACGCATCGTTGACGTTCCTGCTCCTGGCCGTCTACGCAGTGATCACGGTCGGACTCGGCGTCTTCGTCGGCGGCGATTCGACGTGGGTCGTGGCTGTCGCGACGCTGGCCGTCGCGGTCGCGTTCCGCCCCCTGCGTGCGCGCATCCAGGATCTCGTCGACCGCCGCTTCCGCCGTGCGCGGTACGAGGGCGTCCGCCGGGTGCGGTCGTTCGAGGACGAGGTCCGTGACGGCGTGCAGGCTCCCGAGGCGATCGGTTCTGTCGTCGCCGAAGCACTCGGCGACCCGCTCGCAGATCTCTACTTCTGGTTGCCCGAGACCGAGGCGTATGCCGATGCGACCGGCGAGGCGGTCGAGCCGCCGCTCGACGCGCGCGCCCGGCGCGAGATTCGACGCGACGATACGCGCACCGCGCTCCTCCTCCACGATCCGACGCTGCTCGAGCGCCGAGACCTGCTCGACGGGGTGCTGTCTGCGGCTGGGCTGTCCATCGAGATGGCGCGTCTCCGGGTCGAGGTCCGAATCCAGCTCGCAGAGGTCGAGGCGTCACGGACGCGCATCGTCGAAGCCGGGTACGAGGAACGCCGCCGGCTCGAGCGCGACCTGCACGACGGTGCACAGCAGCGACTCGTATCGCTCGGCGTCCAGCTGAGGCGACTGCAGATGAGCCTGCCTCGCGAGGCACAGATCCTCTCACCCGCGCTCGACCAGATCGTCGACGAGGTCGGCTCTGCCATCGGCGACCTCCGGCAGATCGCAGCAGGCGTCCGTCCGGCACGCCTCGACGACGGTCTGGCTGCTGCGCTCCGCGATCTCGCGCGCACGACACCCGTCCCGCTCGAGGTCGACGCTCCGCAGGAACGCGTGGCCGCGAGCGTCGAGGCCGCCGCCTACTTCGTGGCGTGCGAGGCGATCACGAACGCCGTCAAGCACGGGTCTGCGTCGAAGGTCGCCGTGCGCGCGCATCGCGAGAACGGCACGCTGCACGTCCGCATCACTGACGACGGCATCGGTGGCGCCACCGTCCGTCGCGGTTCTGGCCTGGCGGGTCTTCGAGACCGGGTCGCGGCTCACGGCGGAACGTTCGAGATCGTCAGCCCGCGAGGCGGCGGTACGACGCTGCAGGTGGCGATCCCGTGCGAGTCGTGATCGCCGAGGACACGGTGCTGCTTCGCGAGGGGCTTGCGGGTCTGCTCGAGGATGCCGGGCATACGGTGCTCGCGAGGGTCGGCGACGCAGAAGCGCTGCTCGCCGTCGTCGCCGAGCACGAGCCGGAGCTCGCGATCGTCGACGTCCGCATGCCCCCGACGTACGAGGACGAGGGCATGCGCGCAGCGGTCGAGATCCGCAAGCTGCACCCGAACGTCGGCGTGCTCGTTCTGTCCCAGCACGTCGAGAGTCGCTTCGCGATCGAGCTCGTGAGCGCCGAGGGCGGGTTCGGCTACCTGCTCAAGGATCGCGTCCTCGACGTCGGCGAGTTCCTCGACGCGGCCGACCGCGTCAGTCGTGGCGGCTCGGCGCTCGATCCCGAGGTCGTGAAGCAGCTTCTGGCGCCGCCGCAAGGCGACGATCCCCTCGCCGAGCTGACGCCCAGAGAGCGGGAAGTGCTCGGGCTCGTCGCCGAGGGGCGGACGAACGCGAGCATCGCGAAAGAGCTCTGGCTCACCGAGAAGACCGTCGAGACGCACGTGCGCTCGATCCTGGGGAAGCTCGACCTCCCCCAGGACGGCGACACGCACCGGCGCGTGCTCGCAGTCGTGACCTACCTCCGCGCGTCGGTCGCATAGTCGATCTCGGTACCAGCACCGAGTGAGCTCCGGTGCTGGCGTCGATGTCGCCGGAACGCCCGCTCCCTAGCCTCGGTGCACGTCAACCGAAGGAGGAAGTCGATGCATCGGAGCCGGTACCGCACTCTTCTCGTCGCAGCCGTCGCGGCACTCGCGCTGTCGTCGGTCGCGCTCGCGTCCGGCGGCCTGTCCGGCACGTACAAGACGACCATCAAGGGCCCCGCGGAGCTCAAGGGGACCTGGGCCCTCGCGCTCGCGACGGGAGGGACGTACACGGTCACGATGGGCGGGCATCCCGTCGCCCGAGGCACCTACTCGTCGACCTCGACGACGATCACGTTCCTTCGCGAGCGGGGCAGCGGGTGCAACGGGGTCGGCACGTACGCCTGGAAGCGGTCGGGGAAGACCGTGACGTTCGTCCGCAAGCGGGAGGCGTCGTCCTGTCAGGGCCGAGCAGCCGTGCTCGCACATCGCTTCACGCAGGTCGGCTAGTCGTCGGTGACGAGGCGGCCGACCTTGTTGCGCGGGCTGACCCGGCGGTGGACTCGCCGCCGGGCTACCGCCGTCGTGGCGCTGACCCTGGGAACGGCGGTGCTCGGCGCTTGCAGTGGTAGTGACGATGACGCCGCCTTCGCACACGTGGCCGGTTCGGACAGCGCCTACTGCGCCACGTACCGAGCGTGGAAGGTGTACGAGCTCGACAACGGTGGGGCCTTCGATCAGCCCACGCCCGCAGCTCTGCGGAGGTGGTGGGAGGCCTATTCCAGCTCCGAGGAGAGCATGCTGGAGCAGGCGCCGCCTGAGATCCACGCCGCGGTCGAGGTCAAGGTGCACTTCATCCGAATTCGTCTGACGCCGCTCGTCGAGAAGTACGACTTCGATCTGGAGCGAATGCGGCGTGATGGTACGGCCGCCGACCAGGCCGTCATGTTCGGCGGGCCGCCTGCTGAGGTCTGGGAGGCCCAGGCCGCGCAGTATGCGTTCGAGGACAGGGAATGCGGGACGCAGCCTTCGCCGCCCGCGGCGGACGTCGTCTTCGAAAGGGATGGATCGTCGGAGACCTTTTGCACGACACTCGGCGCGTTCGACGGCGGGCTCGACGAGGTCGCGTCCTCGGGCTTCGATCCGGAGTTGCTGCGAGCGCTCGTCACCGGCGACCGCTTCACGGAGCTACTCGACGACCTAGACGCCGCGGCTCCGAAAGAGATCGCCGCCGACGTGCAGGCCGACACCGGCTGGTTCCGCGGTCGCTGGAGCGACGTCGTCGCCCTGTACGGCTACGACATCCGTCGCATCTACCTCGATGCGACGCCTGAGGATCTCGCCGTGTTCAACCGAACGCATCCGGACGTCCTCGAGCACACCTCGCGCACCACCGCGTACGAGGAGCAGGTGTGCGGCGGCTGAGCCTCCGATTTCACAGCTCGGCGATCGTCAGCACCTCGACCGCGACGCCGGGACTTCGAGGGACGCGGCCGGCGAGCTCGATCGCCTCCTCGCGGCTCGCGCAGTCGACGACGTAGAACCCGCCGACTCCTTCCTTGGTGTCGGCGAACGGCCCGTCGGTGACGAGCGGCGCGTCGCCGGGAACGACCTGGAACGCCTCACCGGTGAGCGCCTCGCCGAGGACGTAGACGCCACGTTCGCGGAGCATCGCGCCGTAGGCGAAGTGCTCCTCGACGATCGTGCGCCGCTCCTCCGGCGTCATCGCGGCCTCGGCCTCGTCGTCGCCGTGGATCATGAACAGGTAGCGCATCTCTCCTCCTCGGTCTTTCGAGTGAGACGAACGCAGCGCCGCGCGTTCGACACGTCCTAACAGGGCGGGATCCGCGCCGTGTTGTTCGTCTCGTTCGACTCTGCGACCTGGTTCTGGGAGTCGACAGTGATCGTGCGCTGGATCGACGCGCACGTCACGGTCCGTGTGACCGAGGCCCCGGCAGCGAGCCCGCGGATCGTGAAGGTGCCGACGCCCTGGACGGTGACACGGAAGAGACCAGCCGCCGCGTTGCCGCGATTCGTGATCGTGAAGGACGTCCCGCTGACCGAGCTCACGACCAGGTCGGGCTGCGGGAACGGCGTGACGGTGATCGTGAAGCTTCCGCTGCGCTCGTTGCCGTGCGCATCCCGGGCAGTGCAGGTGACCGTGGTCGAGCCGACCGAGAACAACGTCCCCGACGCGGGCGCGCAGGTGGGCGTGAGCGGTCCGTCCACCGAGTCCGAGGCCGAGGCCGAGTACACCACCGGCGCACCCTTCGTGCTCGTCGCCTGGAGGGTGCGATCTGCGGGAAGCGTGAGGCTCGGTGCGGTGGTGTCGACGACGGTCGCCGTGAACGTGGCGCTCGCGCGGTTCCCGCTCGCG